>OFMR01000001.1_pt1 | contig 383283 bp, 329 predicted proteins | sample 1541931 | NCBI WGS metagenome assembly OFMR01 (sample SAMN04209224, study PRJEB22552) | human gut metagenome | biome: gut; material: feces | host: Homo sapiens | place: USA: Oklahoma | reverse complement strand
CGCCGGTATTGCGGTGCCACGTATGGCTTTTAAGCTCGGTGAGCTGCGTGCAGGTCTGGTAAACGCTGCCGTCGGCGTCGATGTTGAAATGGTAGTCGTCGTAAAGCTGGCCGTAACGTCCGGCGGTCCAGTGCAGATAGATCTGCGAGATGCGGTTGTGTCCCAGGGCGACAAGTTCGGCGAGTTTGGCTGCTGTCAGCAGCGGTGCTGATGATATTTGCATAGTGATGCTCCTTTCTTCTGTGAGTTTAGAGAGCAGGTCGTTATTTTAACGCACTCCGTTCAGCATTTTGATGTGCTGTGGCACCCTCTCACTCTTATATGGCTTTTTAGGACCTGTTTTTTAACCTGCCGGCAGAAAAAATTTAAAAAGTGTAAAATTTGCTTTGTCAGGCTGCGGATAAAAAATATTTATGTAAAGGGGGTTAAAAAAGCCCTTGTAAAAAGCCATATAAGAGTAGGGGATATTATTACTGACGCAGTAAGCATACCGAATCTTTTAAATCTTAAAGACCTTTAGCATCTCTTAAAGCTTTTAAATCATTAAAATCTGTAAATCCTTCGCATATACTTATGATTTTGACTTGGAAGTTTTAAGTGTTAATAATGGTTTTGTATTACTGATCTGCGTTAGTATTGATACTTACACCCTAAATTCAGCGAAAGCAGGTAAAAAAACATGAATGATTCTTTAGCTTCACAACAAAAATCTAAAAAGACGGGCGGCGATGTGCTGAGTGCCCGTCTTTTGTATTTGGCGCTGAAATGCCCCTTACTGCAGGGTAAACACTGCCAGACAGAGGCTGTACGGCCGGTTGAGCCGCAGCCTGTCAAAACGGTGAAACCGCCGAGGACGGACGATGCTTTAGTAGAGCTGCGTATCGTTTTGCCGTATGGTCTGCGCAAGCAGGCACAGGACGAGCATATCAACTGCAGCGCTTTGTTTCGCAGGGCGCTTAAGCGCAGCTTGGTGTCACGCCGCAGTTCAGGCGCAAGGTGTGACTAGTGGATCATTTTACAGCGGTCGAAAATGCGTGGCTGGAACCTCCGCAGAGTCTGGCGGAAGCCGTGTACAGCTGTGAATTGTGTAATGAGGCTGTTTGCGCCGGTGATTTGTATATTGAGCTGGATGGGCTCATTATTTGTATAGACTGTCTGGACAGCCTGACGGCGCGGGAGCTGGCAGTAGAGGTGTTGAATAATAAGATCACCGCAGCAGGGTGAGATAAGGGGATGTATTGATGACAGTTACTGGCACAGAAACAGCGGAGTGTGATAAATGGGCCGAAATAGTGGCTTTAGCGCAGCAGGGCAATAAAAAGATGCTGGGGGTGATTTTGCAGGCTTTTGATATCAAACTGCGTAAAATAGCACATACCAGCGCTTACAAAGGCTTTGCAGAGGATGGTGAACAGATCGAAAGGGTTGCCGTGGTAAAGGCGCTGGAAAAGTGGGGACAGCGGCAGGATTTCGAGAAGCTGCCGGCTTTTATCGTCAGTAAGTCGTATACGGCGATCAGCAGTGAATGGAAACGCCGGCATAAGGATGAAGAAATGACCTGCCCTTATGAAATAGAAAGCGGCTGTGAATTTGCAGAGGAAGTGCTGACGGCAGCTGCTGCTTGCAGCGCATCAGGCTGAAAAACAGCGGGAAGCGGAAGAACTGCTGATGTAGATAAGCTGGAATATGGATCATCAGGCGCAGGCCGGCAGGCTGTTAGGGCACTGCCAGCCAGGGTGATCTGCCTGGGAAAATGCGTTTGCCGCTGCCTGGACAGAGAAACCCGTAAGTGCGCCTGACCATACAAGCAAATCAGAGGCTGAAAATATTGCGAAGGATGTGCTGAAAAATGGAGAGACCCTACGAACAGATACGGAGGATGGTAAAACTGTTTGAATATAACAGGCTGAAGCTGCGGTTTAGAAACGAAGATGAACGGGCCAGGTTTATTGATGGCTGGGCAGAACACTTCTGTGAAACGGACGATGCCGAATGGAATATTGCAGTGACTATTATGACTGCTCGCCGCCGCGAACCGAACTTCTATAACATGGAAAAAGCCCTGCGCGAAGCGCAGAGCATAAGACGGGAACGCAGACTGCAGGATGAATGGCGAGCAAAAGACAAAGGGAGTTTGCAGCAAGATCAGCGAGCAAATAATAACGCCGCAGAACAAGGACGGGAGGAAAACGAAAATAATGGAGCAAACGCCCAAATAAGCACTGCCAGAGAAATAAACAGCAGCGTAACTACCGCCGACACGCAAAAAAGAGCCTTGCAGCTGCAAGGCTCTTATAATTTGAAAAACACTCCGAAAACACCCGAAGAAATAGCGCAGGAAGCACTGCTGAGGTATGAGAGGAGGTGGAGAAGATGATGATGATCAAAAATTTGGAGGGGTACCTTTAATGCCTTTATCAAATCTCATTTCATTACACTTTTCACAAGTTTTAAAAGAAAGGTTTTTTCTAGCAAGATTACTCAATTTTTTGCAAATGAGACAATGTTGCATTATTCTTAATTGATTAGAATATGTTGAACGTTTATTTTTCAATTCGGAAATTTTTAAAGTTGATATCATAACAACATCTGTTTCTCCACCTTTTATTTGCATTATATTTTTAGAAATAGTATTATAAGGAGCAGTAATTCTAGAATCACCATATTCAGAGGTGTTGGCTTGTATTACAAAGCAGTGCAAATCTCTAGCAGAAGATTCTACTATTGAAGCAAAATAATTTGTATCTCTGTTTAACTGAGGAACGAATAAAGCTTCGATTTTTGACTTCATACCTGCCCTAGAAGTAATATCGGTGAATTCATAACACAATATAGTACTATAACGATATTTATTATTATCGACAATGTAATATAGCGGTTTTTTATGATCAATACATATGAATCCAGCTCTGCTTAAAAATAATTTTTCATCTGGAGCATAAAAATTCTTCTCGCGAAGTAATAAAAAACCTGTTGTAAAGTTATTGCTTTTGACAATGGGAATAACGTTACAAACACAATTAAAAGCCCTGTTTTGTTTTGTTATATATTGTAATCCAGTAACTATTGAAATTTTATTTGATATTGCGAAATCTGCGATATCTTTGAGCCAAGCTACCGGAAAGTAGAATTCAGGGAAAACAAGTATATCTACCATTTCTTCTTTTGCAGTATTTAAAATTTTAAATAGTTTTTTCTTTTTATCTAACGTTAAATTATTAAGTGGATTTCTAATAGAGTTTGATGCTTCAGAAGTAGTTATATTTGTATTTACTAGAGCGATTTTTGGGTTGGAGTTTATTTTATTATTCACAATGTAGTAAGAGTTATTTACTGGGTATGAAGGATCTGTATTTTTCACAAAGAAAGAACTGTAATATCTAAAATTTAAGTTGTTGCAATTATTATATTTTTCAATTAAGTTATCTGTAGTTAAATTTTGGTTAGGATTATCATTTATAACAATAGATAAAGAATTAACGAGATACAGTTCCATAAGATGAATAAAACGAGGTGTCCATTTTAATTTGAATTGATCTAATTCACTTAAATTAATATAAAAAAATAACTTTGTGAATCTAAGTTTATGTTAAAAGGGATATGATTTGATTTAAAGTAGTTCAATAAAGGGTAAGATACCATATTATGATTTAAAAGATTAGCGTCTCTAAATTTTTTTGCTAATTTCTGCACAGCACGAGATTTTGTAGGGGGGGTTAAATTAAGCGAAAAAGCTAGAGCTAGGGATATATTTAATTTTTCTTTCAAGCTTTTTTGCAATTTTTTTAGCGCTTTCGAACTATTCTTTTTTAATATTTCATTGCTATCAATAAGAGAAAAGTTTAGTTTTTTTATTTCTAATTCTGTCTGTTTATAAAATTTTTTTATCCGTGGTTCGTCTTGGCAAATCAGAAACAATTCAAAAATAGATTTCCAACTATTCGAAAATTCTATGCTTTGACTACCTCTATAAAATTCTTCGATTTGATCTAAATAAGGATTGACAATGCCAGGGTTTGGCTTAGTATTTTTAACAAGTCGTTGAAGTGAATTAATAAATCGTGAAGCATTGTAATTGTTGCTTTTTAAAAAGCCTAAATCTCTTATTTTTTCACTGTAATCAAGATTTTGGATATTATATGAATTTTCTTCAAAGGAAGATTTTAAAATATCTATATCTGGAAAAAGATTAGCTTCACTACTATTCAGTTGAAGTGCTTTTTCGTAAATTTTCAAAAAAATAGGAGTAGTATTTTTTTGAAAATAAAAACAATTTATTTTTTCTTGCTGTATGCGAAGGTTATTATATCCAATAAATTTTAAGTAAGAATCTTTAGAAATCAAAATCCCTTTTTCAATAAATAAATTTATAATTGCTTTTTTGCTTTCAGTCTTATTGCCGTTTGAAGTTTCAATTACAAGTAAAACATCATCGACATATCTGCTATAATACAAAGGATTTAATTTATAAGAGATTAATTGGTCAAAGGGTTCCATATATATTTCTCTTAATATTGAAGGACTTGCTAATCCGATAGGGAAGATACTTGTAGTATTTCGGGTGCCAACTCCTTTTTTATATGATGCGATAATTTTAGTATAGTTGGAATAGATTGATTCTATTATGGTAGTTAGAAATTGAAAAGAATTTAATCGTTCATCATCATTGAAAAATTTGGTCAATTGATGAAAGTCAAATTCTACAGAATAATAAAAACTTTCTAAATCGAGGCACACTAACATAGTATCTTTCTTTGAAATATTTTTTTTAATTTCTTTAAAAGCATCTTTTCTCCATTTTGCATAAAGGTTATAGTAGGGAGAAAAGGAACGATTAGATTCAAAATCAATATCTTCAAATAAATCTTTTCCTGGTTTGAATAAGCTTTTTTTAAATTCAGTAGCTGCGGAATATTTAAAAGAATTTTCTTGTTCGCTATATATTTTTCCAATAAGTAATGTCCAAAGATAATCAAGGATAGACAATTCAATTGGAATATCAATAAAAAAATTAACTTTATTGATATTTTTATTATAATCTAAAGAACCGTTTATAATATCAGAAGGAGTTTCTTTAGAAGAAAGTTTTTTTGGTAAAATTTTGAAATCAATATTTGAAATTAAATTTTGAAAATAGATGAAATCTTGATTAGATAATTTTGATGATATTTCTTTTAGTTTGTTTTCAAAAAATATTCTGTCACTTTCAAACTCAGCAATATTTTTTTTTGTAAATAGCATTGTTTTATCATAAAAGAAAAAAGACTTTAATTTTTTATATGACCCTTCTATCATTTTGTGAGTTGTTTCCATATTTGAAAATAAATAGTCCAAAATCAACACCCGCTATCATTTAAAATATTTAACAATAAAAGTATTTACTTAATTATAACATGGAAGAAGTATGATTGAAATTGAATAAGATTAAGAATTATAACATAAAAGCCGCTGAATATTCAGCGGCTTCCTTATTATGTCTTAAGACAGTTGAGACCGAAGGTCGAAATAAAAAACCACCCGCTTAGCGGGTGGAAAAAAAGCTTAAGCAAAGGTACTACCAAAGTTATAATGTAGAGTGTTCAAGCCTACAAAATAGCAGGAAAGAGGTAGTACCTTATGGCAGAAAGTTTAGCACATAGTAAGTTGGTATGCAAGTATCATATAATTTTTACCCCCAAATATAGGAGGAAGATGATTTATAATGAATTACGAGAGGATATAAAGGGGATAATAAAAGATTTGTGTAAATGGAAGGGTATAAAAATAATAGAAGGACATATGATGTCAGATCATGTACATCTGTGATTATCAATCTCCCCAAAATACAGTATATCAAGCGTAATGGGATATCTAAAAGGAAAAAGTGCAATGATGATATTCGAAAGACATGTAAAATTGCGTTATAAGTATAGGAAAAGGAATTTTTGGTTGACAGGCTAATGTAAATTTTGTTTAGATGTTCTGAAAAGCGCATAAATTCTTAGTGACCATTTTTGTGAAAAAGATGAGATGTAGGTATTTATGTATATCAATACTTGGGAAGAAGCAATAAGTAAAGAAAGAGGTATTGGTTTCTGCAGAGGTCTTACGATGACTTGCCATGTTTGTGGCTGTGAATTTGGCTGCAATAAAACATACCATGTGTATACAGCGCTGGTAGGAAGAAAGCGTCAGTACTATTGTAGTTACTCCTGTTATAAAGAACGTACTAATCCTAAAGAAAAAAGATAAAAAAGTTTACTGTTAAGGCAGGCTAGCTATGGTACTAGCTGATTTATTAGAATAATTATAGAATATACAAAAAGCACAGATCTAAAGGGCCTGTGCTTTTTTATGTCTGCAATACACCTAAAAATTACCAGTTGCAAGACCATTGAACAAATTTTTAAAAAAAGCGAACAAAAATGTCTTGCGGGGGGGGACGAATATGGTAATATTTGTATAATAAAAGAAAATATTAAATAATTGAAAAAATTGCAGAAAACAGCAAAATAACTTTTGCAAAAGAAGAAATATATATAGTGGAAGAGGTGGAAAATGGAAGGCTTGGATTTATTAAAAATTGGTGAAGCAATAAAAATCAGAAGGATCAAGCGGCGTATACATCAGACGAAGTTGGCCGAGCAGCTGGGTATATCGCAAACACATTTAAGCAACGCCGAAAATGGCAGAGTGATGCTGAGTTTAAAGGCATTATTAAAGCTAAAAAGGATCTTTAACTGCACACTGGATGAACTCGTTGATCCTGAAAATTACGATGAGTTGGGTAAAAAGAAAGAAAAAGTCAAAAGATATAAGCTCGTACGCTGCAGCGAGTAATTTTAAAGGAGCTGCTTCAGATGTATAGCGAGATTTATAAGAATGTGGTAGACAAGGGTAATAAAACAGTATTTAGAGGATTAACTGTTACTTGCCCGATCTGCGGCCGTGAATTTGGCTGCAATAAAACATATCATGTCTATACTGCTTTGGTAGGAAGAAAACGGCAGTATTACTGCAGTTATTCCTGTTATAAACAAAGGCCTAATCCTAAAGAAAAGAGATGAAAGAGAAGTGAAAGAAGATGAATAATAAAGTTTTAAGCAAAAAGGTAATGATATCGTTGCTGACAATATCGTGCGTATATCTGGGGGGGACATCCGTGCTCCCGATGGCAGAGGCCGCTATAGTGGATGGACAGGATGTAGCCGATGGTACCACGTTAAATTTTACTGACAATCATACGATCAATCAGAATATGGATAAGCAGCCGGCTATTACTATTGATCAAAACAAAAATGTTACAATCAATGCGCAGGGAACCCTGAATATACTTGGCAGTGGCAAACCATCCAGCCAAGGCAATGCTATTGTCTATGTTTATGCTGGTGCTAATTTAGATTTTACCGGCAACAATATAATTTTTTCAGGATCCGTAGCAGATGGGGATAAGGTAGACGGTATATTGGCTAACGGCGCTAATATTGGCAGTACGATAAATTTTAAAAATAACTATACTAAACTGACCTGTACGAGTACGGATACAGATGTGAGAAAGGATCTTTCTGTTGTGGCCTGTATAGCAGGAGGTGTTATAAATTTTGACCATGCGGTGGATATTTATGGCAGCGCAACTAATAATAAAGTCGTGGGGATTAAAATTGCAGGGCAGAACAGTTTGTTCCATGCGAAGGATAGGGTTTCGATTGAAACAGCAGGCGGTAATACGGATAATGGGAATCTTGGTATCATGATCCAGGATAAGAGCAGTGCTTTGTTTGAAGGAGCTTTGTCTGTCAAAGTGAGCGGCGATACCGGGTCTAATTGCGGGATCATGGTTTCTACGGGTGGAAGCATCGAAATGAAGGACTCATTGACAATAAATGTGTCTGGTACAAATGCCAGGGCTGGCCTGCAGGTTCAGAGGGAAGGTTCTACAGCAAAAATAAAAGGTGTGGCAGATATATCTTTTGCAACAGGCATTGCTGGTAATGCAGTTGCTGCAGTAAATGGTGCAACTGTAGATTTTGAAAATGATGTTTTTATCAATAAGGATAATACCAAGGATACTTATGAGAATAATAAGGCTCTTGGCGTCAAGAATAACGGTACGATCAATATAAATCAGTCCGGCGGCAAGCAGGTGGTCATAAAAGGCGGCATTACTGTAGACAATGGTAATCTGAACCTGACTTTAGATAGAGCAGATTCTGTTTTAGAAGGTTTTATTTTTTCGCAAAATAGTGGCAAAGCTGTTGTGAACTTGGATAATAGCGCGCTTTGGCGAGTATCAGAATTTGCTGGTGTCAACTCAGTTTATAGTCTTATGGTAAACAATGGCGCGACAGTAGATATGACTTTTGACGATACAGCTGCAACAGAATTAGCTATTACTGATTACAGCGGCAACGGCGGTAACTTTATAATGGATACCGACCTTGCAGCTGAAACCGGCGATAAGGTGAATATCACTAACGCAGCAGCTGGAACTACTTATATACAGGTCAAAGATGCCAGTCTGGTCAATGGGCATACGGTTACCGGTGCTAAGAATTTACTTTTAATAACCGATGCCAGCCAAAATGTAAATTTTGTAGGCAAAAACCTTAATGCCGGGGGCTTGTGGGATGTGACACCGACACTTGAAAATGGTGAAAATGTTACGTTGACAGATGGCTCGCAGGGAACCAAAGATCAATGGTATTTAACGAAGCTTGCCAAACAGGTCAACAATGATACAAAAGTTTTGTTAGAAAGTGGAGATGGTAATTATGCGCTTTGGCGTAATACTGGCGATACTTTACGTAAGCGTTTGGGCGATCTGCATAATTATCGAGATACTAAAGTAGAGAGTGACGGTATCTGGAGCCGTTATATCGGCGGGAAGTTTGGCAGCGGTAATTTTGACGGCAGCTTTAATATGTATCAGCTTGGTTATGATAAGGCAGCCGATGCCAAAAGCATTTATGGTTTTGCTGTTGAAAACGGCAGCGGGCATACGAGTTACAGTTATGGCAGCGGTAAAGACAAGCTTTTTGCAGGCAGTATTTATGGAACCTGGCATGGGGATAACAGCAGCTATACAGATGTAGTGGCTCGCTTCGGACAGTTTGATACGGATATCAGATCCTATGGCGATTATCCGGATAAGGCCAAGGCAAAAAGCCATGCGTATAGCCTGAGTGTGGAATACGGAAAAACCATAGAGCTGAATAAAGCACAGGGGACTTTTATCGAACCGCAGGCCCAGCTTATCATAGGGCGTTTAGGCAGCAGCAGCTACACGACTGATCGTGGCAATAATGTTTATATGGGCGGTGTAAACAGCTGCATTGGACGTTTGGGCGTAGTAGCAGGCAAAAAAGATGCGTCAGGCAACGATGTATTTCTGAAAGTGAATATGCTGCATGAGTTTGGCGGTAACCGTGATGTCAGGATGCTGGCGGGCAATGGTGAAACATTGAGTGAATCGCAGGATTATGGCGATACCTGGTTTGAGCTTGGTTTGGGTGGTAATATCAAGCTGGGCAACAGCAGTCATTTATACGGCGATATCGAACGCAGCTTTGGCGCTGATATCCAAAAGAAGTGGCAAATCAATGCAGGTGTAAGATTTGAGTTTTAAGTGAGTTGATTTAAAAAAATATTAAAAATATTTTAAATGAAAGCAAGGGATGAAAATTTATGAATAAAAGAGTTTTAAGAAAAAAAGTGTTGTCCACTCTACTGACAATGTCGTGCGTATATCTGGGGGGGACATCAGTACTCCCGATGGCAGAGGCTTCTATGGTGGATGGCAACACAGTACATGGAGTGGTAAAAAGCTACAGTGATAACAGCACATTGACAGGAGCGAATATCGTTATTTATGCCGGATCCGGCGAAACGACTGATATTACGGCAGAAGGTAAGCTGAAGCTGGAAAATACCAGTGCGAATGTCCCGGTTATTGGAACCGTGTCTAGTGGCAAAATTAATTTGAATGGTGATACTATTACTGTAGAAAATACAGGGAATGATTATTCCAACAGTGTCGTTTTTGCTGAAAGTGGCAGTAATATTACTTTTAATAATGACACCACAAATATTATAAGCAGCACCAATAACGGAAAAAAATTTATCGGCGGAGCAGGAAATATTGTCTTTTCCGATACAGCCACGACTTTAAATATCGGCAATATGAACGAAAGCAGCAGTATCAGTGGTTGCATAGGTATTACTGTCAGTGGTCAGGGAAGTTTTGCATTTAATAATACTGATGGAATAGTGAATATTGGCGGTTTTACAGGAACAGTATTTGATATGTCCGGCGGGACCATAAAACTTGAAGGGGCTGAGACGAATGTCAGCTCCAATGGTGGCTTTTTATTGTATCTGTCAAATCAGCGTTATGGTGGGACGCAGAATAAAATAGATTTTAATTCGCAGAAAACAACTATCAAGGGTACCAGCAAGGGCATATATGCGGACACCAACAGTATCAATAATCATGTCAGCTTCAAGGGTGATGTCGATATTGAGGTGCAGGGTAATGGTTATTATGATGGTATTGCTGTGGCTTTAGGAGCTAATGCGGCATTAGATCTTAATTTTGACAAAGGCGCGACTATTAAAGCGCACCAAAATTCGGCTGCTGATGATTTATTTGCTGTCAATCTTGCTGCAGGAAGCGACCTGAAGATCAAAGGTGATATAGATTTAATCTCTACAGCTGTCGGTGGCGGAACTGGTAATAATTATGGTCTTTATTCTAATGGCGGCACAGCTGTTTTTGATGGAATGGCTTTAGTGGCAACAGGTGGTAAAAATATTTATGGCATTTATGGCTGGAATGGTGGTCAGTTTACTTTTAATAAGGACGTAAGCATAGTAGTAGAACAGGGGAAAGGATCTATTTATGGAGTCTATTTAAATGGGAATAATGCAGATTTTAAGAATTTGGTGATTAATGCGAATAATGCTGAGGGCAGCAACGCTTATGGTATTTTTGCAAGGGGTAATTCGAAAGTAAAGATCGACGGTGACACTGTGATTACAGCTGCTGGCAATAATGGTGAGTTTGCAGAAAATAGTATGGCTATTAGGATCCGTGATGCAGAAGTAATTGCTGATGGGGCTTTAAAAGCGGTTGTTAGCGGCGGAGAAACTGCAATGGGGATAGACATTGTAGCAATAGATGGTTCTGGAGTTTTTGCTACGGGAACTACGGGCATGACTGACATTAGTGTAAAAAATGGCAGTGAGGGAAGCTACGGAATATCCTTAGAAAGCGATGTCGGTAAAAAAGTTACAGCTGATTTTAATAATGCTGCTAATATCACTGTTAGCGGTGCTAAGGATGTATTTGGTATAAAAGGCTGGAATTCGTCGAGCGGCGATACAGAAATCAGCTTCAAGGAAAATACGGTAATTACGGCGCAGGGAACGGAAGGCAATAATAGTACTGGTTCAACAGTAAGCGCAATATCGTTAGAGAACAGTGGCGGCAATATTAGCTTTGATAAAAATGCTTTAGTGCAGGTTACAGCTGATAATAAAGCTAAAAATAGCAGTGGGTTGAATCTTGATAAAGGTACTGCTGTTTTTAATGGATCTTTTACAGGTATTAGAGTAAAAAGCAATGGCGTAAACAGTTATGGTATAAAAAATAATAATAGTGGTGATGTAGATGTTATGGGTGTGTTGGCGGTAGATGTTCAAGGGCAGGATAAGGTTTTTGGTATACATAATGCCAGTGGTGGCAAGATAGATATAATGGGGATCACCGTGATCAATGCAAATTCAGAGTCAAAAACAGCGCAAGGGATTTACAGTACTGGCGTAAACAGTAGTATTGTATTTAAGGCTAATACTATTCTGACGACTAACGGTGCTAACGCAGTACAAGCTGATAGTGGGGCTACGATTATTTTTGATAAAGGACTGGTTTCGGAAAATAGTGCCTATATTTTCGCTCATGGCAATAATAGCAGCATAAAAATCAATAATGAGGGTAGTGGACTTGTCAAAATAATTGGTAATCTTTATGCTCAAGCGGGCGGAACATTAGATTTTAAGATGGATAATAGTGAATCATACCTGGAAGGATTTACTGATGGGGTTAATATGGATATGCAAAATGGAGCCACTTGGAGAGTGACAGGGAATTCAAGTAGTAAAAATCTTAATTTGGAAAATGCTACTGTTGATTTGACGGCTGATGGTGCCAGCAGTACAGTACTTGCTGTTGCAGATTATAGCGGTACTGGCGGCAGCTTTATAATGGATACCGACCTGGCCAGCGAAGCTGATGGCGACAAAATAAATATTACGACGGCAAACGCCGGGACAACATATGTACAGGTAAAAGATGCCAGCCTGGTTAATGGAATTGAAGTAACCGGCAATAAAAACCTGCTTTTGATTACTGATGCCAGCGAAAATATAAATTTTGTAGGTAAAAACCTTAATGCAGGGGGATTGTGGGATGTGACGCCGACTATTGAGAATGGACTGACTGTTACTGATGCTGACGGTAATGTTATCGGTACGGCAGATCAATGGTATTTGACGAAAATAGCTAAAGCGGTAAATAACGATTCGCAGGTTTTGCTGGACGCGGTTGATAACAGTTATGCCTTATGGCGCAATACTAACGACAGCCTGCGCAAACGTTTAGGCGAGCTGCGGTTCCGCACTAATGAAACTGATGGTGATGGCATTTGGGCGCGCTATACAAGCGGTAAGTTTAGCGGCAGCGGTTTTGACAGCAGCTACAATATGTACCAGCTTGGCTACGATAAGGCCGATAACGCTAAAAGCACTTATGGCTTTGCTGTTGACAGCGGTACAGGCCATGCGAACTATGCGTCTGGCGGCGGTAAGGACAAACTGACGGCGTTGAGTGTGTATGGTACATGGACGGGTGAGAAGGGCAATTATACTGACGTTGTTGCCCGTGTGGGTCAGTTTGATACGGATGTAGATTCGTATGGCGATTATCCGGATAAGGCCAAGGCAAAGAGCCGTGCGTATAGCTTGAGTGTGGAATATGGCAAAAGAATTGAGTTAAGCAAAGAGCGTGGCACTTTTATCGAACCGCAGGCGCAGCTGATTATAGGCCGTTTGGGAAGCTGCAGCTACACTACCGACCGGGGTACCGCTGTGGCTGTTGAAGGCATGAACAGCGCTATAGCACGTTTGGGCGTTGTGGCAGGCAAAAAAATCAATGACGGCAGTGACATTTATTTCAAAGCATCGGCCTTGCATGAATTTGCCGGTGAACGTGACATCAGTATGCGTGCCGCTAATGGCGAGGTTTTGACAGGCAGCAACGATTATGGTGATACCTGGTTTGAGCTTGGTTTGGGTGGTAATATCAAGCTGGGAAACAGCAGTCATTTATATGGTGATATCGAACGCAGCTTTGGCGCCGATATCCAAAAGAAATGGCAGGTAAATGCAGGAGTAAGGTTTGAATTTTGATTTATGGTTTTGATAAAGATATCGTTTCTTTATTGCAGTATTTAGATTTGAGAAGATTATAAAAGCACAGACTATATTGGTCTGTGCTTTTTTTAATTATTTTATTATGCGTAACTTATTATAACTTAACAGTTATATTTACAATCTTTTAGTGGTAATAATTTTGTTAAAAACGAAAAGTATTAAAGGTGAAGAACGGTTAAAGCATCTGTATCACAGAAAAATTGCTGTGATAATTCAGAAATGAAGTGATAAACTGATGAGAATAACTTGTTAAAGCTGTTAATTTATTATACTATAAGCGAAGTATCTATGGTTTTAGTTGATTTGCATAAGCGAATGAAAAACCAAGAGCAATTGTAAAGGAGAGGGTTAAACTATGAAAAGGAAAAAAGATGTAATTAAAAAAGCAGTCTTGGCAAGCGTTTTAGCAATGTCATTAAATAATGTGGTGTGGGCTGCTGAAGGTGTCGATCAGCCATTTTCGACAGTAAGTGAGTTGGAGGCGCTTGGGGGAATAGCGTCTATCGACTCCAGCAGCATTAGCCATGTTACGAAGGGCATTTATGCCAGTGGTAATGATTTTATTTATAATAGCGGTGCTATCAAGCTGGATATTAATGGTTTTGCCAACTCTACAAACAGTGGCTACGATTCTATTGGTATTTTTGGCTATAACAGCACGATTGACCTGAAGCAGATCGAGATGAATTCTATTGATACTTCAGGAACGGTACATAATCTGGATGTTTATGGTATTAAGACATATGCTTCCGGAGTTGTAAAAATCGGTGATGATTCTAAAATCACTGTTTCCGGTAATGTCAGCGGTCTGGATTCCAATAATCAGCCTAATGTGATGAAGGGTATGTATGCCGGTGATAATGCGACAATGGATTCAGGTATTATTGAAGTTGGCGATAATTTAGAGTTGAATGTTATCAATGCGGGAACTGGCTGGACTTATGGTATCGATTCTTATGACGGAGCTACTATTTCTGTTGGTGATGGGGTGAGGTTATTTGTTACAGGCGGAAAGGATACCAGAGGAGTCGAGGTTGGTTTTAACGACGCTAAGGTTACTTTGGGGGAAAATGCTTCTATCATTGCTAACAGCAGGGATGGCGTGGCGTTGGGAGTATTTGTATTTAATAAAGGGAAGTTTGAGGCAGCTAAGGATCTTGTTATTAACGTCAGTGCGGATGATGGAAGCCAATGGGCAGCAGGTGTGTTGGCGCAAGGCACTGGCAGCGAGGCTGTATTAAATGGAGCTGTTATCAGTGCGACTGAGGGCGGTACTGCGAGTTATGCTATTTATACTTATAATAACGGCAGCGTGGTGGGTAATGCGGGCAAATATAATATTTACGGCAATATCCTTAATAACAGTGGCGGCATAGTTGATCTTACTGCTAATAGCGGATCGTTTATCGAGGGCTGGGTAAGCACTGCCAGTACAGCTGAAACTAATATTTCGCTGGAGGAGGGTTCCTATTGGAAGGTGACTGGTAATTCTAACCTGACGCATTTGCATAACGATAATTCGATAGTGGATATGACTCACGACAGTAATACTTTCAGCACTTTGACGGTAGATAATCTCAGCGGTGAGAACGGCGTTATCAAAATGGATATCGATGCCAGTCAGAATTCGTTGAACAGCGACAAGCTGTATGTTACCGATACGTTGACCGGGACGCAGTATATTGATTTGTACGAGGTCAATGGTTATACGCCTGTAGGGGAAGAAGGCGTCGGTACGGTGCTGGCGACTGTTAATAACCATAACGGCAGTTTTGCCGCTGTAGATGGTGAGGGGACGCTGTACTGGAAGCGTTATGAGCTGGATCAGCAGGATACTGCCGATACGAGTGGTAATTATACTAAGGACTGGTATTTGAAGCAGGTAACGAATATTGATCAGCCTACTACCAGTACGGATACGATCCTTGCAGCCAATGCGCTGAACTATCACACGTGGCGGACAGAAAACGACAAGCTGCTGCAGCGTATGGGTGAGCTGCGGCATAATGGCGAAGAAGCCCAGGGGGCCTGGTTCCGGCTGCGGGGAACAAAAATCGGCCGTGACGGAAAATTTGATTTTGAAAACAAGTATACTTCTTACGAGCTGGGTTACGATAACATAACTAAAAATACTGACGACAAGATACGTTATCAGGGGGCGGCGGTAAGCTATGTTGACGGCGACAGCAGTTACAATCGTGGCAGCGGCGACAACAGCAGCAAGGCGATCAGTTTCTATAATACGGAAATCGGCAGTAAAGGGCATTATTTGGATGTGGTGTTTAAAGTCAGTAATCTGGAGAATGATTTTAAGGTGTACGATACGAAAAATAATAAGATCACCGGTGATTTTAACAATACCGGCGTATCGCTGAGTGCTGAATACGGCCGGAAAAATGTCTTGCACAACGGCTGGTATATCGAGCCGCAGGCCCAGTTTACTTTAGGTTATCTGGGCGGTGACAGTTATACTACCAGTAATGGTATCGAAGTAAGCCAGAGCGGGATCAAAAGCGCTGTCGGACGTATCGGATTCAATATCGGCAAAGAGGTCGGCAGCAAAGGCGTCGTTTATGCTAAGGCCAATCTGCTGCATGAGTTCGGCGGCGGTTATGATGTAACGATGTATGACGGCAGGGATGGAGTTAAGGTTGGCGATACCTTTAACGATACCTGGTTTGAATATGGTGTTGGCGCCGCTTTTGCCGCAGGTAAAAACAGTCATGTTTATCTGGATGTGGAACGCAGCTCAGGCAGTGATTTTACTAAAGACTGGCAGTGGAACATCGGCGCCAGATGGACGTTTTGATAACTTTGCATTGTTATAGGGGAATATTAGCAATGTATAAGTGAGGGGTGCAGGCTTGTGAAAGCAGCGGGCAGAAATTGCAAGCTGCTTTTGCATGTTGTTATAAAGCAGGTAACAGGTTAAGCTGGCAATATAAAAACCACTCAGCTTTTATAGTTGAGTGGTTTTGTTGTGCTTAATCCCAGCGTTTTAAAATATCGGCGACGATTTCTTTTTGTGTCTTTTTACGTTTTTTCTTTTCAAAATTACGATAGTTGTTATCGCGGTGGTCGGTCGAATAATCTGCATAATCTATGTCGTTGTTTTCGTATTGTTCGTAGCTGCGGTTATAATCGCCGTGTCCGTCGTCCAGCAGCAGCGGGACAAAAACTGCAGCGGCAGGCAGCTGAAAGTTTACAGTCAGGTTTTCCATATGGGCCTCCGTCATCAAAGGTTAATAGTTATTTATATTTTAACACGGCTGCACCTGCTAGTAAATATTTTTACAGCGATTGACAAAAACTGGCGGCGGTTATACCATAAAAACATAAAGGAGATGTTACTGTGAGCAAATCTTATAAAGACCAGTTTAAGGAAGAAAGTGTCAGGCGCCGGCAGCGTCAGCAGAAACAGATCGCCGCTGTAATAATTTTGATCGGTGTGCTGGTTTCGGCTGCTATATGGTATCTAGACGGGCTGAGTAAAGAACAGCAGGTGCCGCAGCAGACATCTCAGCAGCAGTCGGTGCAGACTGCTGAGCAGCCAGGGCAGGAGGTCAAGCCGGAAACTCCTGCTGCAGAGCCTCCTAAAGAGGAGCAAAAGCAGCCGGAAGCTGTTAAACCTGCTTATACGATATTGATAGATAAAAGTGAGTACAAGCTGTATGTGCTGAAGGATAACGAAGTAATTAAGCAATGGGGCGTTGCTGTTGGGGCAAAACCGGGTCAAAAGCAGCGTGCCGGCGATATGACTACGCCGACAGGTAATTTTGAGGTGGACGAGATTTTAGACGCATCGTATTGGACGCATGATTTCGGCGACGGCAAAGGTGAGATTAAAGGGGCTTACGGGCCTAATTTCATTTCTCTGGTAACAGGCTGGGACGGGATTGGTATTCATGGTACACATGCGCCGGAATCCATTGGTACGATGGTTTCTGAAGGTTGTGTGCGGATGCGTAACGGCGAGATGCTGGAGCTTCTGCCATATGTCGAGGTCGGTACTAAAGTTACGATACGGGAATAAACTGCCGGACAGCCTGGGGACATTGATTTTTACGCTGTCACAGCTTGACAAAAAGGTGATTCTGCGCTAAAATAACATCGTTGCGGAACTATAGCTCAGTTGGTTAGAGTACCTCGTTGACATCGAGGGGGTCACTGGTTCGAGTCCAGTTAGTTCCACCAGATTGAAAAGTAACCCTATAACTTCGTCAGAAGCTATAGGGTTTGTTTTTTATTATTTATTACGGCATTGCTGTCAAAGTTGCGGATATGCTGAAGCATAAAAGTCAAAAGCACCTGCGTGAAAACGCAGGTGCTTTGTGCTCCAGGCGGAGCAAAAGATATCGGCTCATCAATATCAAGTGAAATTATAACACAGATAGTCATTGCTGGCAATGTTTTGTTATTTTTCAAAGGATAGGCGCCGGGCTGTTTAGATTTAGCTGATTGTTAACTTTTAATCTGGATAGTGACTTTGCAAATAATATATGCTATATTGTTAAGCAAAACTATGGGTGAGGTGTTTGGATGGATGCAAACAGTACTGGACTGCGGGGGCTGCTTGATGTGGTGAAGTCGAACAGGCTGATGTCGACAGGGGTGATAGGATTTCTTCTGCTGATGGCGGTTATGGCAGTAATTGACGGTGGAATAAGTATGATTCCGCTGATTTTAGCAACTTGCGCAGTGGGGACGGCTACTGTATTTTTTTGGCAGGCCGGCAGCTACAGAGTAGATATTTATGAAAACGGGCTGGAAATTTTTGGCGGGGTATTAACAAGAGCCGGAGTATATTTGTATAAGGATATTGAGAGTATCGATATCGAAGATACGACATACAGATTATTTGGTGTTTTTCCGGTACTAAAATATACGACTGTTTCCATTCAGGGTAAAAATGACTTGTGGACGCAGCTCAGCAGTTTTAATTTTACTGATTTGAAAGTAAAAATGCAGCAGGTAAAAAAACGGTTGGCAAAGTAAAAAACATACATAAGATAGGGGATGAAATTTATGAGGATCAAAGTAAGCGGTGAGCTGGGAACGGCAGTTATGAGCTTGGCGGTGATAGGGCTTTATTATGGCGCTGCCAGCTTTCTCGTCGAAAATGTTATTCTGCGCAATCTTACTGAAGAAGAACGGGATGAACATATTTTAAGTAAGCTGTTGTTCTGGAGCACGGTGATTTTACTGGTTGCCGATGTTCTGCTGGTCATTTTACCAGCCTTCGGGATGCAGTTGTTGCCGGTAACGATTTTAGATTTTATGTAGCTGAGCCGATAAAAATATTAAAGAACTGTACTTTAGACAGTCTGTAGCTTATGATAACTGCTGCAGGCTGTTTTTTATTTGAAGTTCATAATTATTTCGCTGGTAACTTGAAGATGAAATAGGGTAAAATATAGATACAGGCTGCATGAGAATATCGGGCGGCAATTATAAAGGAGTGAGAGCAAATGGCAACAGGCTATCCTTTTAAAAAATATAATTTTAATGTTTTGATAGATGGTAAAGCAGTAGGGTATTTTTCAGAAGTTTCAGCACCTGAGATGGCTGACGAGCCCATAGAATACCGGGCAGGTGATCATCAGGCAGGCACGCCTGTGAAAATGCCGGGCTTAAAAAAGTATGGTAACGCAACACTGAGATGGGGCACATCTGTTTCGCGGTATTTAACGGATTGGTTTGAAAGTGTTGAGCGTGGAGAGTTTGAGCGGAAAAATGTGACGATCGAGCTTTTGGACGATTGCCAAAAAGTAATGGCACGCTGGCAGCTTGTTAACGCTTGGCCTGTTAAACATTGTGTTCCGGGGTTTAACGCCGAAAGTAATGAAAATGCGATAGAGAATATGGAGCTGGCGCATGAAGGGCTGGAACGCGAGTTTTAAAAACAGCTGTGAGAATGAATTTTAAATATTGAATGAGGTAATTGTTATGCGTAAGATTTTGGCAGGCAGGGTCTATCGGCATTTTAAAGGGAAGGACTATAAGGTGTTAGTTGTGGCACAGCATACTGAAACAGGTGAGCAGTGCGTTGTTTATCAGGCTTTGTATGATGATTTTGCTTATTATGTGCGGCCTTACGCGATGTTTGCTTCTGAGGTGGATCGTGAAAAGTATCCCGAGGTGAAGCAGCAATATCGTTTTGAGCTGACCGAGGAAGAATATGACTGATTATATTTTAAACGGCGTTTTAGGCTTGGCGGTGGGCGATGCGTTGGGGCAGCCGGCGCAGGGAAAAACATGCGAAAGTCTGAAGTTCAGCCCGGTACTTGAGATGAAGCAGGGTCTGTGGTCGGACGATACCAGTCTGACCCTGTGTACTTTAGCAAGCCTGCGCGAAAATGACTGGCGGCTTGATTATCATGATTTGCTGCGGCGTTTTGCCAAGTGGCTGGAATATGGCTATCTGACGCCTGAAGGCGCGGCCTTTGATATTGGCGCAACAACGAAGCAGGCGCTGCTGAATTATTTGAACGGAGTACCTCTGGAGTGCTGCGCACCGCGCAACGAATGGAACTGCGGTAATGGTTCGCTGATGCGGATTTTGCCGGTAGAGTTTTATTTGCAGGTACAGCCGGCAGCAGGACGATATGAAATCATTCGTAATGTTTCGGCGCTGACCCATGCGCATATTTGCTGCACTTTGGGATGTTTTTTGTATTGTGCTGTTGCCGGTGAGATCATTCAGCACCGGGAGCGTTTTAAGCTGGCAACTTTACTTGTGCGGGGTGTTATCAGGGCTGTAGATGATCTGCGGCAGGTGGCTGATGCAGATGATAACCGTGAGCTGCATTATTACAGCCGTATTATTGACCGCAGTGTGTATGAATTGCCGGCAGATGAAATCGAGAGCAGCGGTTATGTTGTAGATACGCTGGAAGCGGCGTTGTGGTGTCTGGCCAATACGAATTCATACCGCGAATGTCTGTTGTGGGCTGTAAATTTGGGTGAGGATGCCGATACAGTTGCTGCCGTTGCCGGCAGTCTGGCAGGTTTGTACTATGGTTATGACAATATTCCGCACGAATGGCTGGCGGGTTTGAAAAATAAGGAAATGATCGTGCGTGTGTGCGGTTAGGCAGAATTTTAAAAACAGCATAAAGATATGGAGACAGGAATGACAGTAGCTTATGAGCTGATACGAAGTAAACGCAGGACGATTGCTATTGTGATCGACAGCGAGGGCAAGTGCAGGGTGCGGGCACCGTTGCAGGCCCGTTTGAGCGATATAGAACATTTTGTGCAGGCAAAGACCGGGTGGATAGAGCAGAAACAGCAGCATTATGCCGCAGTGCAGAAGAAGCGGCAGCTGATATTGACCGATGGGATGCAGTTGTCTGTATTGGATAACAGCTATACGCTGCGTCTGACGGAGGTTGGGCAGGTGCAGGTAAACGGTACAGTGCTGTTGTGTCCACAGTTCAAACCGCAGCAGGCACTGGAAAAATGGCTGCGGCAGCAGGCTTTAGCAGTTTTGCAGGAACGGACAGCACATTATGCGGAGTTGATGGGTGTTGTTTATCAGAGTGTGAAGCTGTCTTCAGCGGCGAAACGCTGGGGTTCGTGCAGTATAAAGGGAAATTTGAATTTTTCGTGGCGGCTGGTATTTTATCCGCTGGCAGTTTTAGATTATGTTGTGGTGCATGAGCTGAGCCATATTGGCAATATGAATCACAGCCGCCGTTTTTGGCAGCGTGTAGCCAGTGTTTTACCTGATTATCAGATGCGGCAGCGTTGGTTAAAGCAGCAGGCGTATATTTTGCAGTGGTTAAGATAAAAACCCGCTTCTATATTTTGTATAGAAACGGGTTTTGTTTATGCTGCAAGTTTTTATTTTATTGTTGTTTGGGAGGCATTTGTGCCAGCAGGATCGCGGCAAAGACCAGTACGCAGCCTCCTATTTCACGCAGGGAAAGCTGTTCGTCCAGCAGCAGCCAGCCTGCGAAAACCGAAAAGACGGATTCCATACTTAAAATGATGGAAGCTAAAATAACATTGACGTATTTTTGACCAAGGATCTGCAGGGTATAGGCGATGCCGCAGGACATGATGCCGGCGTATAAGATAGGCAGCCAGGCCTGGTCAAGCGCTTCCCAGGACGGCGTTTCATAAAAGAAGATGGCAGGCAGACTTAAAATACCGCAGACGGCAAATTGCAGCAGCGACATCCGCACACCGTCTACCAATACGGAAAAACGTTCGATAGTGATGATATGCAGTGCGAAAAAGCAGGCGCAGGCCAAAATGATCATATCGCCGTAATTGACGCTGAAATTTTCGGTAATACAGATAAAATACATACCGACAGCGGCAATAAAAACGCTGAGCCATTGCAGTTTGGTAACGGTTTTGTGTACAATAAGCCCAAAAAGGGGCACGATAACGATATAGAGCGTAGTAATAAAACCGGCTTTGCCGACAGTGGTATGACCGATACCGATCTGCTGCAGAGTACTGGCGATAGTCAGCACGATACCGCAGACGATGCCGCCGGTAATAAGGTCCTGCTGTTCTGTTTTGTTATCAGTACCCCAAATAGAAAAAGGTCTGCCTGCAAGCCGGTCAAAAAAGGCGACGCAGGGGATCAGAAAAACTGCGCCGATCAATGAGCGGAGACCATTGAAGGTAAATGCGCCTACGTGGTCGGCTCCGACGCTTTGTGCGACAAAGGCCAGTCCCCAGATCAGGGCGCAGAAAAACAGCATCAGGCTGCCTTTTAATTGATGTTGCTGCATCTATAACACTCCTGTTGTTTATAAAAGTATGAACTTTTATATTTTAGCATTATTTTAGGGAAAGTTTAAGTAATTAGGCAAAATTTTATAATTCGGAAAATTCAGCAGATAGTGCATTAATGGCAGATGGTGTTATAATTAATGTAAATATTTAGAAAAGATGGTGGCAGATTGATGAGCAGGGACTTTTTTGTGGCAGATTTTGAGTTTACTCAATATACCAAAAGAATGGGACGTCCACGAGGATTTTTTTCAGAAATAATTGAGATCGGCGCGGTGAAAATAGATGGAAATTCCCTTGCGGTCACAGGTAAGATCCAAAATTTTGTCCATCCGCATTTTTATCCGAAGCAGGCTAAAGAGGGAATGGATTTTTGTATGATCACTGAAAAGGATATGGGATCAGCAATAGAATTTGGAGAGATGCTTGAACAGATCAAAGCTTTATATGTACCGGGGCAGACTTATTTTGTGGCCTGGGGTGATGAGGATTATAAGGTGGTGGCGGAAGGCTGCAGACGGCATAAATTGGAAAATCCTGTTTTACCTGAAGACTATCTTGATCTGGCGGCAGCTTATAAGCTGCTGAAAGGCGATACGTATACGACCGGGCTGAAGAAGGCAACAGAAGAACAAAACGTTGATACAGGCGGTTTGTGGCATACTGCTTATGACGATGCTGCCAATACCGGCAAGCTGCTGGTAAAATTGCTTGCTGACGGCTGGAAGCCGGAGGCTTACTGGGACGAGGCAGCAGAGCTGCATAAATAAAATACAAAAAAAGCTTCGCAGCGGGTAATTTTATGCTGCGAAGCTTTTTTATAACATTTTTAATCGCGATACTTTTCGGGAAAGAAAATACGCAGAATATGTTCGTCGTGTTCTTTGCCAAGGGCGTTGCCGATAAGGAAGAAAATCAACGAAGCGCCGATGCCGATAACTATCTGGTGCAGATCAAAGAATTTGATTTGCAGCGCCATAGTAGTGCAGTAGGCGAGTACGCCACCAGCCATAGCGAAAACGGCGCCGGTGCGGTTGGCTTTTTTCCAGAACAGCCCGAAGATCAGGACCCAGAAGAATGCTGTTTCCAGGCCTCCGAAAGCGAACATATTTATTTTCCAGATAACGCTGGGCGGGGCAATGGCAATAAAGTAAACTCCAAGGCCAAGGATAACGGTAGCACCCATGCTGAACAGACGTATCGTATTATTGGAAACTGTTTTATGGCGTTTGGAGCATTCGTGCATATATACGTCTTTGATGATAGCGGAAGAGGAGGCCAGCAGCAGGGAAGACACGGTAGAAATAGTTGCTGCGATAGGACCGATGATGGTGATGCCGGCCCAGAAGGGGTCCATGGTGCCAATGATAGTAAGCGGGGTGATGTTATCGACGCTGCCGCCGTAAGCCTGCAGGGTATCGGTAAGCACGCCCTTGGAAAGGACGCCGATCCAGGTAGCGATCAGAGTCATGGCGCCGATAACGACGGTGCCGATAATCATAGCGTTATGCAGGGCTTTGGTGTTTTTGTAACTGATGCCGCGGACTACTGATTGCGGTAGTGCCAGTGTACAGACACCAACAAGCAGCCACTGGCTGATATAGAGCGAGATCGGCATTTTGCCGCGGGAAAGCGGTTCCAGCATATCGGGATGATTGGTTTGGATATGGGTCATGATTTTTTCATAACCGCCTCCTGTTTCCAGCATTGAGAAGAACAGGATAAAAAGGCCGATGATCATAGCGACGGCACAGATAGCGTCAGTAATGGCAACGCCTTTGAAGCCGCCAACAGTAGTATAAAAGACAACGATCAGGCCAAATAATGTCAGTCCAGTGACATAGGAGAAGCCTGTAACAGCTTCAAAGAGCTTGGCAGCTCCCACGAACTGGGCGACCATCGTCGCACAGAAGAAGGCAACGATCACCAGCGCGGAAATATTGGCAAGCAAATCGGATTGATAGCGGCTGCGGATAACATCGACTACTGTAACAGCGTCAATTTTGCGTGAAACCATAGCGATCTTTTTGCCGAAAATACCTAAAACGAGGAAGATGACTACGACTTGTACGATCGCCATATAAAGCCAGCCATAACCGATGGCCCAGGCCATACCGGGACCACCGACAAAGGTGCTGACTGAGCTGTAGGTCGCAACGGTAGTCATAGCCAGGACAAAACCGCCCAGACTGCGGCCGCCGATAAAATAATCTTTAGCAAAGTTCTGCTGGCGGTCGCCGCGGGAAGCTCGCTGCACCCAAAAGCTGACGCCAAGCATAAAGGCAAGGAATAAAAGAACAGGCCAGAGGTGGAAGAAATTACCCATTGATTTCATCCTCCTTGTCGTCCAAGTCCATATCTTTAAAGATGCAATTGGCAAGAACTACAGAAACGACGATGGCAAACAGCCAGGTGCCGATGCAGCCTGCCCAGACCCACAGGGGCGTCTGGAAAAATTCTACCTTAACGTCAGCAAGACCAAAGCCTGCGACGCACCAAAAGACGATGACAATAAGAAGGGCTAACCAGGTGGCATTTGCTTCCCGATTAGCCTGTTTGAATTTTTCTTTACGATTCATTTTTTGCTCCTTCTGCAGTATCGGCCAGGATGAAAAGAGTGAGCGGTCCGGTCTGCGGGATTTATCGCTATTATTGTACCATATTTTTGTTATTTGCCAAGCTATTTATCAGATAAAGGAGATATTTTTGGGAACTGGACGATTATCAAAACGTTTGAGCAAAAACGTTGCGTCAGGCGAAGATAAAAAGTTCTTGTATGTCTTGTGGGGGGGTACTCTTGTGCTATAATAAGGACAGAGGGGAACGGAGGGAGAATATGTTTTATAAAAAAGTAACTTCCCGTGATCATAAATGGTTCTTTCTACTGCGTTATGGTGATTTAAAAGAGGGTTTGGAAATGTGGAGCAGCCGCAGTTTAAAATGGCAGTATTTTGATTATCAGCAGAGCAGAAGCCTGCAGGCGATTTTGAATGACACTGACTTATGTAATGATATTATGCCGGAAGAAGCCGCAGATATCATAAAAAAATATATTGATCAGGAGCAAGGATAGATTCCCTGCTCTTTTTTATTTGGCAATTTATAAAAGTAGCTGCCGGAGCAGGTCGGTGCTATAATAGATAATATCCTGTAAATTGTGAGGTAATAATGATGATTAATGAAACACGTATTTTAAATGAATTTATAGAACTGGTCAGTGTGCCCTGTCCTAGTAAGGACGAAAAGGCCGAAGCCGATCTGCTGGTACAGAAGCTGCAGGCAATGGGACTGGAAGTAAAAGTGGACGATGCCGGCAGGAAGATCGGCGGGACAACAGGCAATGTGTGGGCATTTTTACCGGGCAATGTAGAGGGTGCAGCCGGACTGTTTTTTGAAGCACATATGGATTCTGTGCCGCCGACAACGGGAACGAAGGTCGTGCGCAGGGACGGAGTCCTTTATTCTGACGGAACTACTACTTTAGGCGGTGATGATAAAGTTGGTATAGCGGCTGTGCTGGAAGCAGTGCGGGCCGTGCAGGAGCAGAATATCCCGCATGGCGATATCCAGCTGTGTTTTACGATTGCCGAAGAGATCGGTTGTCTGGGAGTGGTCAATCTTGATCCGAAGGATATCAGGGCTGATCTCGGTTATTGCCTGGATATCGGTGGTGCGCCCGGTATCGTTACGAACTCTGCGCCGCGGCTGTTCGATATTTATTTTACAGTCAAAGGTAAGTCGGCTCATGCAGGTATCGAGCCGGAAAAAGGTATCAATGCCATTATGCTGGCGGCGAAAGCTTTGACGGCGCTGCCTGCTTACGGACGTCTTGATGAAGAAACTACATTAAATATAGGACAGATCGAAGGCGGTGCTGCAACAAACATCGTTGCGGAGCAGGCTAAATTCGTGATCGATATGCGCTGTATGGACCCTGATAAGCTGGAGCGGCTGAAGAATGAAACGATCAGGTGTATCAGAGAAGTGGTTGAAGCCGGCGGCGGTATTTTAGAGGTTGATCCGGTAGAAGGCTGTCCTGCTGTTCATGTAGCGGAAGACCATACGGCGGTATTGCTGGCTAAGCAGGCAGCCGATAATCTGCAGCTGCCTTTTGAACTGACGAAAACAGGTGGCTGCAGTGACGGCAATTTCCTCTGCGGATATGGTTTGCCCTGCGTACTTCTAGCTACAGGTATGAACAAGGTACATACTACAGAAGAGTGCCTGCGTGAGTGTGATTTGTACGACTGCGCTCGCTGGGTAACGGAAATAATCCGAATTACCGGGGAAAAATAGCCAGGCTGTTTTCACAATAACCAAAAACAGAAAATTACATTAAACGAGAAAAATGAAAAAGAATATTGACTTTGTGTAAAAACATATCTATAATTGATAGTGCCGAAAGTTTTGGGTGTCCTCCTGAAATACTTGGCGTGGAGCCGTAAGTTTTTGCTTACGGCTTTTTTATATAAAGAAAAGTTTAGTGTCAGGAAAATAGTGTATACTTTGTCAGTTTAATTGACTTTAGCCGTTAATTTTTATATAATTTTTTATTATGATGTTTCGACTTTAAAGGAGCGATAAAACGATTATGAAGTACATGACTGGTAATGAAATTCGTGAGAAATTTTTAAAATTCTTCGAAGATAGAGGACATTTGATCCTGCCCAGCGCGTCACTCATTCCTCAGGATGATCCGACGCTGCTTTTGATTGGCGCCGGTATGGCTCCTTTCAAACCTTTTTTTACAGGTAAAATGAAACCGCCTTCTCCTCGTATTGCGACCTGCCAAAAATGCGTGCGTACAGGCGATATTGAGAATGTCGGCCGTACTGCCCGCCACCATACTTATTTTGAAATGCTTGGTAATTTCTCTTTCGGCGATTATTTTAAAAAAGAGATCATTCCCTGGAGCTGGGAATTTGTTACCAAAGAGTTGGGGATTCCTGCTGATAAGCTGTGGATTACTATCCATACCGAAGATGATGAAGCTTTTGATATCTGGCATAATGTCGTTGGATTGCCTGAAGAACGCATCGTACGGTTGGAAGAGAATTTTTGGGAGATCGGCAGCGGCCCCTGCGGTCCCTGCTCCGAGATTCATGTCGATCTGGGTGAAGAACGCGGCTGCGGCAAACCGACTTGTGCTGTAGGCTGCGATTGTGACCGTTTCCTGGAAATCTGGAATCTGGTATTCACTCAATATAATCAAAATGAAGATGGTACTTATACGCCGCTGGCTAACAAAAATATTGATACCGGTGCCGGTCTCGAACGTTTGGCTTCCGTGCTGCAGGGCAAACCGTCTAATTTTGAAACGGATCTGATTTTCCCGATCATTGAATATGCATCTGAAGTAGCGGCTGTAGAATATGGCAGAGAAAGAAAAACCGATATTTCTTTGAAGGTAATTGCCGACCATGCCCGCAGTATGACTTTTATGATCGCCGACGGTATCCTGCCTTCCAATGAAGGCCGTGGTTATGTTTTACGTCGCATTCTGCGCCGTGCTGTACGTCACGGACGTTTGATCGGCATCGACAAAATGTTTTTGGCCGGTGCTGTGGATGTGGTTATTGAAATGTACGGTCATGTTTATCCAAACTTGGTCGAAAAACGCGAATATATCCAAAAAGTTATCGAAATGGAAGAAACAAGCTTCCTGCGTACTCTGCGTCAGGGCAGTGAACTGCTGAGCGACGAGATAGCTAAATTAGAGGCGGCAGGCGCTACGATACTGGATGGAGCTACAGCTTTTAAACTGAACGATACATTTGGCTTTCCGTGGGAACTGACTGCTGAAATCTTGGAAGAAAACGGAATGACGATGGATAAAGCTGGTTTTGACGCTGCGCTGGAGGTTCAGCGTAAAATGGCGCGTGAAGCCCGTGATGATAAAGCAGGCCGTCCGGTTATTTATAATACCCGCGGTATTGATATTGCTTCCTTAAAGGTTGATGAAGCTGCAGATACAGGTAAAATCGTTATGCTGTACCCTGCGCATGATGCACAGCCGATCGAAAATGCAGAAGATGGTAAAGACGTTGCCGTTATTCTTGACGTTACTGCCTTTCATGCTGAAGGCGGCGGCCAGTTAGGTGATTTGGGCCGTATCACTGCTCCTACAGGTGTGATTGAAGTTGAAAATACCAAAAAACTGCCGGACGGCGCTACGATCCAGATTGGGCGTGTAGTTGAAGGTACGGTCAATGTGGGCGATGCGGTAACTTACGAAGTAAACAGCTGCCGCAAAAGCGATATTGCCCGTAATCATACGGCAACGCATTTGCTGCACGCAGCTTTGAAATCTGTCTTAGGCGGTCATGTCAATCAGGCAGGCAGTTATGTAGGTCCGGACCGTCTGCGTTTCGACTTTTCGCATTTCTCGCCGGTAACAGAAGAAGAACTGAGCCGCGTCGAAGCTATTGTTAATGAAGAGATTTTGGCAGCCAAGGGTGTGACCATTGAAGAACTGCCGATTGAAGATGCTAAAAAACGTGGTGCGATGGCGCTGTTTGGCGAAAAATATGGCGATATCGTGCGTGTCGTTACTGTACCGGGTTTCTCTATGGAATTCTGCGGCGGCGTTCATGTGAATAATACCGCTCAGATCGGTATGTTTAAAATAATTTCCGAGTCCAGCACCGGTGCTGGCGTTCGCCGTATCGAAGCTGTGACAGGGCATGGTGCTGTGGCTCATGTCAACGAAATGGAAGCTATGGTAAAAGGCCTGGCTGCAAGCTTGAAATGCCGTGTAACTGATGTGCCTGCACGTTTGACAGCTCTGCAGGGCGAACTGAAAGCTGTTGAGCAAAAAGCTGCCGAGCTGGCCGATAAGATCGCTAAAGCTCAGGTCAGTGACGTTGACAGTCAGATTCGCGACATCAAAGGTATCAAAGCTTTAGTGCAGCAGGTCAGTGTCGATGATATCGAAGCACTGCGTAATCTGGGTGACCAGATGCGTGATAAGGTCGGCGGCGTCGTTGTGCTGGCTTCAGTATTTGCCGACGGCAAGATCAGTATTCTGACTATGGCTACGAAAGATGCTGTCGCTAAAGGTATCCATGCCGGCAACATTGTTAAAGAGGTTGCCAGGATCTGCGGCGGCGGCGGCGGCGGACGTCCTGATATGGCACAGGCAGGCGGTAAAGATGCTTCTAAATTAGGTGAAGCGTTGGAAGCAGCCTGGGGCGTTATCGAAACACAGGTAAAATAATAAATTGTGTAAAAAAATTTAAAGGCCGAGAGTATTCTCGGCCTTTATTTATACAAGTTCACAGTTATTTTATATTTTTTTGTCTCAAGGTATGCTACAATAGTAGTGTATCTATATCAAACGGTTGTTCAACAAGGGAATTTTGTATCAAGGAGGGATCAACGATGACTCAGGTATCGCAGGAAACAATGATGTTCAAGCGCAACAATGAAAATAAAGACGTCTCGCAAACAATCAGCGAGGTGTGCAAAGCGCTGGAAGAAAAAGGCTATAATCCTATTGACCAGCTCGTAGGTTATCTGCTCAGCGGCGATCCTACATATATTACCAGTCATGATGACGCACGCACGAAGCTGCGCCGTTTTGAACGTTATGAGCTTATTGAAGAACTGGTAGTAAAATATTTGGAAAAAAACACAAAATAAGACGGGGAGAGCTGCTTACATGAGAAGTATGTCTCTGGATGTCGGCACGCGGACTATCGGCGTAGCCGCCAGTGATCTGATGGGGATGATCGCCAACGGGGTGGAAACAATCCGTCGTACCAGTGAAGAACGTGATCTGCAGCGTATCGGCGAGCTTATCGCTGAATATGAAGTAGATACGATGGTGGTAGGTTATCCTAAGAATATGAACGGCAGTGTAGGCGAACGTGCGCAGAGCTGCGAGGATTTTGCCAGAGTGATTGGCGAAAGGTTCCCGCAGCTTAAAATCGTCTTATGGGACGAGCGTCTTTCGACAATTGCCGCTGAAAAAGTTTTGATAGATGCCGACCTGCGCCGCAGCAAACGCAAAAAAGTTATCGACATGATGGCGGCTGTGGTGATTCTGCAAAATTATCTGGATAGTCCACAAAGTAAAAGGACGGAATGAAAGTATGGCGAAAAAAATATTTATCGGCTTTGTTGCGCTGGTTCTGGTTGCTTTCGTGCTGCTGTTCCAGTTCGGAGGCCGTGCTGCCGAAGAGCTCACTAAAAAGCTTCTGGCAGAGCAGACTGCGCTGCATGGGACTTTAAAAGCCGAAGAGATTCAGGCTAACTGGTCGGGTGATGTTATTTTCAAAAATGTCGTCTGGGTAGGGCCGGATGGCAAAACGATTGCCGAAATACCTCTGGCTACGGTATCTGTCAATTTATTTGACGCTTTGCTGAAAGGCGGTACCGGAGCTTCTGTTGGTGATGTGGTGATCGATAAGCCCAGTTTTTTTGTGTCTTATAATAAAAAAGACGGTTTGAACATTGTTAATTATATCAATTTTCAGGTTGAAGAAGAGCAGAAGAACAATGAGCTGCTGACTGTAAAAAAGGCGGCTGCAGCAACGCAGTTCCGCGGTTTGATGGAAATCAAGGACGCGAAGGTGAATCTGCTGCTGGAGAACAAGCCGCTGGATTTTGATAAAGTACAGTTCCAGGGAAATTTTAAACAATATCCAAAAATCAAATACGGTCTGCGTGTTAAAGACGGTAAAAGCGATATTATCGCTGACATCCAAAATGATTCAGGCACGACGGCAGTTGTGGCAGAGGTAAAGAAAATGCCGCTGCAGAATATCCTGAATGTTTTGCCGCAGGCTGCTGATGTGGTGATCACTGAAGGCAATCTGCCTGACGTAAAAATCAGGGCTGATAAAGCCGATGATAAATGGACTTTGAATATCGACGGTACGATCGACGGTTTGAAAGGTTCTTTGATCAATTATCCTGTAACGAAAGGCAGCGGCAAGTTTTCGGCTGATACCGAGGCTTTGAAGTTTGCCGGACTGAATCTGGAGGTTGCCGGACAGACGGTGGTCATAGACGGCAATGTTTATTATGCTGAAAAGCCGGAGGCAAAACAGACATATGCTTTGACTGTTAATGCGCCGAGCTTTGTGATAGAAGCTTTGAGTCCGGGCCTGGGCTTGAAGGATGCTGTTACCGCTTTGGGCAAGGTCAAGGGTACTATCGACAAACCTGAGGCTGAAGGCACCTTTGGACTTGATAAGCTGGCCTACGATCCGCTTTATATTACCGCGCTCAGCGGCAAGTTTCTGTATAAAGACGGAAAGCTTAATATCGGTGATGCTATCGGTAATGTTTATGCTGGTCAGGTCAATGTCAATGGTCAGATTGATACAAAAACCAAAGACTTTAAACTGGAAGTACAGGGTATAGACCTCGACAGCTCCGTAGTTACGGAAACGCAGGTCGACGGTCCGCTGTCATTTAAAATGCTGGCGATAGGAACTGCTGATGCAGGCAGTGCCACAGGTGCGGGCAGCTTCCGCATCGAGGAAGGCAAGTACATGATGCTGCCGTTCCGTTCCATCAAAGGTTCGATCACCAGACAGCAGGGAAAATTTGCTTTTTCCAATATCAAGATCGCTACCGCTGTCGGCAGCTTTGATACTAATATCATAGTTAAAGATAACGGTAAGCTTGGATTTGATCTGGATAAAGGTTTTTTAGCTGCACAGCTTGGTGAAAAATGATAAATTGACAGCATTACTGTAAATGATATAAAATGTATATAATTTAGAAACGAGGTGTCGTAATGGACCAAACAGAAAATAAAGAAAATATGGAAGCTATGGAAGAAGAACAAATCGTAGTTATTACTGACGACGAAGGCAACGAATTATATTTTCGTGAAGAAATGGTAGTACCTGTAGGCAAGAAAAATTTCGCTATTTTAGCGCAGATCAATTTGGAAGACTGCGAATGTGAAGATGAAGATTGTCACTGCCATGAACATGAGGAAGACGAAGAAGAAAATGTGATTATCGCCCGTATTGAGTTTGATGAAAACGGTGAAGAAGTTTATTTAGCTCCTACAGACGAAGAGTTTGATGAAGTAAAAGCTGCTTACGAAAAACTCATGGAAGACTGGGACGAAGAATAACAACTGCTAGTGCCGGACATACTGTCCGGCACTTTTTGAGCTTTATTATCTCTGGTGTGAAGGGAATGGAAAAATGAGGAAGGTACTGCCATTTTTTTTAGGCATCTTTCTGGTAGTTGTAGTAGGTGCTTACTGGGTATTGAACTACACTGGCAGCAATAAAGATCTGGCGACTGGAAGCCCGTATCTGATTACGGTTGAGCCGGGGATGACTACTGCGGATATCGCAAATCTTCTGCATAAGCAGAAATTGGTGAAAACTCCGGAAGCGTTTCGACTGGAAGCCAAATTCCGTGGATTGGAACGCGATCTGCAGGCCGGGCGTTATGAAATAACAGCCGGGATGTCTAACAGTGAGATCGTTGAAGTTCTGTCAAAGGGACAGGTGCAGCGGGTGAGGTTTACGGTTCCAGAAGGCTTTACCGTAGTTAAAACTGCGAAAAAAATTGAGGCTGAAGGTCTTGGTTCTGCTGAAAAGTTCATCGAAGCCGCGCGTAATTATACTCCATATCCCTATATGGAAACCAGTGATCCCAATGTTATTTATAAGGCGGAAGGATTTATTTTTCCCTCTACCTATATGTTTGACATCGGTATGAATGAAAAAGATATGCTGGCCATGATGGTCAAGGAATTCAATACGCAGATGAACAAAGAAAATATTCCGGAAGAAGCAGAAAAACAGAAAATGTCGATCAGAGATCTGGTAAATATGGCTGCCCTGGTAGAGATGGAAGCTGTTTTTAAAGAAGAACAGCCGCGCATTGCCGGAGTTTTTCTGCGTCGCTTAGAGATTTATATGCCGATTCAGTCAGATACTACTATTCAGTATATTTTGGGGACTCAAAAAGAAGAAATTACAATTGCAGATACCAGGATCCAAAACCCTTATAACACTTATCAAAATCCAGGTTTGCCGCCGGGACCGATTTCCAGTCCTGGGATGAGTGCGATCAAGGCTGTTTTAAATCCTGAAAAAACGGAGTATTTATACTTTGTTGCTGAAAAAGACGGACATCACCGTTTTACGAAAACTTATGCCGAGCATTTGAAGGCAATCGAAGATATTCATGGACCACAATAAGGAAGTAATATGACGAGAATGAAAAATAAGCCGGAGCTTTTGGCGCCGGCAGGAAATATGGAAAAATGTAAAATAGCTTTGCGTTATGGCGCTGATGCCGTTTATTTGGGCGGTAAGATGTTTGGGCTGCGGGCTTTTGCCAATAATTTCAGTATTGAAGAAATTGCAGAAGCGGCTGCTTACGCGCACGGACTTGGCAAAAAGGTCTATGTGACGGTTAATATTTTTGCCCATAACGAAGATTTGGCCAGACTGCCGGACTATCTGCTGGAATTGCAGCAGGCCGGAGTTGACGCTTTGCTTATTTCTGATCTGGGTGTTTGGAACGTGGCACGTCAGACTGTACCGGAAATGCCGCTGCATGTAAGTACGCAGGCTAATACAAGTAACTGGGCAGCAGTGCAGGCATGGAAGGCACTGGGAGCTGAACGTGTCGTACTGGCACGCGAGCTGTCACTGGAGGAAATCCGGGAAATCGGTGCAAGGACTGGTGTTGAGCTGGAAGCCTTTGTGCATGGAGCAATGTGTATCTCATATTCCGGCCGCTGTCTGCTCAGCAGTTATCTGACTGGACGCGACGGCAACCGTGGTGCCTGTGCGCAGGCCTGCCGCTGGGAATACAGCCTTATCGAAAAGAACCGTCCTGATGAAGGCTTTGATATTGAAGAGGATGAACGCGGTACTTATGTAATGAATTCAAAGGATCTGTGTCTGATCGATCATATTCCTGATTTGATAGAGGCAGGCATTTGCAGCCTGAAAATCGAAGGGCGTATGAAAAGTATCCATTATGTAGCGACTGTGGTCAGCGTATACCGTAAAGCGATCGACGCTTACTGGAACGATCCCAAAAAATATCAGGTCACGGATGAATGGCGTCAGGAGTTGGAAAAAGTTTCTCACCGGCCGTATACGAAAGGGTTTGCTTTTGGCAAACCAGGCAGTGACGGACAGGTCTATACGACCTCCAGTTATGAACAGACACATGATTTTGTCGGTATCGTGCTTGAATATGATGCTGACGCTAAACGCGCTTATATCGAACAGCGCAACAATGTGAAAAACGGCGAGGTATTGGAACTGCTGATGCCGGACGGGGAACTGTTCCCGCTAACTTTAGAGGATATGCGTAATGCAGACGGAGAAAGTATCGACTGTGCACCGCATGCTCAACAAAAATTTTCTATCGTCAGCGACAGGGCTTTGATGCCTGATTCGCTGCTGCGGAGGAAGGTAATATGTTAGAAGACCGAAGTACCATCTACGCGAAGGTGGCGCCTGAGCGTATAGCAGACGTAAACTGGATCATGGAGGGCTATGAGCATCTGGCCTTAGTCAGCACGATTGATCATCAGGAAGGCATCATTCTTTTGCGTGGTACGCCTGATACCTATAATGATGTTTTAGAAATTGTTGAAAATATGCCGTTTTCAGTAGAAATTCTTGAAAGTTTTAATGAAGCTTTGTAGGCAAATTGTCAAAAGTGTGATAAAATATTTGGGTATCGTATTATTTTATAAAAAAAGTGAGGTAAGGATTTATGCCGCGTATCGGTAAAATCTTTGATTTTCTGGAAAAAGAACATTTGGATTGCGTCGTTATTAAAGACGTTAATACAATTCGCTATTTGACCGGCTTCAGAGGTGATTCGAGCATTCTTTATGCCGATGACCGTCGGGCTGTCCTTGTCACTGATGGCAGATACTTGTATCAAGCAAGGGCAGAAGCAAAATGCTGCCATATCGTCGAATATGCGGAAAACATCTGGCATACAGTTGCCGAATTGGCGCAGGATGCTAAAATAGTTGGTTTTGACGGCGATTATTTCACTTATAATGACTTCAATACTTTGCAGGAGCTTCTATGCGGCAAAGAACTGAAGGTCATTGACCTGAAATATATCCGTATGGTCAAAGATAAACGCGAGCTGGAATTGATGTGGCGCGCTGTAAAAATTGCCGACGAGGCGTATTTGCGGTTGCTGGATGAATTACAGCCCGGCATGACTGAAAAAACTCTGGCTGGCCGCCTGGAATACTATATGCGCAGCCTGGGAGCAGAAAAACTCGCTTTTGAAACTATCGTAGCTTCGGGTGAACGTTCTGCGCTGCCGCATGGTATCGCTTCCGATAAAGAAGTGGAGATCGGCGACTTTATTACTTTTGATTTCGGTGCCGTTTATGACGGCTATCATTCTGATATGACCCGTACCGTTGTCTTGGGGATGGCCAACTCGTGGCATAAAGAAATTTATACCATTGTTGAAGAAGCCCAGTGGCGCGGTTTGAAAAATGCTAAACCCGGTATTACCGGTGCAGAGCTGGACGCTGTTGTCAGGGATTATATAACTTCCCGGGGGTATGGCGAAAACTATGTGCATGGGCTGGGACATGGTATCGGTCTTGAGATCCATGAAATGCCGAATATCAACAAACGCGGTCAGAATGTAATTTTGCAGCCCGGTATGACATTTACTGTTGAACCTGGTATTTACATCCCCGGCAAGGGCGGTGTACGTATAGAAGACACGGTTGTGTTGACCGACGAAGGCGCAAAAGTGCTGACCGGGGTTAAAAAACAGCTGATGGAAATTGTTTAATTTTTTATATAGGAGGACTATTTATGATTTCTACTAACGAATTTAAAACTAATGTGACTGTTACTATTGACGGCGATGCCTGGCAAGTCGTTGAGTTCCAGCATGTAAAGCCTGGTAAGGGTGCAGCTTTTGTCCGCGCTAAAATGCGTAACATGTGTACTGGTTCTGTTGTTGAACGTACCTTTAATGCAGGCGAACGTCTGCCGAAAGCACGTGTTGACCGTCGTGAAATGCAATATTTATATGAATCTGACGGACAATATGTTTTTATGGATAACGAAAACTATGAGCAGACCGAATTGACAAAAGAGCAGTTGGGTAATGCTTTGAACTTCCTGAAAGAAAATATGGATGTTAAAATCATGGTTTACGAAGGCCGTATTCTCGGTGTTGACCTGCCGAATACTGTTGAACTGACCGTAGTTGAAACCGATCCCGGCATCCGCGGCGATACCGCTACCGGCGGCAGCAAACCAGCTAAAATGGATACCGGTTATGTTGTAAAAGTTCCTCTGTTCATCAACGAAGGCGATGTTCTTCGTATCGATACCAGAACCGGCGAATATATCGAACGTGCATAATTAAAAGCGACTGTTTAAACAGCGGTGAATTTACTTTCGCCGCTGTTTTTTTATGCATTTATACATAGTATTCACGCAGTAGTTATGGTATAATTAAAAGCAAAATAGGGTAAGTATATTCTGTTGCCGCACAGACAGGAGGTGGCATGGTAGTTGAAATCAGATTCTGAAGATAAAGAATTGGAAACCGGTACAGGGGAGTTTGTGAATGCAGACGATGTAGCTGAGGCAGAAGAACAGCTGCCTGACGAAATCGGTGATGTGAAAGTTGCCGACGAAGTAATCAGTATCGTTGCAGGACTGGCTGCGCAGGAAGTCAACGGTGTTATTGGTATGAGCGGCAGTTTTGCCGAAGGCCTGAATGAATTTTTAGGTAAGAAAAGTTTTGCCAAGGGTGTACGGATCACCGTCGATGGGCATGTTGTGACAGCCGCAGTTTATGTTAATGTTGAATATGGTTCATGTATCCCTGAAATAGCTTTGGAAATACAGGAAAAGGTTAAAGAAGCAATCGAGAACATGACCGGTTATGAAGTCAAATTCGTCGATGTGCATATACAGGGCGTGGCGCGCCGACCCAAGAGCGAATTGGAAGAGAGCCTGGAAAAAATGGACGCCGCCCATGAAAATTTCTTTGGTGAGGAGTGAGTTATTTTGGGAATACCTGATAGAATAATTTTAACTTTATACACTTTTTTGATGGCAGTAGTGGCCGTTTTGGTAGTGCTTTGCAGCTTGGGCGTTATCGGCCAGACTGCTATCACTGCTTTCTTTGCTACTATTCCCGGCAACTGGGAGTATGCGGTGGGCGGGATCATCATTCTGCTGGTAAGTATCCGCCTGCTTATTGCAGGTATTGGCGCGACTGGAATGACTTCGCTGACGATCAGCAGTGCCGATTCCGGTAAAGTATCTGTTGGTAAAAGCGCTATTGAAGATTATGTAGCGGAGATCGCTAAAGAGGTTTATGGTGTTTATGGCGTTAAGGTCGAGGCAAAAATGGGCGAAGAACATATCAGTATTCGCATCAATGCGTCGATAGAGCCTGGTATAAATATTCCTGAAACTACAGATGAAATTAAATATAATGTACGTGATACGATCAAAAAGGTCTTGGGTATGGAGATCAAGGACATAGATCTGTTCTTCAAGCAGATCAAAGCGAAAGGCTGAGGAGGTAGACGGCATGCTTAACGAAATTTTCAGTGATCTTTGGAAGAATTACCGTGGCCGGCTGCTGGGGTCTATATTTGGTCTGTTTATCGGCGTAATGTTTTTGATCTTAGGCTTTTTGCAGACGATTTTTCTGCTCATATGTATTACTGCCGGGTTCTTCCTCGGCAATAAGCTGGACAAAAAAGAAGACCTGATGGAATGGCTGGACAGACTGCTGCCACCAGGCTATCATAAATAAATTTCAGACAAGAGAGGGCTAATATGATTCGCAGGATTGCAAGGGAATTGGTTTTACAAAGTTTGTTTCAGATAGATTTTGCTCAGGTCGACTGTGAGGCAGCGTTGAATGCTGCTGTTGAAGAACGGTCTGATAAAAGTGCTGAAAAAGCCAAAGAGTATGCACAGGATGTTTTAAATGGTGTTTTGGCTAATAGTGAAGCGATAGATGCCAGGATCAGTGAGTATGCTATTGACTGGACCTTGGAGCGTATGCCGGCTGTCGACCGTAATATTTTGCGGGTCGCCGTTTATGAAATGTTTTTTGCAGCAGAAAAGCTGGTTCCTAATGTGGCAATCAACGAAGCTGTGGAAATAGCGAAAATTTATGGAACAGATGATACTCCGCGGTTTATCAACGGAGTTCTAGGTAAAATGGTTCGCAGTGATGTCTAAAAATGAGGTCTATCTGGGCATTGATACCAGCTGCTATACAACGTCGGTCGCACTGATCGGCAGAGAAGGCGGACTGGTAGGTGAGGCCCGCAGGATTTTACAAGTGAAACCGGGCTGCAGAGGTCTGCAGCAGTCGGAGATGGTGTTTCAGCATACGCGTAACCTGCCGATTTTGCTGGAAGAGGTTTTAAAAAAGCCGCTGAAAGTCATCGGTATAGGTGTTTCTGCCCGTCCACGGCCCTTGGAAGATTCGTATATGCCAGCATTTTTGGTTGGGTTGGGCCTGGCGCGTTCTTTAGCGGCTGTAAACGAAATTCCGTTATGGCAGATCAGCCATCAGGAAAATCATTTGGAAGCCGGATTGTGGTCAGCGCAGGGGCCTGATGCCGACCGTTTTCTGCTTTTACATGCTTCCGGCGGTACTACTGACTTATTATTAGCGGAAAAACAAACTGACAGCACTTATGCACTGACACAGGCAGGCGGCAGCAAAGATCTGCATGCCGGTCAGTTTGTTGATAGAGTAGGTGTTGCGTTGGGACTGCAGTTTCCGGCAGGAGCCGCTTTAGAACAACTGGCGGCAACTGCGGCCGATTGCATCGAATTGCCGGTAGCAGTACATCAGGGTGACGTCAGTTTATCCGGGCCTGCTACTGCTGCTTTGCGTAAAATCGAGGCTGGCGCTGATCCTGCAGCTTTGGCGGCAGGTGTGCAATATGCCCTGGCAGAAACCTTTGTCAGGATGATCCGTAACGTGGCAGCGCAGAAAGAAATTTTTGATGTTTTGCTGGTAGGCGGTGTGGTTTCTAATGGTTATATCCGCCGTCATATGATAGAAAAGCTTGCTAAACGCAGGATTAGGGTCTGGATACCCGAAAGCCGGTTTAGCCCCGATAATGCTGCCGGCTGCGCTGCTTATGCGTTCAGGCAGGGAGAAAGCAGTTATGAATGAAGTAATTTATTCCGTAAGTGAATTGAATTTGATGATCAAAAGCCTGCTGGAGGGCGATCGTACTTTTACTAATATCCAGATCCAGGGTGAAATCTCTAATTTTAAACGTTATTCTTCAGGGCATTGTTATTTTACCTTGAAAGATGCCGGCGGCGTACTGAAAGCAGTTATGTTTCGCAATCAGGCGCGCAGTCTGCGATTTGAACCGCAAAACGGTGATACTGTTGTTGCTATCGGGCGTGTCGGAGTGTACGAGCGCGATGGCGTTTATCAGCTTTATACAGACCTGCTGCTGCCGTTAGGTGCTGGAGATTTGATGCTGGCTTATGAAGAATTAAAGAAAAAACTTACTGAGGAGGGGTTGTTTGACAGTGAACGTAAACGTGAACTGCCGCTGAACCCTAAAACAGTTGGAATGATAACATCGCCTTCCGGTGCTGCTGTACGTGATATGATTACTGTCGCGCGGCGGCGCAATCGCGGCATCAAGCTGTTGCTGTTTCCTGTCAAGGTGCAGGGAGATGGTTCTGCTGCTGAAATTGTCAGGGCGATCCGGTTTATGAATAAACACCGTTTGGCTGATGTCCTGATCGTTGGACGCGGCGGCGGTTCCATAGAAGAATTGTGGGCTTTTAATGAAGAGCCTGTTGTGCGTGCTATTGCTGCGTCTGAAATACCAGTAGTTTCAGCAGTAGGGCACGAAACTGATTTTACATTGTCAGATTTTGCTGCTGACCGCAGGGCAGCTACGCCTTCACAGGCTGCAGAGCTGGTTGTTGCAGATGCTGATTCGTATCTGCGCTATGTTGAGGAACTGACAGCACGCGGCGAGCGGGTGCTTGTGCATCAACTGGAACAGGCGCAGCATAAGCTGCAGCGTCTGCAGGGATCATGGGCTTTAGCCAAGCCGGAACGCTGGCTGGAGCCATTGCAGCAGCGTACGGATATGGCGATGCGGCAGCTGCAGGGCAGGATGGAAAGTATTCTGCAGAAACGGCAGCACAAGTTTGGACTGCTGGCAGCGCGGCTTGATGCTTTATCACCGCTGACGGTACTTGCCAGAGGTTATTCGATAACCAAGACAGACTCAGGCAGGGCTTTGCGCAGTATTGCAGATGTGCGCTGGGGAGAAGAACTCAGGACTCAGGTTGCTGACGGTGATGTGATATCGGTTGTGCAGCATGTAGAAAGGCGTGAAAAACAATGACGATGAAAAAAATCGCCAAAAACATAAAGTTTGAAGAAGCGTTGGCCGAGCTGGAACAGCAGGTACAGCTGCTGGAAAGTGGAGAACTGCCGCTGGAAGAAGCGCTGTCAGCGTTTCAGCAGGGCGTTGCTTTGAGTAAGGTATGCATGACTAAACTCAATACGGTGCAGCAGGAAGTAGAAAAAATCGTCGTTGCTGCTGACGACGATAACGAATATGAACTGGAAACATTCGCAGAGCTGGAGGATTGACATGGATTTTAATAAGTATTACGAAGACAGGCAGAAGCTGGTCAATACTTTTCTGGAAAAATGTTTGGAAAAAAAGGGCATCTCGCGTGTCGATGAAGCAATGGCTTACAGCCTGCTGGCAGGTGGCAAGCGTATCCGTCCCATAATTTTAATGGCAACAGCCGATGCTTTGGGTGTCGGCGGTTATAATTTTCTGCCGGTAGCCTGTGGTTTAGAAATGATTCACACCTATTCGCTGATCCATGATGATCTGCCTTGTATGGATGATGATGAATATCGTCGCGGCCGTTTGACCAACCACAAGGTTTTTGGGGAAGCGATGGCGCTTTTGGCTGGTGACGCTTTACTGACCCTTGCTTTTGAAGTGATGCTGGAACAAAAAAACGTACCGGCGGAAGTTTTGGTCGAAACTGTGCGCGAAGTGGCAATGTGTGCCGGAAACTTCGGTATGGTCGGCGGTCAGGTCATTGATCTTGATTCCGAAGGCAGGCAGATCAGTGAAGAAGAACTGCGTAAGCTGCATGCAGGCAAAACAGGAGCACTTTTCATTGCGGCAGTTCGCAGTGGTGCGCGATTGTCTGGTGCTGCCAGTGATGAACTGCTGGCTTTGACAAAATTTGCCGATCTTCTGGGGCTTGCTTTCCAGATCACAGACGATATCCTTGATGTCGAGGGTGATGCTGCTCAGATGGGCAAGGCAGCGCATAGTGATGAGAAAAAGCATAAGTCCACTTATGTGACCTTATATACTCTGGAAGGCGCCAAAGCGCTGGCTCAGAAAACTGTTGACGAGGCGCTGGGCTGTCTGGAAATGTTTGGAGAAAATGCCGAAGCTCTGCGTGAGATTACAAAAATGATGTGCGGGCGTAAAAGCTAAGTTATTTGTTATTGAGAAGAAAGGCGGATTGCTGAATGCAAAATGAGCAATTATTGCAAAAAATAAATTCTCCCGCAGATCTGAAAATGCTGACTCTGGATGAAATGAAGCTTTTAGCAGGCGAGATCAGGCAGCTGATCATTGATGTCGTTTCTAAAAACGGCGGCCATTTAGCTCCTAATTTAGGTGTGGTAGAACTGACTTTGGCTTTGCATAAAGTATTTACGACACCGAAGGATAAAATTATCTGGGACGTAGGCCATCAGTCATACATCCATAAAATACTGACGGGGCGTAAGGACCAGTTTCCGACGCTGCGGCAATATAAAGGCCTGTCAGGATTCCCGAAGCGTAAAGAAAGCGAGCACGATGCTTTTGGTACAGGACATTCCAGCACATCCATCTCAGCTGCTTTGGGGATGGCTGTAGCACGTGATCTTAAAGGTGAAGATAATAATGTTATTGCCGTTATCGGTGATGGTTCGATGACTGGCGGTATGTCTTTTGAAGCTTTGAATAATGCCGGCGATCTGCATAAAAAGATGATCGTTATTTTAAACGACAACGAAATGTCTATTTCTAAAAATGTCGGCGCGATGTCACAGTATTTGTGCGATCTGCGCACAGGTGAAACCTATAACAAAATCAAACACGATGTTGAAGGCTGGCTGAAAAGCCTGGACTTCGGCACTGATGTTTTAAATGCTATCGAACGTGTTAAAGGCAGTGTAAAGTACCTGATGGTACCAAGCTCTGTTTTTGAAGAGTTGGGCTTTAAATATCTTGGCCCGATTGACGGCCATGATTTGAATAAGCTGCTGGAGGTTTTGGAAGCGGCAAAGCATGTCGATGGTCCTGTTTTAGTGCATGTGATCACTAAAAAAGGTAAAGGCTATGAACCTGCAGAAAAAAGTCCGAATAAATTTCATGGTACGGGTCCGTTTGAGATTGCGACAGGTAAAAAAATCACCGATCCGCAGGCTCCGATCGCTTACACGGAAATGTTTGGTAAAACTTTGGTCGAATTAGCTGAACAAGATGCGGATATTGTTGCTATCACAGCGGCTATGCCTGACGGCACCGGTCTTAATAAATTTGCCGAATGCTATCCGCAGCGCTTTTTGGACGTAGGTATCGCTGAGCAGCATGCTGTTACTGCGGCTGCCGGTATGGCGGCTGCTGGAATGAAGCCTGTTGTTGCGGTGTATTCTACATTTTTACAAAGAGCGTATGATTCGGTGCTGCACGATATCTGCATGCAGGATCTGCATGTAACGATGTGCCTTGACCGTGCCGGTATCGTCGGTGACGACGGTTTTACACATCATGGTGTTTTTGATTATGCTTATCTGCGTTCGATGCCCAGGATGACGATTATGGCACCTAAGGACGAAAACGAACTTCGTCAGATGCTGAACACGGCATTACAATTCAACGGACCGATCGCGATCCGTTATCCGCGCGGCAGCGGTATTGGCGTTGCCTGTGAAGATGAACTGAAAGAACTTCCTATTGGTAAAGGTGAGCTTTTGCGGGAAGGTACCGATGTTTGCCTGCTGGCGATCGGCAGCATGGTGCAAACAGCTTTGCAGACTGCTGATGCTTTGGTGGCAAACGGTATTCAGGCTGGTGTGATCAATCTGCGTTTTGCCAAACCTCTTGATAAAGAATTGGTCGTTCAGGCGGCCGAAAAATATGGAAAACTTGTCACTCTGGAAGAAGGCGTGCTGGCTGGCGGTGTTGGCTCTGCAGTTTTAGAGCTGCTTAATAAAGCCGGTCTGATGCAAAAGGTGCAGGTCTTAAATTTGGGACTCCCTGACGAATTTGTGCCGCATGGTGACAAAAAATATTTGTTCCGGGATCTGGGTTTAGATACAGAAAGTATAAAAGAAAAAATTACTGCTTTGGTGAAAGGTGCCGGATAAGCAAAGTGAAAAAAGAACGATTAGACGCACTGCTGACAGCCAGAGGATTTTTTGAAAGCCGGGCAAGGGCTCAGGCTGCCATTATGGCAGGTCAGGTGCTGGTCAATGAACAGAAAATAGATAAACCGGGGACGCAGGTTCCCGAAGAGGCAGCGATACGCCTGCTGGGCGAAAAACTTAAATATGTGAGCCGCGGTGGGCTGAAATTGGAAAAGGCACTGCAGATATTTCCCATCAGCGTAGAAGGTAAAACAGTTGCGGATATCGGCGCTTCCACAGGCGGATTTTCCGACTGTGCCCTGCAGAATGGCGCTGTTAAAGTGTACGCCGTTGATGTAGGCTATGGTCAGCTGGCCTGGAAGCTGCGCAGTGATGAGCGTGTCGTAAATATGGAACGCACTAACGTGCGCTATCTTGAAGCTGAAAGCTTGGGAGAACTGGTAGACGCAGCAACTATCGACGTGGCATTTATTTCTTTGGATAAGGTGCTGCCGGCGGTACATAAACTGCTTAAGCCAACTGGCTTTGTTATTGCGCTTGTTAAGCCGCAGTTTGAGGCCGGCAAAGAAAACGTCGGAAAAAAAGGTGTCGTACGCGACCCTAAGGTACATGCCGACGTTATCAAAAAAGTAGTAGCTTTTGCTAAAGAAGAAGGTTTTGGTATTGCCGGACTTGATTTTTCTCCTATCAAAGGGCCTGAAGGCAATATTGAGTACTTACTGCATCTGACACTGAGTGATGACAATGCGGTAAGCGAAACTATGATTGACGAGCTTGTATCCAAATCACATGGTGATTTGGATAAACCACAGACCCAGGAGTAGAAACAGCGAGGCTTTTATGAATAAATTACGGTTGGGGATATTCCCCAATATGAAAAAAGAAAATGTCAAAAACAGTTTGCCGAAAGTGTTGGATTTGTGCGATAAGGCTGAGATCGAGGCGGTACTGCCGCAGCGTCTGGATTATCAGGACAGGCCCAGCTACGACGTTTGCGACAGGGCAAGCCTGAAGCAGATGCATATGGCGGTATCTTTAGGCGGCGATGGTACGCTGCTGCAGATGACGAGATTTTTGGCGCCGCTGAAAATTCCTGTATTTGGTGTCAATTTTGGGAAATTAGGCTTTTTAGCGGAAATAGAACTCAAAGAACTGCCGGAAGCCTTATCCAAGCTGACGGCCGGAGAATATGTGCTGGAAGAGCGCAGTCAGCTGCAGGCCTGTGTTTGGCGTGACGGTAAGGTTTTGATTGACGCTCACGCCTTAAACGATATGGTAGTGGCCAAGGGGCATTTTTCAAAGCTGGCGCATCTCAGTCTGAAGGTCAATGGCAAACGTTCGGGCAATTATGCCGCTGACGGTATCATCATGGCAACGGCTACAGGCTCTACTGCGTATTCGTTATCGGCAGGGGGGCCGCTTGTACATCCCAGCCTCGATGTTACTATTATTACGCCTATCTGCGCTCATGCGCTTTATACAAGACCGCTTTTGATTCCGATGGACAGGGTCATAGAACTGAATGCTATTCCGCCCTATGAAGAACTGTTGCTTTCGGCGGATGGAGAAATAGTAGCATCGATAGCGGAAAATGATACGGTAAGAATTGCCAAAAGCCCTGACAAAGTAACTTTTATCAGGCTCAATGGCCGCAGTTATTATGAAACATGGCAGGAAAAGCTGATCCGTAATACGGAAATGCTTTAAAATACCCAACCGCTTACAAATACAGATATGAGGTGAGAGACGTGAAAGGTATCAGACACGGCAAGATCAAAGAAATCATCGAACACAGCAAAATCGAAACTCAGGAAGATTTGGCGGCGGCTTTACGCCACGACGGTATCGAGGTAACTCAGGCTACTGTTTCCCGCGACATCAAAGAGCTGATGCTCATTAAAGTTCCGGATGCCGAAGGCAATTATCATTATGCTTTTCCAAAAGAACATAATATGCTGCTGACTCCCGGACGTCTGGAACGTACTTTCCAGGATTCTATCATAGGCATGCGTGCCTCTGAAAATCTGGTAGTTGTCCGCAGTCTTCCCGGTACTGCACAATCGGTAGCTTATGCTATTGATTATATGAAATGGCCGGAGGTTTTGGGGACTGTTGCCGGTGATGATACTATTTTTGTTGCTGTCGATTCAAAAGATAACACTGTAACCTTTATGGAACGCTTTAATAATCGCTGATAGGACGAGGTCGTTTAACGATGCTGCAATCTTTGCATGTGCATAATTTTGCTTTAATTGAAGATGCGAAAATAGATTTTGCCCCAGGTTTCAATATTTTTACAGGTGAGACCGGTGCAGGTAAGTCTATTCTGATCGATGCTTTTGGCGTCGTGCTGGGTAATCGGGCTTCGGCGGACTATATCCGCAGCGGAGCTGATTCATTTTGGGTGCAGGCGGTATTCGATATCAGCGGGATAGAAGCAGTTAAGTCTTTGCTGGCAGAGCAGGGGATAGACGAAGAGGACGAACTGTTTTTGAGGCGGCGTATTTTAGCCAACGGCAAAAGCCAGGCTACAGTTAACGGCGTGCAGGTACCATTGGCAGTACTCAAAAGCTTCAGCGAACTTTTGGTCGATATTCATGGCCAGCATGAAAACCAGGCGCTTTTAAAGTCTGATGCACCGTTGGCATTGGTCGATTTGTATGGACGGGAAGAGATTGCTTCTGTGCGTAAAACGTATCGGGAGCTGTATACGGCTTATCTGGCTACGCAGGCGAAGCTGACACAGCTGGAGCAAACCGGCAGTGAGCGGGAACGCATTTTAGACCGTCTGGAATGGGAAATCAAAGAAATTACTGAGGCCGCATTGGAAGCAGGCGAACTTGAAGCCTTACAGGAAGAGGTAAAACGTCTGCAGAACAGCGGCAAGATCATGACAGCAGTCAACAGTGCTCATGAATATCTTGACAGCGAAAGAGGTATTCTTGATAATTTGGCGGCAGCTAAAGATCAGCTGGCGGCAGTTGTGCGTTATGATGAACGGCTGCATAATGCGTGTGAAAGCCTGGAAAGCAGCTGGATCGCATTGGATGAATGCCGGCGTGAGCTGAGCGATTATCTAAGCAGTGAGGAATATGATGCTGCAAGAGCGGCTTATGTAGAGGAACGCTTGGATCTGTGGTATCGTCTGCAGAAGAAGTACGGCGATAGCTATGAAGCGATCACCGCATACTTAGGGCAGGCACAGCAGCAGGCCGATGAATTGGCGCAGCTGGAAAACAATATTGCTAAAACCAAACAGCTGCTGACGCAGCAAAAAGGCGAATTGGAACAGCAGGCGCAAAGCTTATCGCAGCTGCGCGGTAAATATGCCGGGCAGCTGGCGTCTAAAGTTACGGCGCATATCCATGATCTGGCGATGCCGGAAGGCAGGTTTGAGATCGAGATAACTGCTAAAGACAATCTGACTAAAACAGGTAAGGATGAATTGACTTTTCTGTTTACAGCTAACCTGGGAGAGCCGATCAGACCCTTGTTAAAAGTCGCTTCCGGCGGTGAGCTGTCACGCGTGGCGCTGGCTATTAAAACTGTACTTCTAAATGCCAGCGGTGTACCAACGATGGTTTTTGACGAGATCGATACAGGCGTCGGCGGCGTAACCGCACAGAAAATGGCTGAAAAGATCGCCGTTATTGCCAGGGTAGGACAGGTACTGTGTATCACGCATTTGCCGCAGATAGCTTCCTTTGCTGACAGGCATCTTCTGATCCGCAAGGAAAGTACAGGCGGACGAACTTCCACAGGGTTGACTGTACTGGATGAAGAAGGCCGTATCCAGGAGCTGATGCGGATGACAGTCGGCGATAATGTCAGCGAAGTGGCTTATGCTAATGCTAAAGAGCTTTTAGCGGCGGCTGCTAAAAATAAACAGGCAAGGTGAGAGCTATGAAAAAATTTCATCAGGCAAATTTAGATGAAACATTTATCTGCAGCAAAGTGGGATTTTCAGGACGCCTGCTGCAGGTGAATATTGATTCGGTAATCTTGCCGAACGGCAGAGAAACGACCCGTGAACTGATCCATCATCCAGGGGCTGTAGCCATTGTTCCTATTTTAGACGATGGCAGTATTATTTTTGTAAAACAATACCGTTATCCTGTGGGAACAGTAATGTATGAGATCCCGGCAGGAAAACTTGACCCGGGTGAAGAACCGGACGTATGTGCTGAGCGGGAGCTGTCGGAAGAAACCGGTTATAGTGCTAAGGAATGGCAAAGGCTGACTTCTATCGTTACTACACCGGGCTTCACTGATGAAGTTATTCACCTGTGTGCGGCGCGCGGCTTGGAAAAACATGACCAGCATACTGATGAAGACGAGTTTATTGACGTCGTAAAATTAACGCCGCAGCAGATCAGGAAAATGGTGCTGGAAGGCGATATCTTCGATTCTAAAACTCTAAGCGCTTTATGTATATTGGAAATGCTGAAATAAAACTTAATAAGTGATTTGAACGCAGACTGTTTCTGACAGTTTGCGTTTTTTGTATTTTGGCAGTTGGAAAATTTCTATAGATGGTTTATAACAGAGAAGCTGCGGTTATTGTTACTTGCGTTACACTTTGCTGTTTTAAAAATGGTAAATTCTTAAATTTCAGCTAAAATGCAGGAAAAGCCCTTGTAACCAGCGAATTGTAATAACATCAAATTTTGTAGGACAAGGGGGAGTAATCATGAAAGAGTATACTGGAGATAGGATCAGAAACGTGGCCATTGTGGGTCACGGTGGGGCTGGAACGACGTCTGTTACCGAAGCCTTACTGTATCGTTCGGGAGCAATTTCCAGAATGTGCAAGGTAGAAGACGGGGCTACCACCACTGACTATGAGCCGGAAGAAATCAAACGCGGCGTATCTGTCAATGCAACTTTGGCGCCTGTTGAATGGCGTGATACCAAAATCAATTTTATTGATACACCAGGCTTTGCCGACTTTGTAGCCGAGGTCAAAGGCGCTTTCCGTGCCGTTGACAGCGCTTTGATCGTTGTATGCGCTACTTCGGGTGTGCAGGTTGGCACTGAGCAGTGCTGGAAGCTGGCAGAAGAAGCACATTTGCCGCGTATCATTTTCGTTAATAAGATGGATCGTGAAAATGCTGATTTTGATAGTATTCTTGACAACCTGCGTGCTAAGATCGGTAAACGTGTATTGCCGCTGCAATTACCTCTCGGTAAGGAAGCCGATTTCTGCGGCGTTATCGACCTCTACAAAATGAAGGCTTATAAAGCTAACGGCAACGATTCCATCGAAATGGACATTCCTGAAGATATGCTGGAGTATGCCAAAGAAGCGCATGAAAAAATGGTCGAAGCTGCTGTTGAGGCTGATGATGACTGCATGATGCGTTATCTGGAAGGCGAAACTATCAGCGATGAGGAAATTATGGATTGCCTGATCAAAGGCATTCGTCAAGCGATTATTTTCCCTGTCCTTTGCGGAAGCGCATATAAAGATATTGGCTTGGGACGCGTTATGAACGCGATTATCGATTTTACCTATCCGGCTATTCTGAATGACTTTGTTGTTACGAATCCGGAAACTGAAGAAGAAGAGATCCGCGATGCCAACGCACCTATGGCAGCTTTGGTTTTCAAAACTACGTCTGATCCTTTTGTTGGCCGTTTGAGCTTCTTTAGAGTATTCTCGGGCACGATCAAGAGTGACAGCATGGTTTATAATGCCAGCCGTGAAAAAGAAGAACGTATTGGCGGTATTTTTACGATGCGTGGTAAAACTCAGATCCCGATGAAGGAAGTTGTTGCCGGTGATATTGGCGTTACTACTAAATTGCAGTTTACGTCTACCGGCGATACGCTCAGCGACAAGAACTCACCTGTTTTGTTTGCGCCGATCGCATTCCCGCTGCCGATGTATACTCGTGCCATTTACGCTAAAAAGAAAGGCGAGGAAGAGAAGATCGCCACTGCTTTGAACCGTTTGATGGACGAGGACCCGACTATCATTGTTACTAAGAACAGTGTGACGAAGGAAACTCTGGTCAGTGGCATGGGCGATCAGCATATCGAGATCATTATGGAGCGTATGAAACGTAAATTCGGTGTGGAAGCCGATTTGCGTGCGCCTATCGTTGAATACAGAGAAACTATTCGCGGAACGGTGGAGGTTGAAGGCAAGCATAAGAAACAATCCGGTGGACATGGCCAGTATGGTCACGTTGTGATCAAGATGGAACCCTTGCCGCCAGGAGAAGGCTTTGAGTTTGTTGACAAGATTTTCGGCGGGGCTGTACCGCGGCAATATATTCCGGCTGTTGAAAAAGGTATGCGTGAGTCCATGGAACACGGTATTTTGGCCGGGTATCCGGTAGTCGATGTTCGCATTACGTTGCTTGACGGTTCTTATCATACTGTCGATTCTTCAGAAATGGCGTTTAAGATCGCTTCCAATATGGCGTTCAAAAAAGCTATGGAACAGGCGAAACCTGTTTTAATGGAGCCTGTTTATAATTTGGATGTTTATTGCGCCGAATCAATGATGGGCGATGTTATTGGCGATTTGAACTCTAAACGCGGACGTATTTTGGGTATGCAGAGTTTGGAAGACGGTATGGGCTGCGTAAAAGCGCAGGTTCCTTATGCCGAGATTTCCGAATATGCGGTTGACCTGCGTGCTCTGACTCAGGGCTTGGGTACTTTTGAAATGAAGTTTGACCATTATGAGGACGTACCGATGAAAATGGCCGAAAAGATCATTGCCGAAGCTAAGGAAGCTCAATAATTGATGTAGTTTCTGTAAAACTAAGCTGAAAGCGGTTTGCTAAAAGGGCAAACCGCTTTTTTATGCTTGTGCGTTGCTGTTGGTGTGAGTAAATAAAAAGAGTTTATCTCAATTATTGAGATAAACTCTTTTGTTGTTACAGATTGGGTCAAAAGCTTATTAGATCAGTATACCATATGTACGAGCATATACCCGGCAAAGCAGGCACTGCCTACGCCAATAAGCCCCGGCACCAGGAAGCTGTGATTGATGATAAATTTACCGATATGTGTTGTTCCCGAACGGTCAAAGCCGATGCAGGCCAGATCGGAAGGATAAGTCGGCAGAACAAAATAACCGTAAGCTGCAGGCATAAAACCTACTATTACTAAGGGATCGACGCCAACGCTTAATGCCATCGGTACGATGACGGTCACGGCCGCTGCCTGTGAATTGATCAGCTTGGAAACCAAAAACAGAACGATCGCATACATCCAGGGATAAGTAAGTACGATGTCACTTAAGGATTTTTTCATTACGGGCAGATAGGCACCGAAATAGGTATCGGCCATCCAGGCTACGCCGTAAACTGAAACAATGGCGGTCATACCTGATTTAAAAACAGAACCGGAAGCGACTTCCGAAGTTTTAACATTGCACAGGATCATAATGACAGCGGCAATAGAAAGCATCATCAGCTGGATTGTCGGTGTCATGGAAAACGGCTTCAAAACGCCTTTGGCGTTGGGAAAGTGCGGCAATAATTGTGGGAAGCTGCCAAAGATAGCAATCACAACGATACCCAGAAGAAAAACTAATGCTGCCTGATAGGCACTTTTAGGCAGGATAATATTTAAAAGGCTTTGTTCCTGCAGGCCGCCGTAAATAAACTCTTTTTGTTCAGGATCAGCGATTTTTTCCTGGAATTCACTGTCTTTATCAAGATCTTTGCCGCGGTTGATGCTCCAAAGGCCGGCGATCACAACACCGATGAAGGTAGCAGGAATGGAAATAGAAAGAATCTGCATAACTCCGAAAGGGTGATCTGTAGCGCCGAGGATGGCAACTACCGAAACAACAGCTACCGAAGCAGGCGAAGCGCAGACACCCATTTGTGAAGCAATGGAAGCAACAGACATCGGCCGTTCCGGGCGGATATTTTGTTTGATAGCGATATCGTAAATAATAGGGAACATAGCGTAAACTACATGTCCGGTGCCGCATAAAACGGCAAGCAGCCAGGTTGTGAGCGGAGCAAGGATAGTAATATATTTGGGGTTGCTGCGCAAGAATTTTTCAGCATATTTCAGCATTACATCAAGCCCTTTGGAAGCCTGTAAAAATGCTGAACAGGTAACCACCGCCATAATTGTCAGCATAACGTCGACCGGCGGTTTACCGGGTTTCAGGCCCATAACAAAAATAAAGAAAACAAGTCCGATACCAGAAATAGTAGCCAGACCGATACCGCCACGGCGAACGCCGATCACCAGGCAGGCTATCAAAACGATAAAACCTAAAAACATTAACATCAAGACACCTCCGAGAAATAAAATAATAATTAAAAATATATCTAACGACGTCAAGGTATACAGATTGAAATGATATACCGCAGTCGGAGATGTCCTGTTACAGGATAACTGTGATTAAGCTGCAAAGGTACAAAGCAATAGTGACACTATATAAATAAAGTATATGATAATAGCGTTTGTAATACGGGTATTAGTATACACTATTATGATGTTTATTGCTAGCCCTAAAAAAATTTATTTTAACTGAAAATCACGCTTATAAAGATAAAGTGAGTTTTATAATTATAGTGAAGTGGCAGAATAAAATAAGGAATAAGCTTATAAAAGCCGGTAAAGATAAAAAACACGGTAAAATACACGATGTTTATTTCTTCAACTTATGCTATAATTAATATATTACTATGAGTTATTGGGAGGGTTCAGTAAATGCAGGCTATTGATCATGCATCTGTTAATACTTTACGCTTTTTGGCGGCTGACCAGGTAGAAAAGGCTAAATCGGGACATCCTGGTTTCCCTTTGGGCACGGCGCCGTTGATGTATACTTTGTGGGACCGTTTTATGCACTACAATCCAAAAGATCCTAACTGGTTCAATCGTGACCGTTTTGTTTTGTCGCCAGGACATGGCAGCGCTCTGTTGTATGCAATGCTGCATCTGGCCGGCTACGATGTTTCGATGGAGGAATTGAAAAACTTCCGTCAATGGGGCAGCAAAACTCCGGGGCATCCTGAATATGGTCATACAGCAGGTGTTGATGCGTCTACAGGCCCGTTGGGACATGGTTTTGCAATGGGTGTAGGTTTTGCTGTTGCCGAAGCTATGCTGGCAGCAAAATATAATAAGCCTGAATTTGCTGTTATTGATCACTATACTTATGGACTCACTTCCGACGGCGACCTGATGGAAGGCGTTGCCAGCGAAGCTGCTTCTTTGGCAGGAACTTTGGGTCTGGGTAAATTGATCTACCTTTATGATGATAATAAAATTACTATTGAAGGTTCTACGGATATCGCTTTCACTGAAGATGTGGAAGCCCGCTTTAAGGCTTATGGCTGGCAGGTGCTGCGTGTAGCTGATTCAGAAGATATTGAAGCTATGGAAGCTGCCGTTAAAGAAGCTCAGGCAGATACCGAGCATCCCAGTCTGATCATTGTGCGTACTCATATCGGTTATGGCAGCCCGAAACAGGATAGTGCTTCCTGCCATGGCGAGCCTTTGGGTGCTGAAGCTTTGGCACTGACTAAAGAAAAAGCCGGCTGGCCTGTTGGTCAACCGTTCTATGTTCCTTTGACTGTCAGCCAGTATTTTAAAAATAAAATCGAAGATTGCGAAGGCGATCAAAAAGCCTGGGAAGCATTGATGGCTGATTATAAGGTTGTTTATCCTGAATTGGGAATGGAACTTGAAGAACGTATCAGCGGCAATGCTTTGGTAAATCTGCACGATTTGGAAGCGATCTTTAAAGATGTTACTAAAACTGCTACCCGTGAAGCTTCCGGCGATATCCTGCAGAAACTTGTTATGCAGCTGCCGAATCTGGTTGGCGGCAGCGCCGACCTGGGTCCTTCTAATAAAACTGTGATGAAAAATGTCGGTTATTTCTCGAAAACAGACCGCAGCGGCCGTAACATTCATTTCGGCGTGCGCGAACATGCTATGGGAACAGTTCTTAATGGTATTGCTTTGCACGGCGGTTTTATTCCATTCGGAGGTACGTTCCTTGTTTTTGCCGACTTTATGCGTCCGGCGATTCGTATGGCAGCTTTGATGGGATTACGTTCCATTTTTGTCTTAACGCACGACAGCATTGCTTTGGGTGAAGATGGCCCGACTCATCAACCGATCGAACAAACTATGAGTCTGCGGATGATTCCGGGACTGTCTGTATTCCGTCCGGCGGATGCTTTAGAAACTGCTACAGCCTGGCAAATGGCTTGTATGAATCTACATAAACCGACGGCATTGCTTTTGAGCCGTCAGAAATTGCCGGTATTACACGAATATGCGGCAATCGTTCACGAAAATGCTTATAAAGGCGCTTATGTGCTGAATCCTGGACAGGGAGAAGCAAAAGCAGTTCTAATTGCTACCGGCAGCGAGGTGCATTTGGCTTTGGAGGCGCAGGCTGTTTTGGCTAAGGAAGGAACTGCAGTCAGTGTAGTTTCGATGCCCAGCTGGGATACTTTTGAAATGCAGAGCGCAGATTATAAAGCTTCCGTTTTGCCTGAGAGTTTGCCGAAGATTGCTGTTGAAGCCGGCGTTACTTTAGGTTGGAGCCGTTATACCGGCAGTGAAGACAATGTTTTGGGTATCAATCGTTTTGGCGCGTCGGCACCTGGCGATGTAATGATGGAAAAATATGGTTTCACTGTTGAGAACCTGGTTACTAAAGTGAAAAGCGTTCTTTAATTTTATAATTTAAACGGGCATGGTGCTTACTCTTAGGCCCGTGCCCGTTTTGCTTGCGGTACTGAATCTGAAGATTTTAGTAAGACAGTCTGCAGATAGGAGAAGAAATGAAACATTTATTAACGATAGCAGGCAGTGATTCCAGCGGCGGAGCCGGAATACAGGCTGATTTGAAAACCTTTGCCGCACATGGCACCTTTGGTATGAGCGTTATTACTGCTGTAACAGCGCAAAACACACAGGGTGTGACGATGGTGCAGGATATAGACGCTGGGGTGATCGAGGCGCAGATCGATGCGGTATTTGACGATATACGTGTCGATGCGGTAAAAATAGGTATGGTATCAAGGCCGGAAATCATCAAAACGATTGCCGATAGATTGCGTTATTATAAACCGCAGATCGTGGTGCTGGACCCGGTAATGATTTCTAAAAGCGGTTATCCGCTGCTGGCACCGGAAGCCTGTGCGACACTGGTCCAAGAGCTGCTGCCACTGGCAACGCTGGTAACACCTAATTTGCCGGAAGCAGAAGTTATCAGCGGTATGAAGGTGACGATGAAGGAAGAAATGCGACCTGTTGCCGAACGTATTTTAGAGTTAGGTGCTAAAGCTGTTTTGGTCAAAGGCGGTCATTTGAACGGCAGCGCTGATGACCTGCTGTTTGATGGCAGTACAGAACGCTGGTTTATGGGAGATCGCATCGACACAAAAAATACACATGGTACCGGCTGCACATTATCCAGTTCGCTGGCGGCAAACCTTGCCCAGGGTCTGAGCCTGGCGGATGCCGTTGCGGCTTCGAAGGCTTATGTAACAGAAGCGATAGAATACAGTTTGCCGATCGGCGGCGGCTGTGGCCCGACACATCATTTTGTTGATTTGTACAGAAAGGCAGGCTGGTTAAAATGAGTTTGGTCATCAAAGGGCAATTTGGCTTGATCGTTGATGCTGTACGTGAAAAAAGGCCTGTTATCCATCATTTGACTAATTATGTGACGGCGGGAGACTGCGCCAATATCACTTTGTGTGCAGGAGCTTCGCCGGTAATGGCCGATGAAGCGGAGGAAGTAGCTGAAATAACTTCTAATGCTGATGCATTGGTATTGAATCTGGGAACTATTGCCAAAGCAAAAATGCAGGCAATGGAAACAGCGGCTGCAGCAGCTAAAAATAAAGGCATCGCAGTAGTTTTAGATCCTGTAGGAGTTATGGCGTCCAAGCTGCGTTTAGTTTTTGCGCTGAAGCTTTTAAACGAAGGGCTGGTAACTATCGTGCGCGGTAATTACGCTGAATGTCTGGCATTATTGGAAGAAAAAGCTGAAGGCAGAGGCGTAGATTCAAATGGCAATGTGACTGATGGGTTAAGGGTAGCGAAGGACGCTGCGGAAAAATATAACTGTGTTTTTGCTGTTACAGGCGTTACTGATTATGTCAGCAACGGGAAACAGGCTTTAGTTCTGACTGGCGGACATGAGCTGCTGACGCAGATCACAGGAGCCGGATGTATGACAACGACGTTATGTGCCTGCTGCGCTGCAGTAACAAAAGACCCATTGCTGGCAGCCGCTTTAGGTATAGTCATAATGGGGCAGGCGGCAGAACTGGCCGCAGGGTTTATGGAAACAAAAGACGGACCGGGAATGTTTAAAACAAGGCTGTTTGACGGTGTTTATCACGTTACGACAAAATGGAACGTGCTGCATTTGGACCCGGAACGGAAACAGTGAGATGGAGAAAATGAAGCAGGAAATAGATTACAGTGTCTATCTGGTAACAGATACAGGTTTTTTGCAGGGACGTGATTTCGCTGCCTGCATTGAAGCCGCACTTAAAGGCGGCGTGACCCTGCTGCAATATCGCGATAAAAATGCTGACAGTCGTGTGCTGTTTGAACGGGCGCTGCTGCTGAAAAAAATGTGTGCTGTTTATCATGTACCTCTGCTGATCAACGACAGGCTTGATATCGCGTTGGCTGTGCAGGCAGACGGTGTGCACGTGGGGCAAAGCGATTTGCCGGTTACTGTAGTGCGCAGGCTGTTAGGCGAGCAGGCCGTTATTGGAGCATCGGCTCATAACCCTGAAGAAGCCCGGCAAGCGCTTGCGGATGGTGCTGATTATTTGGGCTGCGGTGCAGTGTTTGGTACCACTACCAAAAATGATGCCGGTTATTTAGGGCTTGACGGACTGAAAAGTATCAGACAGGCTGTTACGGCACCTATTGTAGGTATCGGAGGCGTCAACAGTATCAATTTTGAACAGGTACTGCAAACCAGTACCAACGGTGCGGCTATTGTCAGTGGGATTTTGGCAGCAGATGATATTGAAGCAGAGGTACGTAAATTCAAAACAATAGCAGCCCGGTATAAAGTTATATAAAAAGACAGACAAAAAGAGCTATCGCTTTTACTGCGATAGCTCTTAATTTTTATTTATCTTCGCTTAAGATTTTGTTGACGCGGTCACGCATCGAACCTTTGGGAGGAGTTTTTTGGGTATCGTCGCCAAACTCCTTCTGCAGCTCGCGCATTTCCTTGTCCAGTTCTTTCTGCTGGGCACGAATTTTAGCTTCTGCCTGAGAACGCTCGGATTTTTTGATATCTTTCAGGAATCTGTTATCATCAAAATCCTTAAATTCATTTTCCAGGGACTGAGTATCATAAATAGCCGGGGACGCGCCTGCTTCTGTAATATGCGGCGTCAGGATCATCATAACCTCAGTTTTATTTTTAGTTGTGCTGCGATTTTTGAACAGTTCGCCTAAAATAGGAATATTGGAAAGGAAGGGGATCTTCTGAATATTTTTTTGCTCTTCTTCATTGATCAGGCCGCCGATGATCAGTGTTTCACCATTGCGCATTCTTACATAAGTATCAGCAGTACGGCTGGTGATCTTATAATTTTTGATTTCAGAAACCAGTGTCGGAGTGCTGACTTCGGTATGTACGGCTGAGGTGATCATATCGTCTTCGCTGACGAGCGGAGTATAGGTGAGCTTGATACCGGCATCTACATATTCGGTAGTGTTGACGGTAATACCGTTTTCGATTTTCTCAGTCAAAACAGGAATATGGTCACCGATAAAGATACTTGCTTCTTTACCGGGAACGGTGATGATTCGCGGAGTCGCTAAAATTTTGGCCTTGCCATTAGCAAACAGTGCGTTGAGTGTCGCGTTAAAACGGAATTCATAGCTGGCGCCAAAGTGAACTACGCCGCCGAAATCTTCATCATCATCGTTATTGCTGCTGTTATTGCTGTCCTCACTGTTCTGTGGTATCTTATCCCAATTCCAGTTGATGCCCAGGTTTTTACTGTCTTCTTTGTTGATAGAAATGATCTTGGCTTCCAAAGTGATCTGTTTGGTAGCAACGTCCATCGCTTTGATTGCCGAGCGTACACGCTCTTCATCTGTGCTGCTGCCGCTGAACAGAATAGAATTGGTGATAGGGTCGATACTGATTTTCTTTTCACTTTCCAGAATATCATTCAAAGCATTTTTAACATCTTCTGCTTTGGCATAATTCAGCTTAAAAACATTGACACTGCCGTTGAACTTGTTCAGATTTTCCTGGGTGGAAACTAAAATAACGCCGTCGACCATGCGATATGCCAGTCCTTTGGCACTGGTGATAAGCTTGATAGCAGTGTTGAACGGCACATTATCTAAGGCAATAGTAATTTTACCTTTAACAGATTCGTCAGTAACGATACTGGCATCCGAAAGAGCGGAAATAGCAGTCAAAACGTCGCGAACTTCGCCGTCGTGCACATTTAAGGTAACGTTAGGTGCGGCCAAAGCAACAGTAGTGCTGCTGAAGGCCAAAAGTGCGGCGAGAGTAGTGCTTCGCAGCGATTTTTTCCAAGAATGCATTAGTTATTCCTCCCTAGGGTCAAATGAAGCGGATTTTGCGGATGGCTCAGGTCAACAGAATCGATGCCGATAGCGGCAACAGTATAATCGCCGAAGCTTTGACCATCTTTGTAATAATTACTGGTGTTGTTAAATTCGATAATGGCCAGCTGTTTGACGCCGTTATTGATGATGCCGCGTAAAACAGGCTGAGCTGCATAAACAGGTGCACCGCCTCCGATAACTGCACCGGGATGCACAGTTGGCTTGTTGAGCATTGCTGCCGGAGCCATAAAAGGATTACGGGCTATAGTTTGTACTTTTGGTGCCGCAGCTAAAGCATCTGCGGCAGGTACAACTGCTGCAGCAGGCTGAACCTGAGCTGCTGACTGTACTTGTCCGGCCCATGCTTTTTCGAACAGGCCTTCTATATAACCACTGGCATCAAAGCGGCACATGAAATGCGAGGTGCTCAAAACCAGGAAGGCTGCCAGAATGATAAGTGACAAACGATCAGTTTTCTCTTGCTGTTTTCGCATAATAATTCCTCCAATATAAATTAAACTGATAATTATAAAATCTTAATATACTTATTATACCACAAGATGAAAAAAAGCAAATAAATATTCTTATTCTTTTTATTAAAATAAGTTTGTTTTAGAATACATAGCGTAGTATAATTAAATATAAAATAATATAGGGGTATTATTTGTTTTGAAAGCAATAAAAAAACTAAGATAACCGTGTTATTGGCAATATTTAAAATGGAGGAGAACAACGTGGCAACTCAGAAAAGACGCTTGGGCGAGATTCTTGTTACCTCGGGAGAAATAACGCAGTCCCAGCTGGATCAAGCCTTGGCTGAACAAAAAACAAATGGCAAAAGACTTGGTGAGACTCTGATCAGTCTGAATTTTTTGACTGAGCGTAAAATGCTTAAAACTTTAGAAAAACAGCTTTCCATACCATATATGTTTTTGAGTGATATCGAAATTATGCCGGAAGCTGTTGCGGCAGTACCAATCTTTCTGGCAGAGCGCTACACTTTAGTGCCGCTGAAAAAAGACGGCAACCGTCTGACGATAGCGATGAACGATCCGACAAATTTCTATGCGATTGATGATGTGCGTATGGTCAGTGGTTGTGATATTTCTATCGTGTTGTCCGAACAGCAGGATATCATTAACGCCATTAATAATTTTTATGGTGTCAGCGGCCGCGTAGGCGGCAGCCTTAACAAATTGAAAGAAGATTCTTTTGCTCCTGTCATTCGCAGAGTTGAAGACAGCAGTGAGGACGCGCCGATAATAAAAATCGTCAACTCCGTCATTGAGCAGGCTGTCCGAGATAAGGCCAGTGATATCCATATCGAACCCCAGGAGGATGATACGAGGGTGCGTTTTCGTGTCGACGGCGTTTTACGTAATGCGGTAACACTGCCGAAAAACAGTCACAGCGCTATTATTTCACGTATCAAGATCATGGCGGAAATGGATATTGCCGAAAAACGTCTGCCGCAGGATGGTCGCATCAATATTGAACAGGGTGGACGTGATATTGATCTGCGTATTTCGACCTTGCCGACTATTCTAGGTGAAAAGGTCGTTATGCGTATTCTTGATAAAACGGCGGCTTCTATTGATATCAATGATCTGGCTTTCACAGCGAAGAATATGGAGCTGTATAGCAATCTGTTCAACTCTTCCTATGGCATCGTACTTGTTACAGGTCCCACCGGCAGCGGTAAATCGACAACGCTGTACTCTACGCTCACTAATATCAACAATCCTAATAAAAACATCATTACGGTTGAAGATCCGGTCGAATATCGGATTGAAGGCGTCAATCAGGTAGCCGTCAATAATAAAGCGGGGCTTACCTTTGCCAACGGACTGCGCAGTATTTTGCGCCAAGACCCGAATATAATTATGGTCGGTGAGATTCGTGATGTTGAAACGGCCCGAATCAGCATTCACGCCGCATTGACAGGCCATTTGGTTTTCAGTACCCTGCATACCAACGATGCTGCAGGAGCGATCACACGACTGATCGATATGGGTGTAGAGCCTTTCCTTGTAGCTTCTGCTTTGCGTGGTGTTGTAGCTCAACGACTGGTGCGCCGTATCTGTCCGCATTGCAAAGAAACCTATGCTCCTGACGCGGCAGAAAGGGCCTATATGGGTCTTGCACTTGATGAAGAAGTGAAACTCTATAAAGGTGCCGGCTGCGGTAAATGTAATTTTACCGGTTATACCGGACGTATGGCTATCCATGAAGTTTTGCCTATCATTCCTGAAATGAAGGAACTGATTTTGAAAAATGCTCCCGATACGGAAATTTTTGCAGCCGGACGTTCTTATGGCGTTACTTCTATGAAAGAAGACGGCATCCGTAAAGTATTAGATGGAGAGACAACAGCTTCAGAATTGCTGCGTGTAGCGTATGCGTAAGGAGATGACAAAGTGATCAAAGAGTTAATGCGTGGCGCTTTTGATGTCAACGCTTCAGATATCCATTTAACAGTAGGCTTGCCGCCAATGTTTCGCGTCAATGGTGTGCTGCGGCAGGCGGGCGAAGAACCTCTGCGCCGTGAGGATACCTATAATATGGCAATGGAGCTGATGGACGATCGGCGCCGTACGCAGTTTCTTGATAACGGTGAAGCTGATTTTTCTTATGAAATTGAAAATGTATGCCGTTTCCGTGTCAATGTTTTTAAGCAGAGTAACTGTGTGGCAGCAGCGCTGCGTTTGATTTCCAATAATATACCCAGCTTTGAGGACCTGCGTCTGCCTGACGTTATCAGCGACCTTGCCATGCTGCCGCGCGGTCTGGTACTGGTGACAGGGCCTACAGGCAGCGGTAAATCTACAACGCTGGCGGCTGTTATCAATAAAATCAACAAACACCGCAAAGATCATGTCATCACGCTGGAAGACCCGATCGAATATAAGCATAACCATATCAACAGTATCATCAACCAGCGCGAAGTCGGCAGTGACACCAAAAGCTTTGCCAACGGTCTGCGGGCAGCATTACGTGAAGATCCTGACGTTATTCTGGTAGGCGAGATGCGTGATACTGAAACTATCGCCACCGCTATCACTGCTGCCGAAACCGGACATCTGGTTTTAGCAACTCTGCATACTCAGGATGCGGCATCGACAGTCAATCGTATCATCGACGTCTTTCCCGAACACCAGCAGCAGCAGATCCGCATTCAGCTGGCTGGCAACCTGCAGGGCATCGTTGCCCAGCAGCTGCTGATGAATCGCGAACAAACCGGACGTCTGGCTGCTTTTGAAATATTAGTTGCCACACCTGCGCTGCGAAACTTAATCCGCGAAGGCAAAACACATCAGATACCGTCATATATCCAGACCGGTTCGAAATTCGGGATGATTTGTATGGATGCCTATCTGGCGCAGCTGGTACGTCAAAACAAGATCGACCGCAGCGTAGCGGAAGAACGCTGTTATGACCCATTATCATTAGAACGCTATATGCATGGACTATAAGGCTAAAGGAGGAACCGCAGTTTGGAGCAATTTAAATATAAAGCACGTAAACGTGATGGTACCGTAGTTTATGGCACTGTCAACGCCCCTAATGAAGCTGCCGTAGCCGCCTTTATCCGCAAACAGGACATGTATGTGGCCGGCATCGAAGCTGCCAAAAAGAAAGGATTGTTTTCGGGAGTACTTTTTGAGGAAAGTATCAATCTTTATGATATTTCGATTTTTGCCCGCCAGTTTGCAACTCTGCTGGGAGCCGGTGTGCCGCTTTTAACAGGACTGGAGATACTAACGCAGCAATCTGCTAAAGAGCGCCTGCGTACTGTTTTAGGGCAGATAACCACCAGTGTCCGCGAAGGTAAAGCATTGTCGGCAGCTATGGCTGAGTTCCCTAAAGTCTTTCCCGAGCTGATGACTAACATGGTAGCAGCAGGCGAGGCCGGCGGTATTTTAGAAATCGTTATGGATCGTTTGGCAGCACAGTTTGAAAAAGATTATCGAATGAATGCCAAATTCAAGTCAGCGATGATTTATCCGGCAATAGTTTTATCAGTAGCGGCTATCGTGGTTGCTATTATTATGATGTTTGTTATGCCGGTTTTTGTCGGCTTGTTTGAACAGCTTAAAATCGAACTGCCATTTGTCACCCGTGTCGTTATCGGCATCAGCAATTTCCTTGGTCATTACTGGTATTTGGTTATTGCCGCACTGATCGGCCTCGTCCTGCTTTATAAATGGGCAGGTACTAAAGAAAGTTTTCGTCTGTGGCGTGACGGTGTTTATTTGAAAGTACCTATTTTCGGAGACTTATATAACAAAATCATCATTACCCGTTTTGCTCGTACTTTTGCCAGCTTGTCACGCAGCGGCGTGCCGATCTTAAACGCTATGACCATTGTCAGCAAGGCTACAGGAAGTCTGCAGGCTGAAAGGGTACTTAATCAGGCCCGAGGCAGCTTAAGGCGAGGTCGTACTTTGGCAGATCCTATGGAAGCCAGCGGTATGTTTCCGCCAATCGTTATCAGCTTAGTAAATATTGGTGAAGAAACAGGCGCCCTGGATACCATGCTTGATAAGGTCGCCGACTTCTACGGTGCCGAGGTGGATGATACTATCGGAAGGCTGCAGACTATCATGGACCCGATCCTGATAGTTATTTTAGGCGTCATTATCGGTACGCTGGCAGTAGCTCTTTTACTGCCAATGTTTGAAATAGTTACAAAAGTAGGAAGTTTGTAAATAAAACAAAAGTTTTATTTATAAAATACTTGATAAAAGTTTAAAAAAGAGTTATTATTAAAATATAAATAAAATAGCGGCTATATTATTATGTAAATAATAGTAGCAACGCTATATAAGAAGGGATGAAATCCAATGAAAAATTTTATTAAAAACAGAAAAGGTTTTACTTTGGTGGAACTGGTAGTAGTAATTGCTATCCTGGGCATCCTGGCAGGCCTTGCCATTCCAAGATTTATGAGTGCTACTGAAACTGCAAGAGGTGCAAGAATCATTGCTGATATGCGTACTCTTGAAAGTGCTGAAACATTGTATAATGTTGAAAAAGGTGTTTATACTGAAAATATGTCAGATTTAATTAATGCAGGTTATCTTGCTGCAGAACCTATTCCCCCCCAGGGAGCTTATATTATTCCTGAGTCTGGTGTCACTGGTACTAATAGTGAAGGATCTTATGGTTTAGCTCTTACTGCTGCAACTGACACTAAAGTTGCAGGCGTAGCTATTACTTTAGGTACTGGTAAAGATTTAAAACATTTCTTGACTAAACCGACTACTGCTAACCCTTGATTATTTAATATGAAAGGACTTACGCAAGTAAACAAAGATAAAAACTGCTGTCTAATTTTTAAATTATTAGACAGCAGTTTTTTATTTACCTATCGATTTTTAATGTGCCATTATCATTTTTTACATTAACAACTGTCTGTGAGGAAGAAGTAACATTATTGTCTTTAATATTATATACAGTTGCATTAACTTTACCAGTACCTGTTAGTTTAGGAAACACATATATACTGTAATTACTTCCACTGCCTCTAATGGCCCAATCACAACCACTCAAGCTTATTCCTTGATGAGTTAGATAATTAACAATAGCTTGCACTTTTGTACCATTGGTACTGGTCGAATCAATAGCTCCGATTGTAATACCTGCTTTGTCTAAAGCGTCTTGCAAATGATCTTTGACTCTTTCAGCCTCACTGCTACTTAGAGAAGCAGCACTAACGATAGCCACAGGCCCGTGACCACGCCCAGCTTCGCCACCCAAATAATGTTCTAAAGTTTTTTGATCAATGGTAGCTCTGCCTTCATAGGATTTATCTACTGCTCCCTGACTATTATAAGCATATTCATAAGGAATACTGCCATTACTTAAATTATAACGGTAATTAACACCGTTGTATCCTTGTACAATGGCATAACCGCCAGTTGATAATGGCCAGCTGCCAAAATAATCTTCGATAAAATCTTTATCCCTTCCTAATGCGCTTTCTGTACTTACAGTAGGGTATTTACCATTTTTGGTATAATAAACAGTTCCTGCGCTTTCAATTGAACGTAGATCAGCCAATAACTTGGCTCCCCGAGCAGTTTCTATTGAATCCATAAACCTCGGTATCGCGATTCCTGCCAAAATTCCCAGGATGGCAATAACTACTACTAATTCTATTAACGTGAAACCTTTTCTTGCTCGCACATTAACACTCCTAAAATTATATTTGATATATCTATATTTTTATTTTATTATATACTTCGTTATATATAATGTAAATAATTAATTTGAAATATAAATAATACAGCCACCATTTAAATGGTGGCTGTATTATTTCATTTGGCTTCGATTTATTTGATTACATTTTGGGATAAACAAATACTGGAAAGAGTACTTTCGATCTTAAATTCTTCCTTTTCACGCTGCAGCAAAATGTTATAGACATGCTCAAAACGGGAAAACATATCGTGTTCAGCAGTACAGAGATTCAGATAACCGATGTCGTGTACTGCCTGAGAAACCAGTTTGTTTTCGTAATGAGGTTTTTTATAAGGGTTCAACTGCTTGCAAGCTGCGTGCCATGCTTCTGCGGCAGTCAGTTCACGCTGTCCGGTTTGATGTTGCAGCAACATTCTGGCTGCCTGCACAAAAACAGCAGGCTTAGGCGGATCAAAGGCGGTGTTTTCAATAACATACATCGCCGCAGCCTGCGCCACATCCAGCGGAAACTGCGCAATAAACGGATACCAGTCATTAACTACCTCTGCGCCGTTTCTTACCAGCATAGGGAAATAACGGCCCAAACGATCAATGATCTTGGCTGCATCCTGCAACGTGACCTGATTATTCATGGCAGCCGCCCTGCGCTAAAGCACGGATTTGTGCTGCACCAGCAGAAAGTACGGGTTTGGCTTGTTGGGAAAAGGAAGTAAAAGAAGAGTTTTGATAAAAATTATTTTTCTTATCTTTCTCTTCTTTCTTATTCTTCTTATTAGATGCAGAGCCTTTGCAGTCGCTTTGCATTGCCTTTGTAAGGTCTTTGCAGTCAGCTGTGCAACGTTCGTCATCAAGGTACTGGTAAGCGCCCCAATTCACGACAGTCAGCAGGCGTCCGGTCTTTGTAGATTCGTTTGCTAAAAAACCAAGTTTTACAAATCGGTCTAAAGCTCCCCTAACATTACCTGCGTTGACACCTTTGCCACAACGTTCGGCAATATGCTGTAAGCTGGTAATAGTCTGTCCAGGCTGCACGCTGAACTTTTGCCCCTGCCATTCCCATTCGGCGGGAGCGAAGTTGACCATCGACAGCAAAGTAAGAAGAACAGTTTTTTGGATCGGAGTAGATTGTTTCCAGATAGGTTTATCCCAAAGTTCGCGATAAATCTTAAAGAAGCCATTGTTCATGGACAGCACCTCAATTTTTTATATTTTTGATATAAAAAACAAGGGATTCCCGGCTGGCTGGGTGTAAGAATGTCTGCTTGCAGGCGCACTGCCGCTTAAAAGCGTTTTTTATCTGGCTAAGGCTCACCGTTGCACAATGCTTGTTTATTGCCGTTGCATAGGATTTTATAACGTCGCCGCTTTAGTTTGCCCTCAGTCAAAATATTTTACACGTTGCTCAGCGTCTTGTCCTGTTTTTTGAAGCCTTGCCGCACAAGCTGTGGTTTGAAGGCAACCTGTTAAGTATGCACCTGTCGATGCTGTTTGTCAAATAAAAAACGGCTGACAAAATTGTCAGCCGCTAAAAGTTCAAAATATAAATTTTTTATTATTATAAATCTCCACCATCAGTTGCTTTTAATAAGTCATCAATGGTCTTACCAGCATCTTTAGTTCCAATTACTGGACGTCCATCATCATTAATCTCATACTCTGTTGCTTTAATATCCCAAGGAAGTTCTTTATTGGCATTATTTTTAATAATAGCTTTTCCTGATGCAGGAACAGGCCAAGAAGCAACTAGTGCTGTAGTACCAAGTTTATCATTACCGTTTTCCAAGTCAGTTTTAGTCGGAACTACACCCGTTTTAGCATAGTACATTACAGCAGCACTTTCTAAAGTCCGCAAGTCAGCAACTGTTTTAGCACCACGTGCCGTTTCAGTAGCACTCATAAAACGTGGAATTGCGATACCTGCTAAAATACCTAAAATAGCAATTACTACTACAAGTTCTACCAAAGTAAAACCTTTTTGGTTTTTAATAAAATTTAAGAGGGTTAATAATTTCCGTTAAGTTAGTATCAGCAGTCTGGGCGTTAATTAAACACAGGGGTTATTTATTAAATTTATAACGTTTTGTAAGACTCTGGTAATACACAAATCAATATTTTGGTTTATTGATTGCAGTTAAAAGCTGCCGGATATTTTTGTGAGTGTAGCTTTCGGTGACATCGGCATTGGCGTGACCAACTATGCGTTTTAAAATAACGCTGCCGGCGCTGATTCCGCAGGAGTCCATACCGCTGATAAAGGTATGACGACAGTCATGGGGCTTATGCTGCATTTTTAATGTTGACATTAACAGGTCAAAAAAACGTTTTTTGTAAGTATCGTAGATTATTGGCTGTCCATTTTCTGTTTCGATCAGATATTTACCGTGCATACGGGCGGCGATAAGCGGCACGATATCTTTATGCAGTGGCAGGATACGGTGTGCTGCTTTTGTTTTAGTACCGTGCAGGTCAATGATCTGCTTTTTGAGGTCGATATGTGCCGTTTGTATTTCCAGCAGCTCGCCGATGCGTATACCGCTGTAAAGCATGATCAGTACCGTATCGACCATCCTGACGTCATTGTAATGATGGCGGCTGCCGTCAGCAAGCGGCAGTGTCAGTTCAAGATTTTTCCATAAACATTTGATTTCACTGTGAGTAAAAATACTGCGGGATGTTTGTTTGGCAGTAGCGTTCTTTTCCAGATAACGCGAATAGTCTACGTTGATAAGATCATTTTCAAGTGCGAGACGAAAAATACCGTTGAAAATAGTTTTTAAGCGTGTTTGCACACTGGGGGAAAGGTGCTGATTATTATCCAGGACTGCCTGCATTTGTGCTTTTTTTACTTTTTTGATGGGTTCGTTGGCAATATCAGTACATTTTTTCCAGGCGGCGGTAAAACTGCAGCGTGAGGAACGTGAAAGGCGGATGGTATGTTTGTCATACCACTGGTGGTAAAGCTCGCCTAAAGTGATATGCTGCAGATTTAAGTCGTAAGGGCGTTTGTTGTAGTCGGCAAGTGCGATTAGGGCGGCGCGTCTGCTGGTATAGTAACCAAGTGTGTGATATTTTTGCAGTGGTTTGCCATCTGTTTGATACTGCCAGCCTGCTGTCAGTCGTACACGATAGGGCTTGCGGCGATTGCCGGGCAGTTTGCTGACGCCGCCGTAACCGTTAGGATTTTTCATAGTATACCTCCTTTTTGTTTATCTTAGCAGATTATTTTAACTTTAAAACTGTAAGACACAAGTAAACCACAGAAAAAATAATTTTGTAGATAATGAAAGCAGTATTGTAGTTTTCAAAATGTTCACAGAAGTGAATATTTTTGTATAATGAAGATAGTAAAGGACGGTGATACAGTATGACATACGGTAAATTGAGTGATCGTTGTCTCAAAGTATTCGTAGTTCTGCTTATCGCGGGCGTTTTGGGCGGGTTCTGTCTGCCCCATTTTGTGGAAGCAGTCGCCGGAGGCTATAATACCCGTGCTGTCGGCATGTCGCTTGGTGCAGAGGGCCTGGCGGCACCTGTTTTATCAGCTGATTTTAAACCGCAGGGCGGTGAGCTGGCTTTGGCTAAGCTGATAGAGGCAGGCTATTTCGATACTTTGGTCAATTGAATACATGTATACAATACAAAAGTACTTGCTTTTTTTTAACTATCTGCTATAATAACTAACATCACAAGTGAATAATGCGTGGATGAAACATATGGGAGAAGACGATGCGTCTACCGAAGGAGCTAAACTCTCAGGTGCCTGGAAATCAGGTGGAACCGTATGCGGACACAACTCTGGAGAGTCCCTTGAATGGGCGCCGAAGGTGCACGAATATCGTTGATGTTCTTATCTCTCAGGCCAATGGACAGAGCAATAGCAGTAGTTCCGCTGCCTTTGAGGCAGGGGAGTACTTATATCGTTTTTTTGCCCACCGGAGTTGTCGTTATTCCGGTGGGCTTTTAGTTTTTCATTTCACATAAGGGGAAGAGGGAGAATTTTATGTTGGAGCTTTTGAATGAGATTGACAGTTTTGTGTGGGGACCGCCGTTATTGGTATTATTGGTTGGTACCGGTATTTGGCTGACCCTGCGTTTGAATTTATTGCAGGTGCTTAAACTGCCGATGGCTTTAAAATTGATTTTTTCGGCTAAAAATGATGGTGACGGCGACGTCAACAGTTTTAAAGCATTGTGTACAGCTTTAGCTGCTACTGTTGGTACAGGTAATATAGTCGGTGTTGCTACTGCTATCAAAGCAGGTGGTCCCGGTGCCTTGTTCTGGATGTGGCTGGCAGCATTTTTTGGTATGGCTACCAAATATGCCGAAGGTCTTTTAGCGGTAAAATACCGTACTGTTGACGCTAATGGCAATATTGCCGGCGGACCGATGTATTATATTGAAAACGGTTTAGGTAAATCTTATAAACCGCTGGCTGTTTTTTTTGCTGTGTCCGGTGTGTTGTGCGCTTATTTTGGTATCGGTACTTTTGCTCAGGTCAACGCTATAGTTGAGATCACGCAGTTATCTGTTGGCATTCCTGTTATTTATACTGCGATTGCGCTGACTGTGCTGGTTGCTGTCGTTACCATTGGCGGTCTTAAATCTATCGCCAGCGTAGCAGGTAAAATCGTTCCTTTTATGGCCTTGTTATATGTCGTTACTACCGTAGGTATTTTACTTATATTTGCCGATCAGGTGCCTGCAGCTATTTCTACAGTGCTTACTAATGCTTTTAGTCCTACGGCTGCCGCTGGCGGCTTTTTGGGCGCAACTGTTATGATGGCAATGCGTAATGGTATTGCCCGCGGTGTTTTCTCTAACGAATCCGGTCTTGGCAGTGCCCCGATCGTTGCTGCTGCTGCTAAAACAAAATGGCCCGCCGAACAGGGGCTGATTTCTATGACCGGTACTTTTATTGATACGATCATTATTTGTACACTGACTGGGTTGACGCTGGTTGTTACTAATGTTTGGACTGGTGATTTGAATGGTGCAGCTTTGACTCAGGCTGCTTTTACGATGGGCTTTCCGGTGTGGGGCAAATATCTGTTGATGGTTGGCCTGGTACTGTTTGCCTTTACTACGATTTTAGGCTGGAATTACTATGGTGAACGCTGCATCGAATATTTGCTGGGTGTTAAAGCAATTTTACCGTACCGTATTATTTTTATTTGCCTGATTGCCTGCGGTGCATTCTTGAAACTGGAAGCAATCTGGGTTTTAGCAGATATAGTTAACGGTTTGATGGCTATTCCTAATTTGATCGCGCTTCTGGGCCTGACTGGAGTTATCGTAGCCGAAACAAAACGTTATACCGCACATCTGGCAAAACAAAAAGAAAAGGCCTCTGTTGCTGAAGAAGTAGCTGAAGAAGCTTAAGTTTTAGTAAATGGTTAGACCCTAAAAGGCAGTTTTTATGACTGCCTTTTTGATTGCAGAAAACTTTATTTGAAGAATCTGTCAGGTAAAATAAGAAAAGACTTGACTTTAGGATCAAAAATCTATATAATATCCTTTGTATTCGGGGCGTGGCTCAGCTTGGTAGAGCACCTGCCTTGGGAGCAGGGGGTCGCAGGTTCGAATCCTGCCGCTCCGACCAAATACATAGAGCATTGCTTAGTAAATTGCGGGTGTAGTTTAGTGGTAAAACCTCAGCCTTCCAAGCTGATGTTGTGGGTTCGATTCCCATCGCCCGCTCCAATTGGTCTAGTAGCTCAGTCGGATAGAGCAACGGCCTTCTAAGCCGTGGGTCGGGAGTTCGAATCTCTCCTAGATCACCAATCAGAAAGATTGCCGCAGACTGTTCTGCGGCTTTTTTATTTTCTGGCTATAATGTTAGATGGATTGTATATTTGGAGATGATGTGTGCTCCACGGTAGTAAAAAGGCTGAAATACTATTTTCAGTACTTTTATTTAAGAAAATAATAATATTTTGAGAGAAAAAGTGAAAAACAGTTGAGGAATTGATTAGTATATGCTATTTTAGTATATAGTAAAATATTTTATCCAAGAAAAGAGTGACGCTAATGAAAAACATACTGGGAAGTTTGCCTGCCCGACTTTTACTGGGTGTTATTGTAGGTATTCTGGTAGGCTTATATGCCAATGAAGCTTTGATGCAGGTTATATTAACTATCAAAAATTTACTTGGTTCATTGATTATTTTCTGTGTACCGCTGATTATTATCGGGTTCATTGCCCCGTCGATTACGCGTTTGGGCCAGCATGCATCGACAATGCTGCGGGTTGCTATCACTTTAGCTTATGTTTCTTCGGTTGGAGCAGCATTTTTTGCAATGTTTTCAGGGTATGGTATTATTCCGCATCTGAATATTGTTTCTTCCGTAGATGGTTTAAAAGAACTGCCAAAGCTGTTGTTTGATCTAAAGATCGACCCGATCATGAGTGTAATGAGCGCCTTGGTCTTTTCTGTTTTGATTGGTGTGGCAGCTGCCTGGACTAAAGCTGCTGTGATTACTAAATTTTTGGAAGAATTTCAAAAAATTGTTTTGTCTATCGTTACTAATATTGTTATTCCTCTGTTGCCGATTTTTATCGCCTGTACTTTTTGCGCGTTGTCATACGAAGGTACGATTACCAAACAGCTGCCTGTGTTCCTGATTGTAGTGCTGATAGTAATGGTAGGACATTATATCTGGCTGGCATTGTTGTACGGTTTGGCAGGTCTTTATGCCGGCGCTAATCCAATGGAAGTGCTTAAGCATTACTGGCCGGCTTATATTACTGCCGTAGGTACAATGTCATCGGCGGCTACTTTAGCAGTGGCGTTGGAATGTGCACGTAAATCTAAAGTACTGCGCAAAGACTTGGTAAATTTTGGCATTCCACTGTTCGCTAATATTCATTTATGTGGCAGTGTTTTGACTGAAGTATTTTTTGTTATGACTGTTTCGCAGATTTTATATGGAGCCTTGCCGGAATTAGGTACGATGATTTTATTCTGTCTGTTGCTGGGTATTTTTGCTATTGGTGCCCCCGGTGTTCCTGGTGGTACAGTTATGGCTTCTTTAGGCCTTATCATCAGTGTACTGGGTTTTGATGCTACTGGTACGGCTTTGATGCTGACGATTTTTGCACTGCAGGACAGCTTTGGTACTGCCTGCAATGTAACTGGTGACGGTGCTTTGACTTTGGCCCTGACAGGCTATGCTGAAAAAAATGATATTGAAGAAGTAAATGAAGCTTCTATTTTATAAATCAAGCTTTTTTTATAATAACCCCGTTCCCTTTTGGGAATGGGGTTATTATTTTAAGTTGATAAAAGATAAACAAAGTGATAAAATATTTAAAATAAAACTTAAAAATATATTTATAAAAATAATATTTAGGTGCTAAATGAAAAGAAATGAAGACATTGAAATTTATTGATAAGTAATTGTTCAATTTAATGCCATAGTGAAAAAGTGATATTTAATTTTTTTATACTTCTAACGAAGCCGGATGGGATCTGTCATGAATTTTGATAAAATTTTACAAAAACCTTTTTTGATATCTGTTTTTGTATTTAACATCATTTTATTTGGTGTTATTGTTTTTTTGTTGGGATATGTGCAAAATTTACTTGACAGTGATTCCAGAAATAACCTTGAAGAAATAGTTTCGCAAAATAAGAACGTTATTACCAGTAAACTGCTTTTGGATCTTAATCGTCTGGATATTATCAGTAACAAAATATCTGACGGATTGAAAAATAAGAATATCACCAAAGAAGCGGATATCAATAAATTTTTAGACGATTATTCTAAAAATAGTATTGATGATAGTTTATTTTTGGCGAATAAAAATGGGCTTGCTTATGTAGATGGGGACACGCATATAGATATTTCAGGACGCCGATATTTTAAATTGGCTATTGATGGTATTTCTAATATTTCTGAACGGACTATTTCAAGAATCAACGGCGAATATATTTTTGTTGGCAGCGTGCCGTTGTATTACGATGATAATATCATCGGTACGATTCAGAAAATCTATACGGATAAACAGATGAATGAGCTGTTTGCGGCTTCGTTATTTTCGTCTAAAGGGTATATGTATGTTATCAATAGTGAAGGGTATATTATTCTGCATACCAAACACATTAATTGTGCTTTAAAATCGGATAATTATTTTCGCGATGTTTACGAATACGGAAACGTTGAAGCTGTTCGTAAAATGAAAGATGACATTAAAGCCAATAAAAGCGGTTTTATGGAAAATGCGGTCAATGGTGAAAAAACCTTCTCGGCTTATACTCCTATTGAACAGGTACATGACTGGTATCTGGTAACGAGCGTTCCTACTGATGTTATTGCCGAAAACGGAAATATAGTTATGAAGATTTTTTACACAGTTATGGTTTCGCTTGTACTTATCTTTTTGGTAAGTATCTGTTATTTTGCCTGGAACAAACGTCGACAGAAAGGGGTTTTGGAAAAAATTGCTTTTGTAGATAATGTGACAGGGGGCAATACCTATAACAAATTTCTTGTTGATGTACAGGAGACGTTAAGCAACAAAATAAACAAGCAATTTTATATCCTGAGTTTTGATGTAGATAACTTTAAATATATCAACAATTTTTACGGGTTTGCCTGCGGCGATAAGATTTTGCGGCAAATATACAGTTCAGTCAGCGTCTGGATGCAGCCAGGCGAAACTGCGGCACGTATTTCCGGTGACCGTTTTGTATGTTTTTTACTGGATGCAGATGAAGAAAGAATCGAAGCTTTATTTTCAGCGATCAGAAATATCACAGAAGAAAATCTGATACTGCATTTTTCGGCTGGCGTTTATGTTATCAAAGACTACGATGAAAATATTAATCTTATGGTTGACAAGGCCAGCGTTGCGGCGCAGACGATTAAAGGTGTGCTGAATCAGCACGTGGTCTATTATTCCAAGAAATTTGATGATATGACTGCTCATAATGAAGAACTGAAACGGGATTTAAAACTTGCAATCAAAAATGATGAGTTTGTAGCTTTCTACCAGCCTAAAGTTGACATCAACAGTGGTAAGCTGGTTGGTGCAGAAGCATTGATCCGTTGGCGGACCAGAGATAATAAACTTATTGCGCCGGGCGATTTTATACCCTTAAGCGAAAAAACTGGTTTAGTTACAGATTTGGATATGATTGTTTTTGAAAAAGTATTAGCTTTCTTGCGAACTTCATTGGATGCAGGGGTTGAATGTGTGCCGATTTCTGTAAATTTCTCACGTTTGCATTTTTCAAATGAAAAATTTTTACCGACACTTTTACAGAAAATGGAAAAATATCAGGTGCCAGCGCATTTGATTGAATTGGAGCTAACGGAAAGCGCTATTTTTGATAATTTCAGTATTATTTATGATTTTACAGAGAAAGTTCGTGAGTATGGCGTCGCTGTGGCAATGGATGATTTCGGTTCCGGTTATTCTTCTTTGAATATGTTGAAAGACTTGTCGATAGATACCTTAAAAGTAGATAGAGCTTTTTTAGAGGAAGCTGCTGATAACGAAAAACGCAATATTATTTTTGTTTCAGTTGTAGAAATGGCTCGCAAGCTGAATATCAGTCTGGTGGTAGAAGGTGTTGAAACAGGGGAAAATATTAGTCTGATGCGTGAATGCGGATGTAATATTGCTCAAGGCTATTATTTTGCCAGACCAATGGAAGAGGAACTGTTTAGAAAGCTCTTTGAGGAGGGGCGGATATGCTTAAAAAAATAGGCCGCTTTTTAGGTGTGATATTAATTATTTTGAGTATAAGCGGCTGTAACAGTATTGAGAAGAAACCGAAAATAGGTGTTTCCTTCGGCGTAGGCGGTTCGGATCGCTGGATGAATGAAAAAGCTTATATGGAAGCTCAGGCCGCTAAGCTGGGAGCAGATATAGAAGTAAGAATCAATACTGACGAGAAAGTAAAAACGCAAACAGCAGATTGCAGGGAGCTGATAGACAGCGGTGCCAAAGTTCTGGTTATTACACCTCGTGATATGCGCAATATGAGGACGGTTCTTGATTATGCCCAGCAGAAAAATGTCAAAGTAATTGCTTATGCCAGGGTTATTATGGACCCGCGGACGGATTTATTCGTTGGTTATGATACCTATAAGATTGGTCAAAATATGGGGAAATATTTATCAGAACGGATTTATAAAGGAGACTTTATTATATTGAAGGGTGACGAATGGGATTTTAATACTCCCTTGCTGTATAATGGTGCCAGCAAGTATATTGAACCCATGGTTGATTTTGGTGTAAAAATCATCATGGATACATATATACCGCGCTGGTCAAGAGAGAAGGCCAAAGAAGCAGTCAGGAAAGCGATATTGGAAAACAGCGGCAAGATCGATGCTATTCTTGCACCAAATGATGGTTTGGCTGGAGCGGCGGCAGACGCTGTTACAGAATTGGGAATAAAAAATCATGTGGTGATCACAGGAATGGATGCGGAGCTTTCCGCAGTAAAAAGGCTTGTTGCAGGGACTCAGGATATGACAGTTTATATGGATTTAAAAAATCTGGCCGAGACTACAGTTGACCAGGCATATGCGATGGCCAAAAATGAAAAGATAACTGCCAATACAGAAATTGATATTGATGACCAGAAGAAAATAAGAGCATATCTGATAACAGGTGAGATGGTCACTAAAGAGAATATTGATAAAGTTTTAATAGAAACCGGTGTTTATACTAAAGAACAAATTTATGGAAGCAATAAATAAATCATCAGTAATGCAGGTGTGATTTCAGTAAAGAAATGTAAACGGGTAGCAGAATACATGGCTTGCTATCCGTTTTCTGTTTTAAATAAAGAATTTTTTATAGTTATTTTTTATTACTGTTAAACTTGAAAAGTATTATAATAAAACATATAACAATTGTTTTGGGGTGTGGTCTGGTGTATTTATTATTCGCAACTTATTTTTTGTTAGGGGCAGTGATCGGAAGTTTTTTAAATGTTTGTATATACCGGTTACCGAATGGAAAGTCGATTATAAGGCCGCCATCTGCCTGCGGCAGCTGTGGGCATCGGTTAAGCGTTTTAGATATGGTGCCGGTGCTCAGTTACATTTTTTTGCGCGGGCGTTGCCGTTACTGTAAGGCTCCTTATAGCTCCAGGTATATGTTTGTGGAGCTGCTGACAGGCATTTTATTTGCCTTGTGCGGTTTATATTATTTGCCGGGACTGAAAATGGCGTTGGTATTCTTTTTTATTGCCTGTCTGATTGTACAGGCGTTCATTGATTTGGATCACCAGATTCTGCTGGATGAAATTTTGATGCTGATGCTGCCGACAGGTATCATTTATGCCTATTATGCTTTACCGGACATGTGGGATTCTTTATATGGGGCTTTATTTGCCGGTGGGCTGATGCTGCTGATATTTTTGCTGAGCCGCGGTGGAATGGGGGCTGGCGATGTTAAGCTTAGTTTTGTTTTAGGCGTTTGGCTGGGGCTTAAGGCGAGTGTCGTTTGCCTGATGCTGGCTTTTGTTTTGGGTGGGATAATAGGGGTACTGCTGCTTGTGACTGGTATAAAGCAGCGTAAAGATCCAATTCCGTTTGGCCCGTTTTTATGTATCGGAGCTTATATTGCACTTTTATTTTCACCATATTTAATTTATTTTTACTGGAATCTGTTTGTGTGAGTTTATAAATTTATGATATAATTTATAAAATATAGTATTAAAACTGATTTTATTTATAAGAATCAAGGAGGTCTGCGCAAGTGAATGTGCAAGCCATCGTAAAAAAAATGCTTCACACAAAGCCGTCAAAAATAGTTGGCGTCGATATCGGCACCGGAAGTATAAAAATGGTGCAGATAGAAACAGGCAGTAAGCCTGTAGTTAGTTGTTTTGCTGTAGCAGAGCTGCCGCTGGAGCTTATCAATAATGGATTTGTCCGTAATAGTGATGCGATGATAAGCTTTATTAAAGGATTAGTGGTAAAATATGATTTTAATGCCAGGCATGCTGTTTTTACTGTAGGCGGTCGTAATGCTTTTGTACGTGAAATCGATATGCCGGAAATGCCTGACGAAGAAATGAAGCAGTCTGTAGCTTGGGATTCCAGTCAGTATGTTCCTTATGAAGCTGATACTTATTATGTTGATTCGGCTAAATTTGGTTCTTACACCAGTGAAGGGCTGCAGCCTGTCCTTTTGGTTGCTTCACCTAAGGACGTTATTGATTCACTGCTGGAAATCAGTGATGCGCTGGCCTGGCATACTATTGGGATTGATATTGAAGTCTTGTCTGCTTATAGAACCTTGCCCAGGCAGTTGGAAAATTTCGTTTTGCTTGATATAGGGCGTTCGTATTCGATGCTGACTATTTTTCAGAACGGTGCCCCTGTTGCGCAGCGCAGTATTCCGCAGGGCGGGCAGATGTTTAATGCCGCTATTGCTAATGGCGCTGGTGTTGATCTGACGGCTGCTGAAAAGATCAAACTGGAAGATGAGCTGCTTTTAAGCAGCCTGGAAACAGATAAAACCAGATATGCAGAATTTTTCAACGAGGTTGAAAATCTGGGACGTGAAGTACGCAGAACCTGCGAATATTATTTGATCAATAAAAAGGATGCAAGATTTACGCATTTGGTTTTGGCTGGCGGCGGTGCAAATATGGCCGGATTGTCCGAATTTTTGAGCGAAGGTACGGAAATGAAGGTTGTCGTTAATGATCTGCGTCAAGCAGTTACTTTTGCGGATAAACTTGATCAGAGAGAATTGAAAAAATACCTGGGAGCGCTGACTGTTGCAATAGGCGCTGCTTTGTACGGAGGGGAAGCAGATGATTAGAATCAATCTTTTACCTGAGTACAGGCGCAAAAGCGAGTTCCCTGCCTGGAAACTTTATCGCATTATAGCTTATGTATTTTTAGGACTGAGCATTTTACTGTGGGGTTACCATTTGGCAATGTTCAAGTATACTGAAAGTAAGCTCAGCGATGTGAATGAAGGTATCGTTTCAATGAAAGTCTGGCAGGAGCGTTTTGATAAAGCTCAGCAGCAGAATGCGGAAGTAAATAAACGCAATACTATCGTACGCAATCTTTCTAAAGACCGCATCGTATGGAGCCGTTCCCTTGCTGAACTGGGCAATGTTACACCTTACGGCTGCTGGCTGACCAGTGTTAAACAGGGCAATAAGCCGGATCAGATGAGTATTGCCGGTAAAGCCATGAAAATGGACGATGTTGTTAAATTCATCAGTCTTTTACAGGCACGGCCTGATATTGCCAATGTGCAGTTGATTTCTGCCGATGAAAACAACAATAATAACAGCAGTACTGCTGGCGTTATTGATTTTACTTTGGAAGTTCAGAGAAGTGGGGTGAAGAAGTGAAATTAGAAATGCCTGACAGCAATATGTCAGAAAACAGTAAATATTCGTTGTTATTGTTAGGTTCGGTACTGTTGCTTGTTTTTGTAGGTCTGTATATCATACAGCCGCTGCGTGAAGACATTCAGAAAAATGAGCAGGAATTGATACAGGCGCAGCAGCGTTTAGCCAGTTATCAGACATTTGCTGAACAGAATAAGGATTATAATGCTTTTGCAGCGAAGCAGGAAGGCTACCTTGCTGAAGCCAAGAAGCTGTTGCCGGATATAGTAACTGTGCCTGAATTAGTACAGGAATATTCTAACCTTTCAAAGGAATGCGGAATTCAGTTCAAAAGTGTTAAGCCTCCGAGTGGCAATTTGAAACAGGTAAATGGAGCTTACGAAGTACCGCTGAATATTTCTATCAGCGGCAACTATTATAAAATGGTCGAGTTTTTGCAGAAGGTAGAAAATGGTGCGAGGTTTGCAAAACTAAACAAAGCCAGCGTTAATACCATTAAAGAAAATGATGTTTCGGGAAATCTGGATATGACGGCTGAATTTACCGTTTATTCCCTGAAGGACGCCTTAGGGAAAATGAACACTGGTGAAAAGACCGGACTGGATCGTGTAAAAGAACGTGACGCAGTTAATATGGCGATAATAGACGAAGCAAAAAAATAGAGTAAACGTTTAGACCCTTGTTGTTTTTCTGCAGCAGGGGTCTTTTCATATTGCATGGCATAACCGTTGAAAAGACTGTGAAAGCGCTGATTCAGCCTGCAATTTTCTTGCTATTCTATATGGAAAAGTTGTATAATTAAAATATCTGTTATTATAAATAAAAATACCTTTATTTCGATAAATTGAGGAGTAAAAAAATGATTTGGCAGAATACAAAAGTTCGTATTGCAATTATCGCATCCATGGTTCTTTTAGCAATTATTGCTTATCGTATTTATGGTAATATCCAGGCTAACAACGAGCGTGCGAACCGTGTTTCGCAAGGGCAGAATATTGCGGTGGCCACATCTTTCCCGCAGCGTCAGAGTATTACTCCTGTTATGCGTTTTGCGGGCAGCCTTGATCCTGTTTGGCAGGCTGACGTGGCAGCTAAAATAGATGGCAGGGTAGAGAAGGTTTATGTTAATGAAGGTGATAAGGTTACAGCTGGCACTGTGCTGGCTCATTTAGAGCAGACAGAGCAGACGGCTAATTTATTATCGGCGAAGGGTTCTTTGATGGATGCCCAAACGACTTTGGAAAGAGCTGAACGCGAGCTGCAGCGCTATCAGGCATTATATGAAAAGGGCGCTGTTTCGGAGCAGACAGTAGATAATTACCGTTTTGCCAGAAACAATGCGCAGGGCAAGCTTTCGGAAGCTCAGGGCGTGTGGGACAATATGCAGGATAAGCTGAGCGGAGCCAGTGTAACTGCACCTCAGGACGGTATTATTTCTAAACGTTATTATCAGGAAGGTTATTATGCTAAAGTTGGCACAGCGCTGTTTAATATTGCCGATATTTCTGAATTGACTGCTAAAATAAATATCCCGGAAGGTCAGATCAGCAATATTGCTGTTGGCGGATTGGCTGATATTACTGTGCCAGCATATCCTGATGATAAATTCAGCGGTATGATCACACGTATTGCGCCGGTAGCAGATATGCCGGCAAGGACATTTGCTGCTGAGGTGACAGTGGACAACAGTGCCGGTAAATTACGCGGCGGTGTTTATGCCAATGTTGTCATTACAGCCGAGCCGAAAGAGAATGCATTAGTTATTCCTATGAGCGCTATTGTAATGCGTGAAGATCAGCGTACGGTTTTTGTTGTTGATGATGATGGTGTCGTCAGCCGCAGAGTTTTAACAATAGGTTTTGTCAGTGATAATATGGTAGAAGTTTTAGATGGTTTGAGTGATGTCGACCGGATCGTTACCGGTGGTCAGAATAAATTACGTGAAGGCAGTAAGATCAAATTAGAAGGACAGGGTGCTAAATAAAATGATAGGCACATTTATACGCAGACCTGTTTTTACGACGATGTTTGTACTGCTTTTAGTAGTATTTGGCATTAAGTCGTATCCTAATTTGGGTGTCGATTTGTATCCTGACGTCGAACTGCCTCTGGTAAGTGTTACTGTTACTTATACAGGCGCTTCGCCTGAGGAAATGGAAACTCTGATCACCAGACCTATTGAAGATCGCGTCAGCCAGGTTGCAGGTATAAAAACCTTGTCGTCAACTGTACGCGAAGGTTATTCGCAGACGACGCTGGAATTTGAGCTGGGCGTTGACCCGCGCGAGATGGCCAGTGAGGTGCGTGAAAAGGTTGCATCGGTACGCCGGCGTTTGCCTGACGACATTGACGAGCCGGTTGTACAGCGTTTTGATATTTCGTCACAGTCGATAGCGGCATTTACTTTTGCTTCTGATTCGCGCAGTCGTGAAGAAACCCGTAAGATAGTTGAAGATGTTGTTAAAGAAGAACTGCAGCGTGTCGAAGGGGTGTCCGAAGTATCTGTTGTCGGCGCCAGCCTGCGTGCGATCAAACTGATCGCCGATCCTGAGAAGCTGAACAGTTATAATATTTCTTTTCAGACGATCTTAGATAAGGTCAACAGTGAAAATATCAATACTCCTGGCGGTAAGGCCCGTTATAACGATATGGAAATAACAGTCCGTACGTTAGGCAAATATAAAAATATCGACGATATTAAAAACATTGTTATTGCCAATCAGGATGGTCGCCCGATCCAGCTTTCAGATGTTGTGAAGGTTGTTGACAGCTGGGAAGACGAAGACACCTATTCCCGTTCTAATAAAGTACCCAGCGTTATGGTTTTGGTAAGGAAGCAGTCTAAAACCAATACTGTAGATGTTGTTGACGGTGTCAACGCTTCTATGGAACAAATGATGGAAAATGATTTGCCGAAGGATATCAAGGTCGATGTCGTACGCGATCAGTCGGCTTATATCCGCGAGAATGTTGCCGATGTCTGGAATGCTATTCTTTTCGGCGGTTTTCTGGCGCTTTTGATAACTTATATGTTCCTGCGCGATTTTCGAGCTACGATCATCGGCGGCCTTTCCATACCGACATCCGTTATTGCCACGTTCTTTTTGATGAAGTCGATGGACTTTACGCTGAATAATATGTCGCTGATGGCTTTGAGTCTGGCAGTCGGCATCCTTATCGACGATGCTATCGTTTTGATTGAAAATATTTTCCGGCATATGGAAATGGGTAAGTCGCCGATTCAGGCAGCACAGGACGCTACGGAAGAGTTATCTCTGGCTATTCTTGCTACTTCGCTTTCTTTGATGGCGGTTTTTGTACCTATCGGTTCTATGGGTGAGGTAGTTGGTCAGTATTTTAAACAATTCGGCTTAACAGTCGCTTTTGCGCTGGCTTTTTCGACGATGGCTGCTTACACGCTTACACCAATGATATCGGCTTATTGGCTGAAGGATTATCGTGAGGAACATGCCAAACCTTATAAGCATCCGCGTCCAAAAGTTGTACAGATTTGTCTGGATAAATTTGAAGCCGGGTTTCAGGTAATTTGCCGGATGTATGATGAATTAATGGTATTTGCGTTCCAGCATCCGTGGAAAATAGTTCTGATTTCTGTTGCTTCACTTATTTTTAATCTTTTTCTGTTACCTTTTATTGGTACGGAATATCAGCCGACATACGATTCCGGTGAATTTTCCGTCAGTGTTAAAGCTCCTGCCGGTACAAGTATCGAGCGAATGAAGGAGTTGACGCTGCCGTTGGAAGAAGAAATTCTGCAAATGCCGGAGGTCAGGATTGCAGCGATGCGCTTAGGCGGTTCGCGCGTACCTATCAATGAAGGCAATATTGATGTCAAGCTTATTCCTTCGTCTGACAGAGATCGCAGTATGATCGATATTATGGATGAGCTGCGCCGTAAATTTGGTAATGTCGAAGAATTGAAAGTCGCAGTCGTCAGTAACCAGGGCGGAGGACGCGGTGACAGCAGGCCGGTGCAGGTAGGTTTGCGCGGCAGTGATCTTGAGCTGCTGACAACTTATGCTCAGGAGCTGGCGGAAAGGATCAGACAGGTTCCAGGTTCTACTGATGTCGATATTTCTTCATCGGAAGAAGAACCGGAAATCATCGTTAAGGTAGATCCGCTGCGTGCGAGCGCAATGGGGCTTGATTCAACTTCCGTTGGTAAAGTTGTGGAAATGGCCTTTTTAGGCAAAAGTACAAGCAATAGTTTTACTATCGGTGATAACGACTATGATATAATTGTACAGTTGGATGCTGCACATCGTCGTGATATCAATGACGTTGCCAATCTGCGTGTTTCCAATACAGAAGGGAAGTTTGTCCGGTTGGGCGATGTAGCTGACGTGTATTTTTCGTCCGGCCCTACACGTATTGATCGTGAGGACAGACAGCGCCAGATCGTTGTTTATGCTAATACAGTCGGTATTACTCCGGGCGATTTGATCCAGAAGATCCAGACGGAGATGATTCCGGATATGAATATGCAGGTCGGTTACCGTTATAAAATGATCGGCCAGGCTGATACAATGGCAAAAGCCTTTAGTGAGATCGCGAAGGCGGTTATTTTAGCTATTATTATGATCTATATGGTTCTGGCAGCAGAGTTTGAAAGCTTCATGCAGCCTTTGGTAATTATGATGTCACTGCCGTTTGCGATTATCGGTGCTGTTTTAGGTTTGATGGTAGCAGGGCAGACTGCAAATATGATGTCGCTGATCGGTTTTACGATGCTGCTGGGTCTGGTTACAAAAAATGCGATCCTGCTGGTAGACTATGCCAATCAGGCACGTGCTAAGGGTAAGCCTTTGCGCGAGGCCTTGCGTGAAGCCTGTGCTTTGCGTATTCGTCCGATATTTATGACAACGCTTTCGACTATTTTAGGTATGCTGCCAATTGCCTTGGGTCTTGGTGCCGGCGCTGAGCTGCGTCAGTCTATGGGCGTGGTTTTAGTTGGCGGTCTGACGACGTCGACTTTGCTGACTCTGGTTGTAGTGCCGCTGTTATATTTGCTGAGCGAGGAATGGAAAGAGAAACATTTGCATAAATCATAGTTAAGGAAGTATTATAATATGACTTACGAAGAAAATTTGCTGGCGCTTTTGGAAAGTTATAAAGCAGGCGCTATCGACGCTAAAACAGCTTTGGAAAAGCTGCATGCTGCGGATTATACTGACCTTGGTTTTGCGAAACTGGATCATAACCGCAGTCTGCGTCAGGGGTTTCCCGAGGTTGTTTACTGCGAAGGGAAAACAGTAGAGCAGGTTGCTGCGATCATGGAAAAGCTGGCACAGGTACACAATAATATTTTGGGAACACGTGCTGATGCCGATAAATTTGCAGCGGTGCAGAAGGTGTTGCCTGATGCGGTTTATCATAAAAATTCGCGTTTGATTTTTGTTGAGCGTAAACCGCTGCCAAAAGATGATAAGCGTTATATCGCCGTTGTGACGGCTGGTACAAGCGATCTGCCTATTTCAGAGGAGGCTGCATTGACTGCTGAGATCATGGGCAATCAGGTAGAGCGGGTTTACGACGTAGGTGTGGCTGGTATCCATCGGCTGTTTGATAAACTTGATTTGATCAGAAATGCTAATGTAGTTATTGTCGTTGCCGGGATGGAAGGCGCTTTGGCAAGTGTTGTCGGTGGCTTGGTCGAACGGCCTGTAATAGCAGTGCCTACCAGTGTCGGTTATGGCGCAAACTTTCAGGGGCTATCAGCACTTTTGGGCATGCTCAACAGCTGTTCGGCCGGTGTGGCTGTCGTTAATATCGATAACGGTTTTGGAGCGGGGCGTATGGCAAGTATTATCAATCATATGAGGTGATGTAATGAAAGCAATCTATATAGAAGCATTTGCGGGTATCAGCGGCAATATGCTGCTGGGAGCTTTGATCGATGCAGGTGTACCGTTTGATCATCTGGCGTCTGAGATGAAAAAGCTGCACTTGGGAGAGTATGAACTGATCAACGAACGTGTTAATAAATGTGGGATTGATGCGAACTATTTTAATGTCTTGCTGCCAGATGAACATCAACATGATGTCACAATTGGACATCGGCATGAACATATCCACGCTGGTCACCATCATCACGAACATGGCGATACAGGGCATATCCATGAACATCATTCCGATTGCGCTCAGCATTGCCATCAGGTGAAAGTGTCTGAAGAACCTGTGCATCACCACCATGAACATCGCAATCTGCATGATATAGCCCATATTATTACACATTCTGACTTGCATGATAAAATCAAAATGCAGTCTTTACAGGTGTTTACAGCTTTAGCAGAAGCTGAAGCTAAGGTTCACGGAAAAACTGTTGATGAAGTGCATTTTCACGAAGTCGGAGCAATCGACACGATTATTGATATTGCTGGCTGCGTTTTGGCTTTGGAATATTTGGGGATCGAAAAGATTTTTGTTTCCAATATCCATACAGGCAGCGGCTTTGTAAATTGTGCACACGGACTGATGCCAGTGCCGGCTCCTGCGACGGCAGAGCTGTTACAAGGGCTGCAGCACAGCCACGGAAAGATCGAAAAAGAGCTTACTACACCGACTGGTGCTGCACTGATGAAGGTTTTAGCAGTCAGTACAAATGATATTCCACAGGGCTTTAGCGGCAGTAAAATTGCTTATGGCGCCGGGACATGGGATCTGGAAATACCCAATGTCCTGCGTATCAGTATCGGCGAATTGGAAGCTGAAGCCGGTGGTGAATTACTTGTTGCCGAATGTAATATTGACGATATGAATGGCGAATTGTACCCTTATGTGCAGGAACGCTTACTGCAGGCGGGTGCTTTGGATTGCTGGCTGACTCCGATCATTATGAAAAAAGGACGGCCTGCTCAAACTTTATCTGTGCTGCTCGATCCTCAGAACCTGGATCAGCTGACTGATATTTTGCTGACTGAAACAACGTCGCTGGGAGTACGTTATTATGCGGTGCATCGCCATATCAATTACAGGAAGGTTACTATTGTGTCGTTGCCTGAAGGTGAAGTGAGAATTAAATATGCACAGATGGATGGGAAAATTGTGAATATTGCTCCTGAATTTGAGGATTGTAAAGTTTTGGCTTTAAAAAGCGGACACAGCCTGAAAACTATTATGCAGGCAGCAGCTGCTGCTGCGGAGGCACAACTTGAACAGTGATTTTGCTGCTTATATCGACAATTTAAAAAAGCAGATCAAAAGTTTTGACGCCAATCTTACAATTACTGAAAAAAAGCTGCAGTATGGTATACAGTTGACAGTAACAAACAGTGATAGTAAAGTAGTATTATCAGTATATAATGGTAAAAAGGGGATTAAGTTTGTTTGGGGCGGTACGGCTTCAGAATTGAGGTCCCAGCTGGAAGCAGTTTTGACAGGAAAAGATACTGCCGATAAAGGGGATATCGTACAGGCTATTGGAAATGACTATACACTTTTACGAAATTGTGCCGATTTTAAAGGTATTTGGGCAGGCAGTGACGAATCAGGTAAAGGAGATTTTTTCGGACCCTTAGTCGTTGCAGCAGTATTAGTAGATATTACGACGGCTGAAAAACTAGTCCGTTTGGGAGTCAGGGATTGCAAACTGATCAATGATAAAGAAGTTCTGCGGCTGGCAGAGCTGATTGTCGAAGCTGCTCCGATCAACACGGTTTTAGCTTTGAAGCCGGAAATGTATAATTTTCGTTATCAGCAAATGCGTGCAGATGGAAAAAATCTCAACCATTTGTTAAGCAATGGTCACATAGCTGTACTGCGAAATGTTCTGCGGCAATGCCCGCAATGTAATTATGCGCTGGTTGATCAATTTACAGCGTCTAACGACATCCGCGCCAGCTTACAGCAGGAATTTCCTGATGTTAATATAGTACAGCAGCACAGGGCCGAGGCAGATATTGCTGTGGCTGCTGCTTCAGTATTGGCGCGGGCTAAATTTTTGGAAATAATGCAGGAGCTGGCCGAGCAGGTTGGGCGAAATGAATTGCCTAAAGGCGGCAGTGACGCTGCGACAAACTGTGCACGCGAGCTGCTGAAAGAATTGGGACGCGGTGCCCTGGAACGGCTTGTAAAAGTCCATTTTGCAAATTATAAAAAAATCTAGAGCCTTTCAGGAGGCTGAAATATATGAAAAAATTAATTGTTAATGCTGATGATTTCGGACTGCATCCGGCAATCAATGCTGGTATTATAAAAGGCTGCAGGGACGGTTTTATTACCAGTACGTCTTTAATGTGCAGCGGCGCTGCTTTTGATGACGCAGTACTTCAGGCGAAAGCAACACCAGCTTTAGGAGTAGGTATCCATCTTACTTTAGTAGGAGGTGGTAAACCGCTTTTACAAGCACGGCAGCTACGAACACTTGTTGATGAAGATGGGCTTTTGCCTGCTGATTATACAGTTTTTGCCAAACGGTGGTATGCTGGCAGAATAAAAAAAGCAGAAGTTGTCAGCGAACTGCAAGCACAACTAGAACGCGGCTTAAGCTGTGGTCTGGAAATAACTCACGTCGACAGCCATCAGCATCTGCATGTGCTGCCGGGAATTGCCGACATCGTATTGGATTTGTGCAGTGCATTTGGTATCAAAAAAATTAGGATGCCGCAGGAAGGCTGGTTTTGGCGTGGTGGATTTAACAGCACTGCTGGCCGCCTGATCGGCCGTGAAGGCTTAAGCTTTTGCAGCGCTTTGGCGAAAATGAAAGCCAGACAGGCCCGTTTTGTCTATCCGCAGCATTTTTTTGGAATGCTGGCCGGAGGTAATTTAAACGAATTCTTAGTAGGTGAAATCATTAGGAATCTGCCTGATGGCGTAAGTGAGATCATGACTCATCCGGGGATGGATGCAGAGGCTTTGGAAAAAACTTTTTCCTGGCAGTATCATTGGGAAGATGAGCTTCAGGCTTTTCTTTCTGAAAAAAATAAATGTTTATTGGAGCAGCAGAAAGTAACTTTGATAAACTTTGGTGGGCTTTGATATGCACAGAAAATTGATCCGCAGGTTGCTATGGATGTTTGTTTTTGTTATTGCTATTTCTGCGGCAGTTATTTATTGTACATTTGATATAAGAGCGTTAGAATATCTGACGATGTTTGAACCGTGGTGTATTGCTGCGGCCTTTGGCATTTTGGGATTGGGATTGGTTTTTGATGGTTTGCGGCTGATGACTTTGGCTGCTGTGACTGATGAAAAGCTAACTACCAGACAAGTGGTGAACGTTGTTCTAAGCAATTATTTTTTGGCGCTTGTTACCCCCGGAGCCAGCGGCGGTGCTGTAGCTCAGATCATGTTCATGCGCAAGGCGGGCGTGCCGGTAGCAAAGGCCACGGTCGTTGTTTTTGTGCGTACGATTATGTCGATCACTTTTTTGATTTTGCTGGTGCCGTTTGTTCTGCATAGTGATCATGCTTTGGTTGACTGGATGCCGACCAGTGTCATTACTATCGTATCTGTTTTATTTGTTTCGCTCCCGATTGCGGCAGTGCTGCTTATGAGAACCAGATATCCGGAGTTTTGGATCATTGGGTTAACGAACAATTTCTCGCGTGATTTTAGGAGGAATTGTTTTATTTGGTATAAAGAATTTAAGCAGGCGTCTTTTATTATGGGTAAAAATCCTTTGAAAGTAATGCGGGCTTTTATTGAATCGGGGCTCAGTCTGTTATGTATTTATGCTACTGTACCAATGTTTTTTCTGGGTATGAATATCAAATTTGACTGGCTGCAGGTTATGGGACGAATGGTTTTGCTGAACCTGGTACTGTATTTTTCACCAACTCCCGGCGGTTCAGGGGTTGCAGAGGCGGGCTTTGTTGTATTATTTTCAGAGCTGCTGCCTGGTGGTCTTGTTGGTATTATGGCAGTTTTATGGCGGTTTACAGCTGAATACCTGCCGTTTTTATTAGGGGCAGTAGTTTCAATACGCGCCTTTGGCTCTAATGTTTTATCTATGAAAAATCTCAGGAAGGGCGAAGATCAACAATGAAGCTTTTAGTTACCGGCGGTGCTGGATTTATCGGTTCGCATTTATTGGAGCTGTTAAATAGTGATAAAAATTATGAAGTTGTAGTTTTAGATAACCTTTCAAGCGGGTTCAGGGAAAATGTACCTCAAGGAATGAGGCTTGTCGTAGCGGATATACGTTCGCAGGAAATAGAAACGTTATTTCAAAAAGAAAATTTTGATGCAGTTGTACATTTGGCTGCACAAACAATGGTACCTTATTCAATCGAACATCCTGATGAAGATTGCGAAATCAATTTAGCAGGCTTGATCAATGTGTTGGAAAATTGCCGAAAGTATAAGGTGAAAACAGTTTTATTTGCCTCCAGTGCGGCAGTATATGGCAATAATGAAAATGTTCCTTTAAATGAAGACCTTGCATTGATGCCAATGTCGTTTTATGGTATTACAAAAATGACATCAGAGCATTATTTACGTGTTTACCACGAGCTTTATGGTATCAATACAGTTGTTTTCCGTTTTGCGAATGTTTACGGCGAACGTCAGGGGGAAGGCGGCGAAGGTGGTGTCGTCAGTATTTTCTGTAAACTTTTGGCAGCAGGAAAAGCTGTGACCGTTTATGGTAATGGGGAACAAACGCGTGACTTTGTCTATGCAGGCGATGTTGCAGCAGCTATTAAAGCGGGAATGGCAGCCAGGGGATACCAGACTATCAATGTATCTACAGAGCATGAAACTTCGGTAAATCAACTTTTGGGCGCCTTTGCCGAAGTTGCTGCTGATAAACTTGAAGTTCGTTATGCGGAAACGCGGCAGGGTGATATCTTCCGTTCTGCGCTGTCTAATGCACGTTTAAAGGAAATACTTGCTGTAACTCCGCAGATGCAGTTAAAAGAAGGTATCCAAAAAACTTACCATGATTATGTAAAACGGGGAAAGTAGGAAAATAATGAATAGGATCGAGAAGGGAAGCTTGCTCGTTTTAGCAATTATAGTTGCCTTCAATATCTTTTTTGGATTAGGCAGTATACCGCTGCTTGACCCGGATGAGCCGGTATATGCTGAAACTGCGCGTGAGATGATCCAGTTTAATGATTATCTTTCACCACGCATTTATAATGAATATTGGTTTGACAAACCGCCAATGTATTACTGGCTTGTAGCTGGTGCAATGCATGTGTTTGGGGATGGAGAGTTTGCAGCGCGGTTTCCTGCAGCATTAATGGCCTTTTTGACTGTAATAATGCTTTATTGTTCCATTACTAGGCTGTTTAACGAAAGAGCTGGTTTTTGGTCGGCGCTCGTTTTAGCGACATCTGTACAATTCTTTTATCTTGGCAAGGCGGCGGTAACAGATACGACGCTGTTGTTTTTCCTGACCGGATCTTTATTATGCTACTTGCATAAGCAGTATTGGCTGATGTATGTGTGTATGGCGCTGGCCACGGTAACAAAAGGGCCGATCGGGATCGTTTTTCCAGGTGCGATAATATTTCTGCATATTCTTTGTACCGGGCAGTGGCAGAAGCTTTTTAAAATGCACTGTTTACGCGGATTACTGTTATATTTTTTTATTGCGGCACCGTGGTATTATTTGATGTATCAAGTGCATGGAATGGAATTTATTAATACATTTTTAGGGTTCCATAATCTTACTCGCTTTACAACGCCTGAGCATCCGACACGGGTTTTGTGGTGGTATTATTTCCCTGTTATTATCCTTGGTTTGTTTCCCTGGACAGGGCTGTTACTGCAGTCTATTAAAGCATCAATTACAGACAGCAGATCTGATGATCTGGGAAAAATGCTTTTCGTAAATATCTGGTGGCTTTTCGTATTGATATTTTTTACTATCTCTCAAACGAAGCTGGTTTCTTATATCTTACCTATGTTTCCAGCGCTGGCGATTATGATTGGCTGGAATATTGCCAGAATGCAAAAAGAAAATTATGGTATCCGTTGGTCCTGGATTTTTGGTAGCGTAATAATGTTTTTGTTGCTTACAGCCGGATGGGTTATTGGCGGGCAGCAATTGCCTGAAGTTGCTTTCGGAGGGATTGTGCTGGGCAGCGTAACTTTTATTTTGGGGGTAAGTATAGTTTGGGCGCTGTGGCGTTATCGAGATATTAATTTTTCAGCTTGGCTGCATGTTGTTACAGGAGTTTTGACGATGGTAATTGCATTTTCATTTTTGCTGCCAATGGTTGTAAATCGTTTCAGTGTTAAAGAAATCGTTAGAGTTTATCAGACAAAATGTGATCAGCAGAAACCGGTTTATGTTGATAAATTTTTGAGGCCTGGCTTTATGTATTATACTGGTACACCTGGTGAGGAAGTAAAACCTAAAAGCGGTGATTTAACTAAGGTTCTAAATGATCCTGGTCAAAAATATGTTTTGGTACGAGGATTGGAACTGCGCCGTTTAAAAGATAAGGATAAACTCCAAAATTTAAATGAAATCAAAGAAATCGGTGACATTTATTTGCTGGAAAAATATTAAAAGAATATATGAATTAGTTAGAAAAATGTAGATTAAAACAACGTCGCTGAAAGCGACGTTGTTTTTTTATGTCCTGCGGATTTTTACAAACATGTATCGCGTTAGCTAAGCATCGCGATCGCGTAGAGAGCGATGCAAAAGTAATAGCAAGACCAGAATAAGTTTGATTCATTTATTTGTAAATGTCTTGCGGGGGGGACTCGTGTGGTATAATTTTAGCTGGAATTATTTGAAATAAAAAAGCAATTTAATGATAAAATGCAAAAATGAAATAAATGAAATTTAAAATACCTAAATACAGTAAATATACAAATTATTTTTTGTCTGTACTTCTGTTTTAGGTGAAGATAATGGAATTTGTTTGATGAAAAAATATTTCTGATTAGAAGTGTGTAAGATTACTATATACCGGTAAGTTTAATGTAAGTGATATGGGGATGAGAAAATTTGCGATATTTGTTATTGCCACTTTTTGTTGTGGCTTTAGATGCTATATGCATTGTAAGTGCTGCATTTTTTAGTATTTATATACGTTTTGAACATACCGAAATTTCTGGAAAATATATTGAAATGCTTATCGCACAATTGCCTATAATGATTGTCGTGCATTTATTGGTATATTTTGTGTTTAAACTATACGGCAGGGTATGGCGTTATGCGGGAAGTATAGAACTTGTTGCTATTGTTAGTGCAAATATTGTCTCAGCTGTGCTTTGGTATGTGATTTCTGTCTATATAGGTTTTGTTTTACCACGTTCTTTATATATTTTTACTGCATTGATCCTTATTTTACTTATCGGTGGCAGCAGGTTATCCCTAAGAGTCTATAGTTGTTTTTCCGATAAATCCAAATATAAATTTAAATCAATAAAAAAAGATAAAGTATTGATAGTTGGTGCAGGCGATGCCGGTGCATTGCTTCTTAGAGAATTAAATCAGTATCATACAGGTAAAAGACAAGTCATTGGATTTATTGATGATGACAAAACAAAAATCGGCAAACGTATGGTGGGGATAAAAGTATTGGGGAGTAGAGAAGAGATAATAGAGCTTGCCAATAAATACGAAATAGATGAAATTATTATTGCCATGCCTTCAGTGAAAGGTAAAAATATTAAAGATATAATCAAAATCTGCAAAAAAACAAGCTGTAAATTAACCATTTTACCGGGAGTATATGAAATTATAGAAGGAAGTGTAAGTGTAAGCCAATTGCGACCCGTTGATGTTGAAGACTTACTAGGCAGAGATCCGGTGGAACTGGATAACGTAGCAGTTACAAAGTACTTGTCAGGGAAAACAGTGCTTATTACTGGTGCTGGTGGCAGTATTGGCGGCGAGATTGTGCGTCAAGTTGCTAAAATGTATCCTCGTAAATTACTTCTCGTTGGTAAAGGAGAAAACAGTATTTATGAAATAATGCAGGATATGAATTTAGAATATCCCCAACTAAAAAAAGTGCCTATTATAGCAGATGTTAGAGATGAAGAACGAATTAACGCTATAATGGACTATTTTAAACCTCAAGTAGTGTTTCACGCCGCAGCCCACAAACATGTGCCTTTAATGGAATACCAACCAGCTGAAGCAGTGCGAAACAATATTTTAGGAACTAAAGTAATAGCAGAAACAGCTGCCAAACATAAAGTTGAAACCTTTGTAATGATATCTACAGATAAAGCAGTGAATCCAACTAGTGTTATGGGTTGTACCAAAAGAGTTGCTGAAATGCTTGTGCAAAGTATGAATAAAGGAAGCAGTACAAGATTTGTGGCAGTGCGTTTTGGCAATGTACTTGGCAGCAGAGGTAGTGTAATACCACTGTTTAAAAAGCAAATTGCTAAAGGTGGCCCTGTAACAGTTACAGATGTAGATATGAAGCGTTACTTTATGACAATTCCTGAAGCAAGCCAATTGGTACTTCAAGCCGGAGCTATGGCTAAAGGTGGAGAAGTGTTTGTGTTGGATATGGGGAAACCCGTAAGGATTTATGATCTTGCCAAAGACTTAATAAATTTATCTGGATTTGTACCTGGCAAAGATATAGAAATAAAAATAACCGGATTAAGACCGGGAGAAAAGCTGTTTGAAGAACTTTTGAGTGCCGAAGATGGTACCGAAAAAACCACGCACAGTAAAATATTTACAGCTAAGATAAAAGACGTTGATAAAGCAGAATTACAAAGACAGATAGTCGATATTTTGCAGATCACCGAAGGTGATGCAGTTGTAAGAAAATTGCAGGAGATAGTGCCTACTTATACGCCCAACAGAGATGCGTTTAAAAAGTAATGGCAGATTACAAACAGATTAGAAGGTGCTTTTTGTTGAAAGAAAATGTTCTAAAGAAGTTTTCTCCGCTGATAAAGAAAGTATGGCTCAGTTCGCCTACCATGCACGGAGAAGAACTTAAATATATGCAGGAAGCTTATGAAACCAACTGGATGTCTACTGTTGGTGAAAATATCAACGCAGTGGAACAGATGCTATGCGAAAAAATTGGCTGCAAATATGCCGTTGCTCTTGCCTCTGGTACTGCGGCTTTGCATATGGCAGTCAAATTGGCCGGGGTGCAAAACGGTGATAAGGTTTTTTGCTCCGATATGACTTTTGCCGCCACAGTTAACCCTGTCGTGTATGAAGGCGGAGTACCTGTTTTTATAGATGCCGAATATGCTACCTGGAATATAGACCCTGCAGCATTGTCAAAGGCTTTTGAACTTTATCCAGAGGTAAAGGTTGTCGTTTTGGCTCATCTTTACGGTAGTCCCGGAAAGATGGATGAACTCAAAGCCGTTTGTGATAAACATGGCGCAGTTATCATCGAAGACGCTGCCGAATCACTGGGCGCGACTTATAAAGGTGTGCAGACGGGAAATTTTGGTAACTATAACGCTATTTCTTTTAACGGCAACAAAATTATCACCGGTTCGTCTGGTGGAATGTTTTTAACAGATGACGCAGCAGCAGCCGATAAAGTGCGCAAGTGGTCGACTCAAGCCCGTGAAAATGTACCATGGTACCAGCATGAAGAACTTGGTTATAACTATCGCATGAGCAACGTTATCGCAGGCGTCGTACGGGGTCAGCTGCCTTATTTAGAAGAACATATTTCCCAAAAAAAGGCACTCTACATGCGTTATAAAAAGGGCTTTAAAAATTTGCCTGTCAAAATGAATCCATTTGATGCTGTCAACAGCCAGCCAAACTATTGGTTAAGCTGTCTGCTTATTGACTCCGAAGCCATGTGCAAACAAGTATGTAGTGAAAAGGAAACATTTTATCTAAGCGAAAAAGGAAAAACCTGTCCTACAGAAATTTTGGAAGCTTTAGCGGCGATGAACGCTGAAGGGCGTCCTATCTGGAAACCGATGCACATGCAACCCCTATATCGAATGAATGCTTTTGTTACCCGGGCAGGCAGCGATAGGGCAAAAGCTACGTACTGTATTAATGGCGCCGAAGCAGTTCCAAACGGAAATCCTGCCGATGTGGCTATGGATATTTTTGAGCGGGGCGTGTGCCTGCCCAGTGACATCAAAATGACGACGCAGGAGCAGGACATGATTATTGAGATCATAAAAAGCTGTTTTGAATGAAGAGGAAGCCATGTATAAAAATTTTATAAAAAGAATATTAGATATCATTTTATCGTTTCTGGCTTTGGTTATCTTATCGCCATTGCTTATTTTAACAGCTTTTTTGATACGCATAAAACTGGGAGCACCGGTATTTTTTAAACAGCTGCGGCCAGGGAAAAATGAGAAGATCTTTGGCCTTTTAAAATTCCGCACCATGACGGATGCAAAAGATGAAAATGGAAATCTATTGCCTGACGAGATCAGGCTGACCAGATTCGGTCAATTCTTACGTTCTACGTCTATTGACGAGCTTCCTGAACTGTTGAACATTTTAAATGGCGATATGTCTATAGTGGGGCCAAGGCCCTTATTAGTGCAATATCTGGAGCGGTATAACGAGGAGCAGAAGCATCGCCATGATGTAAAACCGGGATTAACTGGCCTGGCACAAGTCAATGGCCGTAACGGTATCAGCTGGGAAGAAAAATTTCACTACGACTTGGAATATGTAAAAAACATCACCTTTTATGGCGACTGCAAGATCATCTTCCAGACGGTAATGAAAGTTTTCGGCAGGGAAGGCATATCATCGTCAACCTCGGTCACCATGGAAGAATTTAAGGGGAATAAGTAATGTTTAGAAGATATTTACAGTTATTAAGGTTGTTCCTTCTGAGGGATGGGGGCAAGCGTGCGGCATATTGTAAAAAAACAGGTTATTTTCATGCTCAGGGCGAAGGATGTTATTTTCAAATCTACAATTTCGGTGTAGAACCGCATTTGCTCTCTTTCGGTAGCAATGTAAAAGTAGCTTCCGGCGTAAGATTTATTACCCACGATATTTTTGGTGATGTTATCTTGTACAAAAATAACATGGATCAGCATATCAGGCGTGTAGGTAAAATAACTATCGGCAACAACGTCTTGATTGGCAGTAACAGCATGATCATGTACGATGTCACTGTTGGAGATAATGTTATCATCGCTGCCGGTAGCTGTGTTACTAAAGACGTCTCTGCAAATTCCATTGTGGGCGGCGTTCCTGCAAAAGTGATAGGTTCTTTTGATGATTATGAGAAAAAATTTATGGAAAAGACCAAAGCTTACCCTTGGCTGAGGCAAGGGTACTCGATTTATGACAAAAAACTGGCGAAGCTGCAGGAACAATATTTCTGGTCTGAGCAGAAGCCTTGAATTTGACCTAACCAGTTTGCAGGTATTTAGGTGATATCAGTCATAGGAGAATTTTTTATTGTGCATATAGTAGGCAGTGCTAAAAGATTAGTTAAATATAGTTGGTTACTACAGGTATTAGTCGAGCGTGATCTAAAAATCAGGTATCGGCGCAGCTTCTTAGGATATTTATGGAGCGTTTTAAATCCGCTCATGATGATGATTATTTTAACGGTAGTTTTTTCTAATATGTTTCGTTTTGATATACCACAGTATCCTGTATATCTATTGGCAGGACAGCTTATTTTCGGTTTTTATTCCGAAGCTACCAGCATGGCGATGGGTTCTATTTTAGGCGGCGCGGCACTTATAAAAAAGGTGTATCTTCCTAAATATATATTTCCCTTATCAAGAGTGATATCAAGTTTTACAAGTATGTTGCTTTCAATGATTGCACTATTCATAGTGATCATTGCCACTGATGTTACTTTTTCTATAACCATAATATTGTTACCCTGGATATTATTTCAGGTTTTAGTTTTTTGCATAGGCATGGGACTTTTATTATCTGTATTGGTAGTATTTTTTAGAGATATTCAGTACTTATATAGTGTGTTTTTAACAGCTTTCAATTATTTAACCCCTATTTTTTATCCAGAAAGTTTATTGCCAGAGTGGCTTAGAGAACTGCTTGTGTTTAACCCGCTTTATAATTATATAAAATTCTTCCGTAAAATTGCTGTGTATGGCCAGTGGCCAACAATGACAGAGCACTTGGTTTGTATTGCATTTACTTTTGGTATGTTAATGATAGGTTTATATGTATTCAAACGCAAACAGAACGATTTTATTTTATATATATAGGTGGTAAAAGTGAAAAAAACTATTGTTGTGGATAATGTTTCTATGCGTTTTAATTTAGCCTCTGAACGAGTGGATAGTTTAAAAGATTTACTTATAAAAAAAATAAAGTTTCAAAGTTGCAGCTTTGATGAATTTTGGGCCTTGAATAACATCAGCTTTTCTGTGGATAAAGGCGAATCCTGTGCTTTGATTGGTGCCAATGGCAGCGGCAAAAGCACTATGCTCAAAATCATCAGCGGTATTTTGACTCCAACCAAAGGCAGCGTCGAAGTAAATGGTTCTATCGCGCCGTTGATCGAATTAGGGGCAGGCTTTGATTACGAATTGACAGGCCGTGAAAATATTTTCTTAAATGGCGCGATTCTTGGTTACAGCAAAAAGCTGATGCTGGAAAAATATGATGAAATAATAGACTTCAGCGAACTACGTAATTTTATAGATGTCCCCGTAAAAAACTATTCCAGCGGCATGATTGCCCGTTTGGGTTTTTCTATCGCTACTATGGTCAAGCCTGAAATATTGGTAGTTGACGAGATATTAGCCGTAGGCGACCAGGCTTTTCAGGACAAATGCCATAAGAGGTTGGAAGATATGATGAATAGCGGCACTACTGTGCTTTTGGTATCGCATTCTGCGGCGGATATCAAAAGGATCTGCCAAAAAGCAGTCTGGATAGACAAAAGCAATTTGCGCTTTGTGGGTAATGTAGACGAGGCGTTGCAGTTTTACAATAAACCAGGATAAATCAAATGAGGATATTGTTTAAATCTTATTTCGGCAGGTGAATAAATGAAAAACTTGTATATCGTCGGTGCAAGTGGCTGCGGGCGGGAAGTGCTGAATATTATCAAAGACATTCACGCCATAAGAGGTGTCCAGTGGAATATAGTAGGATTTTTAGATGACGACTTGCAGGCATTGGATAGCATCGATTGTGACTATCAAGTCATCGGTACCATCAAAGATTATCTTCCGCAGGCAAATGATGTTTTGGCGCTGGGGATCGCCAGCCCACAAGTCAAAGAAAAAATAGTTGCGATGCTGAAAGCAAAAGGGGCGGTTTTTCAAAGTATCATTCATCCCTATGTGGCCTTGGGTCGATTCAATACCATCGGTGAAGGAGTCGTTATCTATTCCGGTTTTGGGATGACGGTAAATGTTAAGATAGGCGATTTTTGTACTTTACTTGCCTGTGGACTGGGACATGATGTGGAAGTAGGAGACTTTTCTACTATCTCTTCCTGGTGCAACATCATGGGTCATGTAAAAATAGGTAACCGTGTATTTATGGGCGGAAATTGTTCCGCCGCACCAAACGCGGTTATTGAAGATGATGCCTATGTCGGTGTCGGCAGTGTTGTTTTGCGCAAAGTAAAGGCTGGAAAGCGGGCTTTTGGCAACCCTGCTCGAGAAATGGAATTTTGAAGAAGAAAATTAGGAGGAAATGATGAATTTTTTTGAATTTAAGGGTATAAAAATTGCCGGTATGGCAACTGCTGTTCCAGACCGTCACCAGAAAATGTCGGATTATGATTACCTGTTTGCAGAAGGAGAAGTAGAAAAATTTTGCGCAGCAACAGGCATTTACGAAAAGTATAATGCCTATGGCGTAGGAACTACTACTTCGGACCTGTGCGTCGCAGCGGCCAATAAGCTTTTTGAAAAATTAAATATTAATAAAGATACAATAGACGGTCTGATCATGATTACTCAGACGCCAGATTATTTTGTGCCACCAACTTCCTGTATCGTGCAGCATCGTTTGGGGCTGGATAACTGCGGCCTGGTTTATGATTCCAATATCGGTTGTACGGCCTTCCCCTTCGGCCTGCAAATGGCATGTGCTAATATTATGGCTGGATGTAAAAGAATATTGCTTTTAGTGGGAGATGCCAATCCTAATAGAGGTGAAACAAGTAATAAGGATGGGCTGCTTTTTGGCGATGCAGGTGTGGCCATAATAGTGGAGAAAACAGACGAAGATATTTCACCTATTAATATTGCTATTGAAACTATAGGTTCCGGATATAAGTCGTTGATTACTCCTTATGGGATGGAAAGACACCCATTACCCGTTGTTGCACAAACAAGAGGTTTTGAATTTGCTGCTTATTATAATAATGCAACATATATGTCAGGTACTGATGTATTTACTTTTAGTATTAAGGATGCTCCTCGGACGACAAAAACATTTTTAGCAAATTTGGGTAATGATATAAGTGATTTTGATTTTGTTTCTATTCATCAGGCGAATAAAATGATTATAGATAATGTTGCTAAGAGAATAAAAGCACCTCAGGAAAAGGTTATAAATTCTATTGAAAGATTTGGGAACACAAGAGGGGCAAGTACGGCAGTAAATATATGTGATTATGCTGAGAATAATAATATATATGAGGGGAATAAGAAAATATTGGCGCTGGCATTTGGTATTGGGCTTAATGTGACAGTAGCTTCTTTTACTATTGATATGTCTGTATGTTTACCAATTATTAAAACAAGTGAAGTTTATGATGACGGTATCGACAGCGAGACATATTTTAAATAGGAGGCAGAAGTTAGATGACATATTTTAATTTGCAAAACGCAAAAATCAAAGCAGTAGCTGCCAGTGTCCCGGATGATGTTGAGTATACCACTGATTACAACGACCTTTTTGGGGAAGAACATGTCAGGAAATTTATCATCTCTACCGGTGTTCAACGGCGCTTCACATCACACAGATTGGGCGTTACTGCGTCAGATTTGTGTTGTGCCACTGCTGAAAAAATATTAACGGAATTAAACTATGACAGAAATAAGGTTGATGCGTTGATTTTTGCATCATCCAGCCGTGATTATTTGGAACCTGTCACCGCAACAATTTTGCAGGATAGATTAGGGTTATCTGATGATTGCATGTGTTATGATATTCCGCTTGGGTGTTCGGCCTATGTGTATGGTTTACATTTGGCTGCTATGCACATCAATTCAGGCTGCCGCAGCGTATTATTATTGTCAGGGTCTACAGGCGAACAGTTGCCAGACGGCTATGTACCTTCGGAAATCCCCATGCTTTTTGGTAATGGTGGGTCTGCTACTTTATTGGAATATGATGAAAATGCAGAACCAACATACGGATTATTACGATCCATTGGTCGTGATTTTAAGATGCTGGTTTCACCTTTTAGTGGTCAAAGACATGCTTTTTGGCCTATGGTGCAAAAGTTTGGCTATGAAAAGGCGTGTGCTTACAGAGATTTATTTCATATGGAAGGCATGGACGTAATGCGTTTTTCTTTAAAAGAAGTAGTTACCATGATCAATGATTTTAAAGAGCGTTTTGTCTGTGATTATGATGAATATGAAATATTGGCCTGTCATCAGGCTAATAAACTTATTATCAGCAACTTGGCCAGAAAAATTAAATTCCCGCTTTCTAAAATACCACTATCTATAGTTGATTATGGTAATACTGGTTGTGCTTCCATACCTTTGGCTATATGCGAGCATTATTCTAATAAAAATACTAGTCAAGATAGCGGGAAAATTTTAACTTGTGGATTTGGCATTGGTTTATCTTTAGGTATTGTTGGTATTACAGTTGAGCCGCAGAATTGTTTCCCTGTGTTTAGAGTAAAAGAAAGATACGACGACGGCCTGAGTTTTGAAGACTATAAGTGAGGATAGCAATGGATAAATTTGATTTTAATGGTAAAAAAGTTTTAGTTACGGGTGCCTCCTCCGGCGTAGGCCGAGAAGTGGCCATCCTACTCAGCGCTATGGGTGCTAAAGTAGTTATTGTTGCCAGAAGGGAAACCGAATTGCAGAAAACGCTCTCCTTAATGGAAGGCAGTGGTCATAGTTATCGAGTGCTGGACTTGACAGATTTTGACGGAATCGTTGAGACCGTCAAAGATATAATCGCTAAAGACGGCGAAAAATTAGACTATATTGCTCATTGCGCAGGCTTAGCCGTACCGATACCGTTAAGAAGTATGTCACTAGCTAATATCTCGCAGATCTTCAGTAACAATACTTATTCTTTCATGGCTTTATTAAAATGCGTGGCGCAGAAAAGGCTGTTCAATGATGGCGGCGCTGTCGTTGGCATATCCTCCTGCGTAGGCGTTTATGGGCAGGCGGCAAACGCTGTCTATGGCGCGTCTAAAGGAGCTATGGATGCTTTTATGAAAAGCGCTGCCAAAGAGCTGCGGCCAAGGAAAATCAGGGTCAATACTATTTGCCCTTGCGGTATAAAAACAGAAATGCTGGCTAATCAGGCCGTAAAAGCCATAGAAGGCGATGCTATTAACGAGCTGCCCGATTATTTGATGCTGCCGGATAAGATAGCTTCTATTGTAGTGGCCCTGCTCAGCGATTCCATGCAATATATTTCAGGTGTAGCGATCGACGTAGACGAGGCCAAAACATGGGAGGACTAAAATGGAGTATTTAAACTTTAATGGGAAAAAGTATCTGATTTTTGGTGCTTCTTCTGGTATTGGCAAACAGGTAGCGTTTCAGTTAAGCCAGCTTGGAGCAAGATTGGTATTAGTTGGCAGGAATGAAGAAAAACTTCAGGAAACTCTGGAGATGCTTGACGGTGATGGGCATAATATATTAATTTGTGATGTTTCCGATTTTTCAGCAGCACAAAATGCAGTTAAAACTGCGGTCAGCATGGATAATATCAAGCTGGATGGGTGTGTATTTTCTGCCGGTATTTATGCTATGCTGCCTTTGGGCGCAGTCACAGAAGAAAAAATAAATAAAATATTTGCCACTAATATAGTGTCGATGATGGCGATAGCTAAAGCTTTTTCATCGAAGCGCATCAGTAATAATGGGGCTTCTTTTGTAAGCGTTTCATCAAGAGCTGCGCATTTACCTGATAAATCGCAGGGCGTTTATGGGGCTTCCAAAGCAGCAATAAATTCGTATACTGTTGCAGCTGCAAAGGAAATATCTAACAGGTTAATCAGGTTTAATGCAGTTTGCCCCGAAGCCGTCGATACGGAAATGGGCGCCGGTTTTAAAGACAATACTACTCAAGAAGCCATGCAGAAGATCTATCCTCTTGGTATGTTAGAGGCAGAAGATGTAGCTGATACTATCATATTTTTATTAAGCGATATGAGCAAAAAGATTACAGGCCAATCTATATGGCTATCAGCCGGTAATGATGGTGGAAGTATAGATGGTCACATATTATAGATAATAAGGAGAAAAGAAAATGAACTTACAAGAAAAACTGGCATTGATTGAAGAAGTACTGGATGTAGAGACAGGCAGTTTAACACCGGAAACATTGCTGGCAGAAGTAGGTGAATGGGATTCTATAGCAGCGTTATCGTTGATAGTTATGCTGGATGAAAAATTTGAAAAAACAGTAAGCGGAGTGCAGATCAAAGCACTGGCAAGCGTAAATGATATTTTAGATTACATGGATTAATAATATAAAATTAAAAATATAAAAAAGATGAGGCGAAAAGAAAATGAATTTACAAGAAAAATTAACACTGATTGAAGAAGTATTGGATGTAGCAGAAGACAGTTTAACACCGGAAACATTGCTGGCAGAAGTAGATGAATGGGATTCTATAGCAGCGTTATCATTGATAGTTATGCTGGATGAAAAATTTGAAAAAACAGTAAGCGGAGCGCAGATCAAAGCGCTGGAAAGTGTAAATGATATTTTAGCTTATATGAATTAGGGAGAAGTTAACAATGGAAAAACTATATACACTTTTAGAAGAAATTAGACCAGATGTGGATTTTCGTAATATTACGACTTTAGTTACTGATGGTTTTATTGATTCATTTGATATTGTAAGTATTATTGCAAGTATAGAAGATGAGTTCGCTGTAGAAATTCCGGTAGACAGTATGGTTGCGGAAAATTTTGAAAGTGCTGCTGCGATTATGAATCTTGTAAATGGAGTTAAAAAGTAACATTATGTTTAGTTTTATTCATAAAATAAAACAATGGTATAAACATCAGAAGCTGATAAAACAAAGTGTTTTAATACCCATTACATCTTATGATCAATATGCAGCTCTGGTCAAAGAAGCAAAGGATAATTCTAAAAATAAGGTTTTTAGTAATTGTTATATGCTGCCTGCAGAAATCAAAAGATTGATTCACCTCAAAAAGTTTTATCAGGTCAAAACAGAACAAGGATTGGCTTTTGCTGATGATGAAGGTGATTATTATTATCTATTTTTATATGTAAATATGTCGGTATCTTTCACATTTCCTTCTTTAGAAAAAGATATTTTGATAGAAAATGTATATTATGAAGGACGTAAAAATAAAAAACAGGAAATCTTTGAAAGTTTTTTATTGGATTCAGGGTGCGAATTTTTGAATACATATCGTTCTATAGAAGATAGGCCATCTCTTTCGCCAGACAAATTTTTTAAGAAATTAGAAGTGTTAGAAAAAACTCTTGCTTTAGAAGGTAAGAAAATAGCGATACCTTCTTATAAGCAGCTTGATGAGTTTGAAAAGGTTTATAGAAGTATTATAGATAAGTTTGTTCAAAAAAAATATACACGAAAAGAACGCAAAGCACAGGCAGACGCTGGCTATCTTTATTGTATAACTGATGAAAGCGCTTCGATCTATGCTATTGCAATAAAGGCTTGTGTCCATGGTGGTGCTTATGGTTCTAGAAGTGATTGCCAAAATAATATTTATGCACCTATATTAGTATTATATTTATTTAAGGATTTTTATGATAATATGCCAAATAATCCTGTGAAAGAAAAAGAGTATATGCAAAGTAAGGGTATTGGTGGTTGGATTGCAGTTGATAATATACCATCTTGGAGGGTATATAAAATGGTCGGTATTAAAGCTGCTGCAAAATCTATGAATCAATTTATTATTAGAACAACCATGTAATTTTTATAAGCAAACTTAAAGCAACCGGGGGGAGAAAATGATTACAGTTTTAGATTGTTTGGAAAGCACAGCTGCAAAATTTGCGGCTAATATCATCTGCTCAGATGCGAAAAAACAAATAACCTATACCGATTTTGTAAAAAATGCCCGGGCTATAGGCAGTTTCTTGTGTAAATACGAAAAAATGCGCCAACCTGTGGCTGTCTTTATGGATAACTCTGTAGAAGCTTGGGAAGCCATGCTGGGGGTAGTGTACAGCGGCAATTTTTACGTGGTTATTGATGCGCTGATGCCCATCGAACGCATAAAAAATATCTTTACTACCCTGAGGCCCGTAGCCGTTATAGTTGATGAAAAGTGCCAAAAGCAGGCGGCAAAGCTGGGGATGGGTCAAGACGTTTATGATTATGAACAAATCGTTCAAACAAGCCCGGATGCAGATAAATTGCAGGCTGTGCGCGAAAAAATGATCGATGCTGATCCCGTATACGCGTTGTTCACGTCCGGCTCTACCGGCGTGCCCAAGGGAACGATACTTACCCATTTAAGCGTTATGAAATATACACAGTGGTATGCAGAAACTTTTCATATCGATGAAAATACTGTTTTCGGCAGCCAGACGCCGTTTTACTTTAGCATGTCTGTATCCACTATGTTTTCAACGATTTATACGGGAGCTAAACTTGTAGTGATTCCCAAACAGCTTTTTTCTTTCCCTGTCAAACTGATAGAGTTTATGAATGAAGCTAGGATCAATACCATCTACTGGGTACCTTCGGCTATGAATATGATCGCCAATTTTAAAGCTTTGGATGAGCACCGTCTGCTGTTCTTGAAAACCGTCCTTTTTGCCGGAGAAGCAATGCCTACCAAACAGCTTAATTACTGGCGTCGGCATCTGTCTGCTGATACTTTGTATGCCAATTTATTTGGCCCTACTGAAACTACCGATATAGCGGCCTATTACATCATCGACAGGGACTTTAGAGATGATGAACCTATCCCCATTGGCCATGCATGCAGAAATTGCGACGTGTTTGTTCTAAAAGAGGACGATACCTTAGCCGGCGCTGATGAAGAAGGCGAACTGTGCGTGCGGGGGTCTTTTTTGGCATCCGGTTACTACGATAATCCCGAAAAAACCGGCGAAGTCTTTGTACAGAATCCGCTAAATACCTATTATCGGGATATGATCTATAAAACCGGCGACATGGTCAAATACAACGACAGAGGCGAACTGGTATATATCACCAGAAAAGATTTTCAAATCAAACATCAGGGCTACAGGATCGAATTGGGCGAGATCGAAACAGCGGTAAGCGCAGTTTCGGGAGTATATGAATGTGCCTGCATCTACGATTTAGAAAGGAAGCTGATCATCATTTATTGCTCGGGTCAAAATCTTACGTCAAAAGATATCCTTTTAGGAGTTAGGGATAGGTTGCCAAAATATATGCTGCCCAATAAAATTTTTTTCTTGGAAAATATGCCGCATAATGCTAACGGCAAGATAGATAAAAAAATGCTGCAAAAAATTTATGGGGACGAGATGCAAAAATGAAAATAATAACCTGTACTACCCCTCTTTTAGAACAAAATATGTATATCGTAGAAGAGGGAAAGCATTGTATAGTGATTGATCCATATTATGATGAAAAAACAGCAGTATTATTAGAAGGCAAGATCGTTGATCTGTTGCTTGTTACCCATGAACATTACGACCACATCAGCGGCGTAAACAAATTTAAAGAGCTGTATGGCTGCAAACTGTTGTCAAACTCAAAATGCGATAATAATCTGCAAAGGCCTGCCAAAAATTTCTCCAAATATTTTGAGGCCTATTATGAATTTCAGGCCGACCTGCAAAAGCCGGATTTTGCTTTTGACAGCAATTATTCATGCAGCGCAGATGAGCTTTTTAATGACAGCATTACCTTTAGATGGCAGCATAATACTGTGTTTATCAAGATGGTTCCCGGGCACAGCGAAGGCGGTAATTTCATTTTCTTAAACGAAAACATACTTTTTTCAGGCGATATACTTTTAGATGAAAGTGTGCCTGCGGCTAAATTTCCCGGTGGCAGTCCCAAAGAATTTACAGATGTCGCGCTTCCATATATCAATACTCTGCCGCCGGAGCTAGTGGTGTATCCAGGTCATGGCGAGTCTTTTTCTTTACATGAATATTACGGCTATATCAATTAAGAAGGAAAAATAAGTGCTGAAAACGATCAAATCTTTATCGGAATACGAACAACTTTATAATGAGTATGTAACGGAAGGACATGTGAGGGGATATCTCAATTACTTTATTAGTAAAAAGAATATATCTGTTTATATTAATGAAGAAAAAATAAAATATGCTGTTGTTGATGGAACTTTATTCTTGTTTGCTGATCAGGGCAATTATTATAAAATGTATTTTTGGAGGCTTACCGCCAAAACAAAAAGTCTGCCCGACGCCGATAAAGAAATTTGCTGTGATATATATGAACAACAAAATAATAATTTCACTGTAAATGTTTTGCACCAGTTGTTTATCGAAAATAATTATGAATGTAAACAAAAGTATGAGCAAGTGCGACTATCTTACGGAAATTTGCATACGATATCTTTTAAATATTTAGAAGAGAATAAGTGGAAACTTTACGAAAATAATATGCGTATTGGTACAGTAAGTTTAAATGACAAAAGTGAAGTGGAACAATTGATAGTTGACTATATGGGTAAATACAACAAATTATCCATAGAAGACGAGGACTGGCAGGAACAAATCAGGAATAATAATGTTGTAGGCATTTATGTTGCCGATAATTTGATTGCGGTATATTACTTCACTGAAAAAGCAAGCAGGATAGTCGTCGGAAAAAATTATCGCGGTCAAAATTTGAGCGTTTACTTACGTATGTATTTTGCATCGCAAATCCGGTGGGCAATTTCTTCAAAAAATCAGTATGATTGGGCGGAAGCAAATAATATTTCCACCAAGATAACTTTTGCAAAGTTGTTTGCTATTTATACTGGAAAGATTAAGTATAGATACGTTAAAACTATATAAATAGACTATTAAAAACATTCAAGGATAATGATTGACATTATATGCTTAAATAAATGACTGTGCAATAAATCATTGAGCTAGGTTACTATCATCTATTATGGTGTGGATAATTATTTTCAGAAAGCGTGATGAAATGTCTTATCTGTGCAACGTTGCCAGGTATAAATTTGGCATGAAATTTTTGTAGTTTTCAGGGAAAGTTTTAATTTTATTTTCGCTGTTGGTATGTAGTGCAGATCGCTTTTTAGATAGCTGCTAGTTGATTAGTGTGGAACTGTTACTGGCAGCGGCAGGCAGAAGTTCCTGGCAAAGGTTGTGGCTGATAAAATAACTGCTGCTTGTGTGCAAAATAGCTGCAATATCTGTACTATATAAAATAATAAAAGAGAAAAAATAAAAGAAAAATGTTCTTCTGCTGACATACGTTATTGCAGGCCCATTACTGATAGTTGCTTATTTATAGATCATCTCAATACTATCGTAATAAGAAATATATACTTACTGTTATTGCTAATGTGCGTAAGCAGTAGTAACTGGAAACAGATTTAAATTTGATTAAAAGTAAACGGCAGAGACTGTCTTGTTGGTACTATAATTTATTGAACGTATTAAGTATTATGAAAGTGGACGTAAGTACTAGGAAAGATACTGATATTGAATAAAGGAAGAATTTACGATGTATATCAAACGTCATTTAGAAACGACAATAGAAAAGCTGAACAGCTGTTTTAAGGTGCTGCTTGTTACGGGGCCGCGACAGGTGGGTAAAACTACTTTACTGCGTAGGCTTGCTGCGTCAGATCGTACTTATGTGACGATGGACGATATCAGCGTACGCAGTTTGGCGATGACTGAGCCGGCGTTATTTCTGCAGCGTTACAAACCTCCGCTTTTGATTGACGAAATTCAGATGGCGCCAAAGCTACTTCCTTATATCAAAATGTATGTAGATGAACAGGGTCAAAATGGTGATTTCTGGCTGACCGGGTCACAGGCTTTTGAGTTGATGCATGGTGTCAGTGAGAGTTTGACCGGCAGGATCGGTATCGTTAATTTATTGGGTTTGAGTCATGGTGAATTGATCGATCGTCCTGCCGGGCCTTTTGTGCCGGAAAATGAATTTTTGCTGCGCCGTGTGGAGGAGTCGCCTTTGTTACCGATGAGTGATCTATTTGATCAGATTTGGCAAGGCAGTATGCCAGCTTTGAATAGTGCTTCTGAACAGGATTGGAACTGCTATTATTCATCTTATGTACAGACTTTTCTACAGCGTGATGTAAAAGAATTGGCACAGGTGAATGATGAATTGCAATTTTACAGGTTCTTATGTGCTGCCGCCAGTTATACCGGCAGTATTCTTAATTACGCAGCTTTGGCTAAAGAGGTAGAGATAACTCCACCGACAGCTAAACAGTGGCTAAAGGTTTTGGCAGCAGCGGGCTTGGTATATTTTTTGGAACCGTTTGCGCATCCTAACTTAAAATATGCAGTCAAAGCACCAAAGCTTTATTTTACTGATACTGGACTTGCTGCATATTTGCTGCGTTGGAGCAGTGCAGCAACGTTGGAAGCTGGAGCGATGGCTTCTAATTTTTTTGAGACGTGGATTGTTAATGAGATTTATAAAAGCTTTATTAACTGCGGTCTGATGCCGCCTCTTAGTTATTTTCGTGATTTCAATACCAAAGAAGTCGAACTTTTGATTGAGACAGATGGATGTGTATATCCTTTAGCGATTCGTAAAAGTGCACAGCCGGTAAAAGAAATTAAGAAGTTTGAAATTTTGAAACCGGTTGTAGAAGGTGAAAAAGCCTTGAGAATTGGCTCCGGAGGCGTTGTTTGTCTGGCAAACGATTTATTGCCTGTTGATGCTAAGAACTGGTATATACCTGTGGGCTTATTATAAAAAAACAGACTGCCGTTAAATGGCAGTCTGCTTTTTATAATAAGTGTTTATTTTGTATATTTTCTGATAAATCTGTCAAGACGTGTTAATGCTTCCCGCAGATTATCTTCGCTGTAAGCATAAGAACAGCGGATAAAGCCTTCGCCGCTGGCTCCGAAGCTGCTGCCGGGGATAACCAGTACTTCTTCTTCTGAAAGCAGTTTTTCAACAAATTCCATACTTGTGAGCCCTGTTTGTTTAATACAGGGGAATACATAAAAGGCACCTTCTGGTTCATAAAGGGGCAGCCCGATTTTCTTAAATCCGTCGATCATGATCTGACGGCGCTTTTCATATTCGGCAACCATTGCCAGCATGTCGTTTTCACAATATTTTAAAGCAGCTATAGCACCGTATTGAGCCGTGATATTGGCACAGAGTACTACATTTTGATGGAGCAGGTTTGCCGCCTGGACGAATGCTGCAGGAGCGGTAAAATAACCTAACCGCAGGCCGGTCATGGCATAAGCTTTCGAAAAACCGTTTAAAACTACTGTGCGGTCTTTGAACTCGGGGAAGGCTGTGAACATAGTATGTTTTTTGCCGCCATAAGTCAGGTGAGCATAAAGTTCATCAGAAATGATCATAATATCATGTTTAACAGCCCAGTCGCCAATAGCCTTGATTTGCTCTTTGCTCATAATAGCGCCAGTAGGATTGTTGGGATAACCAAGGAGGATAGCGCGAGTTTTATCAGTTACTGCTTTTTCCAGATCTGTTATCGTGGGAACAAAGCAGTTTTCCAGTTTGGTTTCTACCGGTACCGGTTTTCCGCCTGCTAAAATTATGCAGGCTTTATTAGCAACATAACAGGGCTCGGGAATAATGATTTCGCCATCAGGGACCATAATGGTGCGGATAACGACGTCTAATGCTTCGCTGACACCTACAGTCACCATAATTTCAGTTTTGGGGTCGTATTGCACGCCATAGTTTTTGTAAGTGTCAGCAGCTATTGCTTCGCGCAGTTCCAGCATTCCCAGTGTAGAGGTATAGTTGCTTTTTCCTGCATTCAGACTGTCGATACAGGCTGCACGTACTTTTGCTGGAATATCAAAATCAGGTTCACCTACGCTGAGTGGTACAATGTTAGGATTGTTGGCTGTTATTTCTAAAAATTTTGCCAATCCGGAGGGCGGAAGGGCTTTAATAAAGGGAGAGATCATTTTATCGATGTTGAAGCTCATGGAAGTCATTCCACCTTTCATAATAAATATAGAAACAATAAACAAATCAAATCTAACACATCTGTATATAGCTGGCAAGTTTAATTATTAAAATATTTTGTATACATGTTAAGTGTAAAGTATTAAACAAATTTTGCTGATCGTTATGAATAAAAGCTTGTGCATAGGCTTTAACTATGGTATAATATCACACGGTGTAAAAATACACACGCAGAATGATCACCCGCTGTCCGCTTGCGGTAAGGGTTAGAGACGATTTCTGCGGAGGAAAAAACAGGAGGCAAATAAAAATGGCTATTATTTCCATGAAACAATTACTTGAAGCTGGTGTTCATTTCGGTCACCAAACCCGTCGCTGGAACCCTAAGATGGCTCCGTACATCTTCACTGAAAGAAACGGCATCTACATCATCGACCTGCAGAAAACCGTTAAAAAAGTTGAAGAATGTTACAACTTCCTGCGCGATGTTGCTGCCCGCGGCGAAAATATTTTGTTCGTTGGTACTAAAAAACAAGCTCAAGAAGCTATGCGCGAAGAAGCTTTACGCTGCAACATGTTCTATGTAAACGAACGTTGGTTGGGCGGGATGCTGACTAACTTCAAAACTATCCAAACCCGTATCAACCGTTTACGTAAGCTGGAAGCTATGGAAGCTGACGGAACTTTTGACGTACTGCCGAAAAAAGAAGTTATCGGTCTTCGTCTTGAGATGGAAAAACTTACTAAATATCTTGGCGGTATCAAAGATATGAAAAAATTGCCGGGTGCTCTCTTCATTGTTGATCCCCGCAAAGAAAATATTGCTGTGCTTGAAGCACGCAAACTGAATATTCCTATTGTTGCTACTGTTGACACTAACTGCGATCCTGACGTTATCGATCATGTGATTCCCGCTAACGACGACGCTATTCGTGCAGTAAAACTTTTAACTGCAAAAATGGCTGACGCTGTTTTGGAAGGTCGTCAAGGTATGCAAATGGAAGAAGCTGCTGAAGCTGAAGAAGTTGCAGCTGAAGACGCTGAATAATAATCAAATACTGGAGGACGAATAAATGGCTGAAATTACTGCTGCATTAGTAAAAGAACTGCGTGAACGTACTGGCGCAGGTATGATGGACTGCAAAAAAGCTTTGAGCGCAACCGATGGCGATCTTGAAAAAGCAATCGACTTCCTGCGTGAAAAAGGTTTGGCTGCTGCTGCTAAAAAAGCTGGCCGTGTAGCTGCTGAAGGTTTAGTTGAAGCTTATATCCATGGCGGCGGACGTATCGGCGTTTTGGTAGAAGTTAACTGCGAGACTGACTTTGTTGCTAAAACTGATGCTTTCAAAGAATTGGTAAAAGACATTGCTATGCATATTGCTGCAACGAATCCGTCTTACCTCAAACGCGAAGAAGTTCCTACGGCTGAACTTGAGCATGAACAAGCTGTTTTGGCTGAGCAGGCTCGCAACGAAGGCAAACCTGAAAAAATCATTGAAAAAATGGTTGCAGGACGTATCGAGAAATACTATAAAGAAGTATGCTTGATGGAACAACCTTTCGTTAAAGATCCCGACAAAACTATTTCTGATTTGATTACCGAATCAATTGCTAAAATCGGTGAGAATATTTCTATTCGCCGTTTCACCCGTTATCAACTGGGCGAAGGCATTGAGAAAAAAGAAGAAAACTTTGCAGAAGAAGTTATGTCTTTCGTAAAATAATGAGAAACCGCATAAGAGAACACTTCGGTGTTCTCTTATTTTTTGCCCGAATGGCTGTAGTTCACAAAAAACTCAAGGTAAAAAAGAGGAAATATTGGTAAAATGTAGAATATGAAATAGGATATAGAGTTGCAGAAAATAGGAGGTCGTGGAAGTGGCGGAGAAATCGAAGTATAAGCGTGTCATTTTAAAATTGAGCGGTGAAGCTTTAGCAGGTGATAAAGGGTTCGGTATTGACCCGGAAACGGTTGAGTCCATAGCTTCACAAATCAAAGATGTTACGGAATGTGGTTTAGAAGTCGCTATTGTCAACGGCGGTGGCAACATCTGGCGTGGTTTATCGGGAAGTTCGAAAGGTATGGACCGCGCTACTGCAGATTATATGGGAATGCTTGCCACAGTTATCAATTCTCTGGCGCTGCAGGATGCTTTGGAGACTTTGGGAGTCCCAACACGTGTGCAAACAGCGATCGAAATGCGTCAGATTGCAGAAACGTATATTCGCAGACGTGCCATACGTCATATGGAAAAAGAGCGTGTAGTTATTTTTGCCGCTGGTACTGGTAATCCTTACTTTTCAACAGATACCACTGCTGCTTTAAGGGCGGCCGAGGTAGAAGCCGATGCGATTTTGATGGCTAAAAAGGGTGTTGACGGTGTTTATGATTGCGATCCGGCTAAAAATAAAGATGCGGTAATGTTTGAAAAACTTGATTATATCGAAGTTATTCAAAGAAAATTGAGTGTAATGGATTCTACGGCAATCAGTCTTTGCATGGATAATAAAATTCCTATCGTAGTATTTAATATTGATAAACCGGGTAACATTTTGCGTGCTGCCTTAGGCGAAGAGATCGGTACCCTGGTGGGAGGAAAATAATCATGGCAACAGTAAAAGAAATCATTGAATTAGCAGAAAGTAAAATGCACAAAACTACTGACGTACTGCGCGTAGATCTCGCTTCTGTTCGGGCAGGACGTGCTACTCCGGCTCTGCTGGAAAAGGTTATGGTAGATTATTACGGCACACCGACACCTGTTAACCAGGTAGCAAGCGTTACTGTACCTGAACCGAGAATGATCATTATCCAACCTTGGGAGAAGAATCTTCTGAAGGATATTGAAAGAGCTATTATGAAATCTGATTTGGGATTGAACCCTAACAGTGATGGTGCTGTAATTCGGTTGAATCTGCCGCAGCTGACAGAAGAACGCCGTAAAGAGATTGTAAAAACTGTTCATAAAAAATCTGAAGATGCACGTGTGATTGTGCGTAATCTGCGCCGTGACGCTAACGATGCTGTTAAGAAAGCAGAGAAGGCTAAAGAAATCACTGAAGATGAAGCTAAAAAGGGTACTGATGATATTCAGAAAATGACTGATAAAATTATCAAGGAAATCGACAATATCATGGCTAATAAAGAAAAGGAAGTTATGGAGATCTGATGCTGATACCTGACGTGTTGGTACTGCCTTTGGCAGAAGCTATTGCCAGACTGGAAGCTGCCGAGATCGGATATACGGTTGCTGCTACGCAGCCGCCGCGCCGGCAAAACGAAGTTGTGGCGGAGAAGATAGCTGTTGAATATGTGGTTAGGCAGAGTTTGCTGCCTGACAATAAAGTAGCTCTTGTAACAGTAAAAAAATATAGAAAGGAGGTGCTGGAGAATGGCATTAGTAATCAATAAAGACGAATGTATCGGTTGCGGTTCCTGCGCTTCTACCTGCCCCGTAGGTGCTATTAAAGAAGCTGACGGTAAATATGAAATCGGTGATGAATGTGTTGAATGCGGCGCTTGCGCTGGTGTTTGCCCTGTAGGTGCTATTAAACAACCTTGATTTTAAGTTTTTAGGACTGCAAGGCCCCCTCTAAGAGGGGGTCTGTCAGTTTTATTTATCCCAGGGAAGGGTTGGTGTGCTTGTGTTTAACAGCTTGTTCAAAATCAAGAAGAATACAAACCCCGACGTAAATATTGATATCGATGGTATTAATTTGGCTAATGTGCCGCAGCATATAGCAATTATTATGGACGGTAATGGCCGTTGGGCTAAAGCGCAGGGAAAAGTGCGAACCTTTGGGCATCAGGCCGGAGCTGAAACTTTAAAAACTATTGTTAAAATTGCTGATAAAATTGGTGTTAAAGTTATCAGTGCGTATGCTTTTTCAACAGAAAATTGGAAACGGCCTGTTACTGAGGTCAGTTTTATTATGGAGCTTTTAAGCCGTTATCTGACCAGTGAGATTGAAGAATTTAATCGAAATAATGTTCAGGTTCGTTTTATGGGCTCACGTGAAGGTTTGCCGGAAGTTGTAAAACAGAAAATGGATCACGCTGTGGAAGCAACTAAAAACAATACCGGTATTATTTTAAACTTGGCAATAAACTACGGTGGGCAGGCCGAAATTTTACAGGCAATACAGCGTATTGCGGCAGATACCGAAAAAGGCTTGCTGAAAGTAGAAGATATACAGGCAGAAACTTTTGAAAATTATCTTTATACGGCTGGCTTGCCTGCGCCTGATCTTTTGATCAGACCAGGAGGAGATAATCGTATCAGTAATTTTATGCTGTGGCAAATAGCATATGCAGAAATTTGGACTACAGATGCATATTGGCCTGCTTTTACCCCTGAAATGTTTTTGCAGGCAATCAAAGAATATCAGGGACGCGAACGACGCTTTGGCGGGTTAGTGACAAAATAAATTAAGCAGGTGTAAAAGATATGTTGACTCGTATTTTGACAGGTTTGGTAGGCGTTCCGATAGTAGTATGGCTGCTTCATAGCGGTGGTATGCTTTTTAATGCTGCAATATTTGTACTGGCAGCTATCGGCTGGCTGGAATTTTATAATATGGCCAAAAATAAAGGCTATAATGTTTTTTATTTTTCGTCCGGTATTATGACGTTGGTGCTGGTAGGAAGTTTGATGTATTTGGATGATTCTATTTATACATTATATTCACTGCCGCTTTTTCTGGTCGTAACTATTATTGCTATTTTACTGGAAGGCCTGCATAAGCACTGTAAAGGTCATTTGGTTGAGAATGTTGGTTTGTCGGTTATGGCGGTTTTATATATCGGCATTCTGTTTTTTCACTTTGGTCTTTTAAGGCAGTTACCATTTGAACCGGTGGTTATTGGCTCATTTGTTTTGGAAGGCGGCGAATGTTTTTTCTGGCTGATTATGCTTGGAACGTGGGCCAGTGATACGTTTGCTTATTTTGTTGGCTGTGCGATCGGTGAACGTAAATTGTGTCCAAATGTCAGTCCTAATAAATCTGTAGAAGGAGCTGCAGCCGGATTTATTGGTTGTTTGGCGGTAATGGTTTATTTGGGAGTAAAGGTGTTAGATATGGCGATATTACAGGCAGTTGCATTAGGTTTATGCGTAGCTGTTTTTGCGCCGCTGGGAGATTTAGTAGAGTCGATTTTGAAACGTTCCTTTGGCGTTAAAGACTCTGGTAAGATTTTTCCAGGCCATGGTGGAGTTTTAGATCGTTGTGACAGCTTGTTGTTTGCCATACCGCTTGGCTATTATGTTTTAGTGTTTTCGGTTTTGTTGACTAAAACACACTGATTATGTTATTCGGAGGCTTCAAAATGAAAAATGTTTCCGTGCTTGGCAGTACCGGGTCCATTGGTAAACAGACATTAGAGGTTGCTGCAGCTAATCCTGATAAGATAAAAATCAGAGCGTTGGCGGCACATACAAGTGACATTTTATTGGAAGAACAGATTAATGTTTTTCAGCCTGATATTGCGGCGCTTTCTGATGAGGCCGCTGCAGAGCGGTTGAAAAAACGTTATACCGGCAAGACGAAAATCCTTGCAGGAGAAGCGGGTCTTTTAGAAGTGGCTACGTTCAGCGAAGTTGACACAGTTTTAGCTTCAATGGTCGGTTATGCCGGTCTGAGACCTACTCTGGCTGCGATTGAGCATGGTAAAGACATCGCCTTGGCTAATAAAGAAACGCTGGTTGCTGCAGGAAGTATTGTTATGAGTGAGGTAGCAGAGCACAATGTTAGCTTATTGCCGGTCGATAGTGAACACAGTGCCATTTTTCAAGCTTTGGCAGGTGGTAAGCATCAGGAAGTTAAGCGGTTGCTGATAACTGCTTCTGGCGGTCCTTTTCGTGGTAAAAGTAAAGCTGAGCTTGCAAATGTGACTTTAGAACAGTGTTTGAAGCATCCAAATTGGAGTATGGGCAGAAAAATAACTGTTGATTCTTCTACTTTGGCTAATAAAGGTTTGGAAGTTATTGAGGCGCATTGGCTTTTTGACATGCCTTATGAAAAAATCGATGTAGTTGTGCATCCGCAGAGCGTAATTCATTCTTTGGTTGAATATCAGGATGGTTCTGTTTTGGCTCAGTTGGGACTGCCAGATATGCGTTTGCCGATACAGTACGCTTTTTCATATCCAGAGCGATTTGATAATGCTTTCGGACAGCTGGATTTAGTAAAAGCAGGTCAATTGACGTTTGAAGCTCCTGATTTGGAAGCATTTCCGGCACTGAAACTTGCTGTCGAATGTGGTAAAGCAGGAGGTACCTTACCTTGTGCCTTTAATGCTGCTAATGAAGAAGCTGTTTACGCATTTTTGGACAATAAGATTAAATACCTTGATATTCCGATGACTATAGAAAAGATTATTGCCAGACATCAGAATATATTGCAGCCTGTTATTGAGGATATAGAGCAGACAGATGCTGAAACTCGCAGGCTGACCAGAGAAATTTTAAAAAACTTGTAATGAGAGGGGGAACTCGGACATGACAACTATTTTAGCGGCTATTTTTGTTTTTGGTGTTTTGATCACCGTACATGAATTCGGCCACTTTATTACGGCAAAGATGACAGGCATGCGCGTGGACGAGTTTGCCATTGGTTTCGGACCTAACATTTTTCAGAAAAAAGTTGGTGAAACTCTATATAGCTTAAGAATTATTCCTTTAGGCGGGTATAATAAAATAGCCGGTATGGATCCGGAAGAGCCTGACAGCGATGATTCTTTTAAGTCAAAATCTATTCCTGCCAGAATGTTGGTTATTTTAGCAGGTTCGTTAATGAACTTTCTGCTGCCGATAATTTTGTTTTTCAGTATTTTTATGATCAATGGTATTCAAAAGCCAGTCGATCAGCCTATTTTGGGCACGATTATGGAAGATAAGGCGGCAGCGCAGGCAGGCTTGCAGGTAGGCGATCGTATTCTTGCCATTAATGGTGAAAAGATTGTCACATGGAATGATTTGGTAGTTACCTTGCAGAAGTATCCTGATAAGGAGATTACTGTTACGGCAGAGCATCAGGGCGCAGTAAAAAATTATCAAATGACGCCAGCCTATGATGCGCAGTATGGCAGGCCCTTGATAGGTATTTCTCCTACATATGAACAATACCAGCCAGGCGTTGTTGAAGCGGCGACCATGGGCGCTGGCTATACTAAGTATATTATATTTGCGATGATTGACGGTCTGCAGAAAATAATTACCGGGGCGGCGCCGGCCGATGTTTCAGGTCCTATCGGCGTAGCTAAAATGGCAGGTGAGATGGCAAATCAGGGCATGCTTCCGCTACTGAACTTTATTGCTTTTCTCAGTATTAATTTAGGCGTTATCAATTTATTGCCATTGCCGGCTTTGGACGGCGGGCATTTTGTTCTGTTAGTTCTGGAAGCCGTACGTGGCAAGCCTTTAGGAGCGCGTGCGACCAATGTTATTCAAATGGTTGGCGTAGCGATCATTCTCAGTATTACTGTTTTGGCGGTGTTTAACGACATCAGCCGATAAAATAAAGAGGTGTCTTTATGAAGCGCAGAATAACCAGACAATTACAGTTGGGATCTGTATTTATTGGCGGTGATGCTCCTGTTTCAGTACAGTCGATGACTAATACGAGGACAGATGATGCTGCAGCGACTTTGAAACAAATTAAGGAACTGGCGGCAGTTGGCTGCGATGTCATTCGTTGTGCTGTACCTGATATGCCTGCAGCGCAGGCCTTACGGGAAATAGTTGCGCAGAGCCAGATTCCTGTAATAGCTGATATTCATTTTGATTACAAGCTTGCTTTGGCGGCTGTAGATGCCGGTGTCAACGGACTTCGGTTAAATCCGGGTAATATTGGCGGACGTGAAAAGGTAGAAGCGGTAGTTGCAGCGGCCAGAATAAAAAATATACCTATTCGTATCGGCGTTAATGCCGGTTCACTGCCGAAGGATTTATTGGAAAAATATGGGCATCCGACAGCGGAAGCATTAGTAGAAGCTGCTTGGCGTCATATCCATATTTTAGAAGAACTTGGTTATCGTAATATCAAAATTTCTTTGAAAGCACATGACGTACCATTAACTATTGCAGCTTACAGGCTTTTAGCTGCTCAATGTGATTATCCGCTGCATGTTGGGATTACTGAAGCTGGTACTGTTAATTCCGGTATTATTAAATCGGCAGTTGGTATAGGTACGTTATTGTCGGAAGGTATTGGCGATACGATTCGTGTTTCGCTTACCGGGGATCCGGTTAATGAAGTAAAGGTTGCTTATAATATTTTAAAAGCGTTGGGGCTTAGAGAATATGGGCCGACTTTGATTTCCTGTCCAACTTGCGGCAGGACCAGAATCAATCTGGAAAAGCTTGCTTTAGAAGTCGAACGCCGTTTAGACGAAATAGCGGAACCAATTACGGTTGCAGTTATGGGATGCGTAGTTAATGGACCTGGTGAAGCCAGGGAGGCCGATATAGGTATTGCCGGCGGTATTGGCGAAGGCCTGCTGTTCCGCAAAGGCGAGATCATAAAAAAAGTCAGCGAAGATAAAATAGTTGACGAGCTGTTTGATGAAATTAAGAAAATTTTGGTTGAGAGGAAGATGAAATAATGCGAGTTTCCAAACTGTATGCTCCTACTTTGCGTGAGGTTCCTGCAGAGGCGGAGGTTGTTAGTCACCAATTAATGCTGCGTGCCGGCTTTATGCGTAAAGCTGCCGGTGGTATTTATACTTATCTGCCGCTTGCCTGGCGTGTATTGAAAAAAATAGAAAGAATAGTACGTGAGGAAATGGATGCCAAAGGTTCACAGGAGCTTTTGATGCCTATTGTCCAGCCGGCTGAGATTTGGCAGGAAAGCGGACGTTGGGATGTATACGGTGCGGAAATGTTCAGGTTGCAGGATCGTCATAATCGCTGCTTCTGCCTTGGGCCTACACATGAAGAAATGGTAACGACTTTGATCCGCGGTGATGTTCGTTCTTATCGTCAGCTGCCGCTTAGTGTTTATCAAATCCAAAATAAATATCGTGATGAACGTCGTCCGCGTTTCGGTTTGATGCGCGGTCGTGAATTCATTATGAAAGATGCGTATTCCTTTGATCGTGACGAAGCTGGTCTTGATAGATCTTATCAGGATATGTACGATGCTTACACCAATATCTTTACTCGCTGCGGCCTGAACTTCCGTCCTGTTGAAGCTGATTCCGGGGCTATCGGCGGCAGTGGTTCACATGAATTTATGGTAATTGCCGATAGTGGTGAAGCAGAGATTGTTTTCTGCACCAGCTGCGATTATGCGGCTAATGTTGAAAAAGCAGAGTTATTTCCTTTGGAAGCTGAAGAAGAAGCAATGCTGACTAAAGAAGAGGTAGTAACACCAGACTGTAAAACTATTGCTGATGTGTGCGCTTATTTAAAACTTCCTGTTGACCATTCTGTTAAAGCTGTTGCTTATAACAGTGAAAAAGGTTTGATTCTTTGTTTTGTACGTGGCGATCACGAAGTCAATGAAATCAAAGTTATCAATACCTGCGGCGTTATTGACCTGGAAATGGCGACAGAGGAACAATTGGCTGCTGCTGGTACTGTCGGCGGTTATATGGGCCCTGTTGGCATCGATAATAAAAAGGTCATAGTAGTTGTTGACGCTACTGTTATGAAAATGCATAATGTCTGCTGCGGCGCTAATAAAGAAGGTTTCCATTTCATCAATGTTAACCCGGATCGTGATTTTACACCAACATATGTAGCAGATATCCGTCTTATTCAGGAAGGTGATCCGTGCCCGCATTGCGGCGGCGAAGTGAGCAAAGCCCGCGGCATCGAGGTAGGGCAGGTCTTTAAGCTGTTTACTAAATACAGCTCTGCTTTAAAAGCTACCTATCTTGATGAAAACGGCAAAGAGCAGCCTATGGTAATGGGATGCTATGGTGTCGGTGTCAGCAGAACGATGGCAGCTGCTATTGAGCAGAATTATGATGACAATGGTATCATCTGGCCAATCGAAATAGCACCCTATCATGTGCTGGTTGTGCCTGTTAATACAAAAGATGAAGCATCTGCAGCGAAAGCTGAAGAAATTTATATGCAGTTGAAAAAAGTAGGTCTGGAAACAGTTATCGATGATCGTAATGAACGCCCCGGTGTTAAATTTAAAGATGCTGATTTGATCGGTTATCCGCTGCGCGTTGTAGTTGGGCCGAAAACATTGACCGAAGGTAAGCTGGAAGTCAAAATTCGTAAAACAGGCGAGATCAGATATTTGCCTTTAGATGGCGATTATGTACAAGATATCAAAAATATTATTGCAGAACTTGCTTTTTCAAAATAAAAGATTAAACTGACAGTAAGGAGGTGCCGATAATGAGTTCTCATGATTGGGAGATGCTTATTCGTCTATTATTGGCCGCTTTTTTAGGCGGAATAGTCGGCATCGAACGCGGCAGCGGCGATAGACCGGCAGGCTTTAGAACACATATTTTAGTTTGTGCCGGTGCGGCGTTATTTATGCTGGTTTCTATGTACGGTTATGATGATTACCCTATGCATGGGGAAGAATTCCCGCGTAATCGTGATTCTTCCCGTATCGCTGCACAGGTAGTCAGCGGTATTGGTTTTCTTGGTGCCGGTACGATAATGCATGAGGGAGTTACCGTACGTGGTTTAACAACAGCTGCCAGCTTGTGGATGATTTCGGCCATTGGGTTGGCTGCCGGTGCTGGGATGTATGTTTTAAGTATTGGTTCTACGGCGGTAATGATGGTTACTTTGGTAACTTTTCACAGCTGGGAAAAACGTTTTGCCGGCAGCAGTAGAAATGCCCGCCGCTTTATTCGGATTGTTGCCGAAAATGAACCCGGTATTATAACGAATATTACTGCGTATTTGACTGAAAATGGCGTGAAGGTACGCACTTTAAACGTAAAAAACAACTCCAGAAAAAATGAGGTAGTTTTAGAGCTGTATCTCAAAATAAGTAAAGATAGAGATGATATTGATATTATTCGCGGTTTACAAAGTATTGAAGGCATCATTACTTTAGAGAACGTTGGTTGATTGGTAAGAAAGGACGCAAGCATGAAGGCGAAATATTGTATTGTTCCTGATAAAAATAAATTTTTTGCTTTTTTAGCCGAGCAGTCCTTAACGGAAGCAGAATTATTGCGTGCTCGTTTAATCCAGCCGGAGAAAATCTTTATGGATATCGAGGCTGCCGTGTGGCAGATAGAGTATAAAGCAGTTGCTCCCGTGACAGAAACTTTACTTGCAGCGGTGGCAAATAAGCTTGCCGCTGCTTTTAATTTAACAAAAGTGGAGCTGCAGCAGACAAATCTGATGGAAACTTCCGTTGTGGCTGAATCAGTTAAAATAGAAAATAAGCTTGAAACAGAAAATAAGTCTGTGCAGGTAGAGCCGGAGCGTGAAGAAATTCCTTTGCCGCCGGAAGAACCTGAAGCAGTTGAAATAGGAGAAGCTGCCGCATTTGAAGCAGTGCCTTCGTGTGAGGCAGAGCGTAAAGACGATGCTTATGAAAAGGCTTATAACCTTCTCTATGGAGGAAATAAAAAAGCAGACGGACTTATTTTTGGTAAAGCATTTAAAGGTAAACCCCGGCCGATGATCGACGTTATCGAAGAAGAAAATCGAGTCGTAGTAGAAGGTACTTTTGTAAAAAGCATTGATAAGGACGGTAAGCTGACTGCTTTTATTGAGCGAGTTCTGCGTACTGGCAATGTGATGCTCACTTTTAATTTGAGTGATGAAACCAGTGGACTTTATGTTAGAATGCGTTTTGAAAATCTGGAAGAATGTCTGCAGTTTAAAAAGAAAATCAAACCGGGGATGCAGCTGCGTATTATGGGTAATGTTGCTCCTGACAGATTTTTGTTTGATGAAATGGTCATCAGTCCTCAGGGTATTATAGCTGTTCCTAAAAAAGAACGTATGGATAACGCTGAAGTTAAACGTGTCGAGCTGCATTGTCATACAAAAATGAGTAAGATGGATGGTGTAACACCAATGGAAGAATTGGTGGAGACAGCGATAAAATGGGGGCATAAAGCTCTTGCCATCACAGATCATGGCGTTGTACAGGCTTTTCCGTTCTGCTTTGATGTAGCTGAAAAAGCGGATATCAAGCTGATTTTCGGTATGGAAGGTTATTTGATGAACGACGACGGGCATGATATCGATCTGGAGCCGACGGATACGATCAAGAAAAGCCGTATCAAGAAGGTCAAAAATAATCACATTATCATTTTAGCAAAGAACGAAACAGGTCTGCGTAATTTGTATAAACTGGTAACAATCAGTCATTTGCGTTATCTGCATAAACGGCCGATGCTGCCGCGTGAGGTTATCGAAGAATATCGCGAGGGTTTGATCCTGGGTTCTGCCTGTGAAGCTGGTGAACTGTACAGGGCTATTTTGGCAGGTCGTCCCGATGAAGAATTAGAGAAAATAGCTTCTTTTTATGATTATCTGGAAATTCAGCCAACCGGCAATAATATGTTTTTGGTCAGACAGGAGCGCTGCACAGTCAAACAGCTGCAAGAGCATAATAGGAAAATTTATGAACTTGGTAAAAAGCTGGGTAAGCTGACTGTCGCTACCTGTGACGTGCATTTTTTGCATCCGGAGGACGCGCAGCTGCGGGCTATCCTGCAGGCTGGGCAAAATTATTCTGATGCTGATCAGCAAGCGCCTCTTTATTTCAGGACAACAGAAGAAATGCTCAAGGAATTTGAGTATTTTGGTAAAGAAATTGCTTATGAGTTGTGTGTAACCAATCCGAATAAGATTGCGGAGATGGTAGAAAAAATCAAACCTGTTCCTGATCGTGATCAGCTGTATTCACCATTTATACCTGGGGCAGAAAAAGCTATCAAGGAAATGTCTTATCAGCGTGCGCACGAATGGTATGGTGAAAATCTGCCTCAGGTAGTCAGCGACAGACTGAAAATGGAGCTCGATTCCATTATCAATCATGGGTTCTCAGTTCTGTATTATATTGCACATAAGCTCGTAAGAAAATCTTTGGACGATGGTTATCTGGTTGGGTCCCGTGGTTCTGTCGGTTCTTCTTTTGTAGCGACTATGATCGATATTACAGAGGTCAATCCGCTGAAACCGCATTACCGCTGTCCACAATGTAAACACAGCGAGTTCTTCATGAAAGAAGAAGTTGCGTCAGGTTTTGACTTGCCTGCTAAAGCATGTCCTGAGTGCGGTACAGAGATGATCCGTGATGGGCACGATATTCCGTTTGCAGTGTTTATGGGTTTCCATGGTGATAAAGTACCTGATATTGATTTGAACTTTTCCGGAGATTATCAGCCGACAGCACATAAATATACAGAAGAACTTTTCGGACGCGATAATGTTTGCCGCGCCGGTACGATTTCAACGATTGCTATCAAAACGGCTTTTGGTTATGTCAAAAAATATTATGAGGCAAAAAATCTGCATGTGCATTCGGCACATGTTGCAGGTCTTGTAGAAGGCTTTGCCGGTATTAAACGAACTACTGGCCAGCATCCAGGCGGTATCATGGTTGTACCGCGCAATATGGATATTCATTATATTTCGCCGATGAACAGACCGGCCGATGATAAAGATTCGGAAACAGTAACTACTCACTTTGATTATCACTCGATCAACGATCGTCTGGTTAAGCTTGATATACTTGGTCACGACGATCCGACGGTTATCAAAATGCTGGAGGAATTGACAAATATTCCACCGCAGCAGATACCCGTCGGCGATGAAAAAACTATGTCTATCTTCCGTTCGACTGAGGCTTTCGGCGTAACACCTGAGCAGATCGGCAGTGCCGTTGGCACTTATGGTATTCCTGAATGTGGTACACAGTTTGTACGGCAGATGATTCAGGATGTTCAGCCTAAAAATTTCAGTCAGGTTGTCAGGGTATCAGGCTATTCGCATGGTACTGATGTATGGCTGAACAATGCGCAGGATCTGATTCGCGAGGGTAAACCCAGTGAGGAAACGATTTCGACGCGTGATGATATTATGACTAATCTGATCGCGAAAGGCGTAGATCCCAGTATGTCCTTTAAAATTATGGAATATGTTCGTAAAGGCAAGGCAGCTAAAGGCGGTCTGGAAGCACCCATGCTTGAAGCGATGCGTGCCGCAAAGGTGCCGGAATGGTATATTGAATCCTGTAATAAGGTCCAGTATCTTTTTCCGAAGGCGCATGCAGTGGCATATGTTATGATGGCTTATCGTATAGCATACTGTAAAGTGCATTATCCACGTGAATTCTATGCGGCATACTTTACTGTGCGTGCACCGGACTTTGATATGGATCATGTTGTCAAAGGCGTTGATTATATGAAACGTTATATTAAAGATGTTTATGCACAGGGCTATAAAGCAAGTAACAGAGATAAAGATACGGTGACGTATCTGGAGTTGGTGATTGAAATGCTGGCTCGTGGTTTTGAAATGGAACGTATCGATTTGTATAAATCCCATCCGACGCGTTTTACCGTCACTGAAAAGGGATTGAGGCCGCCGCTTGCTGCTTTGGGAGGAATTGGTGTTACTGCCGCTCAAAGTATCAGCGAAGCCAGAGAAATCGGTCATCCTTTTATTTCCCAGGAAGATCTGCGGGTAAGAGCCAAGGTTGGTAAAGCTGTAGTTGAAAAATTGGCAGAACACGGAGCCTTAGGGGATTTGCCTGAAACAGATCAGATAGATTTATTCTGACATTAGGAGGCGATTAGTATGTTAGAAGCAGGAGTAAAAGCACCGGAATTTTCGTTGCAGGACAAAGATGGTAATATTGTGAGCCTGAAGGATTTTTTAGGGAAAAAAGTAGTTGTCTATTTTTATCCTAAGGATTCTACACCGGGGTGTACACGTCAGGCCTGTTCTTTTCGCAATAATTACGGTGAGTATAAAAAAATGGGCATTGAGGTTATCGGCATCAGTAAAGACAGCGTAAAATCTCATGCTAATTTTGCCGCGAAGCAGGAGCTGCCTTTTATTCTTTTAGCTGATCCTGAACGTCAGGCCATCGAAGCTTATGATGTGTGGCAGGAAAAGAAATTGTATGGCAAGGTATCAATGGGAGTAGTGAGAACGACTTATATCGTTGATGAAAAAGGTATGATCGAAAAAGCATATCCCAGTGCTAATCCTGATACTAATGCTGAAGAAATTTTAGCCTATTTGAAAGGTTAAGAATCAAAAGCGCGTTCTTGTATAAGGACGCGCTTTTTGATAAATACTTGCAGGAGGATACGATGCAGATAATTATTTCCCCAGCAAAAAAAATGCGTATTGATAATGATGACCTTGTTTCTGCGGCAGAACCGCGCTTTTTAAAAGATACAGAAGTTTTACTGGCAGAGCTGAGAAAGATGCAGTATGATGATCTAAAAAAGTTGTGGCAATGTAACGATGAGATTGCGGCATTAAACTATAAGCGTTTACAGACTATGCGTCTGCGTGCTAATCTTACCCTGGCAGTATTGGCTTATGACGGTATCCAGTATCAATATATGGCACCGCGTGTTTTTGAAAATGCACAGCTTGATTATGTGGCAGAACATTTAAATATTTTATCAGGGTTTTATGGTATTTTAAAAGCAATGGACGGTGTTGTTCCTTATCGTTTGGAGATGCAGGCAAAGCTGCCGGCTGCCGGGTGTAAAAATCTGTATGATTTTTGGGGAAGCAGGCTTTATTTTGAGCTGACGCAAAACGATAAAAGCATTCTTAACCTGGCATCAAAAGAATACAGTAAAGTTATAGAAAAATATTTGACGCCGGAAGTGGAATATGTCAGCTGTATTTTTGGCATTTGGCAGGACGGTAAAGTAAAGGTTAAAGCTACTGAAGCGAAGATGGCCCGTGGTGAAATGGTGCGCTGGTGTGCCGAGCATAATATTTTACACATTGAAGACACAAAAAAATTTGACCGGTTAGGATATAAATATCAGAAGGAGCAATCCACCGCAAAGGAATTTGTTTTTCTGAAAAACTGAAATTTGTGACTGGGCTTGATAAAAGTTTGAATTTTGCCATATATATTGTAGGGAAGTTAACAAAAAACTTGTAATTAATCTTACAGGGTGGTATAATATAAGCAGAAAATTTATGACTTCTTTTGAGAGAGTGGGTGCTATACCCGCTCTTTCCGCTTATTTAAGATAAATTACAGACCGGAGGTGAGTATTGTGCAGAAGGAAGCTCTGGAAGCTTTGATTGCTGATTTGGTAACGCCGCTCTTAGATGGTACCGATCTGACTTTGGTAGATGTAGAATATGTGCGTGAAAAAGATTGGTATCTGCGTATCTACATTGATAAACCGGGTGGAGTTGAAATCGACGATTGCCAATTAGTAAGTGAAAAACTGACTACAGTTTTAGATGAAAAAGACCCGATTAAAGAGAAATATTACCTGGAAGTTTCATCACCCGGCATTGACCGCCCGTTGAAAAAAGATAAAGATTTTACAGCAGCTTATGGAAGTAAAGTTGATATTTCCTTTTTTGCTCCGTGGGAAGGCTTAAAAGACCTGGTTGGAATTTTAATAAGTCACAGCGATGAGACAATAGAAATAAAAACGATTATCAAGGGAAAAGAAGCCAAAAATCCGGTCAGCATTGACCGAAAACTTATCGCAATGATCAGACCGCATATTGATTTTTAAAGATTATAAAGTATAGGAGGATTAAGAAACGTGAACGCAGATTTTATTCTGGCAATAGGGGAATTGGGAAAAGAGAAGGGGATTGATCCGGAACTCCTGTTCCAGGCGGTCGAAGAAGCTCTTGTAACAGCTTATAAAAAGAATTTTGGTTCTAACCAGAATGTCCGTGTTGATATGAACAAAGTAACAGGTGAACTTCACATATATGCACAGCGTCATATTGTGGCAGAGGTAGGCGACGATCCTAATGAGATTTCTCTGGAGGAAGCCCGTAAAATAGATCCTCGCTATGAAGTCGATGATATTGTAGAAACTGAGGTGACTCCACGTAACTTTGGTCGTATTGCAGCACAAAATGCCAAACAGGTTGTTGTACAGCGTATCCGTGAAGCAGAACGCGGCATGGTTTTCGAGAAATTTTCCAGCAGAGAGAATGATATCGTAACCGGTATCATTCAACGTATGGAAAATAAAAATGTTTATATTGATTTAGGTAAGGCCGAGGCTATTTTGACTCCTAACGAGCAGATACCCGGAGAAATTTATCAATATCATGATAGGATGAAAACCTATATCGTGGAAGTAAAAAAGACCAGCAAAGGCCCACAGATTATGGTTTCCCGAACACATCCGGGATTGCTGAAAAGACTGTTCGAGCTGGAAGTTCCTGAAATTCACGACGGATTGGTCGAGATCAAGTCAGTAGCTCGTGAACCTGGTATGCGTTCTAAGATATCCGTTTATACTAAGGATGAGAATATTGATCCGGTCGGTGCCTGTGTTGGACATAAAGGTATGCGTGTTCAGACTATTGTTAATGAGCTGCGCGGTGAAAAAATCGATATCGTCAAATACAGTTCCGAGCCTGACCAATATGTGGCTAATGCCTTATCGCCAGCTAAGGTTGTCAGTACTGAAGTTCTGGAAGAAGAAAAAATCTGCCGCGTTATAGTGCCTGACTATCAGTTGTCTCTGGCAATTGGTAAAGAAGGACAAAACGCACGTCTGGCAGCGAAGCTGACAGGCTGGAAGATAGATATCAAAAGTGAATCTCAGGCTGCCGAAGAAGCAGAACAGGGAGCACAAGAAGTTGGTGTAGCCTATGAAGCAGACGAAGATTAAAAAGATCCCTCAACGTAAATGTGTGGGCTGTAATGAAATGAAAGAGAAAAAAGCTCTGCTGAGAATAGTACGTTCTCCGGAAGGTGAGATAAGCCTTGATTTGACTGGGAAAAAGGCAGGTCGTGGAGCTTATGTTTGCCAATCTAAAGAATGCATCACAAAAGCAGTGAAGGAAAAACGTTTGGAACGGGCCTTGGAAAAGCCAGTCAGCGAAGAAGTTTATGCCAAATTGCTGGAGGATTTGCCTGATGGCGAATAATGGTGTGACTTTTGCCTTAGGATTGGCACAGAAAGCAGGTAAACTGGCATCAGGCGACTATGCTGTAAGATCTGCTCTGAAAAACGGTAAAGCTAAGCTATTGCTTGTGGCCGCAGATGCTGCTGAAAATTCTAAAAAAGATATGTATTTTATGGCAGAGATGTCTGATACACCCGTGGTTGAATGCCTGACCAGAGATGAACTGGGCTGGGCGATTGGCAAGGCTAAAAGAACCGCAGTAGTTGTTTTGGATAACAGCTTTGCGAATATGATAAATAAAAATATATGACATAAATACGCTTGGAGGTGGATGAATGGGTAAGCATAGAGTATATGAGATAGCAAAAGAACTTGGTAAAACAAACCAGGAAGTAATCGATATTTTAGCTAAAAATAACATTCAGGTAAAAAGTACATTAAGCACTGTAGACGATACGGTTAGAGATTTGGTAGTGAAAAACTCGGCCAGGAAGCCTGTACAGGAGAAGAAGGCTGCTCCTGCACCGCAACATATAGTGAAAAAAGAGCCGGTTAAGCAGGCTGAAGCTGCTCCGAAGCAGGTGCAAACTCAACAGAATTCCGCTGCGAATACACAGCGTCCGCAGCAACAACAGGGTCAGCGTCCCAACAATCAGGGGCAACGTCCTATTAATCAGGGTCCGCGTCCTGCTGCCGTTAATCATCAGCAGGGGCAGAACGCAGGTCAAAACCGTCCTAATCAGGGCATCAGCCAGCAGAATCGTCCTAACAACCAACAAGGTCAGCGCCCACAGCAACAGCAGGGGCAACGTCCTAATACCCAAAATCAAGGTCAGAGGTTTAATCAAAACCGTCCTAACCAGGGCGTTAATACGCAAAATCGTCCCAATAATCAACAGGGACAACGCCCGCAGCAGGGAAACAGACCGCAGCAGCGTCCTCAGGGGGGCATTTATATAGGCCCGCGCGGGCAGCAGCCTGGTCAGCATAATGCTAACGCAGCGCGCCCGCAACAGGGAAATATGAATAACAATAATAATGCACGTCCGCAGCAAGGCGGTACCGGTGCACAGCGTCCGCAGGCCAATACTGCTCGTCCTGCTGGTGCCAATAATAAACCTTTTAATAAAAATGCCCGTAAAGATAAACCGCAGATCAAAGGTTCTTATGCAACTAAAGACAGCCGTCCTAACCGCAGTAATAATCATATGGGACGCAGTAATAAACGCCAGGGCGGCAATAATAATGTTCCGCGCGTGCAGCAGCCTGTAGTAGAGGTTCAGAAACCTACTTATGTAGAGATCGGCGAAACTATCAATGTCAAAGATTTTGCCAACCTGCTGAAACGTGAAGTCAGCGAAGTTATCAAATCTTTGTTCATGTTGGGCGTGATCGTTACTATCAATCAGGATATCGACTTTGATACGGCATTGTTGGTCGGCAGTGAATTTGATGTCGAAGTTGCCGCGTTACCGCCTGAAGAGGATCCGACTGAAATTCCGGAAGTGGAAGATGATCCGGCTAAACGTTTGCCGAGGCCGCCGGTAATCACTGTTATGGGTCACGTTGACCATGGTAAAACTTCTCTGCTTGACGCTATTCGCAAGGCTAATGTTACAGCAAGAGAAGCTGGCGGTATTACGCAGCATATCGGTGCTTATCAGGTTAATTATCAGGGCAAAAAGATTGTTTTCCTTGATACTCCCGGTCACGAAGCTTTTACAGCTATGCGTGCGCGTGGAGCACAGGTAACAGATGTTGCTATTTTGGTAGTTGCTGCAGATGACGGTGTTATGCCGCAGACGCTCGAAGCTATTAACCATGCAAAAGCAGCAAAGGTACCTATTATCGTTGCCATTAATAAAATGGATCGTCCCGGAGCTAATCCGGATCATGTAAAACAGCAGCTTGCTGAGCATGAGCTGATCCCGGAAGACTGGGGCGGCGATACTATCATGGTTCCGGTTTCCGCACATCAGAAAACAGGTATTTCCGAACTGTTGGAAATGATTCTGCTGGTTGCAGAAATGCAGGATCTGAAAGCTAATCCAAGTCTGCCTGCTCATGGTACGATTATTGAAGCGCAGCTTGATAAAGGCCGCGGCCCTGTCGCTACTGTTTTAGTTCAGCGCGGCACTTTGCAGATCGGTGATACTATTATTGCCGGTACTGCTTATGGCAAGGTGCGTGCAATGGTCAATGACCGTGGTGAAAAAGTCAAAAAAGCACTGCCTTCTACGCCTGTAGAGGTTTTAGGCTTGAACGATGTGCCGCTGGCCGGTGATATTCTTGATTCTACTGATGAAAAGATTGCCCGCAGTGTTGCTGAAAAGCGTGTTGCGAAAAAACGTATTGAAGAAATTCAGCAGAATTCCAAAGTTTCGCTGGATGATTTGTTCCAACGTATTCAAGAGGGCGAGATTAAAGACCTGAATATCGTCGTTAAAGCCGACGTTCAAGGTACTATCGAAGCTTTGCGTTCTTCTTTGCAGAATATAAAAAATGACGAAGTTAAAGTCGTTGTTGTACATGCTGGTGTAGGTGCTATTACCGAGTCCGATGTTATGCTGGCCTCAGCCGCCAATGCCCTCATTATCGGCTTTAATGTTCGTCCTGATGCTAACGCCCGTAAAGCAGCGGAAGCAGAGAAGGTAGATGTTCGGACTTACCGCGTTATTTATGACGCTTTGAATGACGTTGAAGCTGCTATTAAAGGTATGCTGGCACCGAAATTCCAGGAGACTATCCAGGGCCGTGTAGAGGTTCGTCAGATGATCACTATTTCGAAAATGCTGATTGCTGGCTGCTATGTGCTGGAAGGTAAGATCACCAATACTTCTAAAGTGCGCGTAGTTAGAGACGGTATCGTCATCAACGAAGACGAAATCGACACTTTACGACGTTTCAAAGACGATGTGAAGGAAGTCGCTGCAGGCTATGAATGCGGTGTTACTTTGGAAAAATTCCGCGATTTGAAAGAAGGCGACGTGTTCGAAGTCTTCACTATGGAAGAAGTCGCCGTCGAATAGGTGAACTATGGCTAGATTAAGAGTAGAAAAAGTACAGGAAGCAATCAAACAGGAGCTTAGTAAAATGCTGCTGATGGATATCAAAGATCCACGGATCCAGTTTGTTACCATTACCGGTGTTGAGCTTACTGATGATATGAGCATTGCTAAAGTATATGTCAGTCTTTATGGTCCGGAAAAGGATCATGAAGCCGCCTGGCAGGGATTGAATAAAGCACTTGGTTTTATGCGTACGGAAATAGCAAAGCGGATTCGCCTCCGCTTTGCTCCTAATTTGATTTTAGTAAAAGATACTTCGATGGAGTATAGTGCACATATCGAGGGATTGCTGAAGAAAATCAAAGAAGAGGAAGGTTCCTCGCATGAGTAAGCATTTTTCCCTGCAGGAAACAGCCGCTTTACTGCAGGCTGCCAATAAAATAGTATTATGTTCTCATGTGAGCCCAGACGGTGATACGCTGGGCTCTGCTTTGAGTTTGATGAAAGCTTTGCAGAAGCTTGGGAAAGATGTCATTGTGACTGTTGATGATGAAATCTCAAAGGTCTATAAATTTTTACCCGGTATCGAAAGCTTTGTCCGTTTTCAAAATGATGAGCGGATAGTTGCGGATCTGTTAGTCGTGATCGACGCCAGTTCTTTAGATAGAGCCGGTAACGTGTCACAGTGTGTCAGTGCTCCTAAAACACTCAATATCGACCATCATATTTCTAATACCGAATATGCCGATTATTTGTATCTTGATACAGCTGCGGCTGCTACCGGTGAAATTATGTATGAGTTGATTGATACATTAGGAGTTGAAGTGGATCTGGAGATGGCAACGTGTATCTATACGGCGCTGTATACGGACTGCGGTTCTTTCAAATATTCTAATACGATGCCGAAAACGATGCGGATAGCTGCAGCTTTATTGGAAATAGGGGTAAAACCCAATGAAATTTCTGACAGTATGGAGATTAAGCCGCGCTCTAATATCGAGATGCTGACAAAGGTTCTGGAAACATTGACCTTTGATGCTGATGGTAAAATTGCATATATTTCTATTAATAACGAAATGTATGACAAAGATGTTGATACAGATACCTTCATTTCTTATCCAAGGTATATTGAAGGCGTCGAAGTTGCTATTATGTTTAAAGCTGTGGAAAAAGCTGTTACCCGTGTCAGTATGCGGTCTCGTAACCTTGATGTTTCTGAAATCGCTATTGCCTTCGGCGGCGGCGGTCATCTGCGCGCGGCAGGCTGTACTATCGAAGCTGCTTTACCTGAAGCGCAGCAGCAGCTTTTGAAAGCCTTAAAGGAAAAATTAGTATGACATCAGGCATTTTGAATGTACTCAAGCCCTGTGGAATGACGTCTCACGATGTGGTCGGCTTTCTGCGCAGGACTTTGCAAACTAAGAAAATCGGACACGGCGGCACACTTGATCCTGATGCCGCGGGAGTACTGCCTGTTTTTATCGGTACGGCAACAAGGCTGTTGGAATATGCAGTCGAAGGCCGTAAAAATTACCGGGCTGAACTGAAATTCGGTATCAAGACAGACACAGGAGACGACAGTGGTACGATCATTGCCAGTTCAGAGGTTCGTGTTGTTACTGAAGCCGAAATTCAAGAAACTCTGCAAAAATTTATCGGTGAACAAAAACAGATTCCGCCCATGTACTCTGCTATAAAAAAAGATGGTCAGAAGCTTTATCAGCTGGCACGGAAGGGGATTGAAGTTGAACGGGAAGCACGGAGCATTACTATTGATGCTTTAGAACTGCTTCATAAAACTGGTACTTCTTTAACACTTGATATTGTATGTTCAAAAGGAACTTATGTAAGGACTTTGCTGGAAGATATTGCGGCAGAACTTGGTATGTGCGGCACAATGAGCTTTTTATTACGCAAACAGGTAGGAGATTTTTACCTGTCAGAGGCCAAAACTCTGGAAGAAATTGCCGCTGCACCGTATGCTTATCTGCTTCCTGCCGAAGCAGCAGTGCAGGATTTACAGGAACTGGTTTTGACAGATAAGCAGGCGCTGCGGATTACTCAGGGGGTAAAGACCACTGTGCGAGGCATTTCAAACGGTACATACCGATTGAAAACGATTACAGGTGATTTTCTTGGCATTGGCAGTGCAGAGTCCGAGCTCGTTAAAGCTGAAAAAATATTGAAACAATTTCAAGCAGATGCGGAAATGATTTAGATTGAGGCAGATATGGAAATCATTACTTCATTAGAAGCTGTGAAAACTGAATATAGTCCCAGTGTTATTGCTTTGGGAACTTTTGATGGGCTGCATTTAGGTCATCAGGATATTATAAAAACAGCACGTGATTATGCCCAAAAGCATGGTTTGAAGCTGATTGTTTTTACATTCAGCAATCATCCCTTATCCCTGATCAAGCCTGATTTAGTTCCAGTGCGAATTATTACGCAGCAGCAAAAAATAAAATACCTGGAAAAATTAGGCGTTGATATTTTGGTGAACGTACCTTTTGATCATGATTTAGCCGGATTATCGCCGGATGAGTTTTTGAAAAAACTGGCTGTATTTAATTATCGATGCTTAGTAGTAGGTGAAAATTTCAGCTATGGTTTTTTAGGCAGCGGTAAAACAGATACTTTGCAGCGTACCGGATTGCACGATCACTTTACCGTGATTATCAGGCAACTGGTCAAATGCGGTAAAAACGTTATCAGCAGTACTGGCATCAGAAGTCTGATTCAGGCAGGGCATGTGGAGCATGCTAATCAGATGCTGGGGCGTGCTTATGCGCTCACCGGTATAGTTACGCATGGGGCGCAGCGCGGCAGGACAATTGGTTTTCCAACTGCGAATATCGAACTGCAGCGCAGTGAAACTGCTGTGCCGGCAACTGGTGGTTATGCGGTCAAGGTCAAGGTAGGCGATAAGCTGTATTTCGGTATGGCCAATATCGGCAATAACCCTACTTTTGGCGATGTGGAGCATGCACGTCTGGAGGTAAATCTGTTTGATTTTAAAGGCGATCTGTATGGCAGGGAGATCACTGTTTACTTTTATAAATATATACGTGGTGAAGAAAAGTTTGCCAGTATCGATGAGCTGAAAGCACGTATTACTGAAGACCGCGAAAATATTAAAAATTATTTCCAATGTTACAAAAAATAGTTGTCTTTAAAAGTCAAGTGTGGTATACTACATAAGTACTTTAACCAAGGCTTGGATGCTCGCTTCTCCAACGACCTCTATGCTTTGGGGATTATAAAAAAATGGAGGAATTACAATGTTAACAGCTGAAAGAAAACAACAACTCATTCTTGAAAATGCACGTCATGAAGGCGACACCGGATCTCCGGAAGTACAAATCGCTGTTTTGAGCGAACGCATCAAATATTTGACCGAGCATCTGAAAGAACACAAAAAAGATCATCATTCCCGTCGCGGCCTGCTGAAAATGGTTGGTCAACGTCGTGGTCTGCTGAACTATCTGATGGCTAAAGATATCGAACGTTATCGCGCTATCATTGCTAAACTTGGTATCCGTAAATAATTTTGAGTATCAGAGCCTGCCTTTTCGGCAGGCTTTTTTATTTTTCTGTTAAGGTGACAGAGTTTTGTTTTAGTAATAATGCTGTTAGTGACAATGATTTTGCTATATAATAGGGAATAGATAATATGCTAATAAAACTACGCCGGGAGGTTAAATGATGAGTAATTATTCCTTGCCGTTGTTTATGCAGGTCAAAGAAAACGCAGTTCAGGACCTCAATAAAAATCTAAGTTTATATATGCCTAAACTTATTCATACAAAAACTTTGATTTTAACGACAGACGGACTTTTACAGACTTTAGAGAAAAAAGTCGTTGTTCTATTGAAACAGTTACTGGATTTTGAAATCATTACCGTTCAGGAGAGTTCCTTTGATTTTGCTGTTGATGTTGCTAAAAAGGTAGCAATGAACAATATCAGCCTGATCATTGGTTTGGGCGGCGGTACAGCACTGGATACGGCCAAGTATGCTGCTTTTGTTGCCAACGTAGCTTATATAGCGATACCGACTACACTTAGCAATGACGGCGTTGCTTCTCCTGTTTCCGTATTGTTTGCAGAAAACGGCCGCAAACATTCTTTTACTTCTAAAATTCCTGACGGATTATTGATCGATACTGATATTGTTTTTGACGCGCCGAGGCTTTTGATGAAAGCCGGTGTCGGTGATACGATCAGTAATTATACGGCACTGTATGATTGGAAGCTGGGTTGTGAAGAAAACAGCGATCGTCCTAACGATTTTGCCTATATGCTTTCTGAAACGGCGTTTACTTCGCTTTTATATTCTGAAGCTAAATCACTGACGACAGTTCCCGGGATTCAAATGCTGGCTCAGTCACTGGTCTTGAGCGGGCTGGCGATGCAGATAGCTGGTAATTCACGTCCTTGCAGCGGGTCGGAACATTTATTCTGTCACGCTATGGATGAGCTTTTTGAGCATAATATCCCACATGGTATTTTGGTAGCTCTTGGCAGTGTCGTAGCCTGCCGTCTTCAGGGACGTGACCATCATATTCTGCTGGATTTTCTGGAAGCTTACGATATTTCCGTTAGCCCAAAAACTTTGAATATTACTGAAGAAGAATTTATCAAAGCCTGGATGTTTGCCAAAGAAGTCCGTAAGCGTTATACGATTTTAAATAAGATCAATTTACAGCCGGAGATTTTCAGACAGATGTATGAGATGCTGGTGAAGGAATGTAAGTAATATGCTGTATGTACATAAGTTTATTGCGGGCTGGCTGCTGCCGCCCGGCGGTATTATTGTAATGCTGTTTTTACTGTGCGGTTATTGTTTTAAGAAACGCAGCAGACTTCGTTATCCTTTAACAGCAGTAACGGTCACTTTATATCTGTTTTCGATTCTGCCTGTTGCCGGAATGCTTATGCAGGGACTGGAAAAGCAGTATGTTCCTCCGGCGTTGGAAAAAATAATCGGTAAAACTGATGCTGTAGTTGTTCTTGGTGGCGGAGCTGTTAGGGATGTGCCTGATATCAGTGGTAGAGAGGCCTTGTCGGCGGTCTCTATGAATAGACTGATCACCGGTGTGCGTTTGCAGAAACGATTAGATATCCCGATCATTATCAGCGGTGGGCAGGTTTTTGCCGACAGTGGTACAGAAGCCGCAGTGGCAGAAAAAGTGCTGCTAGAGCTTAGTGTACTGCCACAACAGGTTTTTACTGATACCGAAGCAAGAAATACAACTGAAAATGCTGTTAATGTTGCTGCGTTGTGCCGTGAACAGCAGTGGCAGGAAATCGTATTGGTGACCTCGGCTTTTCATATGCCGCGCAGTGTACTGAATTTTGCTGATAAAAGTTTGGACATAGTGCCTTTTCCCTGTGATTATCAGCTGAGCGGAAAAATGCAGCTAAGTATTTTTAGCTTTATGCCGCAGGGGTTTGCGCTGGAGCTTTCTGCAATGGCGTTAAAGGAATATTTAGGGCTGCTGGCTTTAAAGATATTGTAAAAATAATCATGGTAAAATAAAAACACCTGGTCGGTAAACCAGGTGTTTTTATTATTTGCTTAAAAGTTTTTGAGCCGCTGCTTCATCAGGCGTAGCATAGTAGGTTGTTTGATCGGTATAGATCACAAACCCAGGTTTAGCGCCATTGGGTTTCTTGACAAAACGCCGCTCGGTACAGTCTACAGGTACTTTGCTGCCGCTGCGGCTTTTGCTGAAATAAGCGGCCAGTAGAACTGCTGCTGCAATATCACTTGCCGTTGCCTGGGGCAGCGTTGTTTTTAAGATGACATGTGATCCGGGAATGTTTTTAGTATGGAACCACAGATCCTTACCGCGTGCTAATGTAAAAGTCACGTAGTCGTTTTGTTTATTATTTTTACCGATATATAAGGTCGTTTCTTTGGAAAGCTTTATGAGCAGCGGCTCCGATTTTGGTTCCTGACCTTTATGTTTTTTGCCCTGATTCTGCAGCAGTCCTGCGGTGATAAGCTCCTGTTTTATTTCAGCAATTTCGTTCTTGGTGGTTGCCGTAGTCAGTGAAGCGTCAATGGAAGCTAGGTAATTGAGCATCTCCCTGGTCGTTTCAATTTGGTTTTGGACTTCGCTTTGTGCACGTTTATATTTATTGTACCGTTTATAATAAGCCTGTGCGTTTTCAGTAGGTGAAAGTAAGGGGGATAATTGGATTTCAAGCGGCTCGTTGTCATAAATATTAAGCAGTTGGCAGGAACTTTGTCCCTTGCTGATCTGATAAATATTAGCCATGATGGTATCGGCGATCATCCGCTGTGCTTCAGCTTTATCAGCGGTAAGCAGATCTTTTTCCAAAACCGGCAGCTTCTTTTCCAGACGCTGACTTTCGCCGATGACTAATTTTTGCAGTGTTTCCTGTTCAGGTAGTTGAATTGGCGTCAGGGTGACTGCATAATTAAGCGCACTGTTGATATCTGGCAGTTGTTTAGTATTACAGCCTGGTTCCAAAATCGTGGGCGCAAAAGGCAGAATAGTCTTGACCTGATTAGTGCGGCTGATGACAGCATATACCGGCGCTGATGTTTGCTGATTAGCTGATTGCTGTAATGAATAGATTGCATTGGCGAGACGTTGTTCTTCCTCTGCAGTCAAAGCAGTTGTGTTGCTATCTATACCAGCCGCAGCTAAAAGCTCGGATGCAGTTATTTTGCCAATGCCTGTAGTGGCAGCGATCAAAGCAGCTAAGCTGTTTTTAGTTTTAAATTCGTGCATTGCCTCAATGATTGCATTAGCTGGAGCTGTTAAAATAGAAAGGCCGGTCTGCTGAGGCGGCGCAAGATAAGGCAGATTAGGCATGATCTGCCGGAAAGAACTCATTGCTTTATTAACATGCTTCAAGCTGTCGAAAATCAGACCGTTTTCGGCAAAAATGATATTGCTGTTTTTGCCGGTCAGTTCAAAAATCAGTTGTTTAGTAACTATTTGTCTAGCGGTACCGATTGTATCAATATCTATGGTAATGATACGATCCAGACCGCTTTGCTCGATTCTGGTTATACGGCCTTCTTCCAGATGCTTGCGCAGCAGCATACAAAAAGCCGGAGGACTTTCGGGACGTTCGGGTAAATTATTCGGCAGGTACAGCATCGGTGAACCGCAGCTGAAATCAGCAAGCAATGCCGCAGTATCGCGTTCGCGTTTTACAAGCAGCAGCAGCGACTCGTATGAGGGCATAAAAACCTTGTAGATCTTGCCGCCTAAAAGCTCTTCTTTTAGTTTATTTGTTAAAATATGCAAGGTCAAACCTTCTAAATTCATTGATTTGCTCCTTTTTACTTCGTTTTTTAGTGATTTTGATTTGCACGTGAAAGCAGAATAAGATATAATAATAGTTCAAGAATAAGTATACAACAGATTTCGCGATTAGCAAATAATCGGAAGGGGATACGATTATGAAAAATCTGCTTTTGGTGCTGTGCCTGGTTGCCTTTTGCCTGCAGGCAGAAGCGGCGCTTCCAGCTACTGATCAGAATTTAGAAGCGGCTATTGCCTATGGTAAAAGCTATCAGGGTGAAAAAAATGACGCAGTTATGCTGCAGCCGTGGGTAATTGCTGAAAGTTTTGAAACCAATCCTTATCGTGATGAGGAAAGGATCATAGTTTATACTCCTTATCTGCTGACGGCTCTGGATACCGCAGGAAAAACGCAGGAGGCTGCCGGTGTCAGTGTGGAGAATGCTAAAGAACTGGTAGCGCGTTACGATGGCGTGCTAGTTATACGTGCGGTGATCAACGCACCGATAATCCTGAATGAAAAAGATTTGGAAGTGCAGCTTGTGCAAAATGGGAATTTTGTCACACCATACCACAGCGACTATTTAGACGGCAGATATCTTGACAAGGCGGTCAATAAGCCTATCGTTGATGTGGAGGTACAGAAAAAGCTGGACCGGATGGAAACGATCGAGGAAAAAGCAGCAGCACTGCAAAAACAGCTGGATGCCTTGAAGGAAAATAAAATCAAGCCTGCGGACATCGATCTGGAGCAGAAAACGAAATCGGATGTCAAATCTGAGTCTGTGGAAGTAAAGCAGAAGATCTGCCAGCTGCAGTATAATTTTTATTTTGATCAGGCAGAATTTAATGTTGACAAACCTTATTTACTGGTCATTAAGGACGCTTATTGCGGCGGACGAGAATTTGCCGTGGATCCTGCGTTATTAAAATAAAATGAATCATCATAAAATTTAGGAGGTTATAGCTTGCTGAAAAGTATGACTGGCTTCGGCCGGGGTGAATATGAAGATGAGCAGTTTTCAGTAACGATTGAAATGAAAACGGTCAATCACCGTTATAACGAGGTAGCTATTCGCTTACCGCGTTTTTTGAATCCGGTAGAAGACAGAATCCGTAAGACTATTTTAAAATCTGTTAATCGTGGACGCATCGATGTTTTTATCAATGCTTCTTATACCAATACAGAAAACGTTTCGATTAAAGTAGATAAAGCTTTGGTACTGGCGTATCATAACGCTTTGCGTGATGTTGGTTCCGCTATCGGCTGTGAAGATTATAAGCTTAACGAGCAGTCGGAAATTTTATATTTGTCACGCTGCCCGGATGTGATCAATGCACAAGAAGGTTTTTTTGACGTTGAGAGTGTTTGGCCGAAGCTGGAACAGGCTTTGCGCCAGGCTATCAGTAATCTTGTCTATATGCGTGAGACTGAGGGCAGTAATATCTATGGTGATTTCATTAAACGTGCCGATCTGATTGCCGAAAAACTGGCAGTAATCGAAGAACGTTCGCCGCAGGTAGTTGAAGAATACCAGACCCGCCTGAGCGACAGGATCAACGAACTGCTTGCGAAATATAACCAGGTCATTGAACCGGAACGATTGCTGCAGGAAGTCGCTATTTTTGCTGACCGTACCAGTATTACTGAGGAGATTGTCAGACTGAAAAGCCATATTAAACAATTCAGGCTGATCATTGATGCAGATCAGCCTGTCGGTCGCAAGCTCGATTTTCTTATCCAGGAATTCAACCGCGAGGCAAATACCATTGCTTCCAAAGCCAACGATTATACTTTGGCGCAAGTTGTTGTGGAGATCAAAGCTGAGATAGAAAAAATCAGGGAACAGATCCAGAATATCGAGTAATGTGGAAAGGGTGAAAGTATGGATATCAAATTGATCAATATTGGCTTTGGCAATATTGTAGCTGCCAACAGGATCATTTCTATCATCAGTCCTGAATCTGCTCCTATCAAAAGGATTATTCAGGAAGCGCGCGACAGAGGTATGCTGATCGATGCCACTTATGGCCGCAGAACCAGAGCGGTTATCGTGACTGACAGCGGTCATATTATTTTATCTGCTGTGCAGCCGGAAACAGTCGCCAACCGTTTAGTGCAGACTGACGACGAAGACGAAGAATAAATAAAACGGAAGGTGGGCTAATCGTGAAGCCGCAGGGGTTATTATTAGTTTTGTCCGGGCCTTCAGGAGCCGGCAAGGGAACGATTTGTCAGATGCTTAGGGAAAAGCTTCCCGACTTGGCTTATTCCGTTTCAGTTACTACCAGACAGGCGCGTAACGGCGAAGTTGACGGCGTGAATTACTTTTTTAAATCTGTGGAAGAAGTAAAGCAGATGATCGCAGAGGGAGAACTGCTGGAATATGCCGAGGTTTATGGAAATTATTACGGTACGCCCCGTTCTTATGTTATGGAACTGCTGAATCAGGGTAAGGATGTTATTTTGGAGATTGATATCCAGGGCGCGATGCAGATCAAAAAACGCTTTCCTGATGGAGTATTTGTGTTTATCGTACCACCGTCACTTGATGAATTATGCTCGCGCATTTATAAACGCGGCACGGACAGCGAAGACGTTATTAAACGCCGTTTAGCTTCGGCAACAGGTGAACTGGCATATGCCAACGAATATGATTATATAGTCGTCAATGATGTGGCTCAGAAAGCTACCAGCAAAGTTTTGACGATCATGGAAGCAGAACGTTACCGTGCTGCCAGAACTTATTTTATTATCAATGAAATTTGCCATGCGGCACATAAGGAGAGAGAAATATGAGTATGGTTGACCCTTCTATCGATTATTTAGCAGAGAAAGTTGACAGTAAATACACCCTGGTGATTTTAGCTGCCAAACGTGCCCGTGAACTGACGGTAGGCAATCAGAATATGCCTCAGAAAGAAGTAAGCACCGCTTTGCGCGAGATCGCTGACGACGTTATTACTTACGAGCGTAAAGTACGCTGAGATAAGGGGGCTTAGTGCCTTGTTGCTAAAAGGAAAGAAAATCGTTTTAGGCGTTACTGGCGGTATCGCCGTCTATAAAGCTGTCGATCTGGTAAGCCGTCTGCGCAAGCAGGGGGCCGAGGTGCGTGTCGTTATGACAGAGCATGCCCGGCAGTTTGTTACGCCGCTGACATTTAAGGAAATCAGCGGCAACGCTGTTGCGACTTCTATGTGGAACAGTAACCAGGAATTTAATGTTGAGCATATCGCTCTGGCAAACTGGGCTGATGTTTTTGTAGTAGCTCCGGCTACTGCCAATATCATTGCGAAAATGGCGCACGGTCTTGCCGACGATCTGCTTTCTACAACTTTACTGGCCGCTCAGGCACCGATCATCGTCTGCCCGGCGATGAATACAGGTATGTATGAAAATGCTTTGACGCAGGAAAATATTACCTGCCTGAAAGAGCATGGCGTAACTATGATGGCCCCGGCGACAGGCTTTTTGGCCTGTGGTACTTCTGGTGCGGGACGTCTGCCTGAGCCTTGTGAGATCGTGGAATTTGTCAAAGCTTTCTTTGCCAGAAGTTGTGGCGATATGAAAAATCTGCGTGTTTTGGTAACTGCTGCCGGTACCCGCGAGCCGATCGACCCGGTACGGTATGTCGGCAACCGCTCCAGCGGTAAGATGGGTTATGCTATCGCGCAGGCCGCTGCTGACCGCGGTGCCGAGGTGACGCTGGTTTCGGGGCCGTCGGTGCTGAATCCGCCTGCTAATGTCAAAACGGTGCAGGTTGAAACTACGCAGCAGATGATGGACGCCTGTCTGGCAGCTTACAACGACATGGATATAGTGATCAAAGCTGCTGCTGTGGCTGATTACAGACCCCATGATGTTGCCGAACAGAAAATCAAAAAGAAAACTGACGACGCTTTAACTGTCGTAATGGATAAAAACCCTGATATTCTAAAAGCTCTGGGCGAACGTAAAGAAAAACAGTTTTTGGTAGGCTTTGCCGCCGAAACTCAAAATCTGATTGCTAATGCAAAAGAAAAAATCTGCAAAAAGAATTTGGATATGATCGTTGCTAACGATGTCACTCTGCAGGGGGCAGGATTTAACTCTGATACCAATATCGTTAAATTCCTGTTTCCGGACGGCGAAGTGCGCGAGCTGGAGCAAATGACCAAAGCAGAAGTTGCAGAAGAGCTTTTGAATACTGTTCTGCGTTTGCGCAAATCGTAAATAGTATAACTCGTTCAAAAGGCGTAGAAATAAGCTTTTGTAGGCCTCGGGATGTAAAAATGAAAGATTTTTGTAAAATCTGTTGCAATTTGAAAGTTGTTCCGCTATAATAAGCATTGTAATTGAATATTACTCATCAAGAGCTGGTGGAGGGAATGGCCCTGTGAAACCGCAGCAACCATTGTAAGGTGAAAGTCTTGCAAAACGGTGCTAAGTCCTGCGATAATTCGTGAGATGAGAATGCTGAACAATAATACGCAGCGCTCTCATTATGAGAGCGCTTTTTTAGTAAGCAGGCAGATTGATGATGTGTACTTTATCTAAAGGAGGCTAATTATGAGAAAATTATTTACTTCTGAGTCTGTAACAGAAGGACATCCGGATAAGATCGCCGATCAGATTTCTGATGCGGTTTTAGACGCTATCTTAGAACAGGACCCGATGGGACGTGTTGCGTGTGAAACTTTGGTGGCAACCGGTCAGATCCATGTTGTCGGTGAGATTTCCACAAACTGTTATGTGGATATTCCGAAAATCGCCCGTGAAACTGTAGTCAATATTGGCTATGACCGTGCTAAATATGGTTTTGACGGTAATACCTGCGGCGTGCTGATCTCTATCGACGAGCAGTCTGCCGATATCGCTTTAGGTGTTGATAAAGCGCTGGAAGCTAAAGAAGGCAAAGCAGAGGAAACTGAGGTAGGCGCCGGCGACCAGGGTATGATGTTTGGTTACGCTACTAACGAAACCGTAGAATATATGCCGCTGCCTATCTGTCTGGCTCATAAGCTGGCCCGTCGGTTGTCGGAAGTTCGTAAAAACGGTACCTTACCGTATCTGCGTCCTGATGGCAAAACTCAGGTTACAGTTGAATACGACGACGGTAAGCCCGTACGTATCGACGCTATAGTCGTTTCTTCTCAGCATGCGCCTGAAATTCCGATGGAGCAGATCCGCGCTGATATTATGGAGCATGTTATTAAACCGATCGTACCTGCAGAAATGCTGGACGCTGATACCCAATACTATATCAATCCTACCGGCCGTTTTGTTATCGGCGGCCCGCAGGGTGACTCCGGTCTGACCGGACGTAAGATCATTGTCGATACCTACGGCGGTATGGCACGTCATGGCGGCGGAGCTTTCTCGGGTAAAGACCCCACAAAGGTAGACCGCAGCGCTGCTTACGCCGCACGTTACGTTGCTAAAAATATCGTTGCCGCCGGACTGGCTGATAAATGTGAGATTCAGCTGGCTTATGCTATCGGCGTGGCACAGCCTGTATCTGTTTTGGTAGATACCTTTGGTACCGGTAAGATCGACGATGATAAGATCGCTGACCTGGTGCGCAAAAACTTCTCGCTGAGTCCGGCTGCGATCATCAAAGCTTTGGACCTGCGCCGTCCGATCTATAAACAAACGGCTGCTTACGGCCATATGGGACGTACTGATATTGATCTGCCGTGGGAGCGTACGGATAAAGCCTCTTCCTTGAAAGAACAGGCAGGCTTGTAATTTAAAATGTTGGTAAAGTCACAGCTTCTGCGGGAGCTGTGACTTTCTTTATCTTAGTATAAAAACTGTTGTCCGTAGGAAAAATAAAGGAATTTTCATTTAAATAGTAGAAGTATAATAAGTTAAAGTTTACAGTAATGGAGCATTACATGAAATATATAAATGTGGCAATCAACCTGCCTGTAAAAAACTTGTTCAAACAATTTACCTATGCCGTACCGCCGCAGCTGGACCACGTTGATGTGGGCTGGCGTGTTGTGGTGCCGTTTGGGCATCAGACAGTGGAGGGGTTTGTGACATCGTTGGCCGCGGCTGCTCCGGCAGAATACGAATGTAAAGAAATTTTGGCGACACTGGATACGCGCCCCTGGTTTGATGCGGAAATGCTGGCAACGGCAAATTGGCTGTCCGAATATTATCTGTGTTCGCCGGCTGAGGCGATGCGGCTGTTTATTCCAGGTAAAACCAGCATCAAGCGGCAGGCTGTTTATAACGATGAAGGTAAGCTTATCGCTTATGATTACGAAAATAAACTGAAAATCAAGACCCGTATCTGCTTTGTTGTGACTAAGGCAGGACGTGAGGCTCTGGCAGCATATAATAAACGTCTGCGTGCACAGATGCATGCCTTGGAAGTGCTGGCAGAAGCCGAACGCCCTCTAAGCGGGGAGGAACTGGCGTCAGTGCAGGTGAGTGCTGCGATACTGCGTATCTTATGTGAGAAAGGCTGGAGCGAACGGAGTGAGCAACGTGTTTTGCGCAACAGCTATGCCAACAGGACGGAGCTGAAGGAAAGTCTGCATTTGACAGACGAGCAGCGTCAGGCTGTTGAGGCTATCGGCAGTGCTATTACAGAGCCGCATCAGGAAACTTTTTTGCTGCAGGGAATAACCGGCAGCGGCAAGACAGAGGTTTACCTGCGGGCGGCAGCTCAGGCAATGGAAGCAGGCAAGCAGGTTCTGCTGCTGGTACCAGAGATAGCATTGACGGCACAGATCGTTAAACGTTTTCAGGCCTGGTTCGGCGATGAAGTTGCGGTTGCCCACAGCAAACTGTCACAGAATGAACGTGCCGATGTATGGTATAAAATGCGTACTAACAGTGCCAAGCTGCTGATCGGTGTACGCTCAGCTGTTTTTGCTCCCTTCAGCGATCTGGGCCTGATAATTATTGATGAAGAACATGAGAGCAGTTACAAGCAGGACGAGCGGCCCAATTATCATGCGCGGACAGTAGCCCTGAAAAGGGCGCAGCTGAGCGGTATTCCGGTAGTTTTGGGAAGTGCGACACCTGATTTGGAAAGTTTTTATAAAGCGCGCCAGGGAACATATACACATCTGCGTTTGCTGCAGCGTGCCAACGGCAGTATGCTGCCGCATGTTGAAATTGCCGATATGAGGCTGGAATTGCAGCGGGGGAATAAATCTGTGCTCTCGGCGGCGCTGAACGATGCATTGCTGCAGACGGCGGTACAGGGAGAGCAGGCTATAGTACTGCTGAACAGGCGTGGTTTTTCAACCTTTGTGATGTGTCGTGACTGCGGTGAAAGTATTGTATGCCCGCATTGTGCTGTTGCGCTGGTTTATCATAGTGCCGGTGAAGCAATGCGCTGCCATTACTGCGGGAATACCGCCCCGATCCCGGACGAATGTCCTAACTGTCATAGTCGCCGAATCAGATTTTTTGGTACTGGCACCCAGAAAGCAGAAGCAGAAATTGCCGAACTGCCGGAAATCAGGATTTTGCGGATGGATCAGGATTCGACTGTCAAAAAATTCGCGCATGAGGATATTCTTAAATCTTTCAGCAGCGGTGAATATAATGTGCTTTTAGGTACGCAGATGGTAGCAAAAGGACATGATATACCTAACGTAACACTGGTGGGTATCCTTTCGGCAGATTCGACGCTGAATCTGCCCGATTTTAGAGCTTCGGAACGAACCTTTGCTCTGCTGACACAGGCTGCAGGCAGAGCCGGGCGCGGTGACAGGGCCGGCCATGTGGTCCTGCAGACCTATGACCCGGATAATCCAGTTATCAAGCTGGCGGCGACGCAGGATTACGACGCTTTTGCCGCCAGCGAACTGGAAATCAGGCAGGAGCTGGGATATCCGCCTTATACCGAAATTTTGAAAATTACGGTATTGGATAAGGAAGAAGTGCGTGGCAGCAGTCTGGCCCAGCGGATCGTTAATTTTCTGCAGACGCTGCAGCTGGAACATCCTGAACAGGAACTGTTGGTATTGGGGCCGTTCCCTGCTATTGTTGCCAAGGTACGTGACCTGTACCGCATGAACATTCTTGTAAAATGTCCGCAGATGGAGCTGGTCAAGCGTGCTTTGTGGAATTCTGAATTTAAAGAATGCCGCAATGTCTTTTTTGACGTCGACCCTGTCAGCGTAGTTTAGAAATTGCCTGCAGTTTGAATTTTATGGTATAATATAAGGTACGAAAAATTAAGGAGGTCCGACCGTGGCTAAATTAGATATCATTGTTGCCGGTAACCCAGTGTTGCGGTTAAAGGCAAAAGAAGTAGAACGTATAGATAAAAAAACAGTCCGTTTGCTGAACGATATGGCGGAAACCATGTACGCGGCAGACGGCGTAGGCCTGGCAGCGCCTCAGGTAGGTGTTTCCAGACGAATAGTAGTTATCGACGTTGGCGAAGGCCTGATTGAGCTTATCAATCCGGTTATCACCAAAAGGGAAGGTTCCGTTGTCGGCGGCGAAGGCTGTCTGTCGGTGCCTAATTTTGAAGGCGAAGTAGAACGCGCCGAATATATCGAATGTGAGTTTTTTGACCGTAAAGGCAAACGTATGAAGCTTGCCAGCGACGGCATTCTGGCGATCGCTGTACAGCACGAGCTGGATCATTTGGACGGTATCCTGTTTATTGATAAAGCTACCGTACTGACACCTAAAGAAACAGTGCCTGTCGGCATAGAATAGGCGGCAAGCTAAAGGAGATCAAAATGAGAATTGTATTTATGGGTACACCAGATTTTGCCGTAGGAACTTTACAGGCTTTGGTGGAATCAGGTAAGCACGAAATCGCTGCCGTTGTCACGCAGCCCGACCGTCCTAAAGGGCGCGGGCAGAAAATGCTGATGACGCCTGTTAAAGAATACGCTTTATCGCAGGGTTTACCTGTGTATCAGCCGGCGAAGGTCAAAACACCTGAGGTTATTGCCCAGCTGCTTGAGTTGCGGCCAGAGATCATCGTCGTTGCCGCTTTTGGGCAGCTGCTCAATCAGGAGCTTTTGGCACTGCCGCCTTTAGGATGCGTCAATGTACACGCTTCGCTGCTGCCGAAATATCGCGGTGCGGCACCGATCCATTATGCGATTTTGCAGGGTGAAAAAGAATCCGGCGTAACGATTATGCAGATGGATATCGGCATGGACACTGGCGATATGCTCAGTAAAGTTATCGTTCCTATAGGCAGTGAAATGACGATGGGAGAGCTGCATGACGAATTGAAGGTCAAAGGGGCTGAGCTTCTGGTGCGAACGTTAGACGAGCTTGCCTCAGGTGCGGCAAAGCCTGAAAAACAAAATGAGACTGAAGCAACCTATGCCAAGCTGCTGGACCGGGCAATGGAAAAAATCGACTGGAATAATCCGGCCGCTAAAATACACGATTTGGTGCGGGGCTTTAATCCGGCTCCCGGCGCATTTACCAGATTGCCGGACGGCAAAAACCTGAAAATATGGAAAACAGTTCCGGCAGAGGGGCAGACGGCACCAGCAGGGACAGTTACGGCTGTAACGAAAAAAGGTTTTATAGTTGCCTGCGGCAGCGGTGCCTTGGAAGTGCTGGAAGTGCAGCCGGAATCGAAAAAACGTATGGAAGCCAAAGTTTTCTGCAATGGCCGCGGTGTAGAGCCCGGCACTGTATTAGGTAATATCGAGGGGTAAGTAATGATTGAACTTGAAAATGTTTTTAAGCCTAAAAAGAGGGTCTTTGTTTCACTGACTCTGGCCAGCGCCGTTATTGGCGCGATGGTCATTTATATGGCCTGGCGCGTAGCTCTGCCTGGTTTGGAACAAATCAACGCCAAGCTGCCTGTGGTGTTCGGCGGCATCGGTATCGCTATTGCTTTAGCATTGCTGGCCGGTGTTGCCGGTATCGTACTGGCTATCTTAGGTGTGCCCATCATGAAGATCTTTTACTTCTGGGCCTGGAAGGCTGTGAATATCTTATTCCCCTTCGCCGTTGTTTTAGGCAGAATTTTTGATATCCCGCGCAGTAAGATAGAGCAGTCTTTTATCGAAGTCAGTAATCATTTGGTCAAGCAGCATCGCGTCAAAGTTCCTGCCGACCGCATTATGATCCTGACCCCGCACTGTATCCAGCTGGATACCTGCGTACATAAGATCACCCGTAATATCGAAAACTGCCGTCAATGCGGTGGCTGCAGCGTTGGCGATATGCTGGGGCTGGCCCATAAATACGGTATCCACATGGCAGTAGCCACAGGCGGAACTTTGGCCCGGCAAATGGTCAAACAGATCAGACCGAAAGCTATTGTGGCTGTGGCCTGTGAACGTGATCTGACCAGCGGTATCCAGGACGTGTTTCCGCTGCCGGTAGTCGGCGTGCTCAATGAACGCCCCTTCGGGCCCTGCTTCAATACCCGCGTCGATATCAAACGTGTGGAGGCCGCAGTATTAGACTTTTTAGAAGTTGAGGAAAAGCATGGCGAACATTAAAGAACAAGCCGCTGCCGTGAACATGCTGCCAAATGCCCGCTTAACAGCGGCTCAGGTGATCAACAGCGTTTTCAAAGATGGGGCTTACGCCAATATAGCGCTCGGCAAGGCGCTGAGCAAACAAAATCATAGCGAACAGGACAGAAGGTTCGTTACCGAGCTGGTTTACGGCACGGTGAAGGCCAAAGGCACTATAGACTGGCTGTTGCAGCAGCTGGTATCACGTCCTCTTGGCAAAATCGAACCGATGATTTTAAATATATTACGGCTGGGTGTTTTCCAAATTTATTTTTTGGAACGCATACCGGCCTCTGCTGCTTGTAACGAGTCCGTTAATCTGGCGAAGAAGTTCGGGCATGAAGGCATCGTAAAATTTGTGAACGGCGTGCTGCGCGGAGCGGTGCGCAGTAAGGAAAGTATCGTTTATCCGGATGCAGAAAAAGATCCCAGGCAGTATTTAGCACTTAAAGAATTTCATCCGGACTGGCTGGTAAAACGTTGGCTCAAACAATTCGGTTTTGAAGGGGCGCAGGCTTTGTGCCGCTTTGATAACGAGCCACCGCCTCTGACACTGCGTGTAAACACTTTGGTGAGTGACCGCAAAACACTTCTGGCGAGTCTGCAGGAGGATGGCTTTGAGGGCGAACCTTCCAAATGGTGCGAAGATGGTATCGTCTGTACCAAGATCCCGGCGCTCAGTGTTTTGTTCAGTAAATACAACGATATGTTTTATGTGCAGGACGAAAGCTCGATGCTGGTAGCGCCGGTTTTAGCACCTCAGCCCGGGCAGACAGTTATCGACGTTTGCAGTGCGCCGGGCGGTAAAACGACCCATTTAGCGCAGCTGATGCAAAACAAAGGCGTTATCTACGCTACTGATATCCACGAGCATAAAATCAAGCTGATCGAAGAAAACAGCAGGCGGCTGGGCATTACGATCATTGAGCCGTCGCTGCAGGATGCGGCAGAGTTTAAGCCTGAGTGGGCGTCAATGGCAGACTGCGTGCTGGTAGACGCTCCCTGTTCGGGGCTGGGCGTACTGCGCCGTCGTGCCGAAGCACGCTGGAAGAAAAATAAGCTTGATCTGAAAACTTTCCCGCCGCTGCAGCGCGATATTCTGCGCAATGCTGCCCGTTATGTCAAACCTGGCGGCAGGCTGGTCTATAGTACCTGCACTTTAGAGCAGGCCGAAAATCATTACATCCCCGCTGAATTTTTAGAAAATAATCCCAACTGGCAGTATGCCGGTTTTCAGCACCCGCTGACAGGTGAAACAGTGGACGAATTGCAGCTGCTGCCGCAGCGCGATGGTACCGATGGTTTCTATATCTGCGCTTTGGTGCGTAAGGAGTAGGCTGTGAAAAAAGAGCTTTTTGGCTTATCTTTAATTGAATTACAGGAACTTTTGGTGGCTGCTGGATTGAAGAAATTCCGCGCGGCTCAGGTTTATCAATGGTTATACCAAAAATCCGTAACTGCTTTTGATCAGATGCGCAATCTTTCCAAAGCGGATATCGCGATCTTAGAAGCAAACTTTACGCTCCTGCCGCAGCAGCTTAAAATCCTGCGCGAGCAGGTATCGCAGGACGATCTGACCCGCAAGGTGCTGCTCGAATTTTCGGATGGCAATTCGGTCGAGACCGTGCTGATGCGCCATGATTATGGTTACAGCGTCTGCGTATCCAGCCAGGTCGGCTGCGATATGGGGTGTGCTTTCTGTGCCAGCGGCCTCAGCGGCTGCATTCGTAATCTGACCGCCGCTGAAATTTTAGCACAGGTTTATATTTTTAACAGTATGCTGGTCAGAGAAGGTAAGAAGGTCAGCCGTATTGTCGTTATGGGCAGCGGCGAACCGATGCTTAATTTTGACGCCGTTATCGGCGCACTGCAGTTCCTGCATCAGGAAAATACGCTGTATATGAGTTACCGGAACATGACGATTTCTACCTGCGGTATTATCCAAGGTATCGAAAAGCTGACGCAGCTGGGACTGCCGATCAATCTGGCAATTTCGTTGCACGCAGCCGAGCCTGAGCTCAGAACCGAGCTGATGCCGGTCAACAAAGGTTTTCCTTTTCAGGACGTCATCCAGGCTGCCGAAGCTTATGTCGGTTATACCGGCAGGCAGGTGACTTATGAATATATTCTGATTGCCGGCAAAAATGACAGCCCTGTAGCAGCCGAGCTGCTGGCTAATCATTTGCGGTTCAAACATGCCAGCGTCAATTTGATTCCGGCCAATCCAGTGCCAGAAAAAGGCTTTGAACGCCCATCAAAAAAAGTGGTTGAAGCATTTTTAAAAGTACTGCAGAAACATAAAATAAATGCCACCGTCCGCAGGGAAATGGGCAAAGACATCGATGCCGCCTGTGGACAGCTGCGCGCCAGGTTTGCCCAAGAGCAGCAGGACTGAAAGCAGCGGCGTTATCAGTGACCAAAACAGACATAAGCTATAAAGTTAGGAGGTTCGTCAATGTTCGTTATCAGTAAAACCCATGTGGGCATGGTAAGAACTGTCAACGAAGACGCTTTGTTGACAACAGGACCTGAGCTTTTTGCGCTGGCTGACGGTATGGGCGGCTATGCAGCCGGAGAAACCGCCAGCAGGGAAGCCTTACAGGTTTTGCAGCAGGAAGCGGAAAAATTTAAGGAGCTTACTGGCACCGAGTTATGCACCGCCATGCGTGAAACAGTGCAGCAGGCTAATAAGCATATCAGGCAGATGGCTCAAAGTGAAGTACAGTATCATGATATGGGCACGACGCTCGTGGCAGTATATCTGGCGGCAGACGGTAAAGCTTATGCGGTCAACGTAGGTGACAGCAGACTTTATACATGGAGTGCCGGCACTTTACAGCAGGTCACCCGCGATCATTCTTACGTCGCAGAGTTATTGGCCAACGGCGAAATCACTGCACAGGAGGCTTTTAAGCATCCACAGAAAAATATCATTCTGCGCGCTGTTGGAGCCGAAGACGAGCTGGAAGTAGATTGCTTTACTCTGGAGCTGACAGCAGATACCAAGTTGCTTTTATGCAGTGACGGTTTAAGTGATATGGTGGATGACAGACAGATCAGCGAGATTCTGCAGGCACATCAGACGGCCGAAGCTGCCGAAGTGCTGCTGGAAGCTGCCTTAGACAACGGTGGCAGAGATAATATTTCGCTGATCCTGATAGACTTGACCCCGACCGAGGAGGATAACAGATCATGACAGATATGGTAGGAAAAATTTTACATAACCGTTATAAGATCCTGCGTCCTGTCGGCGTCGGTGGTATGGCGGAGGTTTACCTGGCACAGGATATGCTGCTGGACCGGGAAGTCGCCGTAAAAATACTGCGCGCTCAGTTCAATAACGATAAAAGCCTGCTCGAACAGTTCCGCCGCGAGGCTCAGTCCGCCGCAAGGCTGATCCACCCTTCAATTGTCAATATTTTTGACGTTTGCGAAGAAAACAGTTTGTATTTTATCGTTATGGAATACGTAGATGGTAGAACATTGAAAAGTATTTTAGAGGAGCAGGGCCCGCTTAAACCTTTCTGGGCCGTGCATATTGCCTGTGAGCTGGCTGCCGCTTTGCAGCATGCCCATAACCGCAATATTATTCACTGCGACATCAAACCGCATAATGTCCTTATCAATAAAAGCATGACACCTAAAATCGCCGATTTCGGTATCGCGCGTATGGTCACCAGTCAGACGATGGTCTATACATCGTCTGTGATAGGTTCGGTGCATTATCTGTCGCCAGAACAGGCTGGAGGCTGTCCCGTAACGGCTCAGTCCGACATCTATTCACTGGGCATCGTTTTGTATGAAATGCTGACGGGACACGTGCCTTTTGACGGCAAAACTGCCGTTGCTGTGGCGATGATGCACCTCGAAAAAACGCCGCCGCCGCTGAAAAGCTATGATCCAGACCTGCCTGATTCGCTGCAGGAAGTAATTGACAAAGCGCTTGCTAAAGACCCGGCCGACCGCTATGCGACCGCCGAAGAAATGTGGCAGGACCTTTATAATATCAAAACTAAAATGCTGCAGGAAAGCGTTGAAGAAGATTATGCCGAAATGCTGGGTATTACGGCGATCTCGAAAAACGAGCTGGCCGAGCCTACCGGAAAAATTTACGACTGGGCCAATGATAATGAGGAAGGCGCTCCTGAAGAAACCATTATCATGAAGCCGGCCTTCAACAAAAGTACTGACGAGATAGTGCAGGAAGCTGCCGCTATCAACAGGCGGGAACGCCGGAACAAATACATCAAGCTGTTTGCACTGGTCGCTATCTTATCCGCTGTCTTTTTAATGGTCGGTAACGTGTTTAGCCGCAAAACAGTTGATGTGCCTAACGTAGTTGGTAAATCGGTAGTGGAAGCGCAGAAAACCTTGGAAAAATCGGGCTTTACTGTAAAACTGGACGAAGAATATGACGAGAAGGTGACTCCGGGCTACGTTATCAAACAAGAACCGGAAGGCATCAGTAAGCGTAAGGAAGGCAGCGAGATCACTTTGGTAGTAAGCAAAGGCCTGGAAATGCTGGAAATGCCTGATTTGATTGGAAGAAAGCTGGACAATGCCAAAAAGTTTTTAAGTGACCTGGGTTACGAAACTGGTGTTGTAACTTATAAATTTGTGGCAGGCAAACCGGCCGATTCTGTTTTGGAACAGGCCCCAAAGGCTAAAAACAAGACACCGAAGGGATCGAAGGTAGATCTGGTTGTATGCCGCGATCCCAAAGACCTGTCGATGCCGGACGTAATGGGCAGCAGCTTGAATGATGCTAAAAAAGCCCTGACCGAGTTAGGTATCATGGATATTACCGTACGTTATGTTGAAAGCGGCAGCAGTGAGGGCAGCATAGTAGGTATGGAACCGCCTGCAGGCTCTAAGTTTGCCGCCGACGGTAAAGTTGTATTGCAGGTATCATCCGGCAGTCATCCGCAAAGCGTCAATAAATATGCCGAATTCGTCGTGCCCCAGGGCAGCGGTACCCAGGATGTGCAGATCATCCTGATCGATGCCAACGGACAGCGAACTGTTTATCAGGGCGCGCAGAAAGCTGGCGTACGTATACGCCAAAAAGTGGAAGTTACCGGCAGCGGCAAAGTGCAGTTCTTCTGTAACAATAAAATGGTCGAGGAGAAAAATCTGTGAGTATCGGCCAGGGAAGAATCATCAAAACCTATAATGGTTATTACTATGTCGACAGCGGTATCGACGAGCTTGTCACATGCAAGGTCAAAGGCAAGCTTAAGCAGATCAGGTTTTCACTCTGCACTGGCGACATAGTTGAATTTGAAACCAATCATAACGGCGAAAGTATGATTACCAGGATTCTGCCGCGGCGCAATTTTATGCTGCGGCCGACTATCGCCAACGTCGATCTGATCATCGTCGCATTTGCCTGTATCAACCCCGATTTCAGCTACCTGCTGGCCGATAAGCTGCTGGTACTGGCAGAGCAGGCTGGTATCCCGGCCGTTATCTGCCTTAATAAAATCGACTTGGCACCGGCGGGGCTGGTGGCCGAGATCGAAGCTGTTTATAAACGGGCGGGCTACGAGGTCTATGCGATCTCTGCGCAGCAGGGAATCAATGTTGGCAAGCTGAAAGATCGGCTTTACGGTAAAATAACTGTATTTGCCGGACCTTCCGGCGTGGGCAAGTCATCGACTCTCAACGCTATCGAACCCGGTATGCAGCTGGTGACAGGCAGTGTCAGCGAAAAAATAGGGCGGGGCAAACACACCACGCGCTTTGCACACCTGCTGCCTTTTGCCGGCGGTTATCTGGCAGACACTCCCGGTTTTGGCAATTTGAATTTAGAAGAACTGGACGATAAAAAACTGGCTGCATGTTTCCGCGAATTTGCAGGCTTTGAAGATGGATGTAAATTTACGCCCTGCACACATACGCACGAACCGATATGCGGCGTCAAAGATGCGCTGGCAGCCGGAGAGATAGCGCAGTCGCGTTACGAATCGTACCTGACTATTTTAGAAGAAATAAAATCCAAAAAGGAAAAGGACGGAAGAAAATGATCAAAGTAGCGCCTTCAATCTTATCTGCCGATTTTGCTTATCTGGCAGACGAAATCAAAAAAATCGAAACTGCCGGAGCCGACTGGGTGCATATCGACGTGATGGACGGTGCCTTTGTACCGAACCTGACCTTTGGCGCGCCGGTCGTTAAAAATATCCGTAAGGTCACTGATCTCTTTTTTGACTGTCACCTGATGGTCAACAATCCCGAGCAATATATCGACGATTTTGCCGATGCCGGCGCGGATATGGTAGTAGTACACGCCGAAGCTACCAAACATCTGCACCGCTGTGTGCAATACATCAAAAACAAAGGTATGCAGGCCGGCGTGGCTTTGAATCCGGCTTCGCCACTATGCCTGGTGGAAGAGATTCTGCCGGATGTGGATATGGTGCTTTTGATGAGCGTCAACCCCGGTTTTGGCGGTCAAAGCTTCATTGAAACCACAGTACCAAAAATCGCCCGGCTGCGGAAGATGATCAACGATGCAGGCCTGAATATAGAGATACAGGTAGACGGCGGCATCAACGATAAAACCTCCAAACTGGTACGTGAAGCAGGTGCGACTGTACTGGTTGCAGGTTCGTATGTTTATGGCGCTGCTGATACCAAAGCGGCGATTGCCAGTTTAAAAGCATAATTAAAAAGCTATAAATAAAAACACTGCAAATTTTGCAGTGTTTTTGTTTTTAGTAAAGTTTTTCTTCCTTTAAAGCAGGAAAAACTGTTTCTGTAAAATAAAATACCCCTAAAGCAGCTTAGAAACCTTACTTTAGGGGTATTAGCTGTTGCCTATAACATATTTTAAGGACGGCAAACCTTACAGGGAGCCATACCCATGTACTTATTGCAGGCTTGGCGTATGAATACGAATTTGGAGGCGAAGCAAAAACAACGGTCAAAGGTCTGAGCACGCTGGCACTCAGTATCAAAGGCAGTAGCGGTATGTTGGAGCTGGGTTATATCATTCAAAATAAAGATGTGAACGTGCCTGCTGTCTACATTGGCTTGCAGGGCAGTCACGGGTAAAAAGCAGGCGTCTGCCAGCAAGTGCAAGGCGGCGTGAACAGCCGGTCGCTGCCATTCCTAAACTGAATGACAGCGATAGTTTTTTGGAAATTCCGAAAACGCATATCCTTGCGAACTAACTGAATTGCTATTAGGAGCAGTCAGTTCTAGTATATAGACAAGGGGTAAACCTTACCAAGTGAAACGATGACAAAGGAGGTCAAAAACATGGCAAAAGTTTACAAAGATTTGAGAGAGTTTTTAAAAACATTAGAAGAAGAGGGGCAGCTGATCCGCGTTAAAGATGAGGTCGATCCGGAACCTGATATTGGCGCTGCCGGACGTGCCTGCGCTAATATGGATAAAAAACCGGCTGTTTTGTTTGAGAAGGTGAAAGGTTATAAATATTCTGTTGTAACCAACGTTCACGGTTCCTGGGCTAATCATGCTTTGATGATGGGAATGCCTAAAGACACTCCTGTAAAGGAACAATTCCATGAATTGAACCGCCGCTGGGACAAATTCCCGGTACCGCCAGTAATTCTTCCACGTGAAAAAGCAATGTGTAAGGAAAATACCATCAGCGAAAATATCAATTTATTTGATGTTTTGCCTCTTTACAGAATCAATGATCAGGACGGTGGTTTCTTCCTGTCTAAAGCAGCCGTTGTTACCGGTGATCCGGCTGAACCTGATAATCTGGATAAGCAGAATGTCGGTATTTACCGTATCCAGGTCAAAGATATCGACCGTATCGGCATCCAGGCTTTGCCTTTTCATGATATCGCCATCCAGCTTGCTAAGGCAGAAGAAGTCAACGAGCCTTTACCGGTAGCTATCGCTCTGGGCAATACTCCGCTTGTAAGCTTTATGGCAAGCACTCCTGTTAATTACGATCAGAATGAATATGAATTCGTCGGCGCCTTGCAGGATGGTGTTCCTACTGAAATTACTAAAGCTGATACTGCTGAGCATTTGTATGTTCCTGCTCATGCTGAAGTTATTCTGGAAGGCTACATTATGCCGCGCGTTCGTACCTGCGAAGGCCCGTTCGGCGAGTTCCCTGGCTCTTATTCCGGCGCCAGGAATCAGTGCGAGATCAAGATAACTCATATCACACATCGTACCAATCCGATATTTGAAAACTTGTATCTTGGTATGCCCTGGACTGAGATCGATTACCTGATGGCTCTTAATACCAGTGTTCCTCTGTACAAACAGCTGAAAGCTACTATGCCTGAAGTGCAGGCAGTCAATGCTATGTATACTCATGGTATCGGCGTTATCATTTCTACGAAGGTCCGTTACGGCGGCTTCGGTAAGGGTGTTGCTTTCCGTCTGCTGTCTACTCCGCATGGTATGCCTTATTCCAAGGTCATTATCGTTGTCGATGAGTTTGTCGATCCGTTTAATCTGGAGCAGGTTATGTGGGCGCTTACTACCCGCGTCAAACCCAGTAAGGATGTTGCGATCATCCCGAATTGTGCAGGTATGCCGCTTGATCCGTCTTCGGTACCGGCAGGTATGCATGACAAGCTGATCATCGATGCAACTACTCCGGTCGCTCCGGAACCGAATCCGCGTTCTGTTGAATTGTTGAAACCGTCTCCGGCTACCCCGAAATGGGAAGCTATTTTCAGAGACTTTATGGCTGCACAAAAAAATCAATGATAATTTGAGGTATAAAGGAGGCAGATTTTTATGAAATGTCCGCGTTGTGATGCTGATACAGTAAGAGTTATGACTAAATCCCCGGTTGGCGATGTTTGGGAAGTTTATGTCTGCGATACCTGCAGTTATTCCTGGCGTTCTACCGAAGAAATCCATGTACATGATGTATTTAAACTAAAACCGGAAGATATTCCTAATTTACAGCAAATTCCGCCGGTTCCACCTTTAAAGAAATAAATGGTTGCTTGGGGCTTGGACAAGTCCTTGATTGGCGGGGGAGTTAGCTCCCCCGCTTTTTTTTTATATAATTGCGGGGTGAAAAATTATGGCAGAGCTGAAAACACAGCTTGATCTGCAGCAGATACCAAAAATAGTAGGCGAGGATGGGACGCAGCTTTTGGCACGCTGCTACGCGGTGCTTGAGCATACCAGGTGGCCGCTTTATATCGTGGGACCTTCGGGCAGCGGCAAAAGTATTATCGCGATGAACCTGGCCAGGCAGTATGCGCTGGCTAAAAATGTGCCAGCCTATTATGTGCAGCTGAGTCCAGAACAGACGAAAACAAGCCTGATTTTGGGACTGAGGCTGGAAAACGGCAGTCTGGCAGTTAAGAACGGAGTTGTGGCAGATTGTATGGAGCGTGGCGGCATTATCATCGTCGATGAGGCGACACATTCGGTACAGGAGATTTTGCTGATGTTCAACAGTATACTGGACCGGACTTCGGTAACGGCGATCGGCGATAAGATGATTTATGCACACGAGGATTTTCGGATCGTGTTCTGCTCGAATGACAGCAGATATTCCGGCAACGTTAAGCTGCCGCAGAGCTTTGCTCAGCGTCTGGTTTCATTTTATTTCGATTATCCGACGGCGGAAGATGAGCTTTTGATAGTTGAACAGATAGTAGCGGAGGAGTGCCGTGCCAACGATGTTGTACCGGTAAGCCTAAAGCGTTATATTATTGAGTTGATGCGCGAGGTACGCAGCAATACTTATCCACTGTCGGTACGCAATGCGGCTATTGCCGTAGTTCTGTGCAATTTGGAGCTTTTGCGGCGCCCAGAGTGGCGGCAGACGATGATAGATTCTTATTTTTATGATAATCGGAATGTTGAAAGCATCAAGAGGTATCTGGCAAAAAGGGTGTTGGGCTGTGAGGCGGCAAGCGTTACTGATTTGACAGACAGGCGGATCATGGAGCTGGAGCAGGCCTTGAGCGCGATTGGAATCGGAACTTTTAAAGAGATCATTTTGCAGAGCTTTATGTATTATCTGGATGTAGACCTGGGTTTTTATGATTTGCAGATGGTGAAGGAGAAGCTTGAGTCTTCAATTATTTAAGGTGGCTGTTATGGAAAATTTTGCGGTATTATGCCCGGAACTGGCTTTTAAAATAGAATATTATGCTGATGCAGCTGCATATCAAGACTCTGTTGGCACAGAATGCGGACAGCTGTGCTGCTGTACTGGAAGTCGTGAGGACGGGTATGTGCTGGCTGTCAACTGCGAATGGTTGCTGGAGGCATGGCAGCATTCAGCTTTGCATGGGCTACTGTCGTCAGAGAGTTTTACTGATGCATTTGTTATAAGTGAACTGAGTGTTTTGCGGTATGAAAATACGGCGTTGTTTACGGGGGCGGAGGGGTACAGGCACTTGGAGCGACTTAAGAAGGATATTTTATACCGATGCATCTATAGAAGTCTGTTTAGGACGTTCTGTGAGTATAAGCTGGCGCGTGAGCTGCCTGAGTTTGGCAAGCTGCTGACACTGCTGAATATGACGACACAGGATGTGGAGTTGGAGCAGCTTGTGAAGTATTTGCCGCAGCGTGGTCAGCTGGAAGCTTTACAGGTGTTTTTGAAGTACGGTATCATCGAGCCGCAGGGTGACAGTAGTTTTTATGATTTTATGGTACCTCTGGCCTTGACTGCGGTACGGACGGAGCTGCAGAATTTGATCGTGGTGACAGATTTGCTGACAGAATGGCTGCAGGGATTGCGGATGACGTCAGAAATCACACCTGTGTGGGAGCAGAAAGCTGCTGCGGCAGGAACTGCCGGCTCTATGTCGGTGCTGAAGGTGTTCAGCGAAGAAGAATTATACGAGATTGTACGGAAAGAGCATATCCGTGAACTGAAAGCAAAAATGCAGAATGCCGCATCACAGACAGGTAAGCTGGCAGGCGTAGGGCGTATGGTAAGCAGGTCGGGCGACACTTCACAGTTCTTTTTGGATACAGTACGGAAATACAGGCGCGAGATCGGCGAGCTGGAATATATTTTTAAGCAGAGCTTTACGTCGATGAAGATCATTGGTGCTTATGACGGCGACGTTAACCTGAAAAAGCAGCAGGAAGCGTATCTGGCCTCTAAAACAGCGGAGGAAAGCAGGGTTTATCAGTATTACTTGCGGCGTAAGGTATCGGTAGATATTATGATCATACGCGATGTTTCGGGCAGTACGTACCGATTTGAACGTGAATATGCAGAAGCGCTGATCGAGATTTTGGCGGCAGTTAATAATTTTGACGGTATCAGAACACTGATAATAGATTTTGAGGGCGGGGCTAAAGTACGTAAAAGTTTTATTGATAAAGCCGAGCAGACTTCGATCGTACCGTTGTCTGGAGGGGGGACTAATCTGCTGCCGGCGGTGCGGTTGCTGCAGGAACAGGTGCTGAAGGGGAAGCGGAGATTGTTGTTTCTATTATCGGATGGAGAGATCAACGACCGTGAGCAGGCCGAAAGGGAGTTGAACGATTATTGCCGCAGGAATCAGATTGAGATGGTGAAGATAACTTTTGACGAAGAGGATAAATATGGCTATGAGCATACGACAATCATAAATCTGCACAGGTTTCTTGCCCGCAGGATTATCGAAAAGGGGGCGGCATACTGATATGGAAGGTTTGTTGAAGTGCCCGCATGGCCTGGTTACAGGCTGCGAGGAGCGGCAGGGGGTGAAAATCTATCGACATCTGCAGGACGGTGAGGCGTGTGGATTGCTGAATGGGTTACAGTTGACGCCGGAGGAAATTTTGCTGGAAATGGGTCAGACTTTTGTGAGCAGCGGCAATTTCACAGCTTTAGCACCATATGTGCGTGGTGGTGAACTTGCTGAGGGATATGTACCGCCGCAGGCCAGCACAGCGCTGAACGAATTTCTTTTGTTTTTTCACGCCAGTGCAGCGGTACGGAGTTTGATTTATGAAACAGTACTGACGGCTGCCGTAAGCGGCGACGATATTACTTTTAAGGAGCTGCTGGAGCTGGCGCTGTTTGCTTTGTGTTATGCTCGCTTTCAGGAGGAGACCAGGACGTATAAACGGAAAGTAAAAGAGTTGCTGCCATATTTTGGCGCCGGTTTGTTGGACGTTTTAGCAGCGTTAAAAATAGACTATTCGCGGCAATCTGCTGTCAGCTGTTTTTATGAGGAGTATTTCTTCCAGTTGAAGTATGAATTTTGGGACAGGGAAGTAAGTCCGGAGAGACACAAACAGTGGCAGGCAGTGAAGCTGCTGGCATTAGGTATACAAAAGAAAAATACCTGAAGCATAAATGCTTCAGGTATTTTTCTTTTACTATTATTTTTTGAATAATTCAGGAACCCATTTGGCTGGATCGACTTCTTTAAATTTGCTGCGCTGGAAGTGCTCTTTAAGCCCGAAAGGTACGGTGCAGTCAAAAATAGTTTTGCAGGATATACCTACATCGCGGATCGAAGGTGAAAATTCGGGGGATTGGGAAGGATCGAGCGGATGGCAGCGAACGCCTGGGATAGTGATAACGTCGACATCGCCCTGGAAACGGGTATTCAAAGCCCACAGCACGTCGTCGGTATCAAACAGATCAACATCGTCGTCTACCAGGATAACGTGTTTCAGTTCCGAGAAAGCAGAGAAGGCTAGCAGAGCAGCCTGTCTTTGACGGCCTTCATCAGGCGGAGCTTTTTTGACGAATTGGATAACGGCCATATATTTGCCGCCGCCGGAGCAGTGGGCATATACGTTTTTGACATTGCCTGGCAGTGCTTTTTCCGTCATGCCGAGGATAGATGCTTCAGTCGGTATACCTGCCATATTGACGTGTTCTTCGGAAGGACCGATGCAGGATTGCATGATAGGGTCACGACGGTGGGTAACAGCTTTGACTTTGATCAGCGGGATTGCTGGTTTCATAGCGCCGGTATAGCCCGGAAATTCCGGCATTGCTTTACCGGTATTGCTGTTTTGGTCTTCGCGGACGCGGACATCAGGCAGCAGTTCGCCTTCGATAACATATTCTGCACGGGCGATAGCCTTTTCGTTGATAGTTTTGCACTGTACCATTTGCACGCCTTCGCCCCGTATACTGCCGGCTATGCTCAATTCATTGAAGCCGAGTGGAGTTGTAGGTGGTTCGAAGCAGGCGGCGATTTCGATGGCCGGATCAACGCCGATACTGATGGAGATCGGCATCGGTTTGCCGGCTTTTTCGTATTTTTGACGGAATACGTCTAAGTGACGGCCTGGAACGAAATACATGGATATTTCGTCTTTGCCCTGCAGGCAGAGGCGGTGGATAGTAATATCGGTATCGCCGGTTTCAGGATCGGTGCCGTAGCAAAGCCCCATGGTTACATATGGGCCGGCGTCTTCTTCAGTATTGGTAGGGGCTGGGATCAGCTTGCGGATATCAAAGCCCTCTTCTGTTGCCAGATGCACTACTTCCTGACAGGGTGCCTGGTCAGAACTTACAACTACCGGAGCGATCGGTGTGGATACGGAGTCTTTTAAAAGAAAGCCCAGCTTTTCGGGTTCACATCCCAGCAGGTGTCCGACACGGGCACGGCTTGAAAGTACGCCGATAGCGACTTTAGCGCCGGGATGGCCTTTAACATTATTGAAGATCATGGCAGGTCCTAAGCGAGTCGGGCGTTTAACGGTGCCTTTGGCACCAACATAGCGGTAAATACCGGAGATCTCGGCACGTGGATCGGCCTCGACGTTGGTTTCCACCAACTGTCCGGGGATGGTACGCAGATAGTCGAGTGCAGAACGTAAATCATTGATTTTAGTAGTCATAATAAAGCCTCCTTAAATATACTGTACTGTGAATGGGAAGCTGCTGCCTGCAAGAAAGTTGAATCATTTTTGCGGAGACTGTTTTTTGCAATATCTAACAGTTTTCATTTGACCGGTTTCAGAGCTGCACCAACTGAAACCGGTGTTCAAGCAGCATTTCCTCTTAGGAACATCATAATACGAGTGGGAGTTTGAAGGCTATTCTAAATAGCGAAGCTGTTTTGACATATTGGAAAGATATAACCAATAGTTTGCATTAATAAACTTTTAATTCTATAAAGGCAAGACGTTATGCTCTATTGGAATACGAAAAAGCCTGCGTTTACCGTATAATCGTAGTAGATAAGCAGCTTCAGGCTGGGTAGAGTGAAAGCAGGTGAGAGAAATGAATTTTAATCAGTTGAGATATTTTGTCGCTATTGTCAAGCATGGCAGTTTTTGGTCGGCAGCACTGGAAGAATACATTTCTCAGTCTTCGCTGTCCAAGCAGATCAAAGCTTTGGAAACCGAGCTTGGGGTAGTGTTGTTTAACAGGACCGGTAATAAGATCACTCTGACGGAAGCAGGCCAGTGTTTTTATGATTATGCGCTGCAGCTGCTGGAGACAAAAAACGAAATGCACCAGGAGCTGATGGCTTTTGAAGATACGCCGATCGAAGAAGTGAAATTCGCTTCGATTCCAATCGTCAGTTCCTATAAGATATCAACGCTGCTTTCTGAGTTTCAGAAAGTCAATAAAAATCGCAGGCAGGTCGTTAATTATAATATTCTGGAAGAAGAACAGAAAGACGTACTGATGCTTTTAAAAAACGATAAGGTGGATTTTGCTTTTGTGCGCGACGGTTTTGATCAGCTGCCCGAATATGAGCATCGGCTGTTTATGACAGACGAGATCGGCCTGATTTGTTCGCAGGAAAGTGAGCTGGCACAGCTGCAGGAATTTGATTTTTCGATGCTGCGGGATGAAAAAATCATTCTGATTTCTCCTAAATCGGAAATTTACCGGATTTTAATGGAAAAGCTGCGGAAAGTGAACAAGGAATGTAATGTGGCGGCAACGATGACACGGCATAGGAATGTGTTTTCGATGGTGGCCAATAATGTTGGTATTACCTTTTTTACAAAACGGATGCTGGAGGAAGGACACAGCATTGAAGGGCTGAAATATGTCCCTCTGACGATGCCAATCTACAGTAATGTTTACATCGTTAAACGTAAGGAAAAAACTTTGAATGCGACGACAGAAAAATTTTGGAAGTTCCTTTGCGGTAAATATCAGGAATATCAGCAATAAAAAACCACTGCTGAGCAGTGGTTTTTTATTTATTGCATTTGAAAATATTTTTGCCAATAGATCCAAAAATCCTTGGTAATTTTATTGAGGCGGCGTTTTTTGAGTTTTATCAGCGCCACATCGCTTGTGAGTTCTTCAACTAGAGGAACGGTACAGAGATGAGGGAAAAGTGTCAGGTCAACGAGACTGAGCGGCAGTAGCGAAATATTTGGCGCCGTCTGCAGGATCTCCATAAGGATCTTGTGCCTTGTTGTCAGACATTTTGTTTTTTTCTCGATGCCGTGGCGTTCAAATGCTTTCATAACGATCGTATAAATGACCGATGAGGTATCTAAAAGTGAAAGTGGGTATTTTATCAGGTCATTCAGGGAAACAGCTTCTTTTGTACTTAAAGGATGATTTTGATTGCAGACCAGAACAAAAATATCTTTCTTATATGGAATACAGTCAAAGACATCTACTTCATCAAGATAATCAGTACGTATCAGCGCAATGTCGATGGCTCCGTCAAACAGCTCTTTCATAACTTCCTGCTGGTTGGTCTCGTGCATATCGATAACGACGTTAACATCGGGTTTATAGTTGGTTGTAAATTGGGCTATCTGAGCGCTGATACCATAGGAGGATACTACAGGTATTGACCCAAAACGAATAGTATTGGACTTCTTGGTAGCAAATTCATCTAAATAAAGCAGCATATCGTTGTGTTGTTTGATGGTCATTTCAGCATATTTGGCAAATTCCGCACCTATTTCAGTCAGATAGACCTTGGAATGTTCGCGTTTGAAGAGATCGACACCCAGTTCTGTTTCCAGGGCTTTTATCTGTTTGGACATTGACGATTGGGAGATATACATATCATCGGCAGCATTTGAAAAGCTACCTGTTTTGACAATGGCCAGAAAGTATTTCAATTGATTAAGATTCATAAATTCAATCCGCCCTTCTGTGCAAATTAAAACACGATAGCAAATAGTAAAAAAATGAGATTTGTTTTAAAATCTTTACCTTCTTCATTTAAATTATATTCGATTTTGCTATATACACATATTCGAGAATGGAATACAAGCTTTCACCTTTGGAAATTCCTAACAAGAATGACGTGTTTATTTAACTGAATTGCCTTTTAGACGGGCTGGTTCTATGATGAAAAGCAAGAAAGAGAATTGCTGGAGACGAAAGGGAAGGAGGGGAAAAAGATTTTTAGGAGCTGTCAAAAAGCTCTTGCTCATTAGCATAAGGATACTCCATAACTTAATAAATTACAATAATTAAATTTGCTGCACATAAACTTAATTATTAAAATGGATATTTTATTGGTTGTGGATGTTCAAAAGTTGTAAGAGATAGGAGGTTTTATTTGTGGGAATGAATAAAGCGAGAATAGGGTTTATTTTAGGCATTATCGTAGCACTGTTGATCGGCACGGCCGATATCCCAGGACTTGCAAGAAATGGTCAGATATGTATGGCGCTTTCTTTTATGACCGTAATTTTCTGGGGCTTTCAAATCACTCAGCCGGGTTATACTTCCGGTCTTTATCTATTACTCCTCGCAGTTTTTGGGGTTGAAAAACCTGCTCTCATTTTTTCGACCTGGACTGGTCCAATGATGTTTTTGATTGTAGGCGCTTATTTGATTGCCGGTGCAGTTAAAGAATCTGGACTTGGCGAACGTATCGCTTATAAATTTATCATTTCTTATGTAACTTCATTTAAGAGTATTATCGTGGCGATTTTTATTCTGACTTTTATCCTCAGTCTTTTGATTCCGCATCCCTGGCCGCGTGCTTTCCTGATTATGTCAGTTATGGCGGTCGTTATTAAAAGTGCGAATATTCCTCGTGTGGATGCAGTTAAAATAGGCTTTACTGTTTTTGCCGCTTCTGTTCCGGTTTCCCTGATCTTTTTGACTGGCGATGCTACTATCAGTCCGCTGGCAGTACAATCATCCGGTGTTTCTCTAGGTTGGCTTGGCTGGTTTAAATTGATGGGACCACCCAGTATTATCGTAAGTATTATTACCTGCTTTATGATTTTGTTCCTATTTAAGCCAACTCAGGAAGTACAGGTCAACAAAGAGGAAATGTGTGCTAAATTAGCAGCTATGGGTCCAATGAGTGGGAAAGAGCTTCGGACTGCCTTTTGGGTAACTTTAGCGATCATTCTTTGGATGACTGATACTCTGCATGGCGTCGATATCGGTTGGGTAACCTTGTTTATCGCAATGGCAATGAGCCTGCCTTTGGTTGGCGAAATTCTGACGCCGGCAAGCTGGAGCGGTGTTCCTCTGCATGTACTGATTTTTTTGACTGCTGCTGTTGCTATCGGACGTGTTGGCGGTGCTACCGGTATGAATGCATGGATAGCCCAGACAGTATTGCCTGGTACAGTTCCGTCTGATCCATATATTCTGGCAGCGTTTATCGCAACTATTTCAATTATTATACATATGCTTTTGGGCAGTGTTATCGCAGTTATGGGTATCATTATCCCAGCTATGATCACCTTTACCAGCCAGATGGGTATTACGCCGCTTGTTCCGGCGCTGCTCGCTTATTCGGCAGTTGCTTCTCACTATGTGCTGCCTTTCCAGCATTTGAACATGCTGGTCGGTTTGGGTGAAGATAACGGTATGTATTCACAGAAGGAAACGATCCGTTTGGGTATTCCGTTCATTATCGTTATCTATGTTATGACTGTACTGATCGAAGTTCCGTACTGGTCGATGTTAGGCTTGTTTGATAAATAATCTGCTGAAGGAGGGCTGGAGATGCGTCTGATCGTTGGTATTTCCGGAGCCAGCGGGGTCATTTTGGGCTATGAGATGTTGAAAGCCTTAAAATTGCTCCCAGATTGTGAAGTTCACTTAGTTGTAACTGAAGGTGCAGTTAAAAATTTTGAGTGCGAAACGGATCTTACCGTACAGGATGTATGCGCTCTGGCCGATGTTGTGCACAGCAATAAAAATATGGCTGCCAGTATTTCCAGCGGCTCGTTTAAAACTGATGGAATGATCGTAATACCCTGCAGTATGAAAACAGTCACCGGGATAGCAGCCGGCTATGCAGATAATCTGCTGCTGCGTTCCGCTGACGTTTGTCTAAAGGAGGGCAGGAAGGTGGTTATCGTACCGCGCGAAATGCCTTTGAGCAGGTTGCATCTGCGTAATATCAAGGAAGCTGCTGATTACGGCTGCGTTGTTGTGCCGCCGATGCTGACTTTTTACAATGGGTCAAATTCGGTAGAAAAGCAAATGCAGCATATCATCGGTAAGGTCCTGATGCAGTTTGGTATTGATTATAAGCATTTTGTGGCCTGGAAAGGGGAGGACTAAAATGCAGGCAAAGTCTTTTTCCTTAGGAGCGCAGGAATATTTGCTGGAAGCTGTGGCAGTACGCTGTGGTGATGATCTGACGGTCGTTATCGGCGGCGGTGAAAAGCAGCATATCGGTGCTGTCGCCGTAGGCGTACCGCGCCCCAGCTTAAAAGATAAAAATATAGTTTCTTCTTCGGCATCGGTACTGTGCCTGACAGGGCATAAGGAAGACCTGCTGGCACGCAAAGCCGCCTTAGAACTGGCCAGTATGCTTGGTCATACTGTTACAGTGACCGTAGGCCTGCATATCGATGATGCGTCGGCTGAGGCGATAGTGATGCTGGAAGCTAATTTTCAAAAGCTGTTACGGCAGATTTGCCTTTGGGCTGCTGCCTGATAATAAGATGAGTTTACACTCATTCCTCCATCTTTGGAAGCGGGCGGGAAGAGCAAGTCTGCCTGCTTCCAAAAAAATAGTTGGTGCCAGAAGGCATAATGTTTGTTCACAGGAAGTTCGCTTTTAAGAAATTGACGCTGTGGATATTTTGTGCTATATTTAGAAAGTAATTAAATACGGTAGCCTTTGGGGCAGGGTGTGATTCCCTACCGGCGGTTATAGTCCGCGAGCTTCTTTGTGAGCATGATCCGGTGTGATTCCGGTACCGACAGTATAGTCTGGATGAGAAAAGGCGGCTATGAGTTTGTTTACTGAGCCATAGACAAAACCCCCAAAGGTTTTGCCTGTGGTTTTTCTAATTTCAGGGCATATCGTAAGCTTACTTGAAGAAGGTGACTTGATGGACGATGAATTATATATGCGGCAGGCGCTGGCTTTAGCCTGTCTGGCTGAAGGTGATACCAGCCCCAATCCTATGGTAGGTGCAGTTATCGTCAGTGCTGATGGAGAAGTTGTAGGCGAAGGCTATCATCATAAGGCAGGGCAGCCTCATGCCGAGATCAATGCGTTGAAGGAAGCAAAAAAGCTGGCCCGTGGCGGAACGATATATGTAACACTGGAGCCCTGTTCGCATTTTGGACGTACCGGACCCTGTTGCGAGGCGATTATTGCTGCCGGACTGAAACGTGTGGTTGCGGCGGTCGAAGACCCGAACCCCAAGGTTGCCGGCAACGGTTTTAAGCGTTTACGCGATGCGGGGATCGAGGTTATTGTGGGCGTATGCGCAGAAGAGTCACGTCTGCTCAACGAGAAGTTTTTTCACTGGATCGTAACCGGCAGGCCTTTTGTTTCGATGAAATATGCAATGACTTTAGACGGTAAGATAGCTACGAGGACCGGCGATTCGAAATGGATCACCGGCGAGGACGCCAGAGCTTATGGGCACTATTTGCGCAAGGCTCACGATTGTATCCTGGTCGGTAAGAATACGGTGCTGGCAGATGATCCGGAGCTTACTGCCAGGTTGGTAGAGGGGCGAAACCCGCTGCGGATAGTGTTGGACAGTAACTGTGAAATACCCATGACTGCGAAGATTTTTGACGGCGAGGCTGAAACCTTGCTGGTCACAGGCACTTGTTTACCGGGCGCCAAGCAGGCCAAAGCAGAAGCGCTGCAGGCGCTGCCGAAGGTAGAAGTGCTTCAGCTGCCTGCGGTCAATGGCAAGCTGCCTGTAGCGTTGCTGCTGCAGGAGCTGGCTGGGCGTAATCTGACCAGCATTTTGGTTGAAGGAGGCAGTACGGTGCACGGTGACTTTTTAGAAGCCGGCTTGGTGGATCGTATTTATGCGTTTATCGCACCGAAACTGATCGGCGGCAAAGAGGCGTTGACTCCGGTCGGCGGCAAAGGCTTTGCGCTGATGGAGGATTGTTATGTTTTGAAGGAGACAGAAACACTGCCTTTTGGAGCAGATATTTTGCTGACTGGCAGAGTGGAAAGGAATAAATGCTGATATGTTTACTGGATTAGTTGCAGAGCTTGGCACTGTGCGCGGGTTGAAGAGAGTGCAGAACAGTTATCATCTGACTGTAGCCGCTAGAAAAGTGCTGGATAATTTAAAAATAGGCGACAGCGTTGCAGTGAACGGCGTTTGCCTGACAGTAGTTGTTTTGGGCAGCGGTGAGTTTACGGCTGACGTGATGCCGGAAACCGTGCGTTTGAGCAATCTGCGTGATCTGCGCAGCGGCGACCGGGTCAATCTGGAACGGACGCTGCGGTTGATGGATGGCCTGGACGGACATATCGTCAGCGGTCATGTGGAGGGGATCGGTGTGATCGCGAAATGCCGGCAGGACGGCATAGCTAATGTGGTAACGGTAAAAACGCCGCCGGAGTTGATGCGTTACATCCTGCATAAGGGTTCTATTGCTATCGATGGTATCAGTCTGACGGTAACGGATGTCACCGAGGATACTTTTTCAGTATCGCTGATCCCGCATACCTCGAAGGAAACTACTTTAGGCTTTAAAACCGTTGGCGACGAGGTCAATCTGGAGACAGACATTATCGGTAAATATGTTGAACAGATGCTGAAGTTTGGCAATAAAGCAGAGAAAAAGGATGAAACCAGCGTTTTGAGTAAAGCTACTTTATTCGAAAACGGTTTTATGTAAATAAGGAGGCTATGAAAATGGAAGAGTTCAAATTTAATACAGTTGAAGAAGCGATAGCAGCGATCAAAGCTGGTAAAATGGTTTTGGTAACTGATGACGAGGATAGGGAAAACGAAGGTGATCTGATTATGGCTGCCGAGCTGTGTACGCCTGAGGCAGTAAACTTTATGGCAAAATACGCACGCGGTCTGATCTGTATGCCGGCAGCTCCGGAGATCATGGATAAGCTGCAATTTGGCGCGATGGTAGCTAAAAATACTGATAATCACGAAACTGCGTTCTCCGTATCTATCGATCACATCGATACTACTACGGGTATTTCGGCGTACGAACGCGCTTATACGATGAAAAAATGTGCTGATGATAACGCGCAGCCTGATGATTTCCGCCGTCCGGGACATGTTTTTCCGCTGCGTGCACGTGAAGGAGGCGTACTGCGCCGCACAGGGCACACCGAGGCGACTGTAGATCTGTGTAAGCTGGCTGGATTGAAGCCAGTCGGTATTTGCTGCGAGATCATGAGCGAAGACGGCAATATGGCCCGTACTCCTGAATTGAAAGAATTTGCTAAAGAACACGGGTTGGTTTTTATTACCGTTGCTGCTTTGGTCGCTTACCGCAAGGCGCACGAAAAAATGGTGCATCGTGCGGCTGAAGCCGCGCTGCCGAGTAAATACGGCAATTTCCGCGCTGTAGCTTACGAAAATGATCTGGATGATCTTTGCCATGTTGCCATCGTTAAAGGTGAGGTGTCCGGTAAAAAAGATGTCTTGGTACGCGTACATTCAGAATGTCTGACCGGCGACGCTTTCGGTTCCCTGCGCTGTGATTGTGGCGATCAGCTGGCAACAGCGCTGCGAATGATAGAAAAAGAAGGGTGCGGTGTAGTACTGTATATGCGTCAGGAAGGACGTGGTATCGGTCTGGCGAATAAAATCAGGGCTTATGCGCTGCAGGATCAGGGGTATGATACCGTTGAAGCCAATGTTAAGCTGGGCTTTGCTCCGGATCTGCGTGATTATGGTATCGGAGCTCAGATCCTTTCCGACCTGGGCTTGACCAGCATTCGTCTGATCACTAATAATCCTGCCAAACGTGTGGGTCTTTCCGGCTATGGCATCACCGTAAGCGAAAGAGTGCCTATCGTTATCGACGCTAACCCTTTTAACGAGTTCTATCTGGAAGTCAAAGAGGAAAAAATGGGGCATGAGCTGCACGAAGGTCATGAGCATAAACACTGCAACTGCTGCAGCTGATATAAAAATCAAATTAACTTAAAATGGAGGCAATGAATATGAAAACTTTAGAAGGTCAATTAACAGCACAAGGTATGAAAGTGGCTATTGTTGTAGCTCGTTTTAATGAATTTATCACCAGCAAGCTTTTGAGCGGCGCTATCGACTGCCTGGAACGTCATGGGATGGACAATGAAGATATTACTGCAGTTTGGGTCCCAGGAGCATTCGAGATCCCTTTGGCAGCGCAGAAGCTTGCAGTGAGTGGCAAATATGATGCTGTTATCTGTTTGGGTGCGGTTATCCGCGGTTCTACTCCTCATTTTGACTATGTTTGTGCCGAAGCTTCTAAAGGCGTGGCGCATGTTGGTCTGGAAACAGGTGTTCCTGTAGCTTTCGGCGTTCTGACTACTGAAAATATTGAGCAGGCTGTTGAACGTGCCGGTACTAAAGCTGGCAACAAAGGTGTTGATGCTGCAATGACTGCTATCGAAATGGTCAATCTGTTGAAAAACATCTGATTTTTAAACGTACGTTAATCGTAGATTCTAAGAGGTATATATAATGAAAGATATTCTGACTAAAGGCACGGCTGAAGGTGTGCGAATTTATGCGCTGTGTACTACTAATCTGGTACAGGAGGCTGCTACCAGGCATCATACTTCCCATTTGGCTAGTGCCGCTTTGGGCAGGGCGATGAACGGAGCCCTGCTTTTAGCAGCTACTATGAAAGATAATGAACGCATTGCCCTGCGTTTAAAGGGTGACGGGCCGATCGGCGAAGTCGTTGCCGATGCAGAAGGCACGCATGTGCGTGGTTATGTAGGTGACCCGGATGTATTTTTGCCGCTGAAAAACGGCAAGCTGGATGTTGGCGGCGCTATTGGAGCCGGCAATATTATTGTGACCCGTTATCTGCAGAACGCTGAACCTTTTACCGGCTATGCCGAACTGGTTGACGGCGAGATCGCCAGTGACCTTACTAATTATCTATACACGTCTGAACAGACACCGTCTTCTGTGGCGTTAGGCGTATTGGTCAATAAAGAGGGGCAGGTCATAGCTTCAGGCGGGTACTTTATTCAGGCAATGCCAGGCTGCGCAGAGGAAACGTTGGCGCAGCTGGAGGAAAACATCAGTTTAACTCCTTATGTTACGCAGCTGCTGGAGCTGGGTTATACTCCAGAAAAGATGATCGAAACTATTGCCCGCGGTCTAGATGTAACGATTCAGGAGAGCATAGAGCTGAGTTATAAATGCCGCTGCAGTAGAGAAAAGATATTGGGAGCATTGGCGACTTTAGGGCAGGAAGATATCTCGGCCATGAGTCAGGATGAGGAAACAGAGGTGCATTGCCAGTTCTGCAACGAAACCTATAAATTCAGCGGGGAAGAAATTGCCCGGTTGCTGAAAAAATAAATAAATCTTGACACCTCGAACAGTTGTTTGTATACTATTTGTAGATAGTAATTGACAGCAACGAAACAGGAGGCTTGATCAAATGAGTACGGAAAAACTGAACGCTGAAAAAACAAAAGCGTTGGAAAATGCAATGCGCCAAATCGAAAAAGATTTCGGTAAAGGTTCGATCATGAAATTGGGCGAAGCCAGCGCTAAAATGAACATAGAGGTTATTCCTACAGGCGCTTTGTCTTTAGATATAGCTTTGGGAGTAGGCGGCATTCCACGCGGCAGGGTCATCGAGATCTATGGTCCGGAATCTTCCGGTAAAACTACAGTTGCCCTGCATATGATCGCTGAAACACAGAAAATCGGTGGTTATGCGGCGTTTATCGACGCTGAGCATGCTTTGGACCCTGAATACGCACGTAAGCTGGGCGTCGATGTCGACAATCTGCTGATTTCGCAGCCTGATAACGGCGAACAGGCATTGGAGATCGCTGATGCTTTAGTACGCAGCGGCGCTATCGATATCATCGTTATCGATTCCGTAGCGGCTTTGGTACCGCGTGCAGAGATCGAAGGCGAGATGGGTGATTCTCACGTTGGCCTGCAGGCCAGGTTGATGAGTCAGGCTCTGCGTAAGCTGACCGGTATCATTTCCAAGTCTAAATGTGCTACTGTTTTCATCAATCAGATCCGCGAAAAAGTCGGAGTTATGTTCGGAAATCCAGAAACAACTACCGGCGGCAGAGCGTTGAAATTTTATTCCACTGTCCGCATGGATGTACGGCGGATTGAAACTCTGAAAAACGGCAACGATATGATAGGCAACCGTACCCGCGTGAAAATCGTTAAAAATAAAATCGCTCCGCCTTTCAAACAGGCAGAATTTGATATTATGTACGGTGAAGGCATTTCCCATGAAGGCTGCATCGTAGATCTGGGTGCAGAGTTTGACATCATCAATAAAAGCGGTGCCTGGTATTCCTACGGCGAGGTTCGTTTGGGACAGGGCAAAGAAAAGGTCAAAGATTTTCTCAAAGAAAATCCGGAAATGGCTGCTGAGATCGAAGCCAAGATCCGCGAGCATACTATTGCCAAATTAGTAAGCGCAGAAAGCGGTGTAAGCGATGCTGAACCGGTCGTCCAAGAACTTAACGACTGAGCAGGAAGCGTATGATTATGCTTTAGATATTCTGAGCTATCGTGATTACAGCCGTAAGGATATGGAACTGAAGCTGAAACGTAAAGGTGCAGATGCTGTCATCATCAAGAGTACTATCCAAAAACTGCTGGAATATGGTTTCTTAGATGAAAAACGTTATGGACAGAGGGTTTTTGAAGCCTGGCTTTCTAAAAAATACTATGGCAGATGTCACCTGCGGCTGGAGCTGCAGAAAAAAAATGTGGCCGAACGTTATATAAACGATATTTTAGCGCAGTTTTCTGAAGCTGAGGAACAGGAACGGGCGGAGAAGGCTCTGCAGTCTTGTTTAAAACGTAATCCTAAAAAATATGATCCTGCTACGCAGGAAGGCCGGGCCGCTATTGGCAGGTACCTGTATGCGCGTGGCTTTGCAAGTAAATATATTCAAAAAAGCATTAATAATATACATGGTTCTGTGATATTAATGGATGACTGCTAACTTGACTTTTATATAAAATCCATTTAAAATTATAGTATCCAATCGTGTTAATAATTAATGAATGAATGTTATCCACGAGGCGACAATAGTTTGTTGCCTCATTTTTTTTAAAAATTAATAAGGAGGTGAAAATCATTTTAGAACTTATCGGTATTACTATCGGTGCTGGCGCCGTTGGTGGTGCGATCGGTTATTTAGTACGTAAAAATGTTGCTGAAAACAAAATTGCTACTGCTGAAGAAACCGCTATTCGTATCATTCAGGAGGCGGAACAGACCGGTGAAGCTAAACGCAAAGAAGCGTTAGTAGAAGCTAAAGAAGAAATCCACCGCATGCGCAGTGAGATGGAACGAGAAAATAAAGAGCGTCGCAGTGATATCCAACGTCAGGAAAGACGTCTTTTGCAAAAAGAAGAAAATCTTGACCGTAAGATAGAGTCTTTTGAGAAAAAAGAGGAACACTTAGCTGTTAGAGAGACTTTCCTCAGTGACAGTCAGGCTAAAGTCGATGCATTATATCAAAAACAATTGGGTGAACTGGAACGTTTGTCCGGTTTATCTACCGAAGATGCTAAAAAAGAACTTCTTCAATCTGTTGAAGAAGAAGTGAAACACGAAACCGCAATGCTCATTAAAGATTTGGAGCAGCAGGCGAAAGAGGAAGCAGACAAGAAGGCCAGAGAGATCATTTCTCTGGCGATTCAGCGTTGTGCGGCCGACCACGTAGCAGAAACTACTGTTTCTGTAGTAGCCCTGCCTAATGATGAAATGAAAGGCCGTATCATTGGCCGTGAGGGCAGAAATATCCGGACACTGGAAACTTTGACCGGTATTGACCTGATCATTGACGATACGCCGGAGGCGGTAATTATTTCCGGTTTTGACCCCGTACGCCGTGAGGTTGCCCGCGTTGCTCTGGAAAAACTGATCAACGACGGTCGTATCCATCCGTCCCGTATCGAGGAAATGGTTGAAAAAGCACAAAAAGAGGTCGAACAAAAGATCAAAGAAGCAGGCGAGCAGGCTACTTTTGCGGTAGGTGTGCATGGTTTGCATCCTGAACTGATAAAATTACTGGGCCGCTTGAAATATCGTACCAGCTATGGTCAAAATGTCCTGAATCATTCTGTTGAGGTTGCTCATCTAGCAGGCTTGATGGCCTCAGAATTGGGCGTTGACGTAGTTTTAGCCAAACGTGCTGGTTTACTGCATGATATTGGTAAAGCTATCGATCACGAGATGGAAGGTTCCCACGTTGAGATCGGCATGGAAATTGCCAAGAAATATCGTGAATCTGAATTGGTACTCAATGCTATCATGGCCCATCATGGCGATGTAGAGCCTAAGAGTGTTGAAGCAGTTCTGGTAGCTGCAGCTGATGCTGTTTCTGCCGCAAGACCTGGCGCGAGACGCGAAACATTGGAAAGCTATTTGAAACGGTTAACTCGATTGGAAGAGATTTCTGAATCTTTTGAAGGCGTTGAAAAATGCTTTGCTGTCCAAGCAGGACGCGAAATTCGCATAATGGTAAAACCTGACCAGATCGATGATGCTACATCTATTTTGTTAGCGCGCGATATTGCTAAAAAGATTGAAGCCGAGATGGAATATCCCGGTCAGATCAAAGTCGTCATCATTCGTGAAACACGCGCTGTTGACTACGCAAAATAATAAGGTTGAAAATAAATCCCCAAGCCGTCAGGTTTGGGGATTTTTTACATAATTGTTACGATTTATTCGTTTAAAGCACTGCGATTGGCGTTTATTTTATGTTATAATATGAGTATTAATTTATTATCTAAAATTTTCTGGAGGTCAGCTAATGAGAATTGATGGTGCCGGCGGTTGTTTTGATAACCGTATTTACGAAATAAACAATAAAAGCGCTTGGAATCTGTTATTGCTTACAGTCAATGAAATGGGTGTGACGGTTGATTCCCGTGATGATGAAAATGGCATTCTTGAATGCCATAATGATAAAAAGGTTATGCGTTTTTCGGCACAGGCGATGGACGAAGAAACTACTCAGGTTTTTGCTGATGTTCATGGTAAGAGGATTCAGGTTTATAACTGGAAGCCACAGGATAAAGAAGTCAATCTTTTTTACGACTTATTTGAAAACAAGCTGCGTGAATACCGGGCCTTTATCCTTTGTCCCAGCTGTAAGGCCAAAATCAGTTCGCTTGTAAAATTTTGTCCGGAATGCGGTGTACCGGTAAAATAAAAATAAACCAAATACCGTTAGGTATTTGGTTTATTTTTAATAATCATAAATTAGATAGCGCGGGTAACTTTACCGGAACGCAAGCAACGAGTGCAAACATTAACGCGTTTTACAGATTCGTTAACAATAGCCCTTACTTGTTGAATGTTCGGTTTCCAAGCACGTTTAGTATGTCTATTGGAATGGCTGACGTTATTGCCAGCGAGAGTACCTTTGCCGCAGACTTCGCAAATGGATGCCATGAGTCCCACCTCCTTAACGTATTACGAGCATTAGTTACAAATTTAACAAAAGTATCATACCATAGACTGTAGGTAAAAGCAAGTAAATTTTATAGATTGGCAGTGATTTTATGTGGTGGCGTGAGCCTGTTACCAGTTTAAAAGGTATAGGGATAAAAAAAGCTTTAGAATTTCAGAAATTGAATATAGAAACGGTCGGTGATCTACTCAACCGGTTCCCGAGAATGGACAGTTATCTTGATTATTCTAAAGTGAAACGTATCGGAGAGCTGACTACTGATAACGAAAAACAGCTTTTTACAGGGGAAGTGTTTCGAGTTGCAGATAAATATTCAGGCAGAGGGAAACGCTATACTGTGATCACAGTTCAGGACGATGGCAGTTACGCCGATATTTTTCTGTTTGCAGCGCAGCGGTATCAGGCCCGTAAATACAAACCAGGTATGCGTCTGATTGTTATTGGTAAAGTACGCCGCGGTACAACGGCAAAATTTGTTTCCGAAGCGTTTATTCAAATTGCCGACAGTAATGAAAGTATCAATGCTTTAGGAATTTTACCTGTTTATAGTCTGACAGGCTCTTTGACACAGGTAGCGGTACGCACAGCAGTCAAACAGGCACTGGCAAAGGCAGAACAATATTTGCCGGAAACATTGCCGGCAAGTATTATAACGGAAAGGCAGCTGCCGGATCGTTATACTGCATTGAAGAATATTCATTTTCCTGGCAGTTTTGCTAAACTGGCAGAAGCTAAAAAAAGATTTATTTTTGAAGAACTGTTTCTACTGCAATGCGGGCTGCTCTATTATCGCGATCGCATTAAAGAGGTGAGGCAGGGCATCAAGCACGGCGTGGACGGCAAGCTTGTTACAGCGGTGAAAAATTCACTGCCGTTTGAACTTACTGAAGCGCAGCAGAAGGCCTGGCAGGAAATATCACTTGATATGCAGGATAACAAGCCGATGCACAGGTTGCTGCAGGGTGATGTAGGATCTGGCAAGACTGTTGTTTCGGCTCTGGCGCTGGCTAAAACGGCTGAAAACGGATATCAGGGCTGTATTATGGTGCCGACAGAAATTTTGGCACAGCAGCATTTTGAAACCCTGACAGAATATTTGGGCAAACAGGGGTTAAGAGTCGAGCTTTTGACAAGCAGTGTCAAAAAAGCTAAACGCCGGGAAATTTTAGAAAATCTGGAGCTGGGAGAGATTGATGTACTGGTTGGCACGCATGCCCTGATCCAGGACGATGTTGTTTTTGCCAGATTAGCGCTGGTGGTTACTGATGAACAGCATCGTTTTGGTGTAGATCAGAGGGCGAAATTATCCAATAAATCACAGTTTGCCCCAGATATTTTAGTTATGACTGCTACTCCGATCCCGCGAACCTTAGCTTTAACTATTTATGGTGATCTTGATACTTCCATGATGCAGGGAAAACCTGTTGGACGTAAACCGATTGAGACTTTGTGCTATACCGGTGAGAAGCGTAATGCCGTATATGCTGGACTGGTGCGTCAGGTACAGGCTGGACATCAGGCTTATGTTGTCTGCGCTCTGATCGATGAATCTGAAGGTGTAGAAGCGCGCTCGGCAACAGAAGTTTATACGGAACTGCAGGCAACGTATTTAAAAAATATTCCCTGCGCTCTGCTGCACGGACGTTTGAAAAACCAGGAAAAAGAAGAAATTATGAGCCTCTTTGTCGCAGGAGAAATCAAAGTGCTGATTACGACGACAGTTATTGAAGTTGGTGTCAATGTTCCCAATGCAACGCTGATGATCATCGAAAATGCTGACAGATTCGGGTTGGCCCAGATGCATCAGCTGCGCGGCAGGGTAGGGCGCGGCAAGGATCAGTCGTACTGTGTGCTGCTTACGGATAATGACAATAAGGAAACACTGGAACGACTGCAGGTATTGCGCGACAGTGATAACGGGTTCTTTCTGGCAGAAAAAGATCTGGAGCTGCGCGGTGCTGGGCAATTATTCGGTTTGCGTCAGCACGGCTTGCCTGATTTATATATTGCTGATATACTGCAAGACATAGGCGTTTTGATAGAAGCACGTGAATTAGCGAAAAAAGCGTTCAAGAACCCGCAGATGCTGCGAGAGATCGAAGATGCTCTTAGCAGTCAATTTGACGAACGGTTCCAGCGTATTTTTTTTTCGTAATATTAAAGGAGATTTAATGGAGAATAAAACTAAATGGTATCGTGACCCTGATGTCATAACTAAAATCATTGCAGTGGCTTTTTTGGTGCTGCTGGGATGCTGTATACATTTTTTTGCTCAGGATTTTTTTGATAAAACTCTTAAACTGGCTATCAGCGGTAACGTCAATGATTTGGCTGAATATCTGCGGTCTTTTGGGCCCTGGGCAATTGTAATCAGTTTTTTACTGGATGTGTTCATCAATGCGGCCAGTATTTTTCCTTCAATTTTTCTTTCGACGGCTAATGGTTTGATTTTCGGTCTGCCACTGGGAATACTGATTTCCTGGCTGGCGGAAACTGTCGGTGTTGTGATCAGCTTTCTGCTGATGCGTTATTTATTCAGAGGTACTGCTGAAAAGATCATTGCTACAAGTAACAGCCTGAAAAATATCGACGAAGCCAGCGGTAAGAACGGTTTGCAGTGGATGGCATTTGCCAGAGCGCTGCCTTATTTTCCTTCGGGAATTTTAACTGCCATCGGGGCTTTGAGCAAAATCAGTGTCAGAGATTATATTATTGCCAACCTGATCGGTAAATTTCCTTCGACGGCATTAGAAGTTGTTATTGGGCATGATATTGTAAATTTTAAGCAAAACAGTATGCGTTTGACAGTGTTGGTTATTGTTACGGGCATCGTGTTTTTTGCTTATAAACGTTATAAAAAATAGCAGTGTGCTTTATTTACTCATATCTAATGCGGCAGTGGCGATGAGTTTTATACTTTTGAATAAATTTATATGGACAGATAAAATAACTGCGTTACGGCAGTTATTTTTTTATCTGCAATTAGGATAATAATTTTCTTTTAGTATCTATTGCAAGAATAATTGAGAGCAGTTATAATAAAGGCAGTGATAAAAGAGGAGGGTCTTTTATATGAGTAAACATCAATTTACGGATATCCGTGTTGCTATTGAACCGGCTAATCCTGCTGTACAAAGGTTGGAATTCAAATGCATCAAATGCGGTTCCTGTAAAGCAGTCTGCACCGATTATATCGGTGTCTGCGGTACATACGATCTCAAGGCGACCGGAGATGTGCCTATCTGTATCAACTGCGGGCAGTGCGCTAATGTGTGCCCGGCAGACAGTATTACTGAAAAGGTTGAGGCTTATGAAGTAGCAGCAGCAATGCGCGATCCTGAAAAGATCGTTATTTTCAGCACTTCTCCTTCTGTGCGCATTGCTTTAGGTGAAGAATTTGCTATGGAAGACGGTAGCTTTGTTGAAGGAAAAATGGTAGCGCTGCTGAAAAAACTGGGAGCAGATTATGTGTTGGATACTAATTTTGCTGCTGACCTTACGATCATGGAAGAAGCCAGTGAGTTGGTGGAACGTATCACAAAAGGCGAAAAACCGCTGCCACAGTTTACCAGTTGCTGTCCGGCCTGGGTCAAATTTGCTGAAACCTATTATCCGGAAATGCTTCCGCATATTTCCAGTGCTAAAAGCCCGATAGGAATGCAGGGGCCAACAATCAAAACTTATTTTGCAAAAAAAATGGGACTTGATCCCCGAAAAATAGTTAATGTGGCTGTTACTCCCTGTACAGCTAAAAAATATGAAATCCGCCGTGATGAAATGAATGCTGCTGCAAGGCATTTAGGTATTAACGGTATGCGTGATATGGATTATGTTATTACTACGCGTGAACTGGCTATGCTGGCCAAAGATGAAAATATTGATTTCACAGCATTGGAAGACAAGGCATATGATGACTTTATGGGACTGGGGTCAGGTGCCGGCGTGATTTTCGGTAATACCGGTGGCGTTATGGAAGCTGCAGTACGCAGTGCTTACACTTTTGTAACGAAAAAAACTGCTCCGGCAGCACTATATGATCTGAAGCCCGTACGCGGCCTGGAAGGTATCAAAGAAGCTTCCTTAGACATTGACGGCTTGAAAGTAAAGGTTGCTATTGTCTATGGTACTGCTAATGTCCGTAAATTGATCGAAAAAATCAAAAGCGGCGAAAAAAGCTATCATTTTGTCGAAGTAATGACTTGTCCGGGCGGATGCATCGGTGGGGGCGGTCAGCCTAAAGACAGGGAATATAAAGGTGATGCGCTGCGTGCCAAGCGTATCGAAGGCCTTTATAAACGTGACGATTCGATGCAGCTGCGGTTAAGCCACGAAAATCCTGAAATCATTAAATTATACGAAGAATTTTACGGTGAACCCTTAAGTGAGCTGGCAGAACAGATGCTGCATACGGTGTATTTTGACAGAAGTGCTGATTTGGGAGGAGTTTATATCGCTCCGACAGAAGTTCAGTCTGCAGCAGGTTTAAAACAATTTCGCTGCAAGGTTTGCGGCTATATTTATGAAGGTACAAGCCTGCCAGAAGATTATATCTGTCCTACCTGCGGTGTGGGTGCGGAAATGTTTGAAGAAGTGCGCTAAAGTTTAAATAAAAAGCTGAAACCAAAAGGTTTCAGCTTTTTATTATTTATCCAGTAATTTATAAATCTGTGGGAAGGGTTCAACGGTGCGTTTTAAAATACCGTTGATATAGGCGATTGTGATACCGTAATTGGTGAAAGGTATGTTTTGGTCCGCAGCACATTTGATGCGGTACTGCATTTCACGTTCGTTCAGCATACAGGCGCCGCAGTGGATAATCATTTTATACGGCGATAAGTCTAGGGGAAATTCCGTGCCGCTGGTAAAAATAAATTCTGGATTTTTACCGGTATATTCTTTGATCCAGCGTGGCAGCTTAACGGTGCCGATATCATCGCATTGGCGGTGATGTGTGCAGCCTTCGCCGACAAGAATTTTATCTCCGTCCTCAAGGTTTTCAAGTGCGGTAACGCCTTGAACGGCAGTCTGCAGATTACCTTTATAGCGTGCAAACAGGATCGAAAAAGAGGTCAGAAGAATATCTGCCGGCGTTTCAGCAGCAACTTTTTTAAAGACCTGACTGTCGGTGATAACCAGTTTGGGTCGTTTACCTAAATTTTGCAGTGTGTTGGTCAGTTCGTTTTCTTTAACTACAATAGCGGCAGCATCTGCTTCCAAAATATCGCGGATCGTTTGCTGCTGCGGTAGGATCAGTCTTCCTTTAGGGGCGGCAGAATCGATGGGCACTACTAAGACAACGAAGTCCGAAGGCGACAGCAGATCAGCAACTATCTGTGCTTTATTTTCATCTGCAGGTACGGTTTGGGCGATTGCTTCTTTAAGCTCAAAAATATTGAGCTTCTGTTCAGCACTGACAAATAAAAGTTTCCCATTTGGCAGCAGAGCTTGATAAGCAGTTTTTTTATCTTCATTTATGGTTTCACATTTGTTGATAACTATGAGCAGGGGGATTTTTTTGGCATTGATTCGTTTTATCAAACGCAGATCTTCAGCAGAAGGGCCAACTGCAGCGTCAATAATTACAAGCGCGATATCGGTTTTGTTGAGTACCTGATATGCTTTTTGAATACGCAGGCTGCCCAAAACGCCTTCATCGTCGATACCAGGAGTATCAATGATCATTACCGGTCCCATCGGCAGCAGTTCCATAGCTTTATAAACAGGATCTGTGGTTGTACCTTTGGCTTCAGAAACGATTGCTAAATTTTGCCCGGTGATCGCGTTGATAAGGCTTGATTTGCCAGCGTTACGTTTACCGAAGATACCGATGTGAACGCGTTCAGAAGATGGGGTAGCATTTAAACTCATAAAATCACTTCCTTTTATATAAATTATATACTAAAATAGTGCGATTATAGTACAGATAAGTTTTCTGAAAAATATACAATATCACACTTGTATACAAAAGTGCTAAATTTATGTAACAGTTATTGACGATGTTGTTAGTTTTAAAGTATATTATATATGCGTGTGGAATAATTCACAACCAAACCAAAATAAAGGAGGCGTATGAATGAGTACTAATAATGATTCAACGCAGCATGTTCAAATCGCAGTAGCCGACCCTACACCCTTGGGACTATTTGGTCTGGCCGTCGTAACAATGGTGGCTTCTGCACAAAAATTAGGTATCGTTGAAGGAGTATCCTGGGTTTTGCCGTGGGCTCTTTTCTGCGGATCCTTCGCCCAGCTGTTGGCTGGTTATTTTGACTATTGCCATCGCAATATTTTTGGAGCAACAATTTTCAGTGCTTTCGGCTTTTTCTGGTCTGCAGTAGGTATGAGCTGGATGATTAAAGCAGGAACCTTTGGTCCTGGTCTTGCTGCCGGTGTGGATCCTAAAGCTATTGGTTTTGCATTTTTGGCCTATTTTATATTTGCCTGCATTGGTACCATTGCTGCGTCCTCTGCAAGTCTGTTCTTATTCGTAGATATGGTTTTCATTGATATCTTACTTTTAGGTTTAGCTTTAGACGGACTTGGTATCGGCGGTCATTTCCCGCACACCATGGCTGCTTATGCTGAAATGGCAGTAGCGCTTATTTCCTTATATGGCGCCGGAGCCGGGTTCCTTAATAATTTCTATGGTCGTCAGTTCTGGCCTGTAGGAGCTCCGCTTGGTATCTGGAAAAAATAGTCTTGTTTGATAAAAAAGCACTGTGAGAATCTCACAGTGCTTTTACTTTTTTCAAAATTACTTAACAAGTTCCAGCCGTGGGTTGGGAAGATGTACTCGTCCTGCTTTAGCGCAGACTTTGCCGTCTACCATAACGATATCCGCTGTAAAGTTGATATTACCGTCAAAAAGGCTTGATCCTACTGCATAAGTATCTACAGGAACCTTTAATGCTTCAAACTCTTTGATACGTTCGGCGTCAAATCCGCCGGAAACGATAATTTTTACATAATCGAAACCTTCTGCATCAAGTGCTGTGCGTACATTATGTACTAGTTCCTTGCAGACGCCTGTCGGTTTGAACATACCCATTTGGCTGAGCAGGCTTTTATCTACCATAGTGCCGGAGGTATCCAAGCGGACTCCTGCTAATTTGCGGCCAAGTTTGCGTGCTACCTGTAAAGTCGTACCAACACAGTCATTATCAAAGTCGACCAGGGCAATACGCGCAATATCAGGCGCTACATATTTATCAAAGGCGCTGGTTGCTGCCAGCGTGTCGCCGTTGTATGCTGCGATCAGGGCGTGGGGAATAGTTCCCAGACCTTTGCCATTGCTGGCTAAGGCGTTGGCATCAGTAGAGAAACCTTTGATACCGCCAATCATAGCAGCATAGCCGTCAGATTCCTGGGTTTGATAGGTATCATACCGGGCAGGGAAAAAGAGGACCGGTTTGCCGTTTGCTGCTTTGACAACACGGCGTACATTAGTAGCTATACGGCTTTGCCGCGCCAGAAAACCAAGATAGATAGTTTCCAGATGGGCAAAGTCTGCCAGATCACCTTCGATCGTCATTAGTGTTTCCCAGGGGGCAACCTCATCTCCGTCATGTAAAGCATAGATCGTAATATTTTCAGGATTATGTGCGCAGGTTTTGATCAGGGCGATAGTTTCATCGATGCCGCAAACAACTACCGGTTCACGGGTAAAAAGCTGCATCATTACTCTAGGATGGTGATTATCGCCATTCAGTATCTCCTCGGTACGCAGAAAATAAGCGTCGGTGTAATAACCGGCTTTGATTTTTTCTACCGGAAAATGAAAATGTTCAACTGGTAAACGATTTTTCATGATAACCTCCATCATTATATAGAATAAATTAGCTCTTGATATTGTGCTAATTACATTTTATGATACAATAATAGCGCTACAGGTTCAAGTTTTTTGATAAATTTTTCTTAAATGGAGTTTATAAATGGCATCTTGTGAAAAAAAATATACAATATTATTATTGTCGGCTCCGATAGGTTCAGGGCATAAGCTGGCCGCTCAGGCTCTGGAACAGTCTTTTGCACTGGCAGACAATGTGCAGGTAGTGCACGGAAGTATTTTTGACTTTTTTCCGGGCAGTATCGGCAATGCTTTTTTACGTTTTTATTTATGGGTACTCTCATATTGTCCCTGGCTGTATGAGCTGGCTTATAAATGGGGAAACCGTCAGAGCGGGTCGCTATGGCTGCGTAACTTTATTAATGGTACCTTAGCAAGTTTGGCACAGGATTTTATCGTCAGGACCAACCCCGATGCTGTAATTGCCACACATGCTACACCGGCAGGTATCATGGCTATCTATAAAAAAAAATTCAAGCCGGATTTGCTGTTGGGAGCGGTGGTTACTGATTATACTGTACATAAATGGTGGCTTTGCGAAGGCGTTGATGTGTATTTTGCAGCATCAGAAAATCTGCGTGCACAGTTTGATGGGACTGATGCTGAGGTTTTACCGACGGGAATACCGGTTCGGCGGCAATTTTACCAAGCATATGATCGTCAGGAGCTGCGTCGTAAATTTAATTGGTCTGAGCAGGATATAGTATGTCTGTTGATGGGCGGCGGCGAAGGCTTGTTACCGATGGAGAGCATAGTTAAAGCTTTCCACGGTTATTTGCCACAGCGTTTGAAAATAATTGCGGTCGCAGGACATAATGAAATTTTGCAGCACCGCCTGGAAATTTTTAAAGAAATACCACTGACTGTTTATGGATTTACGGATGATGTACCGGAGTTATTGCTGGCTGCTGATATTGTCGTAACTAAAGCCGGTGGTTTAACAGCGGCTGAAACATTGATTGCGGGCTGCAATTATATTATTTATAAGCCGCTGCCTGGTCAGGAAACCGGTAATGCTGTTTATTTAGAGCAGTATTGCGGTGCACAGGTAGCCGGTTCGCCTCAGGAAGTAAAAACGATGGTCTGCCGATATGCGGATGTCGACTCCCAAGTACGCTTGCTTCAGAGGCAGCAGCGCAGCTTGAAATATGGTAAACCTGGAGCTGCAGAAGAAATAAGCAATTATATTTTAAAAAAACTTGAAAAATAAGTAAAAGCTTGACCGTTGACTAAATCAACTCTATAATGAAATGGATTTGGGAAAAATAATATTTTGCGACACCCGGTTTTCGTGTGGATGCCTGCAATTTATCGGAGGCATTGCTGTGGAGCGTTATTATTGGGGTGCTTTAAGCGCTGCTGTCGGATTGGGCAACAGTAAGCTTGAAGCTTTAGTTGCGGTGTTTGGCAGTGCGCGTAGTGCGTATCTTGCTGATAGACAAGAGCTTTTGGCTGCCCGCGTTTATAAAGAGGCGGCCATTGATAAGTTCCTAAAATTTAGAAATCTTGCGTTACCTGAACAGCTGCAGAATTTTTGCGAGCGGCAGCAGGTGCGGCTGATGATAAGCAGTGATGCGGACTATCCGGTCTCATTAAGGCATATCGCATTACCGCCGAAGGTTTTATATATCAAGGGTAATTTGCCCAGGCTTGATTGCAGTATCGGTATCGTCGGTTCACGTCGAGCTTCTACTTATGGGTTAAAGGCGGCGGGTGACTTTGCTGCTGATCTTGCTTCAGCGGGGCTGGTTATTGTAAGCGGTGGAGCTAAGGGTATTGATAGTGCTGCTCACAAAGGTGCTTTACAGGCTGGGGGAAGTACGATTGCCGTACTTGGCTGCGGTATAGATGTTGTTTATCCGCGTGAAAATACGGCGCTTTTCGAGCAGATATGTTCAAATGGGGCGCTGGTAACAGAATTTGCACCTGGAACAGAACCTCTTGCTGCTAACTTCCCGTCGCGCAACAGAATCATCAACGGAATGACGAAAGGTATACTGGTAGTTGAGGCGGCTAAAAAGAGCGGTGCTATGATAACGGCTGAATTTGCCGCAGATGAAGGGCATGAGGTATATTGTATTCCAGGAAGTATTTATCTGCCTAACAGTATTGGCTGCCATAGTCTGATAAAATCTGGAGCACAGCTTGTAGATAGGCCGGAAGATATTTTGAATGATCTGGAATTGAACTTCGGCAGTAAGCAGAAAATAGAGAATTTATCGTTGTTTGCCAGTGAAGGAGCAGAGGCCGTTTCAGAACTGGCTAAACAATTGATGGATATAATGACACAGGAACCGGTTACGTTAGAGGAACTGGTAGAATTAAGCGGTCGCTCTCTGGCAGAGATCAGCGGGGAACTGCTGGATCTGCAAATGCAAGGTAAACTTGGCCTGGCAGATGGGCGCAGGTATTACCGAATTTAGGAGGACTTATTATTATGACGAAAAATTTAGTAATCGTGGAATCACCTACTAAGTCAAAAACTATTGAAAAATTTTTAGGGCGCAATTATACTGTCCGCGCTTCAATGGGACATTTGCGCGATTTGCCAAAAAGTTTGTTTGGCGTTGATATCGAACATGATTTTGAGCCTAAATATATTAATATTCGCGGTAAAGGCGAATTGATTAAAGAATTGAAAACTTTGGCCAAAAAAGCTGATAAAATTTATCTGGCAACTGACCCTGATCGCGAAGGCGAAGCTATTGGCTGGCATTTAGCGCATATCCTTGGTGTTGATCCGGAAGCAAACTGTCGGATTGAGTTTCATGAAATCACTTCTGGTGCCATAAAAGATGCTTTGAAGAATCCGCGCCCGATTGATTTGGATAAAGTTGATGCTCAACAGGCACGTCGTATTATTGATCGTATCGTAGGCTATCAGCTTAGTCCTTTGTTATGGCGTAAAATAAGAAAAGGCTTGAGTGCCGGACGTGTACAATCGGTAGCAGTAAAAATCATTGCTGACCGTGAAAAAGAAATCGCTGATTTCATTCCTAAAGAATACTGGACTTTGAATGCTAAACTGCGTGAAAAAGCTAAAGCTCCTATTTTTGAAGCAGAGGTTATCAAACATCTGGGCAAAAAACTGGAAATACATACTGCTGAGGAAGCGGCTATTGTAGAAAAAGCTTTGGCTAAAGCTGCTTATATCATTGAAGAAGCAACAAAAAAAGAGCGTAAACGTAATCCGCTGCCTCCGTTTACTACCAGCAGCCTGCAGCAGGAGGCTGTTAAACGTCTGAATTTTACTACCAAAAAGACGATGATGGTAGCTCAACAGCTGTACGAAGGTGTTGCTGTGGGCAAAGAAGGTTCTGTCGGTTTGATTACTTATATGAGAACCGACTCAGTACGTATTGCTGATGTTGCTGCTGATGATATCCGCAGTTATATTGAAAGTGAGTTTGGCAAAGAATTCAGGCCTTCACATGCAAACAGCTATTCAAGTAAAAAAAATGCCCAGGACGCACATGAGGCGATCCGCCCCACAAGTGTACATCGTACACCGCTGGAAATGGCAAAACATCTGAATAAAGATCAGCTTAAGCTCTATTCTTTGATTTGGAACCGTGCTGTTGCAAGTCAGATGGCATCGGCTGTTTTTGATGTTACTACTTTGCTGATCGGCGCCGGCGATTACCAATTGCGTGCAACGGGCTCTGTTTTGAAGTTTGAAGGCTTTTTAAAGCTAAGCGATAAAAAAGACCTGCTCGAGGATAAGGATAAAACCGTTCCTTATCTGGAGGCTAAAACGCCTGTAGAATTATATAAACTTTTACCGGCTGAACAGCACTTCACCGAACCACCGGCGCACTTTACTGAGGCGACTCTGGTAAAAGAGCTGGAAGACAAAGGTATTGGACGGCCTAGTACTTATTCGCCTACTATCCAGACTATTCTGGACCGCGGTTATATTGCTAAGGAAGGCAAAAAACTGATGATTACCGAGCTGGGGCTCATGATCATCGATATGCTGACTAATTATTTCAAGGATATTATTGATATTCCTTTTTCTGCTGAATTAGAAACAGAGCTTGATGAGATTGCTGAGCATAAAGCTGATAAGACTAAAATACTGGAAAAATTCTATGTGCCGTTTTCAAAATTGATGGAAAAAGCCGACAAAGAAATTGAGGCAGTAGAAGCTCCTGTAGAAGTCAGTGATGTGAAATGCGAAAAATGCGGACGTATGATGGTAATAAAGCAGGGGCGTTTTGGTAAGTTCCTGGCATGTCCCGGTTTTCCGGAATGCCGCAACACGAAGCCGATTCTGCATAAGATCGGTGTTAAGTGCCCTGAATGCGGCGGTGAAGTTATCGAGCGCAAGACAAAAACGCGCCGTATTTTTTATGGCTGTGCCAATTATCCGGAATGTAAATTTACATCATGGGACAGGCCAACAGAAGAAAAATGTCCGAAATGCGGTAAAGTGATGCTGGAACGAATTGAAAAGAACGGCAATAAGAAACTGTACTGTTCTAATGAAACCTGTGAAAATGGCTTGCATATAAAAAAAGGAAAGGCAGGACGCAAAAGTGCTAAAAGCAAATAAACCGATTCATGTTATCGGCGCAGGTTTAGCCGGCTGTGAAGCAGCATATCAAATAATTAGATATGGCATTCCTGTAATTTTGCATGAAATGCGTCCGGTAAAGTCTGACGAAGCGCATAAAACTGCAGACTTTGCGGAACTTGTTTGCAGCAATTCTCTGCGTGCCAATAATTTGGAAAATGCTGTCGGTCTTCTTAAAGAAGAGATGCGCCGCCTTGATTCTCTGATCATGCAGCAGGCTGATAAACATCAGATTCCAGCCGGCGGAGCCTTAGCTGTCGACAGGGAAGGTTTTGCTCAGGGCATTACGGAAATTATTAAAAATCACCCTTTAATTACTGTGGTTTATGAAGAAGTAACAGATTTGCAGCAGTTGGAAGGTTATGTTGTAGTTGCCAGCGGGCCTTTGACGTCAGCAGTATTGGCTGAAAATATCAAAAAGCTGGTAGAAGCAGATTATTTTCATTTTTTTGATGCCGCTGCGCCTATTGTGACCGCAGAGTCCTTGAATTATGAAAAAGTATATCGTGCCTCACGTTATGATAAAGGTGATGCAGATTATTTGAATTGCCCGTTTGAAACCAAAGAAGAATATCTGGCGTTTTGGGAAGCTTTACGAACAGCAGAGCTGGCTCCGGTCAAAGAATTTGAAAAAGAAGTTTTTTTTGAAGCCTGTATGCCTATTGAAGAAATGGCTCGCCGCGGTGAAGATACCATGCGCTTCGGTCCACTAAAGCCTGTTGGACTGGTAGATCAGAGAACTGGTAAACAGGCCTACGCCGTGGTCCAGCTGCGTCAGGATAATGCTGCTGCTTCGCTGTATAATCTGGTCGGATTTCAGACTCATTTAAAATGGCCTGAGCAAAAACGTGTTTTTGGTATGATTCCGGGGCTGGAAAATGCAGAATTTGTCCGGTATGGTGTAATGCACAAAAACTCTTATATCAATTCGCCTAAATTATTGAATGATAAGTTTAATTTTAAAGCGATGCCGAGATTTTACTTTGCCGGGCAAATGACAGGTGTAGAAGGTTATGTGGAATCGGCTGCTTCTGGTTTGATGGCTGGTATTCATACCGCTCGGGCTTATTTAGAGCTTCCCGATATTACCTTCCCTAAAGAAACAGCTCACGGTGCATTGGCACATTATATAAGCAATCCTGAAATCAGGGATTTTCAGCCGATGAATGTTAATTTTGGACTGCTGCCGTCTTTAGGTAAAAAGATACGTAATAAAAAAGAGAAAAACGCTCTGATTGCAGAGCGCTCATTGAATGCTTTGCAGGATGTACTGCAAATAATCAAGTAAGCTGTGATGAACTGGAAAGACAAACATAACTTGTTTTTTAAACTGCTGCGGCTGCACTTTGGTCTGGCACTGTATTCCATTGGTTTGACCCTTGGCATCCAGGCTAATATCGGCTTGGCGCCATGGGAAGCCTTTGGTATCGGTGTTTCCTATGTTACAGGATTGACCTATGGGACGATCAATGTTTTGAGTGGGCTTTTGATTTTAGTAGTGACAGTTGCTATGGGTGAGCGGTTTGGATTAGGTACGATTCTTAATGCTGTATTGATCGGTTTTGGTGTTGATGTTCTTCAGTACTATCATGCTGTACCTTTAATAGAAAATTATTGGCTGGGAATCATCGTAATGTTTTTAGGGCAGTTTTCCATCAGTCTGGGCACTTATTTTTATATCAGTGCCGGACTTGGCTCTGGTCCGCGCGATTCTTTGATGATCGGGTTAAAACGTCGGCTGCCGAAAGTTCCGATTGGTATGATCAGAGGCCTTATAGAAGGCAGTGTTTTGCTGGCTGGCTGGCTGCTGGGAGCGAAGGTTGGTTTAGGTACTATAATAGCTGCGTTTGGCATCAGTACTATTTTGCAGTTGACTTTTAATTGGCTGCACTTTGATGCAAAATCAGTTCAGCACGAAGGCATCTGGCAGACTTTAGGCATAAAAAATTAAAATATTAAGAGTAGCGGCACATTAAATTGGCCGCTATTTTTGTTTATATTCAGATTTTTACACATTTTTGTGTATTCAATAAAAAATTCAAAAAATTTAGTACTTGGTTATTGAAATAGCTTCCTGGTTTGTGATACTATAAGTCTACATAAGAAGAAGGGATTTATTATGGCAGAGTCAATATCGCAATATCCTATGGTTGATAAGTTTCTCAGGTATCTGCAGGTTGAAAAAAACACGTCGCCGCTGACTGTAAAAAATTATGCCGCTGATATAAGTTTATTCAGTAATTTTTTAGCAGAACGGCTAGGGAAAGATTTTCAATGGCAGAAGATCGGAGTTTTGGATATTCGTGCCTATTTAGCGCTGCTCAATAAAGAAAAGTATGCGCGTACGACGATTGCCAGGCGGATTTCTTCGCTGCGTTCTTTTTATAAGTTTTTAATGCGAGAAAATTATGTGGAGCAAAATCCTTTTGTTAAGGTAAGAACGCCAAAGCTGGAAAAAAGATTACCTGTATTTTTGGAAGAACTGGAAATCAATGAGATATTAACCTTACCGGATAAAGATACGCTGGGATTAAGAGATCAGGCGATATTAGAATTACTCTATGCCACAGGTTGCCGTGTTTCCGAATTGGTGGGACTTACGGTGACTAATATAGATCTTGGTAGCCAATATGTTTTGCTGCTGGGCAAAGGCAATAAAGAACGTATCGTACCGATAGGGCATACCTGCTGCCAGGCTGTACGGCAGTATTTGCAAGTTACACGCGGAGCTTTGATGGAAAAGAATAAAACAGAGGCGCATGACAAGGTTTTTGTTAATAGCAGGGGAGGTCCGCTGACGGATCGCAGTGTCCGTAGGATCTTAGATAAATATATAACCCAACTGGCTATGCAGAAAAAAGTCAGTCCTCACACGATCAGGCATACTTTTGCCACACATCTTTTAGATCATGGTGCTGATTTAAGGGCTGTTCAGGAATTGCTTGGACATGCTAATCTGTCCACAACGCAGATTTATACTCACATTACGACTGAACGTATTACTTCTGTATATCAGAAAAATCATCCGCGTGCTTAAAATTTGAGGGAGGAATCATCATGGAACTTTTGGAGAAAACAAGAAAAATCAACAAATTGCTGCAAAGAGGGGAAAAAGTAGAATATAACGCTATCGCACGTCTGCTGCGTGATGTTATTGGCGCTAACATTTATATCGTTGGGCGTAAGGGCGGCGTTAAAGGCAGCGCTCTTCAGGATGATTTCGAATGTGATATCATGCGCGAACAGGTTTTGGATGTCAAAAACTTCCCGCAAAAATATCTGGATTTTATTATGGACGCGAAAGAAACAGTTTCAAATATTGAACATAAAAATCAGGAATGTTCCTTTGTTAAAGGTACAAAATGCTTTTTTGATCAGAAAAAAACTACTATCGTGCCTATTTACGGTAACGGCGAACGTATTGGTACTTTGATCGTAGCTAAATATGATAAACCCTTCGACGATGAAGACCTGCTGCTGGCAGAATATGCTGCGACTGTTATCGGCGTTGAGATTCTGCACGAGCGTGCAGCTAAAGTAGAAGAAGAAGTGCGTAAGAAAGCAATGGTTCAGATTGCTTTTTCAACGCTTTCTTATTCCGAACTGGAAGCTATTGTCAATATTCTCGGCGAACTGAAAGGCATGGAAGGCTTGCTTGTAGCTTCTAAAATTGCTGATCGTGTCGGGATTACACGTTCTGTAATCGTTAATGCTCTGCGTAAATTCGAAAGTGCCGGTTTAATCGAAACGAAATCGCTTGGGATGAAGGGAACATATATACGGATTAAAAATGAGTTCCTGCTGGAAGAACTGCGTAAAAATAATTCTTAAATAAAAAATGACCGGATTGCTGTAATGTTGCAGTAAATCGGTCATTTTTAGTATCTTTTAAGGTTCCTAAACAAGATATTGTAAAAAAAATTACAGAAACTGCTTGATTTTGTGTAATCACTGTGCTAGTATAGTAAAAATATTTCAAAGAAGAAGGAAGTTTTATAATGCGTACAGACAAATTTGCAAAAGAAGGTTTAACTTTTGATGATGTGCTTTTGGTTCCGGCAGAATCTGATGTTTTGCCGCGTGATGTAGATGTTTCCACTTATTTGACTAAAAACATTAAATTGAATATTCCTCTGATCAGTTCTGGTATGGATACTGTTACAGAATCAAAAATGGCGATTGCCATTGCCCGTGAAGGCGGTTTAGGTGTTATCCACAAAAATTTAACGATTGAAGAACAGGCAGGAGAGGTTGCCAAAGTAAAGCGCAGCGAGCATGGTATTATCGTTGATCCTTTATTTCTGGCTCCTGATAATATTCTTGCAGATGCCGTAAAAATGATGGAGCATTATCATATTTCCGGTGTTCCTATTTGTGATCCTGATGGTAAGCTGCAGGGAATTATTACTAATCGTGACCTGCGTTTTGAAACTAATCTTAATAAACAGATTAAAGAATGTATGATTGGTGAAGGTTTGGTAACTGCTCCTGTTGGTACGAGTCTTGAAGAAGCTAAAAAATTACTGCGCGAACACCGTATTGAGAAATTGCCGTTGGTCGATAGCGAAGGTTATCTTAAAGGGCTGATCACAATCAGTGATATTGAAAAAGCTAAAATGTATCCTAATGCCTGCAAAGACAGTGATGGGCGTCTGCGTGTAGCCGCTGCTGTAGGCGTTGGTGCTGATATGATGGAACGAGCTTCCGCTTTAGTTAATGCTAAGGTAGATGTTATAGTTATTGATACTGCTCATGGACATTCGCACGGAGTCCTGAATTCAGTGCGTCAATTGCGCGAAGCTTTCCCGGAATTGAATATTATTGCCGGTAATGTAGCAACAGGCGCTGCAACTGAAGCATTAATCAAATGTGGCGTTGATGCCGTTAAAGTTGGCATCGGGCCAGGATCTATTTGTACGACCCGTGTTGTAGCCGGTATCGGCGTCCCGCAGATTACTGCTATCAATGATTGCGCATCAGTTGCACGTCAATATGGTATTCCTATTATTGCCGATGGCGGTATCAAATATTCCGGTGATATTGCTAAAGCTATCGCCGCAGGTGCCAATGTTGTTATGATTGGCGGTTTGTTAGCAGGAACTGAAGAGTCCCCTGGCGAAACTATTATTTATCAAGGCCGTTCTTATAAAGTATATCGTGGGATGGGCTCTTTAGGTGCTATGGAACGCGGTTCTAAAGACCGTTATTTCCAGGAGAACGCCGATAAATTGGTACCAGAAGGAATTGAAGGACGCGTACCTTTCAAAGGCCTGGCTGCAGAAACAATCTTCCAGTTAGTTGGTGGTTTGCGTGCAGGTATGGGCTACTGCGGTGCTAAGGATATAGAAGAAATGATTACAAAAACTCAATTTATTCGTATGACTGGCGCCGGTTTGAAAGAAAGCCATCCGCATGATGTCATCATTACGAAAGAAGCTCCTAACTACAGCCTGTAATAAAATTTAGAGGAGGTTTTTCGAGTATGGAAGATGCAGTTTTATTTTCACTTAAAGGTCAGGTTGCTATAATTACTATGAACAGACCGCATAGCTTGAATTCAATGAATGAAGCATTGATTGACGGGTTGCATGAAGCTCTGACAAAGGTAGAAACAGACCCGGCAATAAAATGTGCTGTGCTGACAGGTAATGGAAAAGCTTTTTGTGCCGGCGGAGATCTGCCGTTTTTGGAGACTCTTGCAGATACTGCTGTAAAAAAGGCTTTCATTACCAAAGTAGGGCAAGTTGCAAAACGTATTACTACAATCGAGAAGCCAATTATTGCCATGGTCAATGGTGTTACCGCTGGTGCCGGTGTTAATCTGATGCTGGCCTGTGACCTTATTTATGCAGTAGATACAGCTAAATTTGCTCAAAGCTTTGCGAAAGTAGGGTTGATACCTGATTGTGGCGGTTTATATTTCCTGCCAAAAGCTGTCGGCGTTCATAAAGCTAAAGAGCTGATGTTTACAGCTGATTTGATTGATGCAGCAACTGCTGAAAAAATGGCGTTGGTAAATCATATCTTCCCTGCAGCAGAGCTTGAGGACGCGGTTATGCAAATGGCTGAACGACTTGCAGCTTCAGCATCTTTAGCGATAGGGCTCATCAAAAAATATCTGAATAATACTGCGATGACTTTAGACGAAGTGCTGGAAATGGAAGCAGTTGCCCAGCCTTTATGTATGGGCACGGACGATAGTGCAGAAGGAATAACTGCCTTTAAAGAAAAACGTACTCCTAAATTTACAGGTAAATAAGAATTCACAAAAAAGACGGAATCGCTGTCAGCGGTTCCGTTTTCTTTTCACGTAAAATACTGTATAATATTACTATTGACGATTATGGAGGTTTGTATGTTAGATTTTGATTTTTCATCAATGTTATATAGGATTCCGGCGCTTTTGATAGCTATCACTATCCACGAGTATGCACACGCGCAGACTGCGGAAGCCATGGGCGATCCTACACCGCGGTTCATGGGACGTTTAACTTTTAATCCTTTAGCACATCTTGACCCTATTGGTGCCTTGATGCTTATTGTGGCCGGTTTCGGCTGGGCTAAGCCTGTAGGTATCAATCCCAATAATTTCAGAAATCGCCGCGAAGGTATTTTAAAAGTTTCTTTTGCAGGCCCTGCGGCAAATTTGTTTTTATGCTTTCTTGCAGCATTGATTGTTGTTTTAATGACCAAATTTGGTGTTATGACCAAAGGCGTTTATTCGTTTTTACTTTGGACACAGCTTTATAATGTTTGGTTTGCTTTTTTTAATCTTATCCCAATCCCGCCTCTGGACGGTTCAAAGATTTTAGGAGAACTGCTGCCGCCGCGGACTGCTTATCAGTATGAAAATATGGTTGGCCAATATGGCTTTTATATCTTGCTGGCTTTGGTCTTTACCGGTATCGTTGCTATGATCATAAGGCCTTTGGCAAGCACGTATATGTCTTTGGTAAACAGTATTTTGGGGATAGTATTTTAATTAAAACGGCTTGTTGAATTATGATTAATGAAGGGACTTGATGTTGATGACTAAAGGTAGAATTTTCAGTGGAATGCAGCCATCTGGACGTTTTCACTTGGGTAATTATATGGGAGCGCTGGAGAATTGGGTTCGTTTGCAGCACGAATATGAATGTTTTTTCTCCATTGTTGATCTGCATGCGCTGACTTCGTCTTATAGCGATACTTCAAAATTACAGGAAAATGTTATGGAAATGGCGATTGACTGGCTCAGTGCTGGTCTTGACCCTGAAAAAAATGTCATTTTTGTACAATCTCATGTTAAAGAGCACGCTGAATTAGCGCTGCTTTTAGGTATGAGCACTCCGTTGTCGTGGCTGGAACGTGTGCCAACCTATAAGGATAAACTGCAGAATTGGTCTGCTCAGGGCAAGGATAATAATACCTATGGTTTTTTGGGATATCCTGTGCTTATGGCAGCGGATATCATGCTTTATAAAGCAACCTGTGTTCCTGTAGGTGAAGACCAGTCTGCTCATTTGGAGCTGACCCGGGAAATAGTACGCCGTTTTAACTATCTTTATAATAGAGAAGTGTTCCCCGAGCCACAGGCAGTATTTTCCAAAGCTAAGGTTTTACCGGGTATTGACGGCCGTAAAATGTCAAAATCCTATGGCAATACCATTCCTTTCGGCGCTGGACCGGAAGAAATGTGGGAACGTATACGTATGATGACTACTGACCCGCAGCGTATAAAAAAGACTGACCCGGGACATCCGGAAGTTTGTATTGTCTACGCTTTTCATAAGGTATTCAATCCTGAGGAATATGAAGAGATTGGGGCAAGATGCCGTGCCGGCGAGATTGGCTGTGTAGAATGTAAAAAACGTTTGGCAGAAAAGATGAATGCGTTGCTGGCAGATATCCATACTAAACGGGAAGAATTATCAAAGAAACCTGAATATATTAAAGAAGTACTTGATTATGGAGCACAGCGTGCCCGCAAGGAAGCTGAAAAAACTATGGCTGAAGTTAAGACCGCCATGAATGTGCTGTAATATATGGCTAACCTGTCAATCAAGGTTCAGGATTTTGAAGGTCCACTGGATCTGTTGATACATTTAATAGAAAAAGAAAAAATTGATATTTATGATATTCCTATTGTGGCAGTGACTGAGCAATATATTGAATATTTACAGGCAATGACGGAGTTTGATATTGAGATTGCCAGTGAATTTTTGCTGATGGCTGCCACGCTGCTGCAAATCAAATCGCGTATGCTTTTGCCAAAACAAACTGCTGAAGGTGAGGAAGATGAAACTGACCCTCGTCAACTGCTGGTGGAAATGCTGGTAGAATACAGACGTATTAAGGTCTGTGCCTCAAATCTAGCTGAACTAAAGCTTCAGGCAGAACGTTGCCGTTACCGACTGCCGCTTTTGTCTGGTTTTGTTGAACGCAGCTTGAAACAATATGAGGCAGAAGAGTTGATTAGTGCTATGCTGACCCTGCTTTCAGTGAAAACTGAGAATACGGCTTATATTGAGCGCCAGGAATTTAATGTACAGGATAAAATGAATGAGATTGTTCATATGCTTTCTCAACATCTCAACGGTGTAGAATTTGCCAAAGTATTTTCACGTACTGGTTCCCGCAGTGAGAAAGTCGCGTCTTTTTTAGCTGTTTTGGAACTTTTAAAGCTTGGTGTTGTAACTATCAACCAGACAGTGGCTTTTGCTCCAATCTATATATTCCTGCGACAGGGGGAACGATAAATGTTTCACGATTACTTAAGGGGTTCTTTAGAAGCTTTGTTGTTTGCTGCCGGTGAACCGTTATCTGTTGCCAAGCTAGCTGAAATAATGCAGCTTGATAAACCTCAGGTATGGGAACTCTTATCGCTTTTAGAGCGGGATTATGAAGATGAAAAGCGCGGTCTGTATTTAAGAAAAGTGGCAGAAGGTTATCAATTATGTACAAAAGAACAGCATTATGAATTGATAAAACAGCTGGCGCGTTCTCAGGAAATGAAATTATCTAATGCCGCTATGGAAACATTGGCTATTATTGCTTTTAAACAGCCTGTTACCAGAAGTGAAATGGAAGCTATTCGCGGTGTTAAGGTCGACGGTGTCGTTAATACGCTTTTAGAATATGGATTGATTAGTGAGGCCGGACGTAAGGATTCTATTGGTCATCCTATTTTATATGGAACTACAGATAAATTTTTGATTACTTTTGGTCTGAATTCTTTAAAAGACTTACCGGATTTTCCTGATATTTTGTCAGAACATGAAAACGAACCAGAACAAATGTCACTAATGGCTGAATTTAATGAAGAGCTTAATAAAACAGAAGAAACAGAGGATTTATAATCTATGGAAGAACGTTTGCAGAAAGTTTTAGCTTCTGCTGGGGTAGCCTCCAGACGCGAAGCTGAAAAATATATTTTAGCCGGGCGTGTAAAGGTAAATGGTAAGATTGTTAAAGAATTAGGAACTAAAGTAGGAGAAAAAGCTTTTATTTTAGTTGATGGTAAACCGATTAAACGTGAGAAGAAAGCCTATTATTTATTTTATAAACCTCGCGGAGTTGTTACTACTATGACGGATCCGCAGGGGCGCAGAACTGTTGCTGATTTTGCCAAAGATTTGCCGGAACGGGTTTTTCCGGTAGGCCGGTTGGACTATAATACAGAAGGTCTGCTGCTTCTGACTAATGATGGCGATCTGGCCCAAAAACTCACTCATCCAAAACATGAAGTAAATAAAACATATAGAGTGACTGTTCCGGGACTGGTTCCGCAGGACAAGCTTGATCTGCTGAGGATCGGTGTAAAATTAGAGGATGGAATGACAGCGCCTGCTATTGTTACTCTGATTGGGTATGATAACGAAAAAAGTAATACAACTTTTGATATCATTATTCATGAAGGCCGTAACCGTCAAGTGCGCAGAATGTGTGATTTTATTGGGTTTCCTGTAAGACAATTAAAACGTATAAAGTTAGGTAATCTGACACTGCAGGGATTAAAACGCGGCGGTTATAGAATTTTGAATGAAGACGAAATTAATGCTTTAATCAAGGCGGCTGCGATCAATGAATAAAGTTATCGTCGTAGGCGGAGGTGCAGCGGGTTTATTGGCAGCAGTTGCTGCTGCTGAACATGGGGCACAAGTAACAGTTTTGGAAAAGATGTTTAAACCTGGAAAGAAACTTTTAATTACAGGTAAAGGTCGTTGTAATATCACCAACGATTGTGACTTGCAGGAAATAATCAAAAATATTCCTGGAAACGGACGCTTTTTAAACAGTGCTCTACGTCAGTTTACTAATGAAGATGTTGTAAAACTTTTAAATGATAATGGTTTGGAAACTAAGGTTGAACGTGGTGGTCGGGTTTTCCCCGTAAGTGATCAGGCCAAAGATGTAGTAGATACATTGTTAAAAATTCTGCATGATTTAGGTGTAGAATTGGTTACTGATATTTGTGTGACTGAAGTTTTAACTGATACTGAAAAAGTTATCGGCGTCAAAACTAAAAGCGGTAAAGTATTTAAAGCAGATGCAGTTATTGTTGCAGCAGGCGGGGCGTCTTATCCAGGAACCGGATCTGACGGGAGTGGATTTAAACTTGCCGAAAAATTGGGACATGCGATAATACCACTTAAACCTTCGCTGGTACCACTAACTAGTGATTCACCTTATATTCCTGATTTGCAGGGGTTGTCCCTGCGTAATGTACAGGCTACTGTTTATTCTTCAGGAAGTAAGGCTGCTTCGGAATTTGGAGAAATGTTATTTACGCATTTTGGTGTATCAGGTCCAATTATTTTATCACTCAGTAAAACAGTTGCAGCACTTTTAAAAGCTAATAAAACTAATATCGATTTGCTGATAGATTTAAAACCTGCTTTGACTTTTGAAAAGCTTGAAACAAGAGTTCAGCGTGATTTTGAGCAATACAGCCGGAAGCAGCTGCTGAATGGGATGAAAGACCTTCTACCGCAGCGTCTGATCCCCGTAGTTTTAGATCAGGCTTATCTTGATGAAGAAAAGCCTGTCAATCAGATATCAAAAGAAGAACGTAAGCGTTTAGTAGAAGTGTTAAAAGGGTTATCAGTTTCGATTACGGGAACGAGGCCTTTAGCAGAGGCTATTGTAACAGCTGGGGGCGTATCCATAAAAGAAATAGAGCCTAAAACATTGCGTTCCAAGTTGTGGCAAGGATTGTATTTTGCAGGAGAAGTCATTGATATAGACGGTTATACTGGCGGCTATAATTTACAGGCGGCATTTTCAACAGGATATGCTGCAGGGACAGCGGCTGCATATCAATAAATAGGCAGGGTGGTAAATGATGGAGAAGAAATTAGTAGTTGCCATCGACGGTCCGGCAGGAGCAGGAAAAAGTACCATTGCTAAACTGGCGGCTGAAGAATTGGACTATATTTATATTGATACAGGTGCAATGTATCGTTCTGTAGCTTGGAAGTTTTTACAAAGTAAGCAGGATTTTTCACCTGAATTAGTAAGTAAACTTGCTGCTGAAATGACTATTACTTTTAAACAGGAAGCAAAATTGAATCGTGTTTTTGTTGATGGACTGGAAGTAACAGATGAAATCAGAACTCCGGAAGTAACAGAAATTGTTTCTAAAGTATCTGCTGTAGGAGCTGTACGCGAAGCTATGGTAGTTCAGCAGCGCCGCATGGGAGAAGCAGGTGGAGTAGTGATGGACGGGCGTGACATCGGAACAGTGGTATTTCCGCATGCTGATTTAAAGATTTTTTTGACGGCTTCTGCTGAGGAGCGGGCATCGCGGCGATACAAAGAAATGCTTGCCAAAGGAATGCAGGTTGATCTGAAGCAGCTGCAGTCTGATATTGAGGCTCGTGATAAGCAGGACTGTGAACGTAAAATTGCGCCGCTTTGCTGTGCAGAAGATGCGATTTTTTTGGATAGTTCTAATATGTCTATTCAGGAAGTTGCTTCTCAAATTTTAACTTTGGTGCAGGAGCATTAAGCTATGTTTTATTCAGTCTTAAAGATTATTTTAAGAATTTTATTCAAAATATTTTTGCGGCTGGAAGTAAAAGGTGCAGAAAATATTCCAGCGACAGGTCCTTTGGTAATTGCCAGCAATCATTTAAGTTTGCTGGATCCGCCTGTAATCGGTGTAGCATCTACAAGAAAAGTGCACTTTATGGCAAAACAGGAGTTGTTTGTACCTGTTTTGGGTGATATTTATAAACTTTTGGGCGCATTTCCTGTAAAACGTGGTGGGGCCGATAGAACAGCAATAAAACATGGTATTGACTTGATGCTGGATGGTGGTGTGTTAGCTATTTTCCCTGAAGGGACTCGCAGTAAAACAGGGGCGTTAGGTAAGGCTGAGCCAGGTGCTTTGATGATGGCAGGAAAAGCTAAAGCAGTCATTGTTCCAACATGCGTAAAAGGTACCGATATCAAACGGCAGGGGAAATTATGGCCGCAAGTAAACGTCAAATTTGGAAAACCTATTTTTTTCCCTCAGGATGTACCGATCAGCAAAGAACTGCTGCATGAACTTACAGAAGCTTTGATGCTGGAAATAAAACGCTTACAAGAAGCGGAGTGATAGTATGAAAATCAGAATTGCTGAATATTGCGGTTTTTGTTACGGCGTCAAACGTGCTGTAGATATGGCATATAAATTGGCTGAAGCAAATGAAGCATCTGGAACATTAGGCCCTTTGATACATAATCCGCAGCTTATCGAAGATTTAAATACCAAAGGAGTGCCTTGCCGTGAAAGCCTGGACGAATTTCAAGCTGGAGAAACTGTCGTTTTTCGCTCGCATGGAGTTGGCCCTGACGTTTACGAAGCTGCTCATGCAAAAAATCTGACTATTCTTGATGCAACCTGTCCAAATGTTAAAGCTGCACAGAAAAAAGGACAAGCTTTGGCTGAGGCTGGTTATTTACCTGTAATTATTGGTGAAAAAAATCATCCTGAAGTAAAAAGTATTGTACAATGGGCAGGAAAACATGCTATAGTTATAGAATGTATAAAAGATATAGGTAATGTACCTTTAGCAGATAAATATGGCGTTTTGATTCAAACTACCTTTGAATTGGCAAAGTTTGAAGAAATTCTGGCAGCACTTCAGAAGGAACGTTCCGGTGAATATAAAATAGAAAAAACTATTTGCCTGGCAACGTCTCAACGACAAAAGGCTGCTCTGAAGTTAGCTGATGAAGTAGACGCCTTTGTTGTAATAGGCGGCAGAAACAGTGCAAACACAAGACACTTGTATGAGCTTGTTGCAGAACACTGTAAGCGTGCTTACCATATCGAAACAGCCTCGGAATTAAACGAGGAGATGTTTAAAAACTGTCAAAATATAGGAATAACGGCAGGCGCATCAACGCCGGACCGTATAATTAAGGAGGCTATACGTGTAATGGAAAACATGGAATCTTTTGAAAGTATGCTGGAACAAAGCCTGGAGGACGCACATGTCTACCCTGGTAAGATTGTTAAAGCTACAGTCATCCAAATAGGCAAAGATGAGGTATATGTTGACTTCGGCTATATGAAAGAAGGCGCTATTGCTTTTTCACAATGGTCTAATGAAGCTCCGGAAATTTTGGCTCAAACTATTAAAATTGGTGATGAAGTGGAGGCCAAAGTTATTCCCGGTACTTCGAAAGACGATTTTATCCGTCTTTCGAAAATCAAAGCTGAACAGGATGTTGCATGGAATTATGTAGCAGATTTGGCAGAAGGTGAAAAACGTCGTGCTACTGTAAAAGTTCTGCGGATTATTAAAAACAAAATGAAAAATATTGTCGGCTTAGCTGTTGCAGTCGAAGGCGTTGAAGGTTTTATGCCTGCTTCTCATGTGGAATTACGCCGCGTAGAAGATTTTTCTGATTATATTGGTAAAGAATTGGAAGCGGAAGTTATTGAAGTTGATACGGCAAAAAAACGTTTAGTTGTTTCACGTCGTGATTTGCTTAGAAGTGAAAAAGAAGCAAAAGCCCAGGCTTGGCGTGATGCCAAAGAAGCCAGGATACAAGCTGCTAAAGAAGCTCGTACTGCCGCAGAAGAAGCCGCTTATGCTTCTGTTGAAGAAGGACAGACAGTTACAGGCAAAGTTGTAAGAATTGCTGATTTTGGCTTGTTTGTTGAAGTTGGACAGGGGTTGGTCGGTTTAGTTCATAATACCGAGTTATCCTGGGATCGTAATGTAAAAGCAGAAGATGCTGCTAAAGTTGATGATGAAGTAACTGTACTTGTGAAAAAAATTGACCGTGAAAACAGACGCGTAGCTCTCAGTATAAAAGCTACTCAGGAAGACCCGTGGCTGACTGAAGCATCTGCTTTTAAAGAAGGTATGGTTATAGAAGGTACTGTAGAGAGGTTCCTGCCGTTTGGCGCTATCGTAAAACTTGCCGATAAAGTTGAAGGATTGGTCCATGTTTCTGAAATTGCTGAAACCCGTGTTGAAAAACCGGAAGATATTTTGGAAATCGGTCAAAATGTAAAAGTAAAAGTTATCAAAGTTGATTTGAAACATAAGAAGATCGGCTTAAGTATCGTTAAAGCTGTTAAAGAAGCAGAAAAAGCAGAATACAGCTCTTTTATCAATGACAAACCGGAGCTGACTCTTGATTTAAAAGAACAGCTGGAAGGTTTGAACAATTAATTAAACGGATGGTAGATATGTCGCGAGAGCAAAGAAAATTGGATCATATCAGATATGCAGTGGAACTTGGAGATGGACCGCTTCCTAACGGTTTTACCGATATGCATTTTCTGCATAATTGCTTGCCTGAGCTTGCTCCTGCTGATATTGATATTACAACGACGCTGGGCGGTATTAAGCTCAGCGTTCCCTTTTTGATAAATGCGATAACCGGCGGTACGGATAATGTTATCGATATCAACCGCAAGCTTGCGCAAACAGCAAAGTCAGTTGGAGCAGCTATAGCGGTCGGTTCACAATATGGAGCTGTAAAAAGTAAAAGCAGCTATCAGAGTTTTAAAGTAGTACGCGAAGTTTATCCTAATGGAGTCGTTTTTGCTAACGTCAGCGCTCTGGCAACACCGGACGAAGCAGCTGAAGCTGTTAAAATGCTTGATGCTGATGCTTTGCAGGTTCATTTGAATCCTGCCCAGGAGCTTGTGATGCCGGAAGGAGACAGAAATTTTAAAGGTCTTTTGGATAATATGCGTCGCATTTTAGAACATAGCGAAGTCCCTGTTATTGTCAAGGAAACCGGTTGCGGTATGGCAGCAGAACAAATCAAACAGATGCTTGTTTTTGGCTTTACCTGGTTTGATATCGGTGGAGCGGGAGGCACGAATTTCCCTGCAATAGAAGCAAAACGGTTTACTTCACAAAAGTCTGTTTTAGCTGAGTGGGGTATAAACACCGCTAAAACTCTTACTGAGGCTTTTTCTGTTTGCGGCCGCAATGATATTATTATAGCTAGTGGAGGAATAAGGGATGGACTGACGGCTGCGAAAGCGTTTGCTTTAAGTGCTGATGTTGTGGGGATGTCAGGGAATATTCTGCGTTATATTATAGAAAAAGACATTGAAGAAGCTCAAAGGGCATTAACAGATATCATCAATGATTTAAAAATGGTAATGCTGCTTACAGGTTCCAGTGATCTGAAAGCTTTGCGTAACGCCCCAATATATTTTACAGGTGAATTACGTGAATTTTTACTTGGCCGTAATTATGATATTTCAAAAATAAGTGCCGTCAGAAAAAGATAGTATGTTTATCCCGTTCTTCAAATAAGAACGGGATTTTTGTGTGTTTTGTCAAATTTGAAATTATAATGTATAATATTAAGATACCAAACTGTGCTTTTAGAAAGGAAAACTATGCAGGGAATCATTAGTGCCGTACGCCGTAACAGTTTAGCCGAAAATGCCGGAATCAAAGCCGGTGAAAAACTGTGTGCTGTTAATGGTGTGTCAGTACACGATATTATAGAATTAAGCTATTTAGTTGCAGACGAACAGATTGTATTGACGATTGAAGATTCGGAATGCCGACAGCGCCAGATAGTTATTGAAAAATATACTGATGAAGAATTGGGACTGGAATTTGAAGCGGCTGTTTTTGACGGGGTTACTACTTGTTATAACAACTGTGTATTCTGCTTTGTAGATCAGATGATTCCTAGTATGAGAGAATCATTATATGTACGTGATGACGATTATCGTTTATCTTTCTTATATGGTAACTTTATTACTCTTACAAATATGAAGGAAGAAGATTTTGAACAGATCATAAAGACGCATATGTCACCGCTCTATATTTCCGTACATGCAACAAGACCAGAAGTACGCTGCCAAATGATGAATAACCGTTTTGCAGGTGAATTGATGTCAAAAATCAATAGACTGGTGGAAGCTGGAATTTCCATCCATACACAAATTGTTTGCTGTCCTGGTTATAATGATGGAGAAGTGTTGGAACAAACCTATCGTGATTTGGAAGCCTTAGCGCCTATGGTGGAAACAATGGCTGTAGTTCCGGTTGGTATTACAAAGCATAGAGAACATTTGACACCGATGCGCTTATTTTCTAAACCTGAAGCTGCCGCTATAGTTGATAAAGTTACTGTATGGCAGCAGGAATGCCGCGAAAAATTTGGAAAATCCTTCGTTTATCTGGGAGATGAGTTTTATTTATTAGCAGAAAAACAACTCCCTGATGCATCATGGTATGATGGATTTCCACAAATCGAAAATGGCATTGGTCTGAGTCGTAGTTTTATTGACGAATGGCAGCAGATCGCTGCCAAAACTGATGTTTGCAATCATAGTGTTGATGCAGTGATACCGGTTGGTACCAGTGCTTATAAAATTTTGCAGCCACTGCTGGATAATTTTAATAATAAAACTGGTTCAAAACACAGTTTTATCCCGGTAAATAACGAATTTTTCGGTGAAACTATCAATGTTACCGGATTATTAGTTGGTAAAGATATTTTAAATGCTGCCCAAGGCATGAAGAGAATTATTTTGCCTGCTGTTGTTTTGAATCAGGATAATTTGTTCTTAGATGATATGTCCTTTGATGACTTTAAAAAAGCTTTTGACGGCAAAGTAGAGCGCGCCGTTAATGCACGCGAGTTGGTTATGCTGCTTAGCAGGTAGGAGGCCGATTATGAAAGGTTATGGTTTACTGCAGGTTTATACAGGCTCAGGGAAAGGAAAAACTACTGCGGCATTGGGTGTGGCTTTGCGTGCAGCAGGCAGGGGTGCCAGAACGGTCATGCTGTCATTTCTCAAAGATGATCCTGATTATGGTGAAGCTATGGCAGCACAATACCTTCCACATTTTTTACTGAGGCAGGTTGGACGCGATGCTTTCGTAAATTTTCATAATCCAGATCCTATTGACCTTAAAATGGTTCGTAAAGGATGGGAAGAAGCAAAAAAAATTCTTATTGAAGATACTGCAGATTTACTGATTTTAGATGAACTGAATATTGTTTTGGCAACAGGAATGCTGCCATTAGAGGAAGTTATTGATTTTTTGAAAAAATATAAAGGTAAGACCGAGATCATTACAACAGGACGTGGTGCGCCTGAAGAATTGATTGATATAGCCGATTTGGTTACGGATATGCAGGAAATAAAACATTATTTCCATAAGGGCGTCAGCTCCCGTGACGGAATCGACCATTAGAGAGTGAGGATGAGAATGTTATGGGAAAACCGATAGTCGCTATCGTAGGTCGGCCAAATGTAGGTAAGTCGACATTATTTAATATTTTTGCTAACAGCAGGATTTCAATAGTTGAAGATACTCCTGGTGTAACTCGTGACCGATTGTATGCGGATACTGAATGGCTTGATAATGAATTCATGATGGTAGATACCGGCGGTATCGAAATTATGAATACTGATAAAATAGCTGTTTCTATTCGTCAGCAGGCACAGATAGCAATTGCTGAAGCAGATGTCATTTTGTTTGTTTGTGATGCGCGTGCTGGTATTACTCATGAAGACGCAGAAGTAGCTAAAATGCTGCGTCAATCGAAGAAACCAATAGTTCTTGCTATCAATAAAGCTGATTCTCCGAAACAGGAAATGGAAATTTTTGAGTTTTATAATCTTGGTATAGGTGAACCGATTCCAGTTTCAGCTGCAAATCATCTTGGACTGGGTGATTTACTGGATGCAGTTGTGGAAAAATTTCCTGAAACCTCAGCTTATGGTGAAGACGGCAATGAGGATGAAATCAAAGTGGCTTTGATTGGTCGTCCTAACGTTGGCAAATCTTCAATTTTTAATACTTTAGTAGGCGAAGAACGTTCTATCGTAAGTGACGTTGCTGGAACCACACGCGATGCTATTGATACTCCCGTAATTAGAGAAGGTCAGAAATTCCTTTTTATTGATACGGCAGGTATGCGCCGTAAAGCACGTATAGACGAGCCTATTGAGAAATACAGTATAATTCGTTCATTAAGGGCTGTAGACCGCTCAGATGTCGTTTTAATGGTTATAGATGCTATCGACGGTGTTACGGAACAGGACAAAAAAATTGCCGGATATGCACATGAGGCTGGTAAAGGGATTGTTTTAGTAGTAAATAAATGGGATTTGTACGATAAAGATAATACGTCTACCTTACGTTATACAGAAAATCTGCGCAGGGAATTGGTATTTATGCAGTATGCTCCTGTAGTCTTTGTTTCAGCAATGACTAAACAGCGTATACACAGACTGCCGGAGGTTATTCATTATGTAGCGGAGCAGAATGCTATGCGTATTTCTACCAGCGTGCTTAACCAGGTTGTTGAAGACGCTATTGCAATCAATCCGCCGCCTACCGAAAAAGGTCAGCGATTAAAAATATTGTATGCCACACAGGTTAAAATCAAACCGCCGACATTTGTTATTTTTGTTAATGAGCCGGAAATCATGCATTTTTCATATCAACGTTATTTAGAAAATAAATTACGCGAAGCTTTTGGTTTTGAAGGAACACCGCTGCAAATGATCATTCGCGGTAAAAACGAAGAAGAATAAGGTGGGGGAGAAATGGCAGAAGGCTTAGTATGGCTTGTTTGCTTCATTGTAGGTCACGTATTTGGTTCGATACCATGCGGGTTATGGTTAGTAAAAGCTGCTCATGGTATTGATATCAGAGAATATGGCAGTAAAAATATAGGAACAACTAACGTTTTTCGTACTGTAGGTGGGAAAACAGCTTTTTTTGTACTCTTATGCGATATGATGAAGGGGATTCTTGCTGTAGCGTTAGTGGCTTATTTTACCAATAACGCAATGGGAGGAATGGTTGCTGCCGGTATCGGAGCTTTGCTCGGACATAATTATTCTATCTTTTTAGGATTTAAGGGTGGACGCGGTGTTGCTACCGGTTTGGGACTGATTCTTTATTTTATGCCTAAAGTTTGCATTGCCAGCTTTGGAGTCTGGTTGATTTTGGTTTTACTTACGCGCTATGTTTCGCTGGGGTCTGTTGTAGCTGCCATTTGCACACCGATTTTTGCTTATTATTTTGGTTACTCTCAGCCGTTAGTAATTTTTGCTGTCGTAGCAGGAGGATTTGTTGTTATACGTCATGCAGAAAATATTAAAAGACTTTTGAATGGTACAGAAAGTAAAATAAAACAAGGTAATGCAAAAGATCTACAAAAAAAATAATAATATTGATTACAGCCGTATTTATGTACTAAAAACGGCTGTTTTTCTATTTTTATAAGAAAATCTTAAAACATATGGCTTTTACCACGAAACAATGATATAATAAAACACATGTAAAAACCATATGGACATTTAATAAAAGGGAGGACGATATCAATGTCTGACAAATCTACTTTTTACTTAGTGCGTGAAGAAATTTTACCGGAAGCAATCAAAAAAACTATTAAAGTAAAAGAAATTTTAAAACGCGGTGAAATCAAAACTATTAATGAAGCTGTTGAAAGAATGGGCTTAAGCCGCAGTGCTTATTACAAATATAAAGATTATGTATTCCCGTTTTATGAAGCCAGCAAAGAGAAAATTATTACCTTATCCTTGTTGCTTGAACATAAAGCTGGTGTCCTTTCCAGAGTTTTAAACACTGTTGCCAGTGATTCCGGCAGCATTATGACTATTAACCAGGGTATCCCTTTGCAGGGTGTTGCAAATACCACTATTTCTATTGAAACAAAAGACCTTACAATTGATTTGGAAGCCTTATTAGATAAATTGCGTATGATCGACGGAGTGAAACGTTTGGAAGTTTTGGGCCAAGTTTAAGTTATATCCGTTGATGCGCTTTTAACCTTGGAGGGGATATTGTGAAAGAGTGCATTAAAGTCGGGCTTTTAGGTGCAGGAACAGTGGGCAGCGGTGTATTGACTGTTTTAGAAGAAAATACTGCTGAGATAGAAAAAAAAGTCGGTGTTCCAATCCATGTATCTAAAATTTTAGTCCGTGATATGAAAAAAGCTAAAGAATTATCAGAAAAATATCAGTTAACAGACAAAATCGAAGATATTGTTGAAGATCCTGAAATTGATATCGTAGTTGAGCTTATAGGCCGTGAGCATCCGGCGAAGGAATACATTGCCGCTGCTTTAGAACATAAAAAGAATGTTGTAACGGCTAATAAAGATGTTTTAGCAAAATACGGTAAGGAATTATTTCCATTAGCAGAAGAAAATAAAGTGGATTTTATGTTTGAAGCAAGTGTAGGCGGCGGTATTCCTATTATCAGACCCTTAAAATCCTGTTTAGCCGCTAATAAAGTTACTTCTGTAATGGGTATTGTTAATGGCACTACCAATTATATGCTGACAAAAATGTCGCAGGAAAATATGGATTATGCTGATGTTTTGCGTGAAGCGCAGGAAAAGGGGTATGCAGAATCTGATCCTACCGCAGATGTTGGTGGCTTGGATGCAGCCAGAAAACTTGTTATTCTTGCGTCAATAGCATTTAATACGCGTATTGATTTAAGTGACGTTTTAGTAGAAGGTATTGACGGGCTGGATCTATGCGATATTGAACATGGTAAAGAGCTCGGTTATGCAATTAAGCTTTTAGCTATTGCTAAAAATAATGCTGAACATGGTATTAGCGTTTGTGTGCGTCCGACGATGCTGCCGGTATCTCATCCTTTAGCTGGTGTAAATGATGTATTCAATGCCATTTTTGTTACAGGTGATGCTATCGGAGATGCGATGTTCATGGGCCGTGGAGCTGGTAAAATGCCTACAGCAAGTGCGGTCTGCGGCGATATAATTGATGTTGCACGTAATATTATTCATAAATCGAACGGACGTATTAATTGTACCTGCTTTGATGAAAAACATCTCTGCAGTTTGGAGAATATGATGTCTCCCTGTTATATACGGTTACATGTACAGGATAAGCCCGGTGTTTTAGCTGCTATTGCTGCTGCTTTTGGAGCGCAGAATGTAAGCTTAAAGAATGTTGTACAAAAGAGTAAAGTCAAGGGTGTTGCGGAATTAGTCGTTATTACTTATGATGTCTCTGAATTAAATTTACAAATGGCGGTACAAACATTGAAAGCTCTGCCGATCGTTGAAAAGGTTTGCAGTGTTATTCGTGTTGAAGATCACGACCTGGAGTAATTTTGATATGAAAAATAAAATAACTGTTATTGTTCCTGCTACATCAGCTAATTGCGGACCGGGATATGATTCCCTGGGTTTAGCCTGCAACTTGTATAACGATTTTACTTTTGAAATTTTAGATACTCCTGGGTTTGCTTTAGAGGTTATTGGCGAAGGCGAAGATCGATTGCGGGCCGGTGGCAGAAATTTAGCATTTCTGTCATTTTTGAAGGTTTGGAATGAAGTTAGAGGTACTAGAATTGGCCTTAAAGTAACGATGCAGAACCGAATCCCCTTATCACGAGGTTTGGGCAGCAGTTCTACTGCCATAGTTGCCGGACTTGTAGCGGCTAATCTGCTTACTGGATCAACTTTAACTAAAGAGCGGCTTTTAAATTATGCTACGGAAATCGAAGGACATCCTGATAATGTGGCCCCGGCACTTTTAGGCGGTATTACAATCAGTTATATGGATAGATCAGGGGCACATTCACTGCGTTTTCTGCCGCAAAAAGAGCTGCGTTTTATAGCCGTTGTACCTGACCAGCCTCTTTCCACGCATAAGGCACGTCAGGCAATACCACAGCACATTCCTCATCAGGATGCTGTTTTCAACGCCAGTCGTACTGCACTTTATGTTGGCGCGTTGATGAGCGGCAATTATCAATATCTTAATGCTGCGTTAGAAGATCGTCTGCATCAGCCTTATAGAATTCCCTTAATTACAGGTACAGAGGCAGTTTTTGAGGCAGCCAAAGCGAACGGTGCTTATGGAGCTATTATTAGTGGAGCTGGATCTACTTTGATGGCCTATGCTGATCCAGAAAAAGATTGTGATATAATTGCTGCAGCAATGACCGACGCTTTTGAAAAATATGGCCAGCGCAGTACTGCTCATATTCTTAAGTTAGATTTTAATGGTGCCCGGGAAAAGGAACATAGCTGAAATTAAAATATTGCTTGACTTTTATATGCAGGATGGGTATAATACTCATTGTGATTCGGGGCGTGGCTCAGCTTGGTAGAGCGCTTCCTTGGGGTGGAAGAGGTCGTGGGTTCGAATCCCGCCGCTCCGACCATTTCGGATCGCCAGCCTTTACGGGTAACCCCCGTAAAGGCTTATTTTTTTGTCTGTGGGTAAGGAGGTTCACACCTATGATTCGTACGCTGCCTTTGGTTTGCAGTAATTGTGATAATAAATTCGTTCCTGCTGAAGAATTATATTATCGTGACAATTTTATGAGTAACAGTATTAGAGATGTGCATTTTATCTGCCCTGATTGTATAAAAAGATGGAAAGACAAATGGCGCATTAAAACAGCAGTTTTTTCTGAAAAAGATTATGTGATGACAGTGAGTATTACTTTGGAAGATGGCACAATATATAAAAATCTTGACTGTACTCCGTTAGAAGAAACTGTTGTTACAAGTGAAGAAATACCAGAAGAAGCACAGCGGAGATTATTCAGCATTTATACTGAATGGGATTCCGAACGCAAAAAGAATTACTTGAAAGATTGTACTTTTAAAGATGAGTTTATGCGCACAACTTTTAGCTGCGAAACCTATGGCGGAGAGAAGTTTAACGATATTGCCTTCCGTTTTAATATGAAGGGGCAAATAGAAACAGAAACACCGGTACCTGAATATGTTTTGAAACAAATAATAGATGCATATCGTTTATATGAAATGCAGAATAAAGAATAATTAGGGGGATAATATGCAGGAATTGTTGGAGAAAATTGAGAAACGGCGCACTTTTGCCATTATTTCTCATCCTGATGCTGGTAAAACAACCTTAACTGAAAAATTGTTGCTATATGGAGGGGCTATTCATCTAGCAGGATCAGTAAAAGCGCGAAAAAGTAATAAACATGCAGTCTCGGACTGGATGGAAATTGAAAAACAGCGTGGTATTTCCGTAACATCTTCTGTTTTGCAGTTTGATTATGCTGGGCACCGCGTAAATATTCTTGATACTCCTGGACATCAGGACTTCTCGGAAGATACTTATAGAACCCTGATGGCCGCAGACAGTGCTGTAATGCTTATTGATGCTGCTAAAGGTGTTGAACCGCAGACTAAAAAGCTGTTTTGGGTTTGTCATCGCAGAAAACTGCCAATTTTTACCTTCGTTAATAAATTGGACCGTTATGGAAGAAATCCGTTTGATTTGATGGCAGAGCTAGAACAGGTTCTTGGTATTCATGCTTACCCAATTAATTGGCCTATTGGCATTGATGGTAATTATAAGGGCGTTTATGACCGTATCAAAAAGCAGATCGAACTTTTTGAGGATGATAATAGCCATGGTTCTAAAATTTTAAAATCTACTACCGGTTCTCTTGATGACCCTCAGATTATTGAGGCATTAGGGCAAGAGTTATATGATAATTTGTGCAATGATATTGAACTTCTTGATCTGGCAGGCGATGAATTTGATATGACGCGTGTAAATAATGGCGAACTGACACCGTTGTTTTTTGGCAGTGCTATGACTAATTTTGGTGTTCGCAGCTTTTTAGAGAAATTTTTAGAGCTTTCTCCACAGCCACAGCCAAGAATTTTGCAGAATGGTGAAATTTTAGATCCTTCTACAGAAGAATTTTCTGCATTTGTTTTTAAAATTCAGGCTAATATGAACCCAGCTCATCGTGACAGAATCGCTTTTATGCGTATTTGTTCCGGCGTCTTTGAAAAAGGGATGTCTGTTTATCACAAACAGGGAGGAAAAGTGGTTAAACTTTCACAGCCACAGCAGTTTTTGGCTCAGGAAAGAACTATCGTAGAAAAAGCTTATCCCGGTGATATTATAGGCGTTTTTGATCCAGGTATCTTTGGAATCGGTGATTCCTTAAGCGATGAAAAAATGAAAGTCCAATTTGAGGATTTCCCTGTTTTTCCGCCGGAAATTTTTGCCAGAGTGCAGCCAAAGGATTCTCTGAAGCGGAAACAATTTGTCAAAGGAATTACTCAATTGGCACAGGAAGGCGCTATTCAGGTCTTTGAACAAAAGGATATCGGCATCGAAAGCTTTATTGTTGGTGTTGTTGGTGTTCTTCAGCTGGAAGTATTGGAATATCGGCTTATCAATGAATACAGTGCCCAGCTTTTGATGAATCAGCTTGCTTATACCGTTGCCCGTTGGGTTTATGCGGAAGATAAAAAACTTATTGATAATATTAAAGGACTGGATAGCGGTATGCTTGTATATGACCAAAAAGACAGACCTGTTATTCTTGTTAATAACGAATGGTCATTGAACTGGATTTTAGAACGAAATCCTGGCATTCAATTTTTGACAGTTCCTTCAGATGTTGCTAAAATTTAGATATTAAAATATAAATTATGTAATAATTTAAGTAAAGTTAATTGTAAAAACTTTAAAAAGTAGTTTATGCTATAAACAGTGGCAAAAGAATTTTTGGTGAGGTGAAAAGTATGACATATAAAAACGGAACAAATAAATTCACCTTATCACAAAAAATAGTTCTTCTGATAACGTTTGTTATAGTTGCATCATTATTGCCTGCCAGTTTGCTTATAGCTCATAGAGTTTCCGGTGTCGTTGATGAACGTATAAGTGTAAATGCTGTCAGTATTACTACTTTACTCTCTCATTCGCCAGCTGTAATCCGTTCGCTGACATATGAAACTGATATCAATAATACCAATGAAACTCTGAATAATGTCGTTAACATGGCGGCCAAGTCATGTAAAGCCAGTATTATTATTTTAGACCGCAATAAAAATATACGGGTATTTCACAATCCTACTTCGATAGACGGATTTGAAGATGAAGCGCGTCAGATAGTGGCTGAACAGGGACTGAGTACTAATCTAAACTGGTATGATACTTCAGTTTTTAATGAAAAGGCAGTAGGGGTCATTCGCGATGACCGTAATACTGTTGTTGGCTATATTGTAGCTGGAGTATCACCTAAAATGATTCAGGATTTGACAGTAGAATCAGTTCTGCTGATTTTTCTGGCAAGTTTATTTGGTTTGTTTGTAGGTATAGGCGGAGCTGTTTTTTTAGCACGTCATGTAAAAGCTACTTTATTTGGATTAGAGCCTGAAGATATTGCCACATTGTTACAAGAACGCAATGCATTGCTTAATTCTGTAAAAGAGGGTGTTGTTGCAATCAATAAAGATGCTGAAATAACTTTGATTAATACTGAATCAGAGTTTTTGTTTGCTCAGGCAGGAATACCTAATCCACACACACTTCTAGCCAAACCGCTTGAAACAGTTATGAACGGATTAACGCTGGATACTGTTTTAAAAGAGGGAAGAGCAACATTGGATATGCCGGTACAGGTAGGTTCTGTTCTATTTATCGCAACTCTTGTTCCGTTATTTGACAATGGACATATCGGTGGTGCCATTATAACATTTCGTAAAAAAACGGAATTAGAAGAATTGGCTAATCAGTTGACTGGTGTACGTAATTATGCTGATGCACTAAGAGCTCAGACACATGAATTTATGAATAAAATGCATGTTATCATGGGTTTGATTGATATGAAAGCTTATGACGAGTTAAAACAGTTTACGATGGAAATTGCCAATAACCGGCAGGCTGAAGCTGCTTATGTAGTCACCAGATTAAAAGATATTACATTAGCAGGTTTTATTTTAGGGAAAATCAGCAGGGCAAGAGAATTAGATATCGAGTTTTCTTTAACAGATGAAAGCGAACTTACAACCGAATTTATTCGTCCTACAGTACAGGAGCTGATTCTTATTATTGGCAACTTGATTGAAAATGCTTTTGATGTTCTGCGTGATCATCCCAGTGAAAGAATTGTAAATCTGAGTATTTTAACCTTTGATAATGAAATAATGGTCATGGTTGAAGACTCCGGACCTGGTATTCCTGAAAATAAACTTGAAACTATCTTTGAAAAAGGTTATTCTAGTAAGGGGCCCAGACGCGGTATCGGACTTTTTTTAATAAAACAGACAGTTACCCATTTAAAAGGTACTATCGAGGTTGAATCAACCGTAGGCGAAGGTACCACGTTTACCATAAGATTACCAATCGTAAGGACGGTGAAAACATCATGATCAAAGTTTTAGTAGTAGAAGACGACCCGATGGTAGGGAAGCTTCACGAACATTATTTGACCCAAATCAAAGGTTTTCAACTATGTGATATCGTTCGCAACAGTGATGAAGCTTTGAAAATTATGCAGACTAAAGAGTACAATCTTGTCATTCTTGATATTTTTATGCCAGGAATGGATGGTCTGCAGCTGCTGGCAAAAATCAGAGAACAGGAATATGATGTCGATGTCATTATTGTATCCGCTGCCAATGATAAAGATAAGATTAAAGCAGCACTGCGGTTAGGAGCATTTGACTACATTATAAAACCTTTTGAATTTGAAAGATTTAATCTGGCGTTAAATAATTATAAGAGCCGCTATAACTTGGTTGAAGAACAGTCCATCCTTAAACAGGATGAACTTGACAAAACTATCATTCATCAGGATACAGATGTAGAAGTTACTTTACCGAAAGGTTTGGACAAGAATACTTTAAATACTGTTTGGTCTGAAATTATTAAAATCGACGGAATGTTTACTACAGAAGAAATTTCGGCTAAAGTTGGTATTTCACGTGTTTCAATCCGTAAATATTTGGAATTTCTTAAATCCTTGAAACTATTGAGCCTTGATCTTCATCGAGGCAGTGTAGGTCGTCCTGTTTACAAATACAAATGCATTGATAAAAATGCAAATATTATTGATCTATATATTCAATAAAGGTTGTTGCTGATGGAAAAAATTACTGCTATTCAGGTTTTGGATGTACCTGTGCACCCATATAGTATGGATGCGGCTGTTCAATATCTTGATGATAAGATACAAGAACAAAAGCACTCATTTGTAGTTACTGCTAACGCAGAAATTATTATGATGTGTCAAGACGATGCAGAATATAAAAATATCTTAACTAATGTTGCCGATTTAGTCCTGCCTGATGGCGCCGGTACCGTTTGGGCAGGCAGACAGTTAGGATATGCTGTGCCGGAGAGAGTTGCAGGGTTTGACTTATTTAATCGTTTACTTAATCTGGCTGCTGAGAAAGGTTATAGAGTTTTTTTCTTTGGCGCGTCGCCTGGTATAGCTGAAGCTGCAAAGAAAAAAGCAGAAAGTTTATATCCTGGTGTAACTGTAGTTGGATGCAGGGATGGTTATTTTAAAGACAGTGATAACAAGTCTATAATAGATGCCATTAATAATAGCGGCGCACAGATTTTATTTATTGCGTTGGGAGCCCCTAAACAGGAAAAATGGCTTCAGACACATCTTCAAGAGCTAAAACCTTATATTACTATGGGAATAGGCGGTAGTTTTGATGTGTTGGCCGGAAAAATGGAACGTGCACCGTTATGGATGCAAAAATATTCTTTGGAATGGCTTTTTAGGCTCTACAAACAACCGAGCCGTTTTACAAGAATGCTTGCTTTACCTAAATTTGTTATTAAAGTAATTTGTTCCAAATGAAATAAAAATGGACAAAAAGATATGGCTGTATTATAATAATGTGATGAACTAAAGGTTCATCACATTATTGTTTTCTTTTTCTTTTCTTAAACTTGCCGAAAGAGAGGGACTCTCTATGAATATAGTCAAAGACGGTCATCCGTTCATATTTGCTTTTGCTATTATTACTTTTGCTGTAGGTTATTGGGGTAGTTTAATATGGGCCGTAGTTCCTGCAGTGTTAATGCTATTTTTTATTTATTTTTTCCGTAATCCCAATCGTCCTACACAATCAGATGACTCTATTATTTATTCTCCTGCAGATGGAACAGTAATGGCAATAGAAGACTTTTATGATGAAGAATATTTAAATGAAGATGCTATAAAGGTTACTATTTTCCTTTCCGTTTTTAATGTGCATGTCAATCGCAGCCCTGTTAATGGTGAAATAAAATACCAGCGTTATACATGTGGGCAGTTTGTGCCGGCATATAAAAAATCTGCCTCTTTTGAAAATGAACGTCATGCTATTGGAGTTCAAAACGATAAGATGAGAGTTTTGGTTATTCAGGTTGCAGGATTACTGGCGCGTCGTATTGTATCGTGGGTGACTTTAGGTCATAATTTGAAACAAGGCGAATGTTATGGTATGATTAAATTTGGATCAAGTACTGAACTCGTTTTACCAAAAAATGTTGAAATTCTTGTAAAAAAAGGTGATTCAGTAGTTGGAGGAGTTTCTCTGATCGGGAGGGTTCATTAAAAGATGAATTATCGTCGTATCATACCTAACAGCATTAGTGCATTAAGTTTAACATTTGGCGTGTTATCTATTTTTGATACATTTGAAGGCAATTTTTCCAGAGCAGCTATATTTATAATATTGGCTGTTATTGCAGATTCTATGGATGGAAGAGCTGCTCGCTTTTTAGGAGTAGGAGGCGGGGAATTTGGTAAAGAACTGGATTCTTTATGTGATTTAGGTTCTTTTGGTGTCGCTCCTGCTATTCTTATTTATCAATATGGTATGACAGATTTAGGTTTACTTGGAAAACTCATTGCTTCCATTTTTACAATTTGTGGTGCTATGCGTTTAGCAAGATTTAATGTAAATGTTGGTGAGGTAAAGGGATATTTTCAAGGCATGCCGATTCCTGCGGGAGCCTGTGTTTTAGCAACGTATGTTCTTTCTGATTATTCCTTTTCCACTTATTTTGTTGCAATTCTAACTTTTGTAATTGGTTGTATTATGTATAGTAATGTAAAATTTCCGGATTTTAAAGGTAAAGGAAATCCAATGTTTTTACCTCCGGTAATTGTTGCTGCTGCTGTTGGCATATATTTACTTTATGTAAACCTTTCAGCATGGCCTTTTGCGGCCATGTTTACCTATTCGTTAGCTGGGATTATTAACTGTGTTTATGCAAAAATACTAAACAAGCAGTAAATATTTTTAGAAAGCAAGGAGATTTTTGATGAGTACCTATTTTGACTTGATCATGATTCCGTTGCAGCTTTTAATTGTATTCTTCACGATCTATTATTTTACGCTTTCTTTCTTTGGCCTTTTTGGCCGCAGACCAGAAGAAAAAATTTATGATGAGCAAAAAACTTTTGCTATGATCGTTTGTGCACACAATGAAGAGCAAGTTATCGGTCAATTGGTCGAGAATCTGCATCTGCTCAATTATTCTGATCATTTATATGATATTTTTGTAGTTGCAGATAACTGTAAAGACAATACAGCGCAAATTGCCCGTCAAGCAGGAGCAATCGTTTATGAACGCTTTAATGATAATGAAAAAGGCAAAGGATTTGCAATGGATTGGATGTTCCAAAGGCTTTTTGAAATGGAACGTCAATATGATGCTGTTTGTGTCTTTGATGCAGATAATTTAGTTCATCCTAACTTTTTAAGAGAAATGAACAGCCGTTTATGTAAAGGTGAACGATTAATTCAGGGATATTTGGACTCTAAAAATCCTAATGATACCTGGATTTCAGGAGTATTTTCTATTTCTTTCTGGGTCGTAAACCATGTATGGCATTTAGCTAAATATAATATCGGTTTATCGAGCTGTCTTGGCGGCACTGGTATGTGTATTTCTACAGATATATTGCGCAGACATGGCTGGGGTGCTACATGCCTTACAGAAGATATGGAATTTACAATGAAAGCTTTGTTGGAAGGTATACCTACTACTTGGGCACATGATGCCATCGTCTATGATGAAAAGCCTCTTACTTTTATGCAATCCTGGAATCAACGTAAACGTTGGGCTCAAGGGCATTTTGATGTAGCAAACCGTTATATCGGTAAATTGTTTGTAAAAGGCATTAAGGAAAGAAATATCGTTGTTCTTGATGGAATAATCAATTTATTCCAACCGTATTTCTTACTTATTTCTACTTTTTTTGTCATTTGCAGTTATATCTATCAATTTTATCCTTTCTATACAAATGTCTTATATGCTATTCTACCGTTAGAAGTTTGGACGCTGATAGGTATAGGTCAGTATATTTTTCCTATGATTGTACTTTTTAAAATTCATGCTTCTTTTAAATCATGGATGTACCTTTTATTGTATCCGCTCTTTATTTACAGCTGGATACCTATTACTGTACTGGGGTATATTCACAGGCATGATCATGAATGGAGCCACACTGCTCATACTCGCGGAATAAGCTTTAACGAAGTTTTAATTCCGGAAAATGCTGAACTTGGCCCGAAACAAGTCGTATTTCCTAAAAAACAATAACTTTTGACCGCTCTTCTAAAGAGTGGTCTTTTTCTTTATAAAATGCTTGAATTCTTTATTTTATAAGGTTTTTATGTTATTATAAGATAATAAGATATAAAATATATAAGGAGAAGTTTGTGAAGATACGCGGTATTTTATTTGATTTAGATGGAACATTGATCGATACTATCGATTTGATAATCCAAGCATTTGAACACAGCTTTGCAGTTTGTTTGAATAAAAAGATGCCACGTGCAGAGTTGGTGAAATATTTTGGGCTGCCGTTACGCAGTGCTATGGAAAATTATGTAGATAAAAATCAGGTAGAAACATTATGTGCAGTTTATAGAGAGTTCAATCTAAAATATCACGATGAGCTTATTAAACCGTTTCCAGGGGTTAAAGAAACATTGTCTGTTTTGCAGCAGCGTGGAATAAAAATGGCTGTTGTTACTTCCAAAAAGGTACCAATGGCCAAACGCGGTTTGCAGTGTATGGGGTTGGAAACCTATATAGAAGCGGTTATTGGATGTGATATATGCCAACATCATAAACCACATCCAGAACCAATGGAGAAAGCCTTGAGCGCTCTTAAACTGAAAGCTGAAGAATGCCTTTGTATAGGCGACAGTCCTTTTGATTTACAAAGTGGACAGGCGGCAGGCTGTTATGGTACGGCAGCTGTTAGTTATACCAGCTTTGACTGGCAGGAAATGCTTGATGAAGGTAATCCAACGTATATTCTGAAAGAAATGCCAGATTTGATAAAGATTATTGATGATTTGAATAATAAACACTAAGGAGGACAATATGCGTAAAATAGCAATCATAGGTGGAACAGGAATCTATAGTCCGGAAACGTTACAATGTTTTGAGGAAAAGGTGATTCAAACTCCTTATGGAGCAGCTTTATGTAATATTGGAACAATGTGCGGCAATCAGGTAATTTTCATTACCCGTCATGGTGTGGGACATAAAACAGCTCCGCATAAAGTAAACTATCGTGCAAATATCTGGGCACTGAAAAGTCTCGGTACAGAAGAAATTTTTGCGACTACTGCAGTTGGATCTTTAAATCCTGATATGGAACCCGGACATTTCGTTGTATGTGATCAGGTTTTAGATTTTACGAAAAGCCGTATCAATACTTTTTACGACAATCCAGAACGTGGTGTCGCTCATGTTGATTTTACCAATCCTTACTGTCCAAGATTACGAGACAAAGTAATTAATTGTTTATATAAAACAGATATTATTTTTCATAAAAAAGGCTGCTATGTATGTACTGAGGGACCTCGCTTTGAAACTGCTGCTGAAATAAAAATGTTTGCAATGTTGGGCGGTGACCTCGTTGGTATGACTAATATGCCGGAATCCTTGCTGGCCAGAGAAGCAGAAATGTGTTATACAAATTGTTCCATAGTTACTAATATGGCTGCCGGAATTTCTCCGACACCTCTTTCTCACAGTGAAGTAGTTGAAGCTATGGATAAAAGTATTAAAAATATGGAACAGCTTATCAGCGCCTTTATTGCTGCTAATGAAGCTGATAGTATGGAGTGTGGATGCCCGCAGTGTATGACTGAATTTGGTGGTTTTACTTTATAAGGAGCCTGTAAAAATGGTTAAAACTATGGAATGGCAGGGACAGAGCCTGCTTTTATTAGATCAGACGAAGCTGCCATCAGAAATTATAACTATTCTTTGTAAAGATTACCGTAGAGTAGGAGAAGCAATAAAACGTTTGGAAGTACGAGGAGCACCTGCTATTGGTGCGGCTGCGGCCTTTGGAATGGTATTAGGATGGCAGGAGCTTGCATCAAGATATGCTGATTTCAGCCAGGAAACTCTTTTAATAGAGTTCAAAAAAATAAAAAACTTTTTGCTTTCTACTCGCCCGACAGCAGTTAATCTTGGTTGGGCAGTTGAAAAAATATATAAACATGCTGTTGCTATGATAAATGCACAGCAATCTTTAAAAGCTATTGAAACTTCATTGGGAAATTTAGCCTGTAAAATTTATCAGGAGGATATTGAAGTCAATAGAAGGATTGGTATCTATGGGGCCGCATTATTGCCGCTGCAAGCCAGAATACTCACGCATTGTAATGCAGGAGCTTTAGCTACCTGTGGATGGGGAACTGCCTTGGGGGTTGTCAGACAAGCTTTTTTAGATGGACGGCTGGAGATGGTATACGCAGATGAGACACGACCGTTATTACAGGGGGCGCGTTTAACAGCCTGGGAATTAATAGAAGATAATATTCCTGTTACTTTGATTACCGACAATATGGCAGCCTGGGTTATGCAAACTCAACATATAGACTCTGTTATAGTCGGCGCAGATAGAATTGCTGCCAATGGTGATACGGCAAATAAAATCGGTACTTATGGAGTGGCATTGGCTGCAAAATATCATCAGATACCATTTTATATTGCTGCACCGATCAGTACTTTTGATTTTACTTTAGAAACTGGCAAACAGATCCCTATTGAAGAACGTTCTGCTGACGAAGTACGATTGCTTCATAGTGTGGTAACAGCACCACAGCAGGTGAATGTTTTTAATCCTGCTTTTGACGTCACTCCGGGAGAACTGATTACCGGCATTATTACAGAATATGGTGTTATATCTGCGCCATATATAGAAAATATAAAAAAATTGCAGAAAATACTGCAAGAGGAGGACTAATATTAACTATGGAAAGTATGATTCGTGATATAGCTTTAGCACCATCCGGAAAGCAAAAAATCTCTTGGGTAAAGGAGCATATGCCTTTGCTCAATATTCTTAATGAAAAATATAGTAAAAATCAAATTTTTAATGGTTTGAATATGGTAGTTACCATTCATTTAGAAGCGAAAACTGCATATTTGGCCCAAGTACTCAAAAATGCTGGCGCTAATGTAGTGGTAACCGGCAGCAATCCGCTGTCTACTCAGGATGATGTAGCTGCAGCGTTAGCTGATAGCGGTGTTACTGTTTTTGCAACCCATAACTGTACTGATAAAGAATACGATATGTATCTCAGCAAAGCATTAGATGTTGAGCCTGATCTTATCATTGATGATGGCGGGGATCTTGTTAATATGCTGCACGGTGAACGCAAAAATTTGGTTGCTAAACTTATTGGCGGCAGTGAAGAAACTACTACTGGCGTGCATCGTTTAAAGGCTTTATCCAATAACGGTAAGTTGGCTTTTCCCATGATTGCAGTTAATGATGCTTATTGCAAATATCTTTTCGATAATCGTTATGGCACTGGCCAATCTTCTTGGGATGGTATTATGCGCACTACAAACCTTTCTGTTGCAGGAAAAACAGTAGTCGTTGCTGGTTATGGCTGGTGCGGCAAAGGGGTAGCAATGCGTGCTAAAGGATTAGGCGCTAATGTTATAGTTACTGAAATAGACCCTATTAAAGGGATAGAAGCTGTTTTTGATGGGTTCAGAGTAATGCCTATGCAGGAAGCTGCTAAATATGGCGATTTCTTTGTTACCGTTACCGGCTGTAAAGATGTTATCACAAAAGAACATTTTGCTGTTATGAAAGATGGAGCCATTCTTAGCAATGCTGGTCATTTCGATGTTGAAATAAACATCAAGCATCTTGAAGAATTAACTGTAGAACCGTCGTATGAGGTTAGAAAAAATATCAAAACTTTTACGATGTCAAATGGCCGCAAAATAAATTTATTGGGAGAAGGCCGTCTTGTAAATCTGGCCTGCGGCGATGGACACCCTGTAGAAGTAATGGATCTTTCTTTTGCGATGCAGTTTTTAGCAATGAAATATCTGTGGGAACATAAAAATGAACTTGAAAATAAACTTTATGTTTTACCAGAAGAGTTGAATACAGAAATTGCTGCGCTTAAATTACAAGCTATGGGTGTAGGTATTGATAAGTTAACGCAGGAACAGGAAACATATCTGCACCAGGCCTAAAGGAAGTGTTAATCTTGCGGGATGATCTCATTATTGATGCGGCTCGTAGACAAATAGTTACTGCAGGCATAAAAATGGTCGAGCAAAAAATGATTGCAGGATCTTGGGGAAACCTAAGCATAAAAATAGATACTTCACGTTGTGCAATAACACCATCTGGACGTAGTTATGACAGCTTAAATACTGAAGATATTGTTGTTGTGGATATGCAAGGTAATAAAATAAAGGGAGCTTTGATTCCTTCATCAGAAACACCTCTGCATCTGGCAATCTATAATGCTATACCTGCAGCACAAGCCATAGTTCATACACATAGTGTTTATGCCAGTGCCTGCGCTGCGCTGCATAGATCGATACCGGCGTTAATTGAAGATCTGGTGCAAATAATAGGCGGTAGTGTGGACGTTGCCGAATATGCGTTACCGGGAACAAAAGTATTAGCTGAAAATGCCTTAATAGCTTTACAAAATAAAAAAGCTGCATTACTAGCTAACCATGGAGTTGTATGCTGGGGAATTTCTTTAGAAACTGCTTTAATGACTGCTGAAATAGTTGAGAAAGCAGCACATATTTATTGTATTTGTGAAACTATGGGCGGTGCTAAATTATTACCGGAATCAGACATTGCTATAATGCATGATTTCTACAAGCAGCATTATTCTAAACGCCAAATAGAAAAGGGAGATGAAGTACTTGAGTAAATTACTAATAAAAAATGTAGAAATAATTTCTACTCCCGATAACGAAAAATATTTTTTAGGCATTGATAATGACACTATCAGTGTTATCAGCAAAGAAATGCCAACAGGTTTTGAAAATGCTGAAATAATCAATGCTTCTGATAAGATTGCAGTGCCTGGTCTGGTAAACACTCATACACATGCTGCTATGACTTTATTGCGCAGTTACGCAGACGATATGGTATTGATGGACTGGCTGCAAAATAAAATCTGGCCTGCAGAAGCGGGATTAAATGATGAAGATATCTATTGGGGCACAATGCTTTCAATCGCAGAAATGCTTAAAACAGGAACTACATGTTTTGCAGATATGTATTTTGCAATGGATAAAGTTGCCCAGGCAGTGAATGAAACTGGTATTCGTGCTTCTTTAAGCCGTGGTCTGGTTGGACTTACACCAGATGCTGATGAAAAACTGCAGGATAATGAAATGCTTTTTAAAAACTGGCATGGAAAAGCTGATGGCCGTATTAGAGTAATGTTTGGTCCTCATGCTCCCTATACTTGTCCTGTCTCATATTTAAAGAAAGTTGTAGCTAAAGCCGGTGAATTGAATGCGGAAATTCATATGCATTTATGTGAAACGGCAGGAGAAGTAAGTGATTGTGTAAAAGAGCACAATATGACACCTATAAAACTAATGAATAGTTTAGATATGTTTGATTGCGGAACTTTAGCTGCACATTGCGTGCATGTAAGTGAAGCAGACTTGGATATAATGGCTGATAAAAAAGTCCGTGTAGCACATAATCCGCAGAGCAATCTAAAGCTGGCCAGCGGTATTGCTCCAGTGCCGGCAATGCTTAAACGTGGTATTATAGTCGGTTTAGGTACTGATGGAACTTCCAGCAATAATAATTTGGATCTTTTAGAAGAGTGCCGTCTGGCAGCTATGCTTCATAAAGGAATAAGCGGTGATCCATTGCTTATTCCCGCCCAGGAAGCTTTAAAATTGGCAACTAAACAAGGTGCTTCGGCTTTGGGATTTACTGATGTAGGAGAGATTGAGGTAGGTCAGAAAGCTGATATTGTTCTTTACGATATGCAGAAGCCTTATTGGTATCCACGCCATGATCGTGTTTCTTTACTGGTTTATGCTGCAAGCGCAACTGATGCTGATACAGTTATTGTCAACGGTAAAGTTTTAATGAAAAATGGCGAACTGTTGGAAATGGATGTAGAAAAAATTTATGCGGAGGCCAATATGCGAGGCCATCGCTTAACTAGATAAAGCAAAAAACTTTAGGAGTGACGAGAGTGGCAAAAATACTTGTAAAAAACAATTTAGCACCTGCTGTTTATGAATTTATTATTGAAGCGCCAATGATAGCTCATAAATGCCAACCCGGTCAATTTGTTATGATTCGTACAGATGAAAACAGCGAACGTATCCCTTTGACTATAGCTGATTTTGATCGTGAAAAAGGGACAATAACTTTGATTGTGCAAACAGTAGGCAATACTACAACACATCTTTGTGAAACTTTTATTGTTGGTGATGAAATTTTAGATGTTCTTGGCCCATTAGGAATGCCTTCACATATGGGTAAATTCGGTACTGTTGTTTGCGTTGGTGGCGGTATCGGCGTTGCACCGGTTTATCCCATTGCTCGTGCTTATCATAAATTGGGTAATAAAGTCATTTCTATTATCGGTGCCCGCAATAAAGATCTGATTATTTTTAAAGAAAAAATGGAAGCTGTCAGTGATGAATTGATTATTACTACTGATGATGGAAGTGCTGGTCAGAAAGGCTTTGTTACAGATCCTCTGAAAGCAATGCTTGAAGCCGGTGAAAAAATTGATTTAGTCTTGGCTATTGGACCTGTTATTATGATGAAGAATGTTGCAGAAACTACCCGACCCTATGGAACACCGACTACTGCAAGTTTAAATACTATTATGGTTGACGGAACCGGAATGTGCGGTGGGTGTCGTGTCAGGGTAGGGGATGAAAATAAATTTGCATGTGTTGACGGCCCGGAATTTGACGCACATTTAGTAGATTTTGCTAATCTTGTTCAGCGTCAGCAAATGTATAAAGGTCAGGAAATGCTTGAATATAGCTGCGGAGGTCATTGCAAATGCGTGGAGGAATGAGAAATCCTATGCCGGAACAACCGGCTGATATAAGAAATAAAAATTTTGAAGAGGTAGCGCTTGGTTATGATATGGCAACTGCTATCGATGAAGCACAGCGTTGCTTAAATTGTCCTAAACCGCGCTGCGTTGAAGGTTGTCCGGTTAATGTAGAAATACCAGCTTTTATTCAAGCTATTGCTCAAAGTAAATTAAATGAAGCTATAACTATCCTGAAACGTAAAAATAGTTTACCAGCTGTTTGCGGACGCGTTTGTCCTCAGGAAAATCAGTGTGAAAGTAAATGCGTTTTAGGTATCAAAGGAGAATCCGTTGCTATCGGACGTCTCGAACGCTTTGTTGCAGATTATGCTCGTGAGCAGGGAATTGATATCACCAAAACTGATATAGATTCATCAAAAGATAAAAAGATAGCAATTGTTGGCAGTGGTCCTTCAGGTTTAACAGCTGCAGGAGATCTTGCTAAAATGGGCTATGATGTTACTATGTATGAGGCTCTTCATGCTCCAGGTGGAGTTTTAATGTATGGTATTCCACAATTTCGCTTGCCGAAAGAAATTGTAAAACACGAAATTGACGCCTTAAAAGATTTGGGGGTAAAAATAATCCCTAATGCCGTCATTGGCAGAACCTTCACCATCAAAGAATTAATGGATGAAGAAGGATTCAGTGCCGTTTATGTAGGTACAGGTGCTGGATTGCCACATTTCATGCATATAAATGGCGAAAATTTAAATGGAGTCTATTCTGCAAATGAATTTCTTACTAGAGTTAATTTAATGCGTGCATACCAATTTCCTAATGTTGCAACTCCTGTATATGTAGGTAAAAATGTTGCCGTTGTCGGTGCTGGAAACGTTGCTATGGATGCCGCGCGTACAGCAAAACGTCTTGGCGCTGAACAGGTATATATAGTTTATCGCCGCAGCGAAGACGAAATGCCGGCTCGCAAAGAAGAGATAGGCCATGCTAAAGAGGAAGGCATTGAACTGAGACTGCTCAATAATCCTACCCGTATTCTCGGAAATGATAAGGGCTGGGTTAATGGTATGGAATGTGTAAAAATGGAACTTGGTGAACCTGATGCATCAGGACGGCGCTCTCCTGTAGAAATCAAAGGTTCAGAATATGTTCTTGATGTTGATATGGTAGTTATGGCGATAGGCCAAGGGCCTAATCCTTTACTCAAACAAACAACACCTGAACTGGAAACTAATAAACGCGGCAATATTGTTGCTAATGAAGAAGGTGCTACATCTATTCCTGGTGTTTTTGCCGGTGGCGATATAGTTACTGGTGCGGCAACAGTAATTTCTGCTATGGGAGCCGGTAAAAAAGCAGCTTTGGCAATTGATGAATATTTGTCAAAACATTAATTAAAAATTTCTTTCTCTGATAATAATAACCGTATAAAATATCCGGTAAAAATTTGCCGGATATTTTTAATTTTCTATTCATATTTGTTTTTATTTTACTTAACTTCAGAATGGTAAAAACTTCTATGATATGTTAAAATAAATAAGATAAGTTTTATATTAAAAATTTTTCTTCGAGGTGAATAAAATGCAATTTCCGTTAGTATTAGGAGTTTCTGCACGTCATGCTCATTTATGCCGCGAGCATATGAACATTTTATTTGGTGAAGGGTCTGAATTACACCCCAAAAAATATATTGGACAACCGGGACAGTATTCTTCGGAAGAGCAGATTACTTTAGTAACTGCTAAAGGTGAGATGAAATTAAGGATCATCGGTCCTTTGCGTAAATATACACAACTGGAGCTATCTTTTACTGATGCCAGAAAAGTAGGTCTGAATCCTCCAATTCGAAATTCTGGAGATATTAAAGAATCTGCTGGAGGAAAATTAGTAGGACATAAAGGTGAAGTAGAAATTACAGAAGGTGTTATTATAGCTGCAAGGCATATCCATTTATATCCTGAAACAGCAGAAACATATGGTTTAAAAGATGGTGATATCGTTTCTATCCAAACAAATGGAGAACGTGCTTTAATTATGAATAATGTTTTAGTGCGTGCCGGTGAAGGGAATGCTGATGAAGTACATATTGATACTGACGAAGCTAATGCATGCAATTTAGACAGTGGTATGATGGTTGAAATTATTGCAAAATAATTAACGAGGTGGTAAAGTGATAAAATTCTTGATATTTCTATCCCTGTTAATTCAATTGTCATTACTAAATATCGGTTATGCAAAAGAATATCGTAATCCTGAAGCTGGCTTTAAAATAAACATACCACAACAGGAAATAAACATTGTAAGTAAAAATTTTTATGGTGGAATACAGCCTAATGGTAACTTTATTTACGTTTATAGCCTGAATCAAAAACAGGCATCAGATTTATTAGAAGAAAATTTCACTACAGATGCTTTTAATGATGATTATACGGCAATTGAATTATTGGAACGTTCTGGTATTGATCCTCAAAAAGCCAGTCTTAAATTATTGGATCCTGTTCTCTACTGGCCTTCAGATAAACCTTTTATTAAACAGCTGCCCAATGATGTTGCTTTTAATATTCAAACTCAAAAAATCCATGGCAGAAAAAGTTTAAATATGCAGTTTACTGAAAATATGGAAAACGAAATTAAGGATAAAAATTCATATTTATGTTCAATTGATTTGCTTTCTGCAAATAACAGATTATACGTAATCAGTACCAAAGTCTTAAACAGCCAAAAAGAGTCTGAAGTATCAGCTGAATCAATACGTAACGAGTATCGAAAAGGTGTGTTAATAACAAAACCTTCTGCAAATACTAATACATTAATTTACACTGATAAAATAGGAAAATTTAAATTTGATCTTCCTGAAAATTGGTATTATGTTCAAAGTTACTTTTCTGATAATCCTAAAGCTTGTTTGACTTTTGCCTTACCGTTGGAAACTTTGGAAAAAATTAAGGAAAAAACTCAAAATTTGGAAGCGAATGACTTAGATAAAGAGAAAATAGCTGATAATGTTTCCGAAGAAAATATAGCGTCATGGATGGATTTACTAACAGAAAGTGTATGGTCAGTTTCCTGTGAAACAAAAGAATTTGAGACAGCTGCTTATTTAGAAAATCCAGAAGCTACTAAAGCAGAGATGCAGTTGTTGTTTTCAGAGCTAAAAAACTATATTGAAAGCAGCCGCTACTATAAAAACAGTAGGTTTGATTTTGATGTCAATATTACTCCTAAAATAGGATATATAAATTTCGATCTATCATTTAATTTAAAAGATAAAAAAGATTTCGACAATACCGGCAGAATTTTCTTTACAAAGAAAAAAGGTGGTCTTGTAGTTTATACATCCACTCTTAGAAATACAGAACAACCAGCTTCTAAAGAACTCATAGAGAATATTAAGATGCTTGATTTACAGTGATTTTGATGCCCCTTTACTTAGCAGTATGAATGCAAAGGAGACATAAATATGAGAAAAACAATCTGTTCAGGAATCATCACATTCGGTATCTTGGTCAGTCTTTCCAGCTGCTATGCTTTCGACTATCGCAGTGAAGAAGCTGGTTTCAGTGTCGATATTCCAGATGATAACACTATTATTGTCAATAAAGATCTGTTTGCGGCAGGCAGCAATAAGTCTGGCATGCATGGTATAGCAGCTATAAGTCAGCAATCTATTGAAAAATATACGAAAACAGCTTTTGCTACCAATAAATTTGAAAGTGATTTAAAGAAGATAGCTGAAGATATTAAAGCTGGAAAAGATATCTTAGCTGATCCTGCTTATGCTTATCTTACTGTACCGCAAAATGAGTTACAAGTATATATGCAGAAACTTATGCAGGATAATCCACAATCTTTACCTGGTAATAAAAACTATAAAATAACAAAGATTAACAAAATACCAGCATTAGAAATCAACAATGATATGCTGTTGAATTATGAAATAAAATTGCCAATTGCTTATACTCGGAAAGAACAGCAGAATATACAAAAATATAATCCTTATGTTAAATTCAGTGCTGATGGTAAACAGATGACAGCTCAGTACAATTTAATTTCTAAAATTTATATTTTGTCACAAAATGATCAATTATATAACATAAGCAGTGGATATGTTGAGTTTCCTGCAATAGAACAAAGTGAAACAGTGTTTGCAGAAAATAAAGCTGATAAATTTATTCAAAAGTTTACAGACAATAAAGTTGATAAACGTGCATATAAGAAATTCTCTAAAGCGTTTACAAAAAAACTGAATTTCTTTAAACCACAATTATCTAATTCTGAACTTATAATTAAAGATAGTATTTTTAACAAAGAGTTCAAAGTCCCACATAACTGGCTGTACATTCAAAGCAATCAAAAAGTGGAAAATATGCCTGTCAGCTTCTTCTCTGCATTACCTGTCAGCAGCTTGGAAAAGATGGGGAAGGAGTATATAGATTCTAAATTATTTAATATTGAAACTACCAAAATAGGTATGAATGTGGAATCTAATAATATTGATGACTTTGATTTTAGCAAAATTTTAAAAGCTTATTCCGAAGGTGTTATAGGTATTTCGGCAGAATATAAGCCAGCTCGTCCTCATGACCAAGGCCCAAAGCAGTTTTTAGAAAATCCTGTTTTTACTAAAATTATGTTCGAAGAATTTATGAACAAACCGTTTTTGAATCCACGTGAAAAAGCAAAACTAGAAAAGTTTGTTCAGATTAAAAATTTTACACATGATATTGATATCAATAAAGAAAACTGCCTGCTTCAATTTACTTATGATGTAGATTTACATTTGCCACAAACTTTATCTAAAATCAACCGACCTGGTTATGACATTTTTCAAGAAACCGATTTGACAGATTTATCTATACATGGGCAAAAGAAAGTTTACTTTGATGCAGATAATCGAATTAATCTGTTATGTTATTTTACACAAGATAAAACGATGAAATCAAATTTGATCCCAAAAGAATACGACAGCTATAATTTATTCAAAAGTTCTTTGTTAAAAGAAAAATATTAAAAAATACTTTCTAACACCTGGATAATAAGTCTTAAAATATTATCCAGGTGTTTTTATCTAAAAATACATCGTCATAAATCGTTTTTAAGGCAAGTGAAAAACAAATTGAATAGAAGTTATAATACAATCGATTAAAACAGCTTAAAAGAGAAATTTACGCATATATATGGATTTATGTTAAATATTTACGTTATAGAGTTTAACTGTATCAAAAATATCGTTAATACTTGCCGAAGGCCGTGTTGCGGTGTATCATGTAAATGTGATTATTTTACATAATATATATTATCGGACGTAAAGTGAAAATTGGTAAATTTCGTTGTAGATAGTTGTTGAAGAATAATTTCATTAAACGAACAATTGCAAACAGATGTTTTGACATTCTTACCTGTTCCTGATATAATAGAAACAATTAGAATAGAAATAAATGAACTTACTATCTTTAGAAATTTTTTGAGTATATGATGATTGGAATTGGAGGCTGGTTTTTATGGCAAGAAGAGCACGTTTCAGCGATTTTGATGGAGTTATTACAGAGGAAATGCTTTCCGATCGGCAAAGAGCTATTTTAGATTTCATTCGTGAGCACGTTTATGCTAAGGGATATCCTCCTGCAGTACGTGAAATTGGTAAGGCAGTGGGTTTATCTTCAAGTGCCAGCGTACACACTCATCTGCATAAATTAGAAGAATATGGTTTTTTGCAAAGAGATCCAGCCAAACCACGCGCTATAGAATTGACCCAAGACAGCAGCTGGCGGCAGAAAACGGTAGTTCCTGTTCCTTTGGTTGGCAAAGTCACTGCAGGGCAACCTATTCTGGCAGTTGAAAATGTTGAGGAGACCTATCCCATTCCACTAGATTTGCTTGGCTGTCAAGAAGATGTTTTTATGTTATCTGTTTCTGGAGATAGTATGATCAAAGCTGGTATACTTGATCATGATTACATTGTTGCCAGAAAGCAAAATTTTGCTAATAACGGAGATATAGTTGTTGCTCTTATTGATGGTGAAGAAACAACAGTTAAGCGTTATTTTCGTGAATTACGTTCAATTCGTCTACAACCAGAAAATGATGCCTATACTCCCATAACAGGTACTGATAATATTCAGGTTCTTGGTAAGGTAATAGCAGTATTCAGAATGCTGTAATGTCTATAATGTGCCAAATAAATACCATAAAGACGGCTATATGATGTCATATAGCCGTCTTTGTTTTCTGAGATAATTAAAAAGCAGACAAGAGGAACAGTAAAAATCCTCTTATCTGCTTTTCTATTGATATAAAATTTGAGTTTTTATTTCTCCCCTACCATTTTTGCAGCTGACATAATTGCAATACGCCCGTGCTCAAAAGTAAGTCCTCCTTGAAAATATACATTATAAGGTTCACGGCAAGGGCCATCAGCACTTAATTCTATTGATGCGCCTTGTACAAAAGTCCCCGCTGCCATAATTATTTCATCTTGATAGCCAGGAATTATTGCAGGAACTGGAACAACATGTGCATCAACTGGTGAATTTTTTTGTATGGCTATACAAAAATTACATAAACGCTCTTTAGTTTCCAAACGAATAGTCTGAATTATATCACTGCGTCTATCATTTGCAGAAGGAGTAACCTGATAACCCAGGCGTGAAAATACTGCAGAAGCAAAAATTGCTGTTTTAACAGCTTGCAAAACTATATGCGGAGCTAAGAATAAGCCCTGGTATAATTCTCTGGCCGTATCTCCAAGTGTAGCCCCCATTTCTCCGCCTAATCCTGGAGCGGTTAATCTATATGACGCAAGTTCTACTAAATCCTTTCGGCCAACAATATAACCGCCAGTAGGTGCAAGACCGCCTCCAAGGTTTTTGATAAGAGAACCGGCCATTAGATCAGCTCCAACTTCTGTTGGTTCTTGTTTTTCAATAAATTCACCATAACAGTTGTCCACAAAACAAATAATATCAGGCTTTATTGCTTTTGCTGCTTTACAGATCGTTCCTATTTCTTCAATTCTTAACGTTTTACGCACACTACTGTAACCGCATGAACGTTGAATATGTATCATTTTTGTTTTAGCAGTAATTGCAGCTGTAATTTTTTCAAGATCAATTTGTGAACCAATCATGGGGATTTCTTTATAGACTACGCCTAAGTCAGTAAGAGAGCCAGGGTTTTTTACAGGTACGCCTATGATAGTTTGCATTGTGTCATATGGAGCTCCTGTAGCAGCGATTACTTCATCGCCTGCTTTCAAAACTCCGAGTAACGCAACGGCTAATGCATGAGTCCCTGAAACAAACTGAGATCGTACCAATGCCGCTTCCGTTTTAAAAATATCAGCATATATTTCATCTAATTTTTCTCTGCCAACATCGGAATAAGCATATCCAGTAGTTGGTTTTAAATAAAAATCTGATACCATATGCTTTCTAAAAGCTTGCATAACCTTTTCTGTATTATACAAAGCTACTTCTTCATAGCTTTCAGCAGCATGTAATACTTCTAATAATGCTTCCTCTTCTATTTTTTTTAAATCAGTCATTTACGTATAGTCCTCATATTATAAATTTTTCGAAATCCTCTAACTGTTCTGATGCCAGACGTACCTTCATAAAAGTACCGTTTTCTTTATATTCTTGTTCTAAAACAGTACCTATAGTATGTAGTTTAGCAGCTTTTTCAGATTCTGTATATGGAATAAGCAGAGTGACTTCTATAGATTTTAATTTCAGATTTTCTGAAATCAGAGCAAGGAGTTCTTCGATACCAATGCCACTCTTAGCCGATATACAAACACTATTTTCTTGCTGTGCTAAACGCTGTGCCAAAGCATTTTCAGAGGGGAGTTTATCTATTTTATTGTAAACGGTGAGTATTGTTTTATTTTGTGCACCTATTTGTTCTAAAACCTTATAAACAGCATCACTTTGTTCCTGGTATAATTCATGGCTCACGTCAATGACATGCAGCAATAAGTCTGCCTCAGCGACTTCTTCTAAAGTAGATCTGAATGCTGCAACTAATTGATGAGGCAAACGTTGTATAAAACCAACAGTATCAGTAAGTATTGCTTCGTGCTTGTCTGGTAATATTAACTGACGTGTAGTAGGATCAAGAGTTGCAAACAATTGATCTTTCGCATAAATATTAGACTGTGTTAATAAATTTAGTAATGTAGATTTACCTGCATTAGTATAACCAACAAGACTTATTGAAGGAACTTGGTTTTTGGCGCGCTTAATCCTATGCAAAGTCCGGACAGCGCGAACTTTTTCTATGGAGTCTTTGATAAAAGCTATACGATCGCGAATACGCCGTCTATCAACTTCTAATTTTGTTTCGCCAGGACCGCGGGTACCAATACCGCCGCCTAAACGTGATAAAATAAGTCCTTTACCCATAATTCGCGGTAGATTATATTGCAGCTGTGCTAATTCTACTTGTAATTTTCCTTCATTAGTACGGGCCCGCTGGGCAAAAATATCCAAAATTAAAGCTGTTCTATCAAGAATACGAACACCCATTACCTGTTCTATATTTCTTTGCTGCGCCGGTGTCAGTTCATCATCAAAAATGCACAGATCAATATTTTCCTGTTGTGCATACAAGGCCAGCTCCTGTACTTTTCCTTTTCCTATAAAAAATGCCGGATCCGGTTTAGCACGACGTTGAATAAAACGGTTCACTACTACAGCACCTGCTGTATCCGCAAGCTGCTTTAACTCTTCAAGCGAATCTTCAGCAGTCCAACCGCCTTTTATCTGTCCCCAGTCCATACCAACTAAAATGGTTTTCTCTGCTGCTACTGCTAAACTGGAACTACTTGTTTGCTTGTCTAAAATCCGCTCTATTGTATTGATTACATTAAGAAAATTAATAGCTTCTGCTTCTTCCAGCGAAAAAGGTCCATATTCATCGCAGATAAACTGTTCTTCTTTGTCAAGCCCAACTATCATGCCAAAAGAAATTATGGACTGCGTGTAATCAGGTGCGGTAACACCTATTGTAACCATGGCATCGAATTTATTATTTTTTAACGCTGAAAAATCAACTCCACTCAACACTGGATTACCATTTGGATGAGTGTGGACACAACGGATTCCACTTAATCTGCCAATACCTCTGCGCCCTTCTACTGCTGGCAGTTCTACACTGTCATTACCACCGATTACAATATTAGTTATTTGCCCGCTTCTAGAAATATAAAGAGAGATTTCTCTGTTTATAAATTCTGTAATATCAGCTAATTTTAAAGCTAATTCCGCAGAAATGAGCTGCCCTAAAGGCACTTGTACATCGTACAAAGCAATTAATTCATTCAAAACAGAATCCCGTATTCCTTTTTTGTTACCTAAAATTTCACGCATGATTTACACCTTAAAGAGCAGACATGGTATTTTACCATATCTGCTCTTCCTTTTCTTACAATTACTGACGAACGCGTGCCGGCTCGACATTTATTTTATAGCCTTTAATCGTGTTTTTGTGCATTACACCCAAAACTTTTTCGGCCATATCTTCTGGTACTTCTACAAAGGTAAACTTGTCATAAATATTGATCAACCCTACTTCTTTGGCAGGAATATCAGCTTCAATAGCAATAGTGCGAACTATATCCTGAACAGTAACTTTTTGGCTGCGTCCAATATTCATGAAAAGACGAACCATGCCAGGACGACCACCAGTATTACTTAAATCTTTCGCCAGAATATCTTCAGGCGAAGCTTCTAAAGCTTTATTACCTTCCTGCATCAGTTTTAACGCAGCAGCAACCACATCTTCAGCATCATATTCTTTTAATAAGCTTGCTGCAATAGGCATATAATCATGATAGTTAGACTGATCCAGCACACTCTGCATTTTGGAAACGATCATTTCACGCTGACGCTCAATAACATTGGCTGTAGTCGGTAATTGACGACGTGTTATTTTGGTTTTAGTAGTGCGTTCGATAAGTTTCAACTGACGGAATTCACGCGGCGTAATAAAGGTCATAGCAACACCAGTATTACCTGCACGGCCGGTACGTCCAATACGATGAACATAGCTTTCCGGATCCTGAGGAATATCAAAATTGATAACATGAGTAATATTATCAATATCTATGCCGCGGGCAGCGACGTCCGTAGCGATAAGAATATCAGCTGTTCCGTCACGGAATTTCTTCATAACACGATCACGTTGAGTTTGGCTTAAATCGCCATGTAAACCTTCAGCCATATAACCGCGGCTTCCCAATGCAATAGCCAGATCATCAACACCTTTTTTAGTGCGGCAGAAAATAATCAGCTTACCATCTATTTCTGCATCAAGCAAACGACATAAACCTTCGATCTTATCCTTAGTTTCAAAATAATATTGATCGATAAGCGGAACTGTGAGTTCCTCTTTGCTGATCGTAACATTTTTAGGAGCCTTCATATATTTTTTTGTGAGGCTTAGGATCGGTCTTGGCATAGTTGCTGAAAACAACAAGGTTTGACGTTCTGCAGGAAGATTTTTCATAATTTCTTCCATATCGTCTACAAAGCCCATATCCAACATTTCATCAGCTTCATCCAGGACTAAAAATTTAATATGATCAAGTTTGATAGTTTTACGGTTTATATGATCAATCAAACGGCCTGGAGTACCAATAACTATTTGCACGCCGCTGCGTAAAGCTCTGATCTGACGGTCGATAGGCTGTCCGCCATAAACAGGTAATGCTTTAATTTTAGAAGTACGTCCAATTTTACCAATCTCTTCTGCAACCTGGATTGCCAGTTCACGGGTTGGAGTCATAATCAGAGCTTGAATATGGCGATGATCGGTAATACTTTGTACGACCGGAATACCAAAGGCGGCTGTTTTACCAGTACCAGTTTGTGCCTGACCGATAACATCGCTACCCTCTAGTACTAAAGGAATAGTTTGCTCCTGGATCGGAGACGGTTCTTCAAAACCCATAGCTGTTAAAGATGCTACGATTTTTTTATCCAGCAGTAAGCTGCCGAACATTTCTTGTACATTAGTTGTCATTGTTTAAATTTCCTCATTTCTTCTTGCTTTTATTTTATCTATCACCATAGAAATAGCCGTTAACGCACTACGCAGTTTATTTTCAGTTCTGGTTCCGCCGAAAAGATGTTTCACACAATGTACGTCATTGCCATCAGCTACAGCCATATAAACTAAGCCTACAGGTTTTTCTTCTGTGGCACCACCAGGACCTGCAATACCAGTGATACCTACACCATAAGTTGTTCCAAAAAGATCTCTCACTCCGGACGCCATCTCACAGGCAACCTGTTCGCTGACAGCGCCGTATTTTTCTAAATTTTCCGCAGATACGTTGACCAGTTTTTGTTTGGCCATATTGCTGTAAGTCACAACACTGCCCAAAAGATATTCACTGCTGCCAGGAATATCAGTGATCATGCTGCTGGCTAAACCTCCTGTGCAGGATTCCGCAAAGGCAATCGTACTACCGCTTTTTAATAGTTCCTGACCAAGATATTCTGCTAAAGAAGCATCATCAACGCCATAAATAAATTTACTTAACCGTTCATAGATTTGTGCTTCTGTGCCGGAAATCAAGGCTTTGGCTTCTTCAACATCGGACGCTTTAGCTGTAATACGAACAATAATTTCACCGCGACGAGCATAAATGGCAATGGTAGGATTACTTTGTGAAGTGATAATATCATCAAGCTGCGCTGCAACAGATGATTCTCCAATGCCACGCATTTTTAAAATACGCGAATAGATTATACCTTGTTGAGCATAACGCTGCATAAGTAACGGTAAAAAGCGCTGTTCACATACGTAATTTAATTCTGACGGAGGTCCAGGCAGCAAAACAATTAGCTTGCCATTATGTTCTAATACCAAACCCGGCGCAGTTCCAACTTCGTTGATTAAAATTTCTGCACCTAAAGGAACCATTGCCTGTTTATCATTATTAGATGACATACAAAGACCTTTTTTAACAAAAAAACTATTAATCCTATCCCATGTATCTAAATCCAGATACATTTCCAGTCCCAGCATATCAGCAATAACTTCTTTAGTGATATCGCCTCTTGTAGGGCCAAGACCACCTGTAGTAATAACGATATCCGCTCTTTCTAAAGCAATTTCTAAAACGCTTCTCAGCCTGGTCTCATTATCGCCAACAGTCGTCTGATAAAGCACATCATAGCCTAGTTTATTTAATTGTCGTGATAAGTACTGAAAATTAGTATTAAGTATTTCTCCCAACAGCAGCTCAGTACCTGTATTTACAACTTCAACGATCATTTGTTTTGCCCCCTTGCTGGCAAATTAAATTCTCTCTCCTACCATTTCGTAGGTGAAACCCTGTAAAATTTTTACTTTAATAAACTCACCTGCTTGAACACTTCCTGCGTTTTCGACAAAAATACTGCCATCAATATTAGGAGCTTCTTTATATGAACGACCAAAAACAAGATCAGGGTTTTCCTCATCGCAACCTTCAACAAGTACTTCTAAAATCATATCTTCCATATTATGATGCATATCTTCTGATATTTGTGCCTGCAAAGACATTAATTCATGAAAACGTTCTTCCTTGATTTGCGTATCTATCTGTTCTGGCAAATCAGCTGCTACAGTTCCCTCTTCTTGGGAATAAGAGAACACACCGGCATTGTCGAAACGCTGTGCTTCAACAAAAGCTTTTAATTCTTGGAAATCAGCTTCTGTTTCTCCAGGAAAACCGACAATAAACGTAGTTCTGATAGTAATACCTGGTATACGCTGCCGTAATTTGTTTAGCAATGCCTCAACTTCTGATTTAGTATCATAGCGATTCATGCTGCTTAGCAATCTATCGCTGGCATGCTGAAGCGGAAGATCCACATATTTGCAAACCTTATCCAAGCTGGCAAAAGCTTCAATCAAATCGTCAGTAAAATTATTTGGATAACAATACATGACCCGGATCCATTTAAGGCCTTCCAGTTTATTAAGTTCAGACAAGAGCTCCGGCAGGCGCAGTTTACCGTAAAGATCTTCACCGTATCTGGTGGTATCCTGTGCAACAACTATCAGCTCTTTAACACCCTTATCAACTAATGCTTTGGCTTCGCCAAGCACTTGTTCAAACGGTTTGCTGACATAAGGTCCACGTAATTTGGGGATGATACAGTAAGAGCAGCAATTATCACAGCCTTCGGCAATTTTTAAATATGCCATATAATCAGGAGTTGTTAAAATACGCGGTGCCGGGATTGGCGGCGCCAGTTCTGCTTTTTTCAGAGACTCCAGCATAATGAACCGCTCTCCCTGAGTGACCCTTTGGATAACATAAGCAATATCTTCATAGCATTCAGTACCTATAACAGCATCTGCTTCAGGAATATTTTCTAAAAGTTCTTCTGCATAACGCTGCCCTAAGCAGCCGGTAATAATCAAATATTTACAGGTCCCTGTTGTTTTATACTCCCCCATTTGTAAAATAGTATTAATAGATTCTTCTTTGGCAGATTCTATAAAACCACAGGTATTTATAATAATCAAATCTGCTTCTGCAGGATCGTTAGTAATTGTTATCTGCTGTTCATGAATCAATCCCAACATTGTTTCAGAATCAACGAGATTCTTAGGACAGCCGAGACTTACTAAGCCTATTTTCACGTTTGTTCCTCCATCTATTTTACTGCAAATCTAGCCGACTGCAGCCATTTATTTGTTAAAATCTCCTGTTGTACCAGAGTATTATAAGCAGTATTAAGCCATAATTTTTCAGGCTGCTCAATATGATTGCCATTTAAACCATTGGATAGTAAAAACATATAACCTGTATTTTGCTCCAACGCAACTTTCTGCGGTGCCGATGACATTAAAAGCCAGTCTCTGAACATTTGTGCATCCTCATATTTTTTAGAAGCAGCATCAACGGCTACCCCATATAAGCTTACAGGAGTCCCTTCACTGGGAAAGACGATATATGCAGGAAAATCATTTTCCAAATATTTGAATACGTAGCTGCGCCGAGTAATAGCCAAGTCTGCATCACCAACAGTGGTCAGGCGAATTGGTGTGAAAGGAAAGCGGGAATATTGAGGAATTTGTCTGTTAAGACCTCTGAAATATGCCAGGCTTTTTTCCTCGCCTCGAACACTTGCAAAAGCAGCTAAAAAGTTACGCGTATTTGCCGAATCGGAAAGATTTTCCATAGCCACACGCACATTTTGAAGCTTAATGATATCCTGCCAACTCAAAATATTTTCCTGACCGTATTTTCTGGCATAACTTTGATTAACCAAAAAAACTACAGGGTCATAAAAGACACCGAACCATTGACTTTGTTCATCTTTAAAAACAGACGGTAATAAATCTCCAGCCTCACTTAAAATGGCATATAAACGCTGCTGTTTACTTAAAAGCTGCAGCTCATTATGCTCTAATAGATACAAATCAGGTAATTTTCCCTGTTCTCTTTCTTCCGGCAGTAATAGTTTTATCACAGCATTCCGATCAGAGTCATTATTATACTCGCTGATTAAAGCCTGTAGAAAACTGTTATCTAAATTAGAATATAATAATAATTCAGTTTTTCCATGCACCGCTATACTTGTTTCATTTTTGTCAGAATCAAAAATAAACCAGGCTATACATGCAAACATCAGAGCAATGATTAACAGTATTTTTTTTTGAGGCATCTTTAACCTCCTGTTTTACCGCTGTTTGTTAATTTTAGGGTTAAATGCAATTTTGCTGTGTCGTGCTTTTGGATTATGGGAAGAAGATATTTTCAGTAAACATTTCGCATCATCACCAATAAGGTCACCACGATTAGTCTGCTGTAAAGCTTCTTTAACCAACTGACGGTTTTTAGGATTTTTATATTGCATCAGAGCACGCTGCATCGCTTTATCATGAGGATTACGGGCAACAAAAACCTTTTTGCCAGTTTCAGGATTGATACCGGAATAATACATTGCTGTCGATGCGCTTCCTGGAGTTGGAATAAAATCCTGCACCTGTTCAGGCTGATGTCCGATATCCCTCAAAAATTCACTTAACTCAACTGCATCACGCAGAGTACAGCCGGGATGACTGGAGATAAAGTAAGGTACTAAAAACTGTTTGAGGCCTATTTCTTGATTTTTCTTATTAAAAGCACGCATAAATTTTAGATAAACAGATTTACCAGGCTTGCCCATATTAGCTAAGGCATGTTCTGCTACATGCTCTGGAGCAACTTTTAATTGCCCGCTGACATGGTAACGACATAATTCATCTAAGAAACGATCATTTTTGTCTGCCAGCAAATAATCGTAACGGATACCGGAACGAACGAATACTTTCTTTATTCCAGAAAGCGCACGAACTTTTTGAAGCAGTGCTATATAATCGCTGTGGTCAGTATCAAGATTAGGACATGGTTTTGGAAATAGACACTGCCTGTCGCGACAAACTCCTACTTTTAATTGCTTGGCACAGGAAGGATGTCTGAAATTGGCAGTCGGACCGCCAACATCATGTATATACCCCTTAAAATTTGGCAATTCAGTGATTTTTTTTGCTTCACGAATGATAGATTCATGACTGCGTGTCTGGATTATTCTTCCCTGATGAGAATGAATAGCACAGAAAGAACAACTGCCAAAACAGCCACGGCAACTGATCACACTAAACTGTACCTCTTCTATTGCAGGCACTCCTCCGTATTTTTCGTAAGACGGATGATAAGTACGCACATAATCCAAATCATAAATAGCATCCATTTCTTCCTGTGACAAAGGAAATGGCACTTGATTTTGAACAACGAATTTTTTGCCGTTCTTTTGGACAACAATCTTCCCGGAAAATGGATCAAGTTCTTTACTTTGCAGATTATAAGCTTTAGCAAACGCTTCCCTATCTTTTAATATATCTTCTAATGAAGGTAATTCAATAAATTCATCTAACGCTTGCAAATCATCTGCTAAATAAGCTGTACCCCGCACATAATGGATATCTTCGATAATAGCTCCGCCAGCTAAATAGTCAGCAATTTCAACGATCTGCTTTTCACCCATACCATATATCAAAAGGTCGGCATTGCTTTCGACTAAGATGGAAGGCAAAATTTTATTTTCCCAATAATCAAAATGCGCAAATCTGCGCAAACTGGCTTCAATGCCTCCGATAATAACCGGCATTTCCGGCCATAAGCGTTTTATTTGCTGCGCGTAAACTACAGTAGCATGATCAGGGCGCTTCCCCATCTCGCCACCAGGTGTATATGCATCTTTTTTTCTTGGTTTTTTAGCCGCAGTATAGTGGCAAAGCATCGAATCAAGATTTCCACCTGAAATAAGCACTGCCAGACGAGGCTTGCCCAGCACCTCAAAATTTTTCAGCTTGCGCCAATCTGGCTGACACAACAGTGCGACTTTATAACCCTGCGCTTCTAATACACGACAAATAACAGCCGGTCCAAAAGAAGGATGATCAACATAGGCATCGCCGCTGATAAACAAAAAATCTATTTGTTCCCAACCACGGGCATTGATATCTTCCTGGGAAATCGGCAAAAATTCTTTCATTAGGATTTATGGCCTCCGATATTATTTCTTATATTCTTTAATGACAACTCCATCAACTTTTTCAGCTGGAGCAGGCTTTCCGTTAACAGCAATCTGCATTGCCTTGATGTTGCCATATTTTACAATAATTTTTTTATCAGCAGAGAAGTTTTTTTCCTGATTGCTTACTAAAGTTCCTTCAAAAACTTTTTCTCCATCTACAGTAACTTCTACCCAGCATCTGTCATTACAAAACATATAGAGATTTAGATTGTTTTTATCAGGAACAGCTTGCTGCTTCTGCTGTACTTGCTTATTGTCAGCAGGCGTTTTCTGTGCTTTAGCAGCAGCCGCTTGTTCAGCGCGTTCTTTGGCTTTTTTTGCATCTGCTTCTATTTTTGCTTTTTCCTGCTCAGGTATTTCATTGCTTTTGGCAGTATCATCACTTAAAGCTGATTGTTTTGGTGTCACAATATTTTCCGGCTGATCACTGCTGCTGAATAAGAAAATATAACCGGCAGCAGCAATTATAACTAACAACACAAATGACAGCAGATAAGTAAAAATATTCGAAGAATTTTTTTGCGGTTTTAGATGAGGAGCAACACTTATTTTAGAAGTTGTACGGATTTCAGCAGGTTTTATTTCTTCTGGATCAACACCTGCACAAGCAGCTTTGTAAAGCGTAACTAATTCTGGACCGTTGAGCCCCAGATAATTACCATAGGTGCGTATTATTCCTTTAGTAAAAACATCACCTGGAATTTTAGCGTAGTCACCTGTTTCAATAGCCGCTAGATAGATTTTTCGGATACTGGTAGCTTCTTCTACCTGCTCTAAAGAAAGTCCTTTATCAAGTCTGGTATTTTTTAGAATTTCTCCTATATTATCCATAAGCTTACCCTCCTCTATCATACTTTATTGCGCTGTAAAAAAACGTTCTTCTATTTCATGACGCGACATAATTAATTCGCGGGGTTTGCTGCCAACAGACTGACCTACGATACCAAGTTCTTCCATACAATCAACTAAGCGTGCAGCACGCGTATAACCAATTCTAAATTTACGCTGCAGCATTGAAGAAGATGCCTGACCAGTATCCATGACTAAACGGACTGCATCTTCAAAAAGTTCGTCACTCATCAGATCGTTGCCATTTTCAGATGCTGCGTTAGAACCTTTAGTATCACTTTCTAACACCTGCTGAGTAACTTCTTCTGAATATTCGACTGGTATGGATTGCTTCTTGATAAAATCAACAATCTTATTTAATTCTCCATCACTCACAAAAGCACCTTGTACACGTACAGGTTTATTTGTACCGATAGGATAAAAAAGCATATCGCCTTTGCCCAATAGCTTTTCAGCACCGCCCATATCCAAAATAGTACGGGAATCGGTCTGTGAAGAAACAGCAAAAGCAATACGTGAAGGAATGTTTGCTTTTACAATTCCTGTGATAACATCAACAGACGGACGCTGAGTTGCCAAAATAAGATGGATACCAGCTGCGCGGGCTTTTTGAGCCAAACGCAGAATAGCATCTTCTACATCTACTTTAGCCACCATCATCAAATCTGCTAATTCGTCAATAATAATTACGATAAAGGGCATTTTTTCCGCGGCCTGTGCATTATAGCTATTGATTTCCCGCACATGATTATCAGCAAAAGCCTTGTAACGGCGTTCCATCTCGGCAACAGCCCAATGTAAAGCTGAAGCAGCTTTTTTGGAATCAGTAACAACAGGAGTCAGTAAATGCGGAATACCATTATAATTAGAAAGTTCAACAACCTTAGGGTCAACTAAAATCATTTTGACTTCTTCAGGACGGGCTTTGTATAAAATACCGGCAATGATCGTGTTGATACATACAGATTTACCGGAACCGGTAGAACCGGCAACAAGCATATGAGGCATTTTAGAAAGGTCTACCGTAATAATGTTACCACTGATATCCTTACCAAGACCTACACAAAGTTTTGACTCTGTTTTACGAACTAAATCGCAGTCGACTACCTCCCTGAAAAATACCGGATCATTTTTTCGGTTCGGGACTTCAATACCGATGGCAGCTTTGCCTGGTATCGGCGCCTCAATGCGAACACCTGAGGCGGCAAGTTTGAGCGCTATATCGTCTGCTAAGTTTACTACTGAACTTACTTTAACGCCAGGAGCAGGTTCCAGTTCAAATCTGGTGACGGAAGGACCGCGGGTAACAGCGACGACGCTGGCGCGAACGCGGAAATCTTCAAGTGTCTGTTCTAAAATAGCACATTGTTCTCTGATATCCTCTTCGGTATGCTTATCTTTGGAAACATACGGAGGATTAAGTAACTCCAAAGGTGGAAACAAGTATGTACTTGCTTCTGCTGCCGGCAGAGTTTCTGTTTTTACTTTTTCACTGACAGCCTTTTTAGGAGCCGGGCTGGCAGCAGAAATATTTTTATCAGCAGTATCAATGATCTTTATATCGCCAGGATTCTGATTTTTGTAAGGATTAAGAAAATCATGCTCTGGCATTTGTACTGCTGTTTCCTTTGGTTTATTAAAATCTATAATCGGCCTTGTAATAATATGAGGCTCATTTTTCTCAGCAACAGGAAATTCTTCGATAAATGGCTGTTCATCATCAAAAAACGCTTCTTCATCTTCAGCTTTACTTTCATTTTTGCCAACAGCTTTTCGAATGATCTGCTTAAACTGGCTTTCTTTTTTGATTCCTGAAGTAAAGCCTGCAAAATCATCACTGTTGTAAGGATTAACAGTGTTCAAAACTTCCATATTCTTAAAATCAGAAGTTTCAGCAGTAGTTTCATTATCTGAATTTTGATAAGTTACAATATTTTTAGCTTTTCTACCAGCTGTTTCTGCCGAAGCCTTTAAAGACAATTTCCCCGTTAATAAAACGCTGCAGATGATACCTGCAATCAAAATTATCAATGCTCCAGCTGTTCCTGACAGACGTCTTAATGCTAAAAGAAAAGCTCCGCCCAATAGACCGCCACCTTCTTTAAGCTGTTCAGGAACCAGCTCTTCCCCTACAGGTACAAAAACATGATGAGCTGTGCCTAAAAGGCACAGCATCAATAATGTTATGGCTAATCCTTTTTTTGAAAAACCAATTCCCTTGTGGGAAAAAGAAAATCTGATACCAAGAACTATGCATGCGAGCGGAAACAAAAATGCCCCTTTACCTAAAGTATAGTTCATAACTTTATCTATAAAAGCACCTATTGTTCCTGTAGGAAGCCCAAAATAAGCTGCTGCTGCAAAACATCCTAACGCAAGCAAAAGAACGCCGCTTATTTCCAAACGACTGTTATTCTGTTGTTCCGTACGTTCTGCTTTGGTTCTTCTCAAATTAGGCACCTCATTTACAACATTAGATCTCCATTATAATAGGCAAAATCATCGGTCTTCTGCGTGTTTTTTCGTATAAAAATCTGCCAAGTGAATCGCGGACAGCAGATTTTATAACAGACCATTCAGAAACATTGCTCTGTTCGCATTTATCAAGAGCCTGCTGAACTTTCTCTTTAGCAGTTTCCATCAAGCCCTCTGCTTCACGCACATAAACAAAGCCGCGAGAAACTATATCCGGACCGGAAACTACAGTGCAGGTATCCTTATCGATAGTAACGACAACTATCATGATACCATCCTGGGACAGTTGTCTGCGGTCACGCAGAACGATATTGCCAACATCACCTACGCCGAGTCCGTCTACAAGTACTTTACCGGAAGGGACGCGGCCATTGATACCAATACTATTGCGTGTCAATTCAATGATCGAACCGTTTTCGCCTACGACGATATTCTCGCGCGGCATACCCAGACTGCCTGCAAGCTGTGCATGCTTGATCAAATGCCTGTATTCGCCATGCACAGGAATGAAAAATTTAGGACGCACCAGATTGTGCATCATTTTGATTTCTTCCTGACTGGCATGACCTGAAACGTGTACGCCATTGCTTTTTTCATAAATAACATCGGCACCAAGTTTATACAAGTGGTCTATTGTTCTGGAAACTAGCTTTTCATTGCCTGGAATAGGTGTTGCGGAAATAATAACAGTGTCTCCGGGAACAATATCAACTTTTTTATGATCGGACATAGCCATTCTTGTTAAAGCAGACATAGGCTCTCCCTGGCTGCCGGTAGTAATGATAACTATTTTATCAGGAGTATAGTTGTTGCTCTCATCAATGTCGATCAGTACGCCTTCAGGTATTTTTAAATACCCTAATTCCATGGAAATATTTACTACATTTACCATGCTACGCCCGATAACTGCTACTTTACGTTTATAACGAACAGCGCTGTCAACTACCTGCTGGATGCGATGTACGTTTGATGAGAAGGTAGCGACAATAATACGGTTTTTGGCATAACGGAATTCATCATCAAAAGTCTGCCCGACTATTTTTTCACTTTGTGTATAACCGGGGCGTTCGGCATTGGTACTGTCAGCCATTAAAGCCAGTACACCCTGATCACCGAACTCTGCAAATTTATTAAATTCAGTTACCTGTCCATCTACAGGAGTCTGGTCAAATTTGAAATCACCGGTATGAATGATAATACCAATAGGAGTATGGATCGCCAATGCAACTGCATCTGGAATACTATGGTTGACACGTATAAATTCCACTTTGAAATTTCCTGCGTGAATTTTATCTCCAGGTTTGATAATTTTGCATGCTTCAGAGCTAACCCCGTTTTCTTTCAATCTTCCCTGAAGAATACCTAAAGTCAAAGCAGTTCCGTAAACAGGAGCGCCGATCTGTTTCATAACATACGGCAAAGCGCCTATATGATCTTCGTGCCCATGAGTCAGGAAGATAGCTTTAACCTTGTCTTTGTTCTCCACTAAATAAGTAATATCAGGAATAACAAGATCGATTCCCAGCATATCATCTTCAGGGAACATCAAGCCGGCATCAACGAGAATTATATCGTCGCCATAACGAAATACCGTCATGTTCTTACCGATCTCCCCCAATCCGCCCAAGGGAATAATATTTAATTTACTTTGTATTTTACTCAAAAAAAATACACCTCCAAAATTTTTTTAATTTATTTCCGTACAAGTATTTAGACCTCTAGTAATAAAATCTATTAACCGCACACCTACTCTACGGTATATTATACATTAAATAATGCAGAAAAACAAATGTTTAATCAATTATCAATAAATTTTTATTGTAAAGATTCAGTGAACTGAACATAAAAAAACAAGCATACCTTTTAAGGTATGCTTGTTTGAAGCTCTTACAGATCCTCACCATGGTTTTCGATAGGACCTTTATTTTTATTCATGCGCTGCCAGAAGAAAGCAACTGCAAGAATTGCTACGCCAATAGCATCAGTAACAGCGCCAGGAATAATCATATTTAAGCCGCCAACAAAGAACAGCAGTCTTTGCAAAAAGCTGAGCTTGGACTGACAGAACCCAATCATGGCGACAGATACGCCCCACATGCCGATAATCGCCGTTGCACAGGCAAAAGTGATCGTAAATGGAGTTGCATCAATCATAAGCAGTTCAGGTGCCAGAACAAAAATATACGGAACGATAAAAGCCGCTATTGCCAATTTTGCTGCTGCAAAACCTGTCTTCATTGGATCGGCACCGGAGATACCGGCACCAGCATAAGCAGCCAAAGCAACCGGAGGAGTTACGTCCGCAACGATACCAAAGTAGAAGGCAAACATATGCGCTGCCAAAACAGGAACATCCATCTGCACCAAAGCAGGAGCAGCAATCGTAGATGTAATAACATAGTTAGCAGTAGTCGGAACGCCCATACCAAGGATCAAAGACGTGATCATTGTAAAGAACATTGCCGGCAATAAGTGTCCACCTGCAAGATCCAGCAGTGCCGTAGCCAATTTAAGGCCAACGCCTGTTTTGGTTACAACACCGATAATGACTCCGGCTGTAGCACAGGCAATCAAAACACCGAGAACACCTTTAGAACCTTCGATCAAGCCTTTGACTACATCACCAAAGCTGATACGTGTAGATTTTCTGAGGCAGGAACAGATCAGAGTAAGACCAATCGCCCACAAAGCAGCACGCATCGGCGTATAACCGGATACCAACAAGTAAACGATGATCGCCAGCGGTAAAATCAAATGGCCTTTTTCCATAAACAGTTTACCAAACTTAGGTAATTGATCACGCGGCGTCCCTTTAAGCCCAAACTTTTTAGCTTCATAATGTACGCCTATCCAAACACCAATGTAATATAACAGCGCCGGAATGACGGCAGCTTTAACAACTTCGATATAAGGGACTCCGACAAATTCAGCCATCAAGAATGCAGCCGCACCCATAACAGGAGGCATCAGCTGTCCGCCAGTAGAAGCAGCAGCTTCTACCGCGCCTGCAAAAGCAGGACGATAACCTAATTTCTTCATCATCGGAATCGTAAAGGCGCCTGTACCGGCTACGTTAGCAACAGAGCTGCCTGATACTGTGCCCATCAAACCAGATGATAATACGGCAACCTTGGCAGGTCCGCCTGCGGCCCAGCCGGCAACAGCGTTAGCCAGGTCGATAAACAACTTGCCCAAACCCGTAGCTTCCAAATAGGAACCAAATAAGATAAAGAGATAAATAAATGTTGAAGATACGCCAAGCGGAGTACCAAAAATACCTTCTGTGGTAAAGAAAAGATGATCGAACATCTCCTGCACACCAACTCCGCGATGTGCCAGAATCCCCGGCATATACGGGCCGGCAAAAGCATAAAACATAAAAAACAGTGCAACTGTAAGCATCGGCCAGCCGACAACACGGCGAGCTGCTTCAAACAGAAGCAATGTACCGATAAAAGCGATACTGAAATCAAATTCAGTATTCATACCGGCTCTTAAAACAAGTTCGTCGTAAAAAATTACGATATAAAGTGCACTGGCAACACTTAGAACAGCGAAAATAACATCAAGCGGATGCATTACAGATCTGGACCAGTTTTTCCTGCCGGGATACAGCAGATAAATCAAAGAAAATCCAAATGCCAAATGGATTGCTCTCTGTAAGTGTGCATCAAGTACACCGAAAGTTGCGGTATACAATTGAAAAACGGCGAAGGCAATACAGATAAAAGAAATTAATTTGTCCCACATTCCTGTTAAATTACGTTTGTCAGACTCTTTGTCAAACTTTTGCAGGACTTCTTCTGCTGACATAGTTGTTTTATCTTGTTCACTCATTCTGCCCTCTCCTCCCCTTTTGCAAAATTTAATTTAACCAATATTGATAACGTTTTTCTGCCTTGATTTCAACCAAGGTTCCTTGTCCATATAGATCGCAAAGATCATAGACTTTATTTTTATGTATAATACGAGGCTTTGCTTGTACGGCAGTTCTTAATTTTACAGTCTTATAAGGCCGATCCATTTTTAAGATAAACTTACCGTCAGGAGTATTAGTCAAAATTCCTTCTGCAGGTGAATATGGCAGTCCTACTCCCAGTGATTGATACCGAGTATGTGTCATAACCATATCATCTGCACCGTCAACTCTAAAAAATTCTTCCACCATTGTCAGCTGGACCGAATGGGTAAATGCAATATTCCATTCTTCTCCTCTTTTTGCAGTAAAACATTGTTTTGGCAATCCATCTTCGGGATTAATAGAAACTACTAATTGGTTGGCATACCAAAACAATATTCCCAAACCAACTAATACAGTAACTGATATCAGAATCATTTTTTTAGAAAAAGACCGATTACCGGAAGTTCCCGGCAACCGGTCTCTCAGGTTCATCATATAAAATATTTAACTCTTATTTTTCTTTCAAGTATTTTTCTGCGCCCGGATTAACAGGAACAGACATACCGTCCAATGCGGTTGCTTTAGAAACTGCATTAGCTACAGAATGAGCTGCTTTCAAACGATCGAGATTGCTGAAAATAGCTTTGGTGATAGCATAGCCAGTATCAGCATCCATTTTATCAGTTACTGCCAACATAGCACGAACTGCGATTGCCTGAACGTCGGTTTCTTGATTCGGGTAAGTTTTAGCTGCAATAGTAAGTTTGGTATAGAAAGGATATTTTGCAATCAAAGCGTCAGCTTTATCGCTGTCAACCGGCAGTAAAACTACATGGTTTTGAGTCGCAATATCCTGAATAGCTGCGGTCGGATGGCCTGCAGTTACGAATGCAACGTCAACATTGCCGTCTTTTAATGCATTGGAAGCTTCTGCGAAAGAGAGGTATTGAACTTTAATATCATCATAAGTGATACCATAAGCTTCGAGTATCTGGCGGGCATTAGCTTCAGTACCGGAACCTGCGGCACCTACTGCAACGCGTTTGCCTTTAACATCATTAAGAGATTTAATACCGCTTTTATCCAAAGTCACGATTTGTATCGTTTCGGGATACAAAGTCGCCAAGCCCTGGATACTGGGGACTTTTTTATCTTTGAACATTTCTGAACCGTTAACAGCATAATAAGCGATGTCATTTTGTACAAAAGCGATATCGACTTTATCCTGCTGCAATAAGTTGATATTTGCTACAGATGCACCGGTGGATTGTGCTGAAGCATTAGCGCCGGGAACATTTTTATTCAAAATGTCAGCGATAGCGCCTCCCAATGGGAAATATGTACCAGCTGTACCGCCAGTAGCAATATTAATGAATTTTTGCGCAGCCGGTTTTTTTTCGTCCTTTTTGTCAGAACCACCGCCGCAGCCGGCTGCCATAGTAGCAAAGATCATGATCGCCATCAGAAAAGCTAAAAGTTTTTTCATAGGATCCCCTCCTCATTTTTGAGTGTACACAGTTGTATCATGAAAAATAAAATCTCATTTTTCAAATTACTATGCCACTTTACTTATTTAGTTTAATTCGATAAATTTCTATAAAATCCTGCAAGTTAGAAGAAGCTCTATATTGTATACAATATACTTTATCTGTTTTTCTTAAATTTTTGCCGCTTTGCTAAAATTAAAAGAATATGGTATCATATATATCGTTATCAAATATTCAGAGGGCAATAACTTCCCTTGCCAATAAGAGAAAAGGATGTGTGTTTTATGAGCTCCGAAGCTTATACTCTCAAACTTTCACGTACGCTTTACAATGATACTTTCCGTGCCCAGCTGCTTGACGAAAATCAGCAGGTCATCGGCCACCTTCGTATAGTCCCAGGTGTCCCACTCGACCGCAGTCAGGTCCCGGAAGACGCCCCAAGCGTTCCTGCTTATCTTTTAGTCATCGTTGATGACGCCGATATCAACAAGGATAATCTGATTGATTTTGAAGAACGCGCCAGTTATGCTTTACTAAAACGTTTTTCAACAGAAGCAATCAGTTTTCAGCATTGCCAATTCTATTATCCTTCACCTGCTTTCATTTTTGAACAGGCAGATGCACTTACTAATCCTGTTATGTGAAAAAATCCCTTCAACATTTTTGTTGAAGGGATTTTTTTATACATTTTTGTTATTTTATTATCTTCAGATAAATTTGTCACTGCCTTCGGCGATTTCCCCGTTTTTAAAGCTGCGGTATTTGTCATAAATTATCCGCATAGCCGTTGCAACGGCTTTTTTAGCACTGCCCTGATATTGACGTTCTAAAATATTCTGCAGCTCTTCGTGCCCATTGGAAAGATTGTAACCAATAAGACACTGCGCAATATATTGCCGTGCCAGTTCAGTCGCCAGTGTGCAGTCAGCCTTTACGATAAGTCCGCTCTTCATATCTACAACAACAATCACGCCTATTACCTTATACATTTCCGCAGCTGTAATTCCTACCGGTAATTTTGCATACCCCGAAAAAAGTACTCTTTCATTACTTTGTTCGTTTAACATAAAAATCCTCCTGTTTTTTTACCGACAAGCTGCGGACGGAAACATTGATTGTTTTGACCTGCATTGCCGTCATATATTCTACTTTTTCTTTTATTTTGTGTTGGAACAATTTTGTTACTTCAAAAATCTTAACGCCGTAATACAATACGACATCGACATAAATGCTGATGCCTTTCGTTTCTGCACGCCTGCGCACTTTGATGCCTGTTACTTTATCAATGCCCATCATTTTTTCGGCAATGAGATTGATAATGTCATAAATAGCGTAATCGGAAATCAACAGCTTGCCATAGTAGCTGAACGCCGGTCTGACGATCGAACGGTCTTCCCCGCTTTTCTTCCTTTGCTTGGAAAATAAATTATATGGTAAATCAGCAAAATAACCTGTAAAATGCGGCTTCAACTCGACAGTCGGTACCGGAACAATATGCTTGCCGTCGCGCAGCCGGGCCTGTTTCGCCTTTTTGATCTCCTGCTTGGACGCAATCTGCTGAATATAAACGGTCTTTTCAGGCTCAGGTAACTCCAAACGCTTAACTATTTTCTCTATCATATTATCGGAAGTAGCCAAAATCAGAAGCCGCCGGACGTCATTACCTGCCAAAGCCTGACGCACTGCTTCTGCATGATCTTCTTCAGTAAAAATAGCGCGCTTGACCGCCTGTATTCTATTCGTTTCATTTTTAGCAGAAGTTCCGGCTAATATTTTGGTTCCTTTGATAAGTAATCCGTCATCAATAATAGCATCACAATTATTTTTATGGGCAATACCTATTGCTCGATGACTTTTACCAGTACCGCTGGGACCTACAAAAGCTACTACTTTCATAAAGGCCTCCGCAAATCCGACTTAAATTTATTGTTTATATTCTATCACATTTTTGACATTTGTATATAAAACTTCAAAAATTCCTAATTGCTCAGGAAAACGCCCGCTCACTCCGTGAAAATCTGAACCGCCAGAAACCAGCAAATCAAAATTCTGCGCCAGCTCCAGCCAGTATTTCTGCTCATTTATATCTGCGGAAGGATGATAGACTTCGATACCGTCAAATTTTACATTCTTCATCAAACAGTTCACCAGCGGCTTATCCTCCAACTCACTTGGATGCGCGAGCACCGCCAGGCCTCCTGCCTGGTGCAGCAGCTCTACGGCCTCCTCCGGCGATAATTTAGGCTGCGGTTCATAACCGGGCCTGCCTCTCTTTAAAAGCACGTCAAAGGCTTCCTGCACCGTAGCAAAATACCCTTTGGCAACTAAAGCTTTAGCCACATGGGGACGTCCGACTGCTCTGTTGTCAGGATCACATTCGGCCACCTCGACATAATAGCCCAGAGCAGCTATTTTCTTAAGAATCTTCTGCAGCCTGAGTTCGCGCGCATGGCGCATTTCATGCATTTTCGTCAGCAAACGCTCATTACTGATATCAATATGATATCCTAAAATATGTACGCTGGCTTCACCGGCCTGAGTACCAAGCTCTACGCCTCTGATGATGCGGGGAGCGTTTTTTATATTTACAGCAGCGGCTTCTGCCTGAACAATGCCATTTACAGAATCATGATCAGTCAAAGCCAGTACGCCTATTTTAGCAGCAGCTGCCGCTTCTACCAGCTTTGCCGGAGTATAAGTTCCATCTGAACTTGTACTATGAGTATGCAGATCTACTAACATTTTACATTTCCTGCGCCAGCTTAATCAAAGTGCTGACGCCAAATCCGGTACCACCCTTAACTTTAAAACCCGCAGTTTTAGCAGCGGTAGAAGTACCGCCGATATCAATATGGGCCCAGGGTATCCCTGCTTCGACAAATTCACCGATAAACAATCCGCCGCTGATACAGCTGGCTTCACGTCCGGCACTGTTGAGCAGGTCGGCAACATCACTTTTCAACGCTTCCTTGCATTCCGGCAGCGCAGGCAGCTGCCAGTAGCTTTCGCCTGCTTTTTTACCAGCTTCGATAATCTGTCTGATCAAAACATCATCGTTGCCGACAACACCAGCTGTTTCTGTCCCCAAAGCAACAATAACGCCGCCAGTCAACGTTGCTATATCAACTACCTTGGCTGCGCCCTGCTTGCAGGCGTACCAGACCGAATCCGCCAAGACCATACGTCCTTCGGCATCTGTTGAAATAACCTCGATCGTTTTACCGTTAGCTGCTTTTACAACATCTCCGGGACGCTGAGCGCTGCCGGAAGGCATATTTTCAGCACAGGCTATGATCCCCATCACATTGCAGGGTATTTTCAGTGCGGCAATAGCCCTTAACGCGCCTAAAACTGCACCAGCACCAGCCATATCGTCTTTCATCTCACCCATATTGTCACTGGGCTTGATCGAAATGCCTCCGCTGTCAAAAGTAATACCCTTACCGACATAAGCAGTATAAGGCGCAGCACCTGCTCCATTATATTTGATTGTAACCAGACACGGAGGATGGATAGAGCCCTGCCCTACAGCCAGTAAAGCATGCATGCCCATCGCTTCCATCATTGTTACGTCTAAAATTTCAAATTCCATATCATATTCCAGAGCCAATGCTTCTGCTTCTTCAGCCATAACGCTTGGAGTCACTAAATTGCCGGGCCGGTTGACCAGATCGCGTGTATAACAAACCGCATCTGCCACAACCTCAGCTTCTGCAAGCACCCGTTCAGCATCAGGAATACCGGAAATAATAGAAAAATCAAGTTCCGGTTTAGCTTCAGGTTTACCCTTACATTCCGTAAATTGATACCCTCCCAAAACCAGTCCCTCTGCCAAAGCAGCTAAGTAATGGGCCCTTACCGGATTAGAAAGAATCGGTGCCACAACAGCAGTCTGCTTTATTTTGGCAGCAATTAGAGCCCTGGCAGCACTGCCGGCAGCTTTACGTAGATTGTTCGGCTTGCATTCGTCACCTTTGCCAAAGCCGGCAACAATAACTCTCTGCAACCTTCCATCCTGCGCTATAACAAGATCAGTCAAGCTTCCTGCTGCTGTCAAATCTTCATTTTTTTCAGCCAGCCCATTGACAGCCTGCACTATATTAGCTGGAATATTCATTTTTGTTAAGTACGGCAGACATTCCTTGCACAAAAACAAGGTAACAGACTCCGCATTGACTATACTTTCTTCTTCAAAACCATCTATCACTGATTTTACTAACTCTTTTGCTGTTTCCTGATCTAAATCCATAATACTGCTCCTTTATACTTTTTTATTTTTATCTGAAAGTTACACAGGTAGTCAACTCATCCAAATAGGTGTTGCCATTTGATTTCTGCAGATTCAAATCACTGACAACGACCTTCATTACACTATGACGCGTACCGCCCGTATAATGGCTGCCCAGAGAATGAATAGCATAGGGAATCTCGTTGGAGGAACCGAGATATAACATCACGTGTCCGTCCATATGCAGTGTAGAACCAGGAGTTAAACCTTTTATGACATTAGCCCGCTGAGCACTGCTCATATTGCCCATTTTTTTATGAATACCAGCGCTTGTTTCCTGCTCGTCAGCATTGCGCGGCAGAAAAATACCTACTGTACGGTAAGCATTACTGATAAAACTGGAACAATCGACGCTTTGCTGCAGTCCGCCCCAACCGTATACAGAATCGTAAAATTTAAAAGCGCTGCGGATAATATTATTAGTCGTATAAGGCAGATAACCTTCGTGCAGCGAAGCATTGGCAGCCAAAACTACCTTCTCTTCCTGCAGCTTGCCCTCTTTAGTCCTGACAGGAACCTTCACCGTATAAGCAGATGCTTTTTTATCAGCCAGCTGCAAACGAGCGCCCTGCTGAAATAAAACCTGAGCTCCGTCCGCCTTTAATGTGTAATCCTTAGCAACTACGGTCAGAAAATTCTTAGGCTCCGCATAACGCAACCAGGTACTGCGGTCAGTTTCGGCAACATCAAATTTAGACAGCCAGCCACGGTAATTATACGCCTGCACATAATAAAAATAACCGTTAGTACTGGTATGCAAAATAGCGACAGCCTCGCCCGGATCCAAAGCGGTTTCCTGCAAAGCATCAAAATTACGGTCACTGGCATAAAAAAACAAACCTTCACCTGTCGGCAGATTACGCAGATTAGCACGTCTTACAGTAACGCCATAACGCACAGTGACATCAGCTGGTATTGCCGCCGCATTAGTTTGCGAACGCAGAATATTTTTATAATTATCACTGACGAGCTTACCTTCCCGGTACAGTTCATCACTCAAATCTGTATGCGTATTGACATAATCTGCTACCGTTTTACCGCTCAGGGTTTTAGGATAAGCGGCCATATCATAAACTGTCGGCGATGCGGCAATGATCTTTTTATTGAAAGCCTCAACGCCCGCCGCATTTAGCACTACTTTATCACCGTCGGCATTATGTTCCGTCCAGTAGGCCGGGCTGATAAATTTTTCATAAGCAGTAATACCTGCTGCCTCCACAGGTCCTTTAGGCATCAGCAATATCATCAGCGTCATACACAAAAATAAAATTTTTTTAATCACAAAAACTACCTCCTAAACCAATCTTCACAAATATTATTGCCGACAAGACCGGTATATTTGCCGGCATTCTCCGCGGCCTCAGCCTGTTTGCTGAAGCTGACGGCTTTAAGTGTCTTATTTAATTCGATAATTATTAAATTCTGTACCGAGGGTAAAAATCCTGCCCCAAACACAGAAAAACTACCGTAGTTTTATAATAAAACTACGGTAGCAGCAAGCATTAAAAAACTTCGTAAATGCCGTCCTGACGTTTTTTCTCTGCAGTTTTGGAAATATACGAACCAAAAATAACAGGGTAACCTTTACGTTCTACGATCGTCTTGATGTAGTCTCTATGTGGACAAGACGGACGGTGATAATTGTCTGATACGACGCACGATGCTAAATGTACCACAACATCCCTGCTATCATCACCCCAGCGTTTAAGTTTACGATTCAAATCTTCTATTTTTCCGGCTACACCAGCACCACAGCAGCCGCCGCAGGTAATCGTCATATATTTGGTATCGGCATCATAACCGGTAAATCTGCCGCTGCGCTCATAAAACGATTTCATGCAGGCATAACCAACGCATTTTTTCTGCACGATGTCACACTGAATTATCACTACTAATTTCGCCATTATTTTACAAGGCCGTATTCTTGGAGAACGGCGACCATTTTTGCTTTATTTTCCGGTTCCATCGGGGTCAGCGGCAGACGCGGCTGACCTGCATCAATGCCAGTAACGAGCGTTACCGCAGCTTTTACCGGGATAGGATTGGTTTCGATAAACATAGCGTTTGCCAACGGCACCATTCTGGCATTCAATTTTGCAGCTTCGCGTACGCGGCCGTCTTCATAAGCCTGCATAACGTCCTGCAAGATACCGCCGCCAATATTGCTGAGCACAGAAATAAGCCCGGTCGCGCCGACAGACATAAACGGAAGAATCAGTCCGTCGTCACCGCTGTAGATCGTAAACTCTTCCGGCAGAACCGAATAAAGCTCGGCAACCTGAGCAACATTGCCTGCAGCTTCTTTGATCGCAACAATATTCTCAAAATCAGCAGCCAGACGTGCTACTATTGCCGGAGAGATATTGGAAGCTGTACGTCCCGGAACATTATAAACAATGATAGGCAATCCTGTACTTTGCGCTACAGCTGCAAAATGCTGGTAAAACCCTTCCTGTGTCGGCTTGTTGTAATACGGACCAACTATCAAAGCGCCATCAACACCCATTGCCTCGGCCATTTTCGTCATTTTGACAGAATCAGCAGTGTTATTAGAACCTGTACCGGCAATAACAGGCACGCGTTTATTGATACGATTAACAACTACGCGGAACAATTCCAGTTTTTCCTCCGCATTCATAGTAGCAGCCTCGCCGGTAGAGCCTGCTACGACCAAGCCGTCAGAGCCATTATTGATAAGCCATTCAGCCAGATCAGCCGCCTTTTCATAATTGACGCTGCCATCAGCATTAAAAGGAGTGACCATAGCGGTCAAAAGTCTGCCAAAATAAGGATTTTTCATTACTTACACCTCGCTTATAATTTAAACGCTTTATGAAGCGCCGTCACAGCATCGATCAGATGTTCCTGTTTGATTATCGCGGAGATAGTCGTATCAGAATCCACAGTCTGCAGGATGCTTATTTTGCAGCCGGTAAGCGCTGCAACAAAATTAGCCATAACACCGGGGACGCCGCGCATCGCCGAACCGACAACCGAAACCTTGGCACAATCATCGGTTAAAGTATATTCAAAATCTGTACCGTTTAAAACTTTATTTGTATGTTCCACATCATCGGCAAAAACCGCAAACATAGCATTGCTCTCGGATAAATTCAAACAGCCGACGCTGATACCGGCATCTGCCAGATCCTCAAACAGCTTGCGGCCGCTGGCGATATCCTCAGGATTAAGCGCGACCCGGAACTGAGCCAGATCGGTCAGATGAGTTACACCGCTGGCCAGCCTGCGCTCATTGATAGAAGTATCCTCTTCCGTTTCTGCACAATCATTTGTAATGAGTGTGCCGGGAGCATCGCTGAACGTAGATTTTACGATCAGCGGTATATTTTTCTTCATTGCGATCTCTACTGCGCGCGGATGGATAACCTTTGCGCCCTGATGCGCCATTTGACAAACTTCGCCGTAGGAGATCTGCTTCAGTATCGAAGCCTCTTTGACCAAACGCGGATCCGCTGTCATAATGCCTTCGACATCAGTATAAATCTCGACACATTCAGCATGCAAAGCGGCGCCTATTGCAGCAGCCGTAGTATCACTGCCCCCGCGGCCCAAAGTAGTAAACTTGCCGTTATTTTCCGTCATGCCCTGAAACCCGCAGACAATAGGAATAACGCCTGATTCCAATAAATGATGCAAATTGCTGACATTGATATTTTTGATCCGTGCCGCACCAAACTGAGAATCCGTAATAATCCCGGCCTGACCGCCCGTAAGCGCCATAGCATTGATCCCGAATTTCTGCAGCGTCGCTGCCATAACGCAGGCTGCCATGATCTCGCCGCAGCACATCATCATATCCAGTTCGCGCACGTTGACTGAAAGATTCGTTTCCTTCAGTACCTTGATCAGGGTATCGGTAGCGTAAGGTTCTCCTTTGCGTCCCATCGCAGAAACAACTACAACCGGGGCAAAACCGCTGCGTACGGCTTTCTGCACCTTATCCTTAACAGCGATGCGCGCTTCCTGTGAAGCAACGGAAGTACCGCCGAACTTTTGCACTAAAATTTTCATGAACTGTGTCGCTCTCCTATCTTAGATCCAGCCGTTTTTGATCATCGTTTCGGCGATCTGTAAAGTATTCAGCGCAGCGCCTTTACGGATCTGATCGCCGACGACCCACATATTATAAGACTTCTCACAGGATTCGTCCCTGCGCAGGCGTCCTACATAAACATCGTCTTTTTCGGAAGTATATAACGGCATCGGATATTCCTGCTTAGAAGGATCATCCTGAACAGTAACGCCCGGGAATTTTGCCAGCGCTTCGCGCATAGCCCCCAGATCGACTTCTTTTTCCAGCTCGATATTTACAGACTCGGAATGACTGCGGTAAACAGGTACTCGGATCGTAGTAGCAGTGATCCGCATTTCATAATCCTCCATGATTTTTTTCGTTTCATTGACCATCTTCATTTCTTCCTTAGTATAAAGATTATCGCAGAAAACATCTATTTGAGGAATCAGATTAAAAGCAATAGGATAATGCTTCTCAGCGCTGGCGGAAGGGAGGATATTCGCAGTCATTTCCCTACCCTCACTGTGCTCCCGCACCTGAGCGTCAAGCTCGTCGATACCTTCTTTGCCGGCACCGGAAACAGCCTGATAAGTAGACACGATGACACGCTTTATTTTTGCCAGATCATAAATAGGTTTTAAAGCCATAACCATAATAATAGTAGAACAGTTTGGGTTGGCGATAATACCTTTATGCTTCAAAATAGCCTGCGGATTGACCTCCGGCACTACCAACGGCACCTCAGGGTCCATACGAAAAGCACTGGAATTATCAATGACCACCGCGCCGGCTTTCACCGCATGCGGAGCGAAATCTTTAGAAATGGAACCGCCTGCAAACAAAGCGATATCTATACCTTTAAAAGAATCAAAAGTAGCTTCTTCAACAGTGTAAGTTTTACCCATAAAAGCTATTTCTTTACCGGCGCTGCGTTTAGAAGCCAGCAGGCGTAATTCGGCAAACGGAAAGTTTCTTTCCTCGATAAGTTTCAAAAACTCGGCTCCTACCGCTCCGGTAGCGCCTAAAATAGCCACATTATATTTTTTCATCTGCTTCCCCTCCATAAATTTTATTATAACAGCTTATCCAGGCCATAAGTCAAACCAACTTTATCCATCATCTTGCGGCAGCCAAGCATCACACCGGGCATATAACATTCACGGTTGACTGGTTCGTTGCTGATGCGGAGAGTTTCGCCCTGACTTCCGAAAATGACCTCCTGAGAAGCAACATATCCAGGTAAACGCACGCTGTGGATCTTCATACCTTTATAATCAGCGCCGCGGGCACCTGCCAGCAGCTCTTTTTCTTCCGGATGTCCCTGGTGCATTTCCTGACGCACCTCGGCGATTTTCTGGGCTGTAATAACCGCAGTCCCTGAAGGAGCGTCAAGCTTTTTATCATGGTGACGTTCAATGATCTCAACATTAGGAAAATATTTTGCTGCCTCGCAGGCCAGCTTGATCATCAATATTGCCCCCAAAGCAAAATTAGGAGCGATCAGAATACCTGTATTATTAGCTTTAGCCAACTCGTCCAACTCTGCCAGATCAGCCTCGCTGAAGCCTGTTGTACCAACAACCGCACGAACTCCTGCCGACAGCACTGTGCGCAGTGATGCCATTACTACATCAGGGCGGGTAAAATCAACAACTACATCAGGCTTTACTACCATCAGTTTGGCTTTAAGATCAGTAGCTACTGCCATCTGATTACCGTTTTTGACCGGAATCATTTTATCGGCGCCGAAGGCATCGACTGCGGCAACAAGCTCCATATCCTCCTGTTCAAGAACAGTTTTCACGACCTCGCTGCCCATACGTCCCAAAGCGCCATTAACTAAAACCTTAATCATTAATTTCACACTCCTTATAAAAATCAAAAACCGTTGAGAGCAATACTCAACGGTCAACAGCATTGTTACATACAAATATAATCTGCATAGTTGAGATAGCCCTCCGCCTGTAAGGCGACAGTCCGGCGGTTTTTTACCGACGGCCCAGCATAACCGCATGGCTGCCGTTATACTTCGGCGGTTACCCTTTCCTTCGTTTCAGCGATCCCTCTCCGCGAAGTACTCTTGCTTTCCGCTCCTCTATCTAATAATATTCTGTTGGATTTATTATATCTCTGCGCTATACACTTGTCAAACAAAAACGTTAAATTTCTTTAAAATATAACATTTTTTACTTTTTTTGTAACTAAAGGCGATTTAAGGCCTCTATCACGATTTAAAATCCGGGAAACAAATTTTTTCCCAAACTCCTCAAAGCTCCTCCAATCTCCTTCAATCTCCTCAATATTCCTCATTTGCTTTAATATTACCGCTAAGGTAGGATATAGATACAGGAACTTGCGCAAGTTTCGGAAAGGGTGTCCCAAATGTACAGCAAAATAAATGTAAAACAAAGTTTCTCGGACTTCATCTTATATATTTTCCCGTCCGTAGTTACAATGGTGCTGGTATCGTTCTATTCAGCGATCGACAGCTGGTTCCTGGCACAATACGTATCAACTAACGCCATGGCCGCTATCAATATAGTCCTGCCTTACTCAAACCTTATCTGGGGTCTGGCCGTCATGTTTACCTGCGGCTCCTGTGCCCTGGTCGGCATTAAGCTGGGCGAAGGCAAACGCAGTTTAGCCAATACCTACTTCACCTCAATGTTCTGGTTTCTGACGGGATTTACGGCAATTTTTGCAATCGTCGCTTACTTTAATATGGACCGTATTATTTATTCTCTGGGTTCTACAGCGCTGCTGTTTGAAGATTGTAAAACTTACCTTAAATATATGATTTTAGGTACGCCGATCCTGGCGGTCAAGCTGTTCCTCGAATATTATATCCGTCTGGACGGCAGACCTGCCTATTCTCTGGTAATGTCCTTAACAGGATTTATCCTCAACATCGTCTTAGACTATTATACGATCGTTGTTTTAGGCTGGGGAGTTTTCGGCGCCTCGATTTCTACGATCACCTCGATCGCCATCTCCACGCTGATGGGTCTGGTTTATTTCAAACTCTACGAAACAAACCTGAAATTCACTAAATTCCACTGGAACAAATGGTACTTTATCAAGTCCAGCTTCAACGGAGCCGGCGAAATGCTCACCGAGCTTTCCTCGGGTATCGTAACGATTTTCTTTAATATCGCCATTATCAAATTTGCCGGCGAGGATGGCGTTGCGGCTATGGCCGTCAACATCAACATCTTCTACTTCCTCATCAGCATCTATCTTGGTATAGCAACAGGCGCACAGCCGGTTATCAGTTATGCCTACGGCGCGCAAAACAAAAAACGCCTGGGCGAGATCATCGATCACTGTAAAAAAGCCATTCTTTTTGGCTCCCTGGCGGTCTTCACCTTAGCCCGTTTTTACGGCGCCAACATCATCTCCTGGTACATCGGCGATAACCAGCAGGTCATTGATTTAGCAGTACACGGTTTCAGGATGTTCTCCTACTGCTTTATCTTCCTGGGCTTCAATATCTTTATCGCCGGCTTCTATACCGCTATAGGTAACGGACTGATCGCAGGCATCATCTCGCTGCTGCGTTCGCTGATATTCGTACTGGCAGCCTTATTTACCCTGCCTTCACTGATAGGCATCAACGGCATCTGGCTCTCTGTACCTTTCGCAGAACTGGCAACAATGGCGATTTCGATAGTCTTTTATCTGATGTTCGTCAACAGCTATTTCAAAAAACTTGTAGAATAAGCAATAAAACTAAATAGTCTGCAAACCTCTGCTTTCATTGGCAGAGGTTTTTTATTGTATCTTAAGACATAATAAAAAACACAGGTTAGCAAACCTGTGTTTTTTATGTTCTTAAAGATATTATACATCAACAAAATCATTAGGACTTGGTACTGCCAAACCCGCCGCCGCGAACAGCTTTGTCAATATCGGCATCTCCGTCTGCTACAAGATATTTGTAAAAGATACCTTGGGCCACACGCTCATTTTTGGCAAGCGCTACAGGTTCAGTCCCCAGATTCAGCAACGCCAGCATGATATGGCCTTCGTTATCTGCGTTATTATAATAGTCGGCATCAATGATGCCCTGATTATTAACAAGAGAAATATGTTTTTTTACGGCGATGCTGGAACGGATATGCACGCCCAAATATTCGTCATCCTGCATATAAGCCTTGATACCAGTCGGTACCAGCTGCAATTTTCCTGGTAGCAGTTCTATATCTTCCGGCAGACAGATATCATAGCCTGCAGATTTTTGTGTTTTACGCTCTGGCATCGGAAACTCGACCGCCGCATATTTAGTGATTTTTTCAAAACCTCTTACTTTCATAGTACACCTCGCTTATAAAAAATCCCGCCGAAGGAATCAGCGGAATCTTAAATTTCTTGCTTATTTTTCCAAACCGTTAGCCAAAACAGCTTTGCGGGAAAGGTTGATGCGGCCTTTTTGGTCGATCTCGGTTACTTTGACAACGATTTCGTCGCCAACAGAAACCACATCTTCAACCTTGCCTACACGTTCGGTAGACAGTTGGGAAATATGGACCAGACCCTCTTTACCCGGCAGGATCTCGACAAAAGCGCCGAAATTCATAAGGCGGGTAACTTTACCGGTATAAACCTTGCCAACTTCAGCATCAGCAACGATACCGTGGATCATATCAATAGCTTTAGCAGCAGACTCGCTGTTTACTGCAGCGATGAAAACCTTACCGCTATCGTCGATATCGATTTTAGCACCGGTTTCTTCAACGATTTTTTTGATCATTTTGCCGCCGGGGCCGATTACTTTGCTGATTTTTTCAGGATCTACGCTGATCGTAGTGATTTTCGGAGCATATTGAGACAGCTCTTTGCGCGGTTCGGAAATGCATTCCATCATGATACCCATGATATGGTCGCGGCCGCGTTTAGCCTGTGCCAAAGCCTGAGTGAAGATATCTTTATTGATACCGTCGATTTTGATATCCATCTGGATTGCAGTGATACCTTTATCAGTACCGGCAACTTTAAAGTCCATATCGCCCAAGGCATCTTCCAGACCCTGAATATCGGTGAGGATAGTGAAATATTCGCCGTCCTTGACCAGACCCATGGCTACGCCTGCTACAGGTGCTTTGATAGGTACGCCTGCATCCATCAAAGACAGGGTGCTGGCGCAGACGCTACCCATAGAGGAAGAACCGTTAGATTCCAGAGTTTCGGAAACCAGACGGATAGCATACGGGAATTCGTCTTCGGAAGGAATGACCGGCAGTAAAGCACGTTCTGCCAAAGCGCCGTGACCGATCTCACGACGTCCGGGACTGCGCATGGGTTTGGTTTCACCAACGCTGTACGGCGGGAAATTATAATGATGGATATAACGTTTAGTATCTTCTACTCCCAAACCGTCAAGAATCTGTGCTTCACGCAGCGGAGCGAGTGCCAGAACGTTGAGGATCTGAGTTTGGCCGCGGGTAAAGAGCGCACTGCCATGCGGACGTGCAAGCAGGCCTACTTCGCAGGTAACAGGACGTACTTCATCCAGCTGACGTCCGTCAGGACGGATCTTATCAACGGAAATAGTACGGCGAACGATCTTTTTCACCAGCTTTTGCGTGATGTAAGCTACGTCTTTTGCATTATCAGGATATTTTTCAATGAAAACTTCTGCGATTTCAGCTTTTACCTTAGCAACGTTTTCTTCACGCTCTAATTTATTAGCATCCATCAAAGCTTCTTTCAGTTTATCTGCGCCATAGGCTTCGATCTCGGCAGCGATTTCAGCAGGAGGTTCATAAACAGGAACTTCCATTTTAGGTTTACCGACTTCAGCCATGATTTTTTCCTGGAAGGCTACCAGCTCTTTAATAACGCCGTGGGCAAACCAGATAGCGTCAAGCATTGTTTCTTCAGAAACTTCTTTCGCACCGGCCTCAACCATCAAAATAGCGTCTTTAGTACCGGCAACAGCCAGGTTCAGCAGGCTGACCTTAGCCTGTTCCACAGTAGGATTGATAACAAATTCACCATCGACAAGACCAACGCGTACACCTGCAATCGGGCCTTCGAAGGGGATATCGGAAATAGATAAAGCGCAGGAAGCGCCGATCATTGCCGGCATATCCGGAGCATTATCAGGGTCAACAGATACAGCAGTAGCTACTATCTGCACATCATTATGATACCCGTCAGGGAACATCGGACGGATCGGACGGTCGATCAGACGGCTGGTCAAAATGGCCTGCTCGCCGGGACGACCTTCACGTTTGATAAAGCCGCCGGGGATTTTACCGACAGCGTACATTTTTTCTTCAAAATCTACAGTCAACGGAAAGAAGTCTACTCCTTCCCTGGGTGTTTTTGTACCAGTTACCGCAACAACTACTGCGGTATCGCCATAACGAACCAATACGGCTCCATTTGCCTGCTTAGCGATCTTACCGATTTCCATGGTAAGCGTTCTGCCGCCAAGCTCCATACTGTAAGTATGCATTCTTCTGCCTCCTCTAAGTTTTCACAATTTAGGTTACCTGATTGTATTCGCCATAAATTGCGTTTCTCCTTTTACTTTTTTAAATTTTCTTAAAAAATCTTTACTGTAACTCCCTGCTTTTTCTGCAGACAAAACTATATAAAAAAGCACAGGCACTAAGCCTGCGCTTTTAAGCAGTTTGCTTCAGATCATCTTTCCCGCTAATATTTCTCGATAATCCTGATAGTTTTCTTCCAGCAGTCTGGGAGTATCCAGGCCATAAGGGCATTTTGCCTCACATTTACCGCAGTGCAGGCAGTCTTCGATCTTTTTCATCATAGCCTGGGCCTTGTCAGTAAGCTGCGCTGCCTGCGGTGCTCTCCTGATCATCAGCGACATTCTGGCACAGGAATTGATCTCTATTCCCACCGGACAAGGCATACAATAGCCGCAGCCACGGCAGAAACTGCCGATCAGCTCCTGCCGGTCTTTATTGATTACTGTCTGCAGCTCTGCTGTCAGAAGCGGTGGGCAGTCGATATAGTTCAAAAATTCATCCAGTTCATTTTCACGCTGCACACCCCAAATAGGCAGTACATGATCAAATTGCGCCAAATAAGCATAAGCGGCTGCAGAATTATTTATCAGCCCTCCCGCCAGTGCCTTCATGGCAATAAAGCCCATGCCGTGAGCAGCACATGCACGGACAAGCTCCAGTTCCTTCTCAGTCGTCAGATAACTGAAAGGAAACTGCAGCGTTGCATACAAGTCAGATTCTATGGCCTCGCCGGCTACTGCCAAACGATGGTTAGTAATGCCGATGAAACGGATCTTCCCCTGTTCCCTGGCCTGCTGCATCGCTTCATACAAGCCGCTGCCGTCACCCGGTTTAGGGCAAAAGGCAGGATTATGAAATTGATAAATATCTATATAATCAGTTTGCAGCAGGCGCAGACTGGTTTCCAGGTCATTCCAGAATCCTGCTGCTGTAACAGACGGTGTTTTAGTCGCAATAAATACCTGCTCGCGGATACCCTTTAGCGCGACGCCAAGCTTTGCTTCACTGTCCGTATAACTACGGGCCGTATCAAAAAAATTTATACCTCGTTCAAACGCCCTGCGCACCAATTTTACTGCGTCGTCCTGCGGTATCCTCTGGATCGGCAGTGCGCCAAAACCGTTTTTATTGACAGTGATCCCTGTTTTGCCCAAGCTAACTTCAGTCATCGTAACGCCCCATTTCTCACTCGATTTCTACTACAAATATAGCATAGAAATAAATAAAAGTCGAACAAAGCGCCGCAGCTCTATGTTCGACTTCACTTTTGAACCAGCTTTAAATATGCTGAGTTTTAGTAAAAATATTTTTATTAGCTTCGATACTTTGGCTGCTGCCCACAACACACAAATACTTCTCGCTTAGTGTATCCCTGATCAGCGGCGCCAGCTTCTGCAGGTCGGCATTCGTCAAGTCTATGATCTCACTGCGCATTTGCTGCCGCATTGCCGTATCTACCTGTTTTAGATGATAAACTCCAGCCTGCTCCAAACGCATGGAGTTGGTCAGAGGCGTATCCAGACCGCTGATCGTGCCGATGATGTATTTTGTCAGCTCACGTTCCGAGAGCTCCAGTTTTTCGAGCCAGGACGGCATATCATAATATGCCTGCAGCGATTCTTTCAGCTTCGGATCACGGTAGGAAGCAAAAAACATGGTCCCGTTACGGTCAAAACGCGCCGTCGCACCGTAAGCGCCGCCCTGTACCCTGATTTTAGTCCACAGATATTCGTAACGCAGGATAGTTTCCAGTACCTTCATTGCGCCGTGGAACTGATAGCCAAATTTGTGAAAATCACCGCCGGCAGCAACATATTGTACCTTGCCAGGTGTCATGATCCCTTCATTTTCTCCCGGCGCCTCTAAAAACTGCGGTGTTTTACCGGCAACAGCTGACTGCGGCAGTAAAGCTGCAAAATTCAGAGCCTGCTCTAAAACCAGCATCCGTTCGCTTTCTTCACAGGAATAAGCCAGAAGATATTTGCTGCTTTCAAAGAAAATACCCAACAGCTGCCTTAATTTTGCTAAGGTATCCTCTGCCCTGCCGGAAAAGTCGGCTGACAGCTCTTTTAAAAATTCGTAATAGCTGAATTGATCCTGTTCATTGACTCTGGCTGCCGTTGAAAAATATGAAGCCAGACGGGTACAGGCTACAGTCTGCCCCCGAGAGAAGAAGCTGCTGTCCCAATCTGTTTTTACTTCGTCTAAAATTTCCTGCAGCCGTTTGGTGTCGTCAATTTTACTGCCAAGCGCAACTGCCTGCAGAATGTCGAATAATTTATCCAGATTAGCTGTCAGCGCTTTAGCCTGAACAGTGAACTTGATCGTATAATCGTTAGCGTCGTCGGCAGCTGAGTAAGCGTGCATCTGGAAAGAAACACCGCCGGTATATTTGTTAGAGGCCGTGGCCAGTTCCTGATAGGTATACTTGTCGGTATTAAATTTTCCAAGCACATCACTGAGCAGATAACAGTAAGGCAACAGGTCTTTATCAATACCTGTCAGATCAAAATACCAGTTCAGATAAGCTATTTTATTGGTAAAAGCCGGTACATATAAAATATCGTTTGTTCCCAGCTGTTTCAAAACAGTTTCTGTAACTTCTACTTCACGTCTGATATCGCTGCGTTCCAACAGCGGGATCGTTTCCAACGCCTCGGCAGTATCAGCTGCAGCCTGGCGTTTATGCAGTTCGCTGCACAGTTCGATATTTTGGGCGATTGTTTCAGTATCCATCGACGCTTTGAGCGCAGACATTTTTTCTGCCAGTACTTCCTGCTCCCGTTCCTCTTTCCCCTGCTCAGGATTCAGAGTCACTATAACCTTATGGGTATTGTCCAGCAGATAATTTTCAATCAGCTGCTCATAATAACGTGTTTTGATACCTTCGCGCAGCTGCTGTAAAGCCTCAGTATAGCGCAGACCTGCTAAAGGATCTCCGTCATATAGCCATGAATCCATCACACTGATACCATAAATCAAGCCTTTGGGATAAGCGCCGAAATCAGCTTCCCGCAGCTTAAATTCCAGATAATTGAGATGTGCCTCTAACAGCTCTTTATCGATGCCGTTGATCGTCAGCTGCTGCAGCGTGTGGTAAATAACACTGATAAATTTATCGCGCTGTTCCGGTTTGGAACCGGCAGCTTTAATCGAAAAAATCGGCTGGCGGTAGCTTCCAGCATAAGAGCCGCTGATGTCTTTGGCAACGCCGGATTGCAGCAACGCCAGACGCAGCGGTGCTGAATTGCCTTCCAGCAGAACACTTTCCAATACTCTTAATGCCATTGAGGTTTTAACATCACGTGCATCACCGGTAACTATATGCAGTTCGTGATAAGTTTTATCTTCGGTAGCTTCGTCAGCTCCAACAGGATAAATGCCCAGAACTTCCTGCGTTCTTGCAAAAGCATTCTGCAGAGGTATTTCCGAGTTCACTGCGCCGGTACGTTTAAAGCCGCTCAGATATTCGTCGTTCAGATATTGCAGCGTCGTTTCGATATCCATATCGCCATACAGATAAATAAATGAATTTTCAGGACTGTAATAAGTTGTATGGAAATGCTCGAAAGCTTCCTGAGTCAATTCTGGGATAGCATCCGGATGGCCGCCGGATTCAAAGCTGTACGGCGTGTCGGGGAACAATGCCTTCATTGCCTCATAGTCAAGTAAAGCATCAGCAGAAGAAAATACGCCCTTCATTTCATTATAGACGACCCCATTATAGCTCAAAGCGTCCGTCGGTGCCTCAATATTATAATGCCAGCCCTCCTGGCGCAGGGTATAGGGATTTTCATAAATCAGCGGATAAAAAACAGCGTCAAGATAAACATCCATCAGATTTTGAAAATCTTTGGCGTTGCGGCTGGCAACCGGATACATAGTCTTATCAGGATAAGTCATTGCGTTCAGGAAAGTATTCATCGAACCTTTGACCAGCTCTACAAATGGCTCTTTTAAGCGATACTTGCGCGAACCGCACAACACTGAATGCTCTAAAATATGCGCCACACCTGTATCATCATACGGCGGCGTCCTGAAGCTGATTGAAAAAACCTTATTATCATCATTGTTACCTAAATATAAAAGTCTCGCACCGCTGTAAGCGTGCTCCATCACATATGCTTCTGACTGGATCTCATCGATATAAGCAGCCTGCCTGATCACAAAGCCGCTGTATTGTTTATTTACGTCTAATTTCATTTTTGCCTCCGAATATTTAGCATTTGTCATTATTTTATCACAAATCGTCCACACCAACTAAAAAATCTTTGTGACAACTTGCCAAAATAAAATATTTTCTTTATAATAAACTTAGCGACGTTAGATTGATGTTTCTTTGATGTCATATTTTTTAGGAGGAGCAATTATGGATCAAACTCGTTTTACTCTGCGTATTCATCCCCTGATTATGAAAAAATTAAAAGTAATTGCTGATCACAACGGCCGTTCTGTCAACAAAGAGATCGAACAGATTTTGAAGTGGATCATCGACGATTTTGAAAATAAATGCGGTAAAATACGTACTGAAGAACTGGATCTGATCGACCACCCCGAAAAAAAAGCTAAAATCGAGCCTGTTAAAGACCGCCCGATGGATATGCTTTTTAAACTGTAAGTCCACAAACTAAAACGCGCATCTGCATTGCAGGTGCGCGTTTTAGTTTTATTATTTAAAGTAGTTGACACCGGAAACGAAGATTTTCTGATCTTTATTGCCAGTAATATTGCGGTACAGACCATCTACAAAGCGTTCACTGTGGCACATTTTACCGAAAACGCGGCCGTCGGGACTGGTAATGCCTTCGATTGCATACAACGAACCATTGGGGTTATAAGGCATTTCCATAGTGGGAACTCCCTGTGGATCTACATACTGCGTTGCGACCTGTCCGTTTTTGAACAGCTCTTTGATAACAGATTCAGGCGCATAGAAACGGCCTTCACCATGAGATACTGCTACCGCATGGATATCACCGGGTTCTACTTCGCTCAGCCATGGGGATTTATTGGAAACGATACGGGTATCGACGATCTGCGATACATGACGGCCAATATTATTAAAGGTCAGTGTCGGAGATTCTGTTTCCAGATCTCTGATTTCACCATAAGGCAGCAAACCTAATTTTACCAGTGCCTGGAAACCATTGCAGATGCCAAGCATTAAGCCGTCGCGTTCATTCAGAAATTCAGTTACCGCTTCTTTGATCCTGGGATTACGGAACATGGTAGCGATAAACTTACCGCTGCCGTCCGGCTCGTCACCTGCACTGAACCCGCCCGGCAGCATAACGATCTGAGAATTTTTGATCATGCGGACCATCTTTTCTACTGACTCATCAATAGCCTGGGCAGTAAGATTGCGAATGATAAATATGTCTGCAATCGCACCGGCTTCTTCAAAAGCTCTGGCACTGTCATATTCGCAGTTTTGTCCCGGGAATACCGGAATAAAGACCCGCGGTTTTGCTAAGGTCACAGGAGCTGTCAGCGGCAATTCAGCTCTATACAACGGCTGATTTAATTCACCTTGAGCTTTTTCTTCGATTTTATAGGGGAAAATTTCCTGCAGCGGTTCCAAATATGCTTCCTGCGCCGCATCAAGCTTGATAGCGGTATCGTTGATGGAGATAAACTGTTCTGCTGTCAGATGACCCAGAAGCATACAGTCCAGACCGTCAAACAATTCTTCGATACTGGTGCCGTCTGCCAGTTCCAGCACCATACCACCAGGCTGCAGCGTAAATAAACGCTCAGTATCCTGGAACGGTTTAATGAATTCAAAACCCAGCTGATTGCCAAGGCACATAGTAGTAACGGCAGCGGCAATACCGCCTTCTTTTACAGCAGCAGCGGCAAGCACCTTACCTGCCAGAACCGCTTTATGTACAGCACGCATATTTTTACGCAGCGCTGCAAAATCCAAAACTTCAGCATTATCGCGCGGACAGGACAAGAATACAACTTTATGACCAGCTGCTTTAAATTCTGCAGAAACAGCTTTTTCTCCATCGATAACATCAACAGCAAAAGAAACAAGTGTCGGCGGCACTGTTTTATCCATAAAAGTACCAGACATACTGTCTTTACCGCCAATAGCCGGCAAATCAAGCGCGTCTAAAGCCGTAAAAGCACCTAAAAGAGCGCTGAACGGCTGTCCCCAAACTTCAGTATTATTAAGCTTGGGGAAATATTCCTGCAAAGTCAGACGCAATTTATCAGGGTCAGCACCCAGACATACTGCACGCACAACAGACTCAACTACTGCATACATAGCGCCGTGGAATGGGCTCCAGCACGCAACATCAGGATGATAGCCGCAGGCCATGACCGAAGCGGCAGTAGTCGTGCCATTGAGCACCGGCAATCGGCAAACCATACCTTCGCTCGGCGTAAATTGCGTTTTTCCGCCGAATGGCATCAATACCGTGCCGCGGCCAATAGTGCTGTCAAAACGTTCGGAAAGTCCTTTCTGACTGCAGACATTCAAACGGTTTAAATTTCCCAGCCAGGCTTGTTCCAGAGAAGCAGCTTTATTAACACATTCAGGTACTTTATCAAAAGCATTTTCGCCTTCAGCAGCTTTAACTGTGATACTAGTATGCTGCGCTACACCATTGGTATCGAGGAATGCCCGTGCCAAATCAACGATTTTTTCTCCGCGCCAGTACATAACCAGACGTGGATTATCAGAAACCTCAGCTACAACTGTGGCTTCCAGGTTTTCTTTATCAGCATGTTTAATAAAAGCATCAAGATCTTTGGCTTCAATTACGACGGCCATACGTTCCTGCGATTCAGAAATCGCCAGTTCCGTACCGTCAAGCCCTTTATATTTTTTAGGAACTTTATCAAGATTTACGACCAGGCCGTCAGTCAGTTCACCAATAGCAACGGAAACGCCGCCGGCACCGAAGTCATTACAGCGCTTAATCATCGCCGTAACAGCAGGGTTGCGGAACAAACGCTGAATTTTACGTTCTGTAGGAGGATTACCTTTCTGGACCTCAGCACCACAGGAAAGCAGCGAATCTACAGTATGTTCTTTAGACGAACCGGTTGCGCCGCCACAGCCATCACGTCCGGTACGGCCGCCCAGTAATACGATCAGATCGCCTGCAGACGGACGTTCACGACGTACGGTATCACGTGGAGCCGCGCCAATAACCGCGCCGATTTCCATTCGTTTAGCAACAAACTTATCATGATAATATTCCTGCACATGACCGGTTGCCAGACCTATCTGATTACCATAAGAGCTGTAACCGGCAGCAGCACCTACAGTTATTTTTCTTTGAGGTAATTTACCCGGCATAGTTGCTTCGATCGGTACGCGCGGATCAGCAGAACCGGTAACGCGCATAGCCTGATAAACATAGGAACGTCCTGAAAGCGGATCGCGGATCGCACCTCCCAAACAGGTAGCTGCGCCGCCAAATGGCTCAATTTCCGTAGGATGATTATGCGTTTCATTTTTAAACATAACTAGCCATTCTTCTGTTTTACCGTCTATTTCTACCGGAACAACGATCGAGCAGGCATTGATCTCTTCAGAAACGTCCAAATCGTCAAGTTTACCTTCCGAACGCAGTTTTTTCATACCGATAACAGCGATATCCATCAATGTTACCGGGCGCTCGGTATCCTCTCCATAAACAGCGTCACGGGTAGCCATATACTTATCGAAAGCCGCTTGAATAGGTTTATTATACTCGCCGGCTTCAATTTCAACATCTTCTATCTGCGTCATAAAAGTCGTATGACGGCAGTGATCGGACCAATAAGTATCAAGTACTTTTATTTCGGTAATAGTAGGTTCACGGTGTTCTTCATTAAAATATTTCTGACACCACATTATATCTTCCAAGCTCATTGCCAGACCCATTTCCTGGCGCAGCACTTCCATTTCATCGCTGTTCTTGGTCAAAAAACCGGCAACCGACTTAATCCTGGCAGGTTCTTCACAGGTCGCGATCAAAGTAGCAGGTTTCTCCCACTCTGCTTCCCTGGCTTCAACAGGATTGATACAGTAGCTTTTGATTTTAGCGAGTTCTGCTTCGGTCAAATTTCCTTCTAAAATATAAATTTTAGCAGAAGCTACCATCGGACGTTCTTTTTGCGTAATCAGCTGAATAGCCTGTTCGGCAAAATCCTCCCTTTGGTCATATTGTCCTGGAAGGTATTCCACGGCAAAAGCACAGCAGCTTGCAGGCACTTCAAAAATTTCGTCAGTAACAGTATCTACCGGAGGTTCCGACAACACTATTTTTCTTGCAGCAGCAAATTCTTCATCACTGACGCCCATCACGTCATAACGATTTAAGATTCTGATGCCTGTCAGATTTTTCATGCCTAAGTTATTGCGCAGATCGGATAATAATCCATGTGCTTCAACAGCAAAAGCATCTTTCTTTTCCACAAAAATACGTCTGATTGTACTCATAAACTCAGCCTCCAAAATAAGATGCGGTTAAAAATACTCGTTAATATAATTATGACACTTGGGAAACAGCCTGTCTAACAATGAAGCCGCTTCCTGATTATGTATCTTCAGCCTGTTTTCAGCAGCCAGTTCCTGTACGGAGAACTGACCAAAATATAACTGTGTAAAGGCTGCTACATCCATTTCAATATCCTGCATATCCACTGTACTCTTAATATTGATCTGACTGGCATTTATTTCCAGTTTCAATAACCCGTTATTAAGAGGCAGGGTTTTATCATTTATCAGCAAAGACAATGTTCCCTGTACATCTGCAGCTATGTCAGTCAGCTGCAAAAGTGCCTGACGCACATTAATGCAGCGTGCCATCATAAACGGCTGCAAACTGCCAGCATACTTCTGATCCTGTAAATGCAGGTACGTTTTATCCCAGACTTCTGCCAGCCAGCTGAAATTTTCAGCTTCAGTAACATGCTGTCTGGCAAACTGCAGCAGAGAATCACGCGCCGCTGTTTCTTCTGCCATAAGTTCCTGCACAGCAAATGTTTTATCATCAATACTGTAAAACATATAGCCAGCAACTTTTTCGCCGCGTTTAACAAGCACCGCTTTAATCTGTTCACCCTGATGAACTGCCAGTAAATGCAGCCAGTTTTTTAAATCACGTTTTACTACGCCGTGATAAGCTGCAGTCACGGTATCATAGACCTTTTGGAAAACTTCGGCCTTCTCCAGCCCTGTTCGGTGCAATGACATATCAGAAACTTTATCGCCTTTGGGCAATGCGGCCAAAGGCATCTCGTAACGATGCCTGTAATAACAGTAATCAAACTGATATGGACGGTAAATACCGGCACTGATCGGCATTAATAAAACAAATGCCTGACCCTGAGCCCGTAAAACCGAAAAAGCAGTTTCCAGAAGCGGAGCAAATAAATGTCTGCCCCTGTATTCCGGCGCTGTTGCAACGCCGACAATATAAGGCAATTTCAAATCCCTTCCACGCAAATTGATAGTATAAGGGTTCAAATGCAGCATATTCATCAAATTGCCGGATTTTTCATCAAAGCCGCCAAGCACCATATTTTCTTTTAAGCAGTATTCGTTAAAATACCACTTAAAAAAAGGAGTATCGTTTTTTTCAAAGCAATAATCCCATAATTCCATTATTTTAGGTAAAGTTTCGTCATTAATAATACGAAAATCCATATTTACACCTATTTAAAAACAGACGAATATTTTTTGATCATAAATTCAGGATGATATGATTCCTTAGCAGTACGCAGCCCTTCATGCCCCATATCTTCTTCTCTGTTTAAATAAACTACATCCCCCCATGCATGTTCGGCAAATTCTTTATTGATTGCCGCATAAATACCGCGGATATCAGGATTTGCTTTTTCTACATGCAGAACGGCCGTGTCGTCATTGATTTTTTTACCGAAGCTGAATGCTTCAATTTTTCCGTTGACACGGATAGCGCCGCCGCGCAAACCAAGTGCTTCAAAATTATCGATCGCTTCATGGATAGCACATTGCTCACAGCGCAGGCTCTCGTCTTCGCCAACACGTTTTTCGCACCATTCATCACCAAAAGCCTTGCACTCTTCGTAATTCTCTGGTCCGATAGGTTCGTAAACATAATCGGGATATTCTTTTTTAAACGCATTGTAATGATTTTTTTTACCATGATATTTACGCCCAGACAAACTAGCCAGTTTTTCACGCAAATAAACATAATCCCAATTATCACGATCTTCAATAAATTCCATCTCTGGAAAAGCTTTTTCCAGCCGCTCTTTGCCATCGTCATAAATACCATGAATCTCAAAAGGCTTGCCTTCATGATATTCTTTAATTTCTGCAAACAATTTAGGCAGATCTTCATCTTTACCGCCAAAAGGCTGCAAAAAGAAATCCACTTCGTTGCGTTTCACCTTGATCACCAGAAAGTCATGTACTACTGTCCAGTAAATGCCATAACAGTCCTGCCATACAAATAAATTTGTAAACGCACATTCAGAACCCCGTTGGTCAGGACGTGATAAATAACTTTCGAACAAAGGCCTGTCAGCCAATGTTATTTTTTTTAGTTCTAAAATAAAAAGGACCTCCTTAAGATACACAACTTTCCTATTATGATATTATACCATAAAACTGTCTATTTACTAAAGAAAAAACCAATTGCCTAAGCAATTGGTTTTTTAACTTCATTAATTATTAGCCTTTGCGAGCATTGAAGCATTCGCGGCAGTATACCGGACGATCCATGGAAGGACGGAACGGTACTTCGGTGTCTTGACCGCATTCTGCGCAAGTAGCATGGAACATTTCGCGAGCCGGGCGCTCGTTGTTGATGCCCATACGTTGTTTGCGAGCTTGACGGCAACCAGGGCAACGGCCGGGTTCATTTGTGAAGCCTTTTTCTTCGTAGAATTCTTGCTCGGAAGCAGAGAATACGAATTCGGTGCCGCATTCACGGCATACTAAGGTTTTGTCTTCTTTCATTGGTTAATCACTCCTTACATTAAACATACCCCATAAGGACTTATAGATGTTACCACTGCTTCCTCATGTTGCGTATGTAGCATGGAAGAAGTTCGGAACCCTACCCGGACCACTGAGATATACTATAAGCAGTATATCTAAAAAAAAGATAAAAGTCAACAAGAAATGTACATTTTAAAATTTATAATTATTTAGGATATTTTATTCCGTCGGAGTTTACATTATCATTTAAATAATGTGTATCATTTACATACTCAATTGTAAAGCGGTCCTGCCATTTACCAATACAGGTTGTGCTGGCATTATGTACGCCAAACACCCACAGTTTATTGATATCAAGCCCCAGTAAAAGGCAAAGCTGTACTCTTATAACGCCGCCATGAGAAACAATTGCTATATTTTTATCGCTGTTATTTTTAAAAAGGTCTTCACAGACAGAACGAACCCGCAATGCAACATCGTCGAATGATTCCCCGCCTGGCATTCTGCACTGTGCCGGCTGTTTAAAAAACAACTCTAACTGATCACTCCATTTTGCTTTGATCTCATCATAGCTCAAACCTTCCCATTCGCCAAAACAAACTTCCTTCAGTTCATCTAAAGGCTGAACAGTAAGTCCATGAGCTTCAGCCAAAGGTGCTGCAGTCTGTCTGGCTCGCTGCATGGAGCTTGAATAAATTTCGTCCAATACAATATTTTCATAATGCTGTCCCAATGCTGCAGCCTGACACAGACCCTTGCTGTTAAGAGGATTATCTATGTGCCCTTGAAATTGAAATGTTTTATTAGCTTCTGTTTCTCCGTGCCTTATAAGATATATCTTGCCCATATTGCCTCCTTATTATTTACCTTTTACCTGTACTGAATGCGCAAATTCTTCCACTTCAGCATGTACTCCTGCTTCAGCAAATGTTTCCATTTCATTATACGCCTTAATGCCTGCATCAAACAAGGTAAAAGCTAAAACTGCGCCTTCTCCCGCCCCACTGTTAATATCCAACTTTAGCGGTGCCGATAGCTCCAGCCGATTCAATAATTTTTCCATACCCGGTTCTGCCGACACATGCCCTGCCATACAATATTCAAGAACTACCGGAGCTAATTTGCAGGCTCCGACAGCAGCCAGGCATGTAGCGATACCATCCAGCATTACAGGTACCTTGCAGGCAGCAGCCTGTAAAACAGCACCAGTCATAGCGGTTATTACCGGATCGTTAAGCTTTTGCAGAAATTCAATTCCTTCCAGCTGTAAAAATGCTTCTGTTTGTTCTGTAAGAGTATATTTTTCCAGACTTCCCAAGGCCAGCATTTGCAGTTTATCACTGACAATATATTCTTTTGTCAGAATAGCGCCTTCTTCAAGCGCTTCCTCAAGATTACAAGATGTGACCAGCAATGGGTAAACCTCTGCTTTAGCTTCTCGTGCCAGCAAAACAACAGGCAGCTCCTCCTGCATCGCTTTAGCAACAGAATCTGTGTCAGCACTCCACAAAAACAAAGCTTTTTTAGGATATTGAACAGATTTTTTATCAGCACTGCCGATAATACCGGCGTAACGCGAAACCATAGCTTCCAGTTTTGCAAGTGAACCGACCGGTTTGATAAGATTGTCAAATCTGTTTTGTGCTTCCTCTACTTTTTGACGATCGATTGGTTTTATTTGTTCAATAATATTATTTATATCCATCTTTAAACCTTCCTTATCTTAGTAAGAATACTGCTGTCAGTAAGTAAATCACATTGCCGCATTCAGTCAGTGCACCATATGTATCACCGGTAAGTCCGCCTAACTGTGTTTTTAAATATTGCGCTATTATCAAAGTGACAGTAAAACATATTCCTGCCACCGCCAGATATTGTAAACCACAGGCCGCAATAATACCTGCGCATACTGCAAAAGCAATATACGTATAAAATGGTTTGGCATACTTGGTAAACATATGCCCTATTCCTTCTTTACGCGCATAGGGAAAATTGACAATAAAAACTACCATAAAAGTTCGTGTCGCAACGGACATCGTCAGTAAAACCCAGGTCAGTGTTTCACCGCTAAGTTCAAGATAGGCAGCTATTTTGAGCAGCAGCAAAATAATTATTGCCAATACAGCATTAGAACCAACATGGCTGTCTTTCATTATTTCCAGCATTCTCTCGCGGCTGCGGGCAGAAAAAACGCCGTCAGCAGTATCCATAAAACCATCGTACATCAACCCGCCGGTAATAATGATCTCGGCCAGCAGCAAAAGCGTTACCCGTAAAAAAAGCGGCGTTTCGATATAAAACAGGCTATAGTTTATGGCCGCCAAAAGGAATCCGATAACCAAACCTACCAGGGGAAAATACGGCACACTGCGCGAAAAATCTTCGTCACGCCAATCTGTCCGTTTTGAAAAACGCACTCGCGTCAAAAATTCCAGGCAAGTGATAAAATCACGCATGCATGCCACCACGCTTATACAGTTCTTTATAGGTATTGATCGCCATCTGTAAAATAACAATCGCCAAAGACGCTCCTGTACCTTCGCCAAGACGCATGCCTGCGTCAACTATCGGCGTAAGCCGCAAAACCTCAAGCATCTTTGCATGTGATATCTCAGCAGAAAGATGTGAACAAAGCATATAATCAGCACATGCTGGTTCAAGTCCGTATGCAAGCAAAGCAGCGGCAGTCGCATTTACACCGTCTACCATTGTAGGAATGCGGCGTCTGGCGCCAGCTAAAATCATCCCCGCCAACCCGGCATGGTCATAACCGCCAACCTTACAGAGGATGTCCATGGCATCGCCCAAACGTGGTTGATTTTTAGCCAGACCATCAGCGACGACCTTTCTTTTTATCGCCATCCGTTCATCGTTGATACCAGTTCCTCTTCCTACTGTAAGCTCGGGCGGCAACCCCAAAAATGCAGAAACGATTGCTGCGGTCGATGTAGTATTCCCGATTCCCATTTCTGCTGTTACTAATAAGTTATAACCTTTATCAATGCATTCGTCCGCGGCCTTCATACCAACTTTCAATGCTTTTTCGGCCTGCTCCACTGTCATGGCCGGTCCCTGTGTAAAGTCTTCTGTACCCCAGGCAACCTTCTCCTGATGAACTTTAGGCATTGCACTCAAGTCAAAAGCCGTACCTGCATCGATCACAAAAACATCGGCACCGGCATGACGTGCCATAACGTTAGCGCCGGCAGTTTCCCGCATATAACCGTTTATCATCTGCATAGTTACTTCCTGCGGATATGCGCTTACGCCATATTTGGCAATTCCATGATCGCCGCACATTAACAGCATTGCACTTTTGATTTTATCAGGCAATGCCGTCCCTGTCATGGCAGCATATTTTTCAACCATTTCCTCCAGTTTACCTAAACTATGCAGCGGCTTATCCATTTTAGCCCAGTTATTTTTTATTACTTCCGCAGCGTTGCTGTCCAACGGTGGAATCATTATTTTTTCCATTGCTCTGCTCCTTCATCATCAAAACTAAATGCCATTTTCTTTACATCAACAGCTTGACCGGCGACACAATAAAAAACCCTGTCACATACATCGGCAACCTGCTGGTTTACCCATCCGGCAAGATCTCTGTACTCACGTGCCATAACATTATCCGGTACGATACCACCGCCAACTTCATTAGTAACAAATACTACCAATTTTTCTATTTTTCTGGCGGCTTCCAGCAATTTTACAATTTCACCTTTGACAAATGTTACCTTTTCTTCAAAAGTTCCTGCAATTGCAACCTTGCCATACATCAAATTACTCATATACAAAGTAAGACAGTCAAACAAAATTGCATCCGCTTCCTTACCTGCCTCAGCCATCACCTGCTCGGCAGCATAAGGTGCTTCATAATTATTCCATCTTTGGGGAGAACGACGTTCCTGATGTAGCCGAACACGTTCAGCCATCTCGTCGTCAAAGATTTCAGCCGTAGCTATATAAGCGCATTTAGATCCATAATGCAAAACAAAACGCTCTGCGAATTCACTTTTGCCGCTGCGTGCACCGCCAGTTACTAAAATCATTTCTTTACACATCCTTAAGCCTCCCTTCAAAATAAAAATACCCTCTCGAGAGAGGGCATAAATAAACAACCTATGCAAGTATCCACCTATCTCCCGTAGGTGTAAGATACCCGTAACAGGCAGGTCTCCTGGCTCAGGTTCAACATTCAGCTGCGCCTTCCCAGTTTCCCAGTGGCATATTGCAGTGAACTTCCCTTTACAGTAGCGGGACTGCGCCGGATTTACACCGGTCTTCCCTATTAAGCGCCGACCGCAATCGGCACACCTGTTGATTTTTTCCAATACTATATATTCTACATTCTTTTGCAAAGTCCTGCTGACCTGCAAAGCATTTTTTCATATTCTTCATCTAAATAATCATGGGCGTCATTAACATTTCTTACGGTAATCAATACACGACTGCGTCCAAACCAGTAATACACCCTGATTTCATACCACTGAGCTACACCATCCGCTCCAACGAAACGACATTCGCAGCCAGAATAATCAGGATTATTATTGTAATTTGCAGATAAAACGTCAAAATCAAGCTGAGCCGTAAACTTTTCAATATCTTCAGGATAAAGCAATTCCTGAACGATATGCTTGTAATCATTTTTATAATCACCTGTATACGGAATAAAAACATTCCCTGTAGGATTAAAAGCCATTCTCGAATAGCGTCCATCTTTTAGATTCAATTCAATTGCAAAATCATACATCTGCGGGAATAAATCGCCCAAATCTCTGTATGACGGTAATTTTACAGTACGTCCGTAACCGTTGATGCTGCGACGTTCAGCATTAACGATTTCAATCTTACTTAAATTAAGCAGATTTTCAAACTGCGGCCTTCTCAACGGCTGGCAATAATAGAATCCCTGAGCTATATTGCAGGAAACACTTTTCATTATCGCAACCTGTGCCTCAGTTTCCACACCTTCACAAATCATTGTGATATCCAATTCTTTTGCAATAGCTGCCATTCCTTTGATGATTTTGATATCTTTATCATTATCACAGGCGGCAAGCATTCTTTTATCTATTTTTAAAATATCAACGCTGATATCACTTAAAATACGCAGAGACAAATACCCGGCGCCAAAATTATCAACAGCAATCTTAAATCCCTGATTTTTCAGCTCGTCGACCTGCATCCCAGCAAAATTCACATCATCAGCCAATAATCTTTCAGCAAGCTCAACTACCAAAAGCTTGTGAGGAACATTATGCTTATCGGCAGCTTCTTTTAAAGAGTCAATAAAATTTTCATCTTTAAAATGTTCAAATGAAAAATTACAGGAGATTGGGAAAACCTGTAACCCCAAGGCAAGGCGTAATGCTAAAAAATGGCAGACTTCTTCAAAAACAAAATTTTCAAATTTAGATAACTGGTTATTATCTTCAAGGATAGGAATCAAAACTTCTGGAAGAATTATCCCGCGCGTAGGATGCTCCCAGCGCAGCAAAGCTTCCGCACCAACTATCTCATTAGTATAGATATTGTATTGCGGCTGAAAATAAACAGTGAACTCTTTATTATTAAGAGCACTGCAAACTTCTTCAGAAAGAGAATTATAACCAGTTGTAAATTCAAAATCATTGATTATAAAGAAACTGCGGCAGCATTTGTGAAAAACTTTTTTGTTGAGCTGAGCAACAGTTTTTACCATTGCATCTTCCAGCGAGTCTTCGGCTCGACATACATAAAGATCTCCGCGCAGTTTGATGCTGACACTGCAAATACGCTTGACTTCGCTTTCTACCATATCAGATAATCCGTCAAACCAATTATTATGCGTTTCTTCATCTGTAAAAGGAACAAGGCAAAAGAACTTATCTCCGGCCTGCCTTGTTGTAAGATATCCCTTCACAACACGTCGGTTAAGTTCTGTTCCCAAAATGCGTAAAACATTATCCGCTGTCTCACGCCCATAAATATCAACGATATCATGGTAAGGGTCAATATCTAAATGTATTAGCGCCAAAAGCTCTTTTTTGCGCTGCAGCATTTCATCCGCTTTTTCTTTAAACTTATCAAAGCCCAGTGTACCGCTTACTTTATCACGTACATATTTCTGCGAATACAACATTCTTTGATGTTCAGAAGACTTAAGATAGAGAATTGCTACAAACACACCAAAAGCAATTATCGACAACAGGTAAAAATTCATAGTAATCTCCCATTATCTTTCAATATAATTATAGTAAGTATATATCTTTCGTATAAAAAATACTACATTTTTAACTACTTCAAAACGTTTTTAAAGTAATTTAACCCAAAAGAAAATGACCATACAGTTCTTACCGAACCTATGGTCATTTTGTTTTAAGCTTCTACTTCTACTTCAACTCTTGATAAAATGAAACATAAATCAGAAAGTCTGTTCAAACAGATAAGAACCTGCTGATTGACTTCTTCTGTTTCAGATAAGCGGAGCAGACAGCGCTCGGCACGACGAGTAGTTGTACGCGCGATGTCCAAAGCAGCTGATCCGGGGGTGCCTCCGGGAATGATAAAATGACTCAAAGGCTGGAGCATACTATCGAATTTATCGATAGTTTCTTCAAACATTTTCACATGCTCTTCTTTGATATAAGGCTCAGGCAAATTCAAGCTTGCTATATCAGCCATCAGTGACATCAGAAGCTGCTGAACTTTGTAAATCGTTTCCCTGACATCTTCGCGTCTGACTGTAGCTCTTGCCAAGCCAAGCGCCGAACTGATCTCATCAACTGTACCGTAAGCTTCAACTCTCATGCTTTGTTTTGGTACACGTTCGCCTGTATAAAGTCCGGTAGTGCCTTTGTCACCAGTTCTGGTATATACTGCTGCTTTCATTTTGTCACCATCCTTCCGGAAAATTTTAAATTAATAAATTTCTTCAGCTTTAAAGAAATTTTTGATTTCGCGTGCAGCGGATTCTTCACTGTCGCTGCCATGAACAATATTTTCGCCGATAGTCAGCGCGTAATCGCCGCGGATAGAACCAGGAACAGAATCTAACGGATTAGTAGCCCCCATCTGGCCACGAACCGCTTTAATTGCATTCTCACCGGAAATAACCATTGCTGCAACAGGGCCGGAAGTAATAAATCCAACCAATTCACCAAAGAAAGGTTTGCCTTCATGTTCAGCATAATGATATTTAGCTTGTTCTTCAGTGATTTTTACTAATTTTAAAGCCGAAACTTTCAAGCCGCGGCGTTCAAAACGAGCGATGATTTCACCAATCAGATTTTTTTTGACACCATCTGGTTTTACGAGTACGAGTGTTTGTTGCATTGGAATCTCTCCTATCTAGACTATTTTAATTTATACTAAATCGCAAAACGATTTTAGCCTTTTAAAAGCTGCTGATACTTTTTCTTATCCAGTTTCTCGATCATTGCTGTGATCAACTGAACAGCACCTTGATAATCGTCCATATGAATAATGGATTGATGACTATGTATATAACGGGTAGGGATACTGAATGTTAATGTCAAAACACCGGCATCGTGTAAATGTATACGACCGCCATCAGTAGCACCGCCCTCTGAAATACTGATTTGTGTTGGCAGCTTCAATTCTTCAGCAACTTCTTTTGCAAAATCACGCAACGCTGTATTGGGAATCATACCAGCATCAAAAATAGTGATAGCAATACCCTTTCCCAATTTCGCAGGAGCTACATCATCGCTTACACCTGGCGTACCACCAGCCACACATGTATCAATAACGAAAGCAACGTCAGGGCTCAGCAGGTTAACGCTTGTTTGAGCACCACGTAACCCGACCTCTTCCTGTACTGTTGCTACACCATATACAGTATTAGGATGCTTTGTGCCGATATTTTCCATAACGTCTGCCATGACTGCACAGCCGATACGATTATCCCAAGCTTTACCAAGCAGAGTTTTACCATCGCCCATAACTGCAAATTCAGCATATGGCGTCACTGGGCAGCCTTCGAAAACGCCTAAATTGCGTGCCATTTCTTCGTCAGCAGCGCCAATATCAATATACATATCGCGCTTGGAAACCACTTTTGTTCGTTCTTCCAGTGTCAGTATATGCGGCGGTTTACTGCCGATAACGCCAACAAGATCACCCTTGCTGCCGTGTACAGTAACGCGCTGGCTCAGCATAACCTGCTCCCACCAGCCACCTAAACAAGTAAATTTTAAAAAACCTTCTTTTGTTATATGCTTAACCATAAAACCAATTTCATCCATATGGCTGGCAAGCATAATTTTTGGCAAGTCCTTGCCTTGACCTTCATTGGTAAAAACAGCGCTGCCTAATTTATCATAAGATACCTTGGCTTTGCCCTGCAGCCGCTTTTGAAGCAAATTTTTAATTGGTGTTTCAAATCCTGAAACACCGCAGGTTTCAGAAAGCTGTTTTAACCAAGTTAATTTTTTATCCAATTATTTCGCACCTCCACTGCTGCGCATAGCTTTGGCCTGCGCGCGTAACCGTGCCACACGGTCTGCGGTGCTGGGATGTGTACTGAATAACTGCTGCATATCTTTTGCGCTAAAGGGACAAATGATAAACATATGAGCAGTATTTTCAGTAGCTCCCGGCATCGTTCTGTTTTTTGCATATGATTCTATTTTCAGCAAAGCGTCAGCCAAAGCATCCGGATTACCACTTAACTCACCACCGGATTTATCAGCCATATATTCCCTCGAACGCGAAACAGCCATCTGAATAATGCCTGCAGCCAAAGGCGCCAGTATCATCATAGCCAAACCAACAATAGCGCTGCTGCTGTTATTGCGGTCTCTGTCTCCGCCACCAAAAAACATCCCCCAGTGAGAGAGCGTCGTAATAATACCTGCCATAGATGCAGCTATTGTACCGATTAAAATATCACCATGTTTGACATGACTCAATTCATGTGCCAAAACGCCTTCAATCTCATCTTTATCTAAGGCATTGGCCAAAGCGGTAGTTACTGCAACCGCAGCATGTTCAGGGTTACGGCCGGTTGCAAATGCATTCGGCACAGGGCTGTCAATAATATATACTTTAGGCATCGGCAAATTGCCTCTTTCCGCCAAACGCTGCACCATTTTATATAAAGCAGGCGCACTTTTTTCATCAACCTGTTTGGCATTATACTGTGCCAAAACCAGTTTATCGCTGTTCCAGTACGAAAATAGATTCATGGCGAGGGAGATGATAAGCATCATCATCATACCGCGGGCACCGCCGAAATAATCTCCGACCAGTACCAATAACACAGTAAGAGCCGTCATTAAAAAAGCTGTTCTCATACTTTTTTGTTCCTCCTCAAAATAAAAACTATCGAACTTTATCTATAAGACCTGCGTAAGTCTTATAGCATATTATACCAATTACTGCACTATTTTTCAATTTGCGCTTTAACGGCTGTCAACATATTTTCACTGTTTTCACGAACTTTTTTCTTTAAAATAGGATTCAACAGTCCCGCAATCATCGGAATGCCAAATTCAAAATCTACCAACAGTGAAACTTCTGTCCCTTCACTCACCGGTACAAGTTTCCATTCCCCTTCCATTTTCTTCAAATCACCCTCGGTCTGACAATAAGTGATACGCATTTCTTCCGGATAAAAGGTATCGCGTTCAGTCCAGATGATTTTACGACCATCAACATTAGATACCCAATGTGAAACAGTAGTATTTTCTCCGCGTTCTAAAATTTCTACACTCACCAGATCATGCATAAAAGAGGGGTAAGCTTCCATATTTTTTATGATTTCAAAAATAGGCTTACTATCGCCGTTGATTACAATCTTTGTTTCTACGCAAGGCATAATTCTGCTCCTTTTATAAATCTTCAATCACTTCAGCCGTACTGCTGACAGCTTCTCTAAAGATAGTCAAAACCTGATCAATAACATCTGTCGGCATGATCAGAGGCGGTTCGATACGAATAACTTTAGGATTATTTAGAGTATAAGCAATGATAACTCGTTTATCGATCATCAGCGACATCAGCATTCCACCGGCGCCTTCTTTTGTAAGCTCAATTCCGATCATCATTCCGCGGCCGCGAACCTCTGCGATTACCGAAGGATAATCCTTTTGAATTGATTCCAACCCTTTTTTAAAGTATGCCCCCGACGCAGCGCTGCGAGCCAGCACATCATTTTTTTCAATGTAATTCAGAGCAGCATTGGCAGCAGCACACGCTAATTGATTGCCGCCAAAAGTTGAGGTGTGTAAAAAAGGTGCTTCTATTAATCCAGCCCAGGCATCAGCCGTAGCCGTTATAGCTCCGATCGGCATCACCCCACCACCTAATGCTTTAGCCGTAGCCATGATATCCGGAGCTATCTGCTCATGTTCAACCCCAAACCAGGTCCCGGTTCTGCCAATACCAGTCTGTACTTCGTCCGCAATCAGTAAAGTACCGTATTGGTCACATAAAGCTCTTACTGCTTTTAAATAACCTGCCGGCGGAACGATGATGCCACCTTCCCCTTGAATCGGCTCTAAAATAACGGCAGCTGTTTCTTCATCAATAGCTTCAGCAAGATCATCTATATCCCCATATTCTACATGTGTAAAATTATCCAGCAGCGGTTTAAAAGGATCTCTAAACAAATCTCTGCCAGTAGCTGTCAACGAACCAAAAGTTTTTCCGTGAAACGCATTCCTTGCCGCAATAAACTTTTTCCTTTTTGTAGCCAGTCGCGCAACCTTCAGGCATCCCTCAACAGCTTCTGTACCACTGTTAACGAAAAAACTGTATTGCAAAGCACCAGGAGTAATTAAAGCCAGTTTTTCGGCCAAATCTGCCATAGGTCTGTTAAAAAGCACTTTACCGCTCATTGGCATTTTATGCAGTTCTGCTTCTACAGCAGCTACGACATCAGGATTGCGATGTCCTAACGCAAACATTCCGTAGCCGCCAAGACAATCAATGAATTGTTTGCCCTCGCTGTCAGTTATAGTCCACCCCTCTGCATATCTTTCAACGCTTGCCAATCCCATAAACCGAAATAATTTCGCCTGAGCAGGGTTAATATATTTTTCATATTTACTGATCGTTTCTTCAACATACATATGTATAATCCTCCAACTACTTCAATAAACTACTTACAGGAACTAATTGAATACCAGATGCATTTACCTCGTCGATAACTTTGCTCCACGCTGCGGCAGTATGCGGTCTGGCATGACAAATGGCAATAGCGCTTCCATTTCTGTCCGCCATTTCTACAGCCTGCCATATTTTAGCAATAATGTCATCTTCGTCGGAACTGTTGTCCAAAAATATATTGTTACGGGCAGTAGGAACACCCATACTGCGTGCGACCTGATCACCTATAGATTTGGAGTATGTACTGCTGTCTACAAAAAACAAGCCTTGTTGTTTTAAAACTTTCAATACAGCTTTCATCGTTGCTTCATTACTTGTTGCTTTAGAACCCTGATGATTATTGACACCTTCGATACCTGGTAAACTATCTACCGCTTTCCGAGTTAATTGCTGCACCTGTTCAGCAGTCATATCAGTCAAGATTGTAATCTTACCCTCAGACATAGCTGTTCTGTCCATAGGTTCCATAGGCAAATGCAGCATCGCGGTCTGACCGCCGCCTTTTATAACATGCAAAGCGTCACTGCTGAAATCTTTATAGGGAAGAATAGCGTAACTGAAAGGCGCATTCAAATTGACCAGCTTTCTCACCGGTGCCAGATCGTAACCACAATCGTCAATAATGACAGCCAATTTTCCATGATATTTCTGAGCAGTTTTTTTGTCATCTTTCTTCGTACTTTCGTCTTCTTTGATATCTTTATCTTCTTTAGTCAGATTTAAGTTATGATAAAAGTAAACCGTATCGGTGATAAAATTCATTTTACCAGTTCCTGCTTTAGCTGAAATAGCAATTTCCATACGTACAGCTTCCCAACCATTATAAGTAGCCTCACGCTGATTGAGAACAATCATTTTCGTACCGGAAATCTTTTCGCCAAGCCAAGCTGCCGCACCTTCTAATCCAGTACTTGGCGGAACTCCAATAGCCAGCTGCCGCTTATTCCAGACAACTTCTCCACCTGTTTCTTTCATACGTTCGTGCTGATCTTCACGACCATTATCAGTTAACTGCCAGTTATCCTTCGATAATAAAATATCATCGACTGCCCTATGCGCTTCTTTGGACTCTTCCCGCAAATCAACCGAAGAAGAACCAGTCAAGCCTTTATCAAGCACATCTTTTTCTCCGTCTCTGCTCGCCGCATAATAAATGCCTCCAGCAACAGCTATAGCTAATAATACTAAAATCAAAGTCAGTACAAAACCTCCTCCTGACCCTTTTTTTCTATTAGTCCTTCTTACCATAATAGCCTCCTCTATGCCCGCGGATGCGCTTTTTCATAAATATCGCGCAGGCGTTTATTCGTCAAATGCGTATATATCTGTGTTGTAGAAATATCCGAATGCCCTAAAAGCTCCTGTACAGACCGCAGATCAGCACCATTGTCAAGTAAATGTGTTGCAAAGGAATGCCTCAGCATATGTGGTGTAAGCTCCTTATTTAATCCTGCCTGATGCCCATAACCGCGAATGATTTGCCAAAACCTCTGCCTTGTCATTTCATTTCCGCTCATACTTAAAAATAAATTCTTTACATTAGGATTTTTAGTATGAAGCAGTTTGGGCCTTACAACATTCAGATATTTATCCAAATATTCAACTGCTATGCCGCCAATAGGTATTAACCGCTCTTTAGAGCCTTTACCGAAAGCGATTATATACTTCATTTGCAGATTAACGCCGCTGACAGGCAAACCTAATAATTCAGAAACACGCATTCCCGTTGCATAAAGCACTTCCAGCATCGTTCTGTCACGATAGCCTTCTTCCGTCCTCAAATCAGGCTGTTCCAAAAGCTTCAACACCTCTTCCTGATTTAAAACTTTTGGCAGCTTGATACCTTTTGTTCCAGCTTCTACAACTTCCGCAGGATCAATCTCCAAATACCCTTCTGCTGTCATAAAACGATAAAAAGATTTTATAGCAGCAAGTTTTCTGGCAATCGTTGCTGCGGCTAAGCCTTTATTTTTCAAACCTGTCATATATCGAATAACCTGCTCACGCGATACAGTTGCCAAGGCGTCATTATCCTTTAATCCTAAAGCTTCTTTAAACAAACGTAAATCACGCTCATATGCTAATCTTGTATTTGACGCTAAGCCTAATTCAACTGTCAGATATTCAAAAAATAAATTTAATTTATCGTTCATATTTCATCCTCAAAAAAGAAAAACAACGCTCAAGCGCTGTTTTTCAAAACATTATTGTTCGCGCTTCTCTGGCTGCATAATTGTAATATTAGCAGCCGGCGAAATAGTCGATATAGCGTGCTTATAAACAAGCTGTTGTTTGCCTTCATTTTCAATAATAACAGTAAAGTTATCAAAACCTCTTACCAGACCTCTGATTTGAAAACCATTAACCAGGTAAATAATGACGCCAAGGTTTTCCTTCCGCACATGATTTAAAAAACTGTCCTGCAAATTCATTGCCGGCTTTGATCCACTATTATTCATAACTTTCCCCTCCAAAATAATTTCTATCTATTGTTATAATTTTACCGCAGTTTAAACTTTTCCACAAGCGTTTGCTGCATCTCATCAATAATCTTTTCATACACAGGCTCTTTTTCCAAATCGAACCATTTAATATACGGCATCTGACGATACCAGGTAAATTGGCGTTTAGCAAAATTACGTGTCGCCTGTTTCAATTTCTCAACTGCTGCCAATTTATCCATCTGGCCTTGTAGATACCAGACTATTTGTCTGTAACCAATGCTGCGCATTGACTGAGCATCCAACGATATCCCACTGTCGAGTAAAGCTTTAGTTTCCTCTACCAGACCATCTGTCATCATTTTATCAACTCTGGCATTGATCCGCGCATATAAAGTTTCTCGTTCCATTCGCAGACCAAAAACAACAGTTTCATAAGGCCATTCCTCCGACTTCCTATGAGCTATTTTTTCACCACTCTGTGCTGCTTCAATAGCTCTGATAATTCTTCTGCGATCATTTGTATGTAATCTTGAAGCGGCCTCCATGTCAAGTGCCTGTAGTTTTTCATACAAGGCGCTGTTGCCGTGTTCTTCAGCAAATGCTTCCAACTCACTGCGTAATTCACTGCATTCTTCAACAGTATTAAATTCATAATTTTCAATCAGGGCCTTGATATAAAGACCGGTACCGCCAACAATTACAGGTAATTTACCTCTATTATTGATATCAGCAATTAATTTTGCCGCTTTTTCTTTAAAATCAACAACACTGAAAGCAGCATCCGGCGGCAAAATATCGATTAAATGGTGCGGTACTGACGCCAGTTCTTCAGCAGAAGATTTTGCTGTACCAATATCCATTCTTTGATATACAAGCATGGAATCGCCGGAAATTATCTCGCCATTCAGACGTTTGGCTAAGACTATCCCGCAATGGCTTTTGCCTGTTGCAGTAGGACCTAAAATGACTGCAACTCTCGGTTTCATGCCGTTACCTCCTTCGGATACCATATTTTACACGGCTATAACGGCCGCCCAGAATTTCTGTACAGCCTAAAGCTTCCAATAATTTTTGTCCGCGTTCTTTAACCACTACACAAGGAGCTACTCTAAGTGCCGCGTTAACAGTCGCTTCTGTTAACGGTTTCTCACAGGAAATAGGCCTCAATGGCTCCATATTTGAAGAAGCATTTATCGGTATTCGAAACATTGGGTCAAAATAAACAACATCAAAGCTGTCGGCAGGCAAAGTGTACAAATACTCATCTGCTTCCGCATATACCGTTTCTATTCTGCGCATGGCATTGTTTAAATCAACATCTTCAGCCTGATAATTCTGCAGGCCTTCACTTACTACAAAATGTAACAACGGCGAAGCCTCAACAGCACAAACAGTCCCTGTCAGGCCTGTAATAAAACTGGCAACAACAGCATCACTTGCCAGCCCCATCGTACAATCCAGTACTCTCATTCCCGGTTTAAGAGCCAATGCAGCACTAAAATGATCGGATTCGTGCTTTTTTAAACGCTGTACCCGCAAAACTGCCATACTTGGATGAAAAAAGAAAGTTCCAGAAGCAGTATATACCTGCGGACCTTTATTTGTTGCTACTAAAAGTGCTTCTACCTGTTCTTGAGCTAGTAAAAAACCCAAAGACCCCTTACTGCCACGTTCCACATATTTTACACCAAATTTTACTGCCCATGTTTGCGCAAGCTTTTCTAAGGCAATATTTTCACTGCGTCCAACTGTTACTGCAAATTTAAACGTTTTCTGCATTTTTAAGTTCGCTTAAACATCTTATATAACTCGGCAGAATTTATTTCAACCATACACGGTCTGCCGTGAGGACAAGTAAAAGGATGCTCTGTATTGCAAAGATCAATAATCAGCTGTCGCATTTGCCGCATATTCAGCACCTCACCGGCTTTAATTGCTGCTTTGCAAGCAGTCATATGTAAAATATTCTGACGCAAATCGCTGTGATTAATCGTTCTTAATTCACTCAGCCTTTGAGTAATTTCACGCACAAAGTCCTCGGCATCATCAGCCCTAATATCTGAAGGCAAGCTTGAAACGCGCAGCATAGATTCGCCTGCAGCCTCAATATCGACACCCAGGCGCAGAAATTCTTCTCGATGTTCCTCTATCAAATTTACATCCTGGGCAGTAACATCGATATATAAAGGAATCAACATCTGCTGGGCCGGAATATCATTATGGGACGCAACAAGCTTATCGTATAAAATGCGCTCATGCGCGGCATGCTGGTCAACCAAAAACAAAGAATCATCAGATTGGGCAACAATAAAAGTTCTGTCAATCTGACCCAATGGCCAGATCGTATCAACACCACTATCGGTATCAGTGAAGTCAATAATATTAGAAGCAATGTTATCCTGCTTGTCAAAAACATCACGAGTTTCACTGATCGTATAAACAGGCTCCGTTTTTGGAGGTCTGTATGTGTATTCAGGCTCTTTCCAAACGCTTTGCTGTTGTGGCTTGTAAGCCGAGTAAACCTCAGCCTTTACTGTACTCATATTTGTCTCAGTTGTTTTTAAATCCGGCAACTCTGCCTCAGCCACTTTAGTTTCAGCAGCTGATATTTCAACGACTATCGGTGGTTCTGTTACTGCCACAACTGCTTCAGCAGGCTTGAATACCTGTAGTTCAGAATCATCCAATAATGTCATGTCCTGAGGTTTAGCGCTCATAGGCCTTGTCAGTGCATCAGTCAAAGCTTTATACATCGCTTTATAAACAGTACTGTCATCGCTGAACTTAATTTCACTCTTCTGAGGATGTACGTTAACATCAATACTTTCAGTATCAACGGTAATATTCAAAACAGCAAAAGGGAAACCGCTTTTCGGAATCTGAGACTGATAGGCATGATCAATCGCCTTGGCGATCATTCTGTTAGTAATGATACGTCCGTTTACCAGCAATGTCTGCCATTGACGCGTACCTTTTAGTAAAGTAGGTTTACCAATAAAACCTCTTACCTTAACTTCGCTGTCGGCAAAATCAACGGTTAAAAGCTCCTCACTAACATTTTTACCATATAGTGCCTTAACAGTATCAACTAAATCGCCGTTACCAGGCGTACTCAAAACCTCTTTATCATTGCTGACAAGCTTAAACCGCACATCAGGGCGTGATAAAGCCAATTTTGTGATCAATTCACTGATATAACGGCTTTCAGTCTGTACAGTACGTAAAAATTTACGCCTGGCCGGAACATTAAAAAATAAATTCTCAACAATGATCGTCGTACCTGTGTGCCCGCCAGTAGCACTACATTCTGCCTGATTACCGCCTTCAATTTTTATTGAAGTAGCAAACTCCTCAGTAACTGGACGTGTCAGCAACTGGAAGTTACTGACAGAAGCAATACTCGGCAACGCTTCACCGCGAAATCCTAAAGTATTCAAATGCAACAGGTCTTCAGCAACTCTGATTTTACTTGTAGCATGCCTTAAAACTGCTAATTTTGCATTTTCTTCCGACATACCGCTGCCATTATCGACAACACGGATATATTCTGTCCCACCGCCAAAAATAGTGACTTCGATGTTATCAGCGCCTGCATCCAAAGAGTTTTCCACAAGCTCCTTTACTACAGAAGCAGGTTTTTCAACAACTTCACCGGCAGCGATCTGATTCGCTGTATTTTGATCTAATAACTGCACTTTTTGTTCGTTCATAATTCACCGCCTTCCCTTTTTGCTTCATCCTGCAATTTATACAAAGCATTCAAGGCTTCGATTGGCGTCATCGCCATAACATCCATTTTTAAAATCTGCTGCTGCAGACTGCTGGCAAACAATGATCCCATAGGTGCTGTTTCTTTTTCTGCCCTGGGTGTTATCTGAACGCTGCAGGCAGTTTCACAATTATCATATTCTTCCAGAATATCCTGGGCCCTGTCAATGACCTTTTTAGGCAGTCCTGCCAGCCTTGCCACATGTACGCCATAACTGCGGTCAGTACCGCCAGGCACGATTCTGCGCAAAAAGACAATATCATTACCACGTTCTTTAACTGCCACAGAATAGTTTTTTACTCCGTTCATCACGTCTTCCAACACGATCAACTGATGATAATGTGTAGCAAATAATGTTTTTGCTTTTATTTTCTCATGAATAAACTCCATGACAGCACGTGCAATACTCATACCGTCAAAAGTACTTGTACCACGTCCAACCTCATCCAAAATAATCAAACTGTCTTTAGTTGCGTATCTGAGAATCTGTGCAACTTCATTCATTTCTACCATGAATGTACTTTGACCAGTCGCCAAATCGTCACTGGCACCTACACGGGTAAAAATCTTATCTACCGGGCAAATAGTTGCCTGACGTGCGGGAATAAAGCTGCCCATCTGTGTCATCAAGACCAGCAGAGCAACTTGGCGCATATAGGTCGATTTACCTGCCATATTCGGTCCTGTAATAATAATCATACGTTCATCATTATTATTGAGGGTTGTATTATTAGGAACGAAAATCTCACGTTCCAGCAGACGCTCTACAACAGGATGACGACCGTCATAAATCTTTATTTCACTGCGATTGTTCAATTCCGGACACACATAGTTGTATTTAAATGCTACTTCCGCCAACGATACTAAAACATCAATATTGGCCAAAGCACGAGCAGTTTCCTGCATTTGAACAATCTGAGACCTTATTTTTTCGCGCAGCTGTGTAAAAATATAATATTCAAGCTGTTCGATTTTTTCTTTAGCGCTTAAAATTTTATTCTCAAAATCTTTTAATTCCGGGACAATATACCGTTCAGCATTTACAAGTGTTTGCTTACGTACAAAATAATCCGGTACATTTGCACTTTGGCCTTTAGATACCTCGATATAATAACCAAAAACTTTATTATAACCAACCTTTAAGGTTTTGATACCAGTTTCTTCTTTAATCTTAAGTTCAAAATTCTGCATCCATGTTTTGTTATCACTGGCAATTGAATGCAGTTCATCTAACTCTAAATCAAAGCCGCTACGGATCATGCCCCCTTCACGTACGGAAAAGGGCGGCTCATCAAAAATTGCTGCCAGCAAAGTAGTAAACAGCTCCTGATGCAAATGTACATCTTCGCATAACTGCTGTAAAAGTTTACTGTTACAATATCTTAGTAAGCTTTTTATTTCTGGAAGCACCGCCAGCGAAGAACGCAATGAAACCAGATCACGTGCATTAGCACTGCCAACTTCGATACGTGAAACTATTCGTTCCAAATCAAAAATTGCTTTTAATTTATCCTGCAGATTACCGCGCATCTGTACATTTGTCAGCAATTCTCCTACCGCTTCCTGCCTTGACCTTATCTGTGATAAATCAAGTAAAGGACATTCGATCCAATTCCGGAGTTTACGGGCACCCATGGAAGTAGAGGTAAAATCAAGCACATCTAATAATGTACCTCGTTTAGAACCATCACGCATATTCTTTATAAGTTCTAAATTTCTAACAGCTGTTGCATCCAAATTCATAAACTGCTCTTTAGCTATGCGTGATAAGCTGTTAATATGCGACAAATCAGCTTTAACGGTCACATGCAGATAACGCAGTAAATGTTCTACTGTATCATGTACTAAAGTATCGGCAACATCATCACTGCCAAAATGCTGCGCAAAATACTGCGGTGCACCTTCTTCTTCCTGATATACAGAAACAGCACACTCTGGAACTTTACTTTTGATCCAAGCTGCTAAATTTTCCCAGTTTACAATACCGCTATACGCAACTAACTCTGCCGGTTGAATGCGAAACAATTGTTCCTGTATCGCCATTAAACGCTCTTCACCAGCAGCACTGAACCATTGGCATTCACCGGTAGAAATATCGGCAGCAGCAAGACATAATTCACTGCCATCCTCCTGCAGGAAGACTAAATATCTGTTATGCTTATCATCTAAAAGCTGTTCACTCAAAACAGTGCCCGGTGTAATGATCTTAACAACCTTACGTTCAACTATCCCTTTAGCCGCTTTAGGGTCTTCCACCTGCTCACAAATTGCGATGCGGTAACCTTTTTTGATCAGTTTTGCAATATAATTATCGACAGAATGATAAGGCACACCACACATCGGTATCTTTTCTTCCATACCGCCGGCACGCCCAGTCAAAGTAATATTTAATTCTCTGGAGGCAGTCAGCGCATCCTCAAAAAACATTTCATAAAAATCGCCTAAACGGAAAAACAGCAATTCATCCTCATGCTGACGCTTTACTTCAAGGTACTGCTGCACCATCGGCGTATAAGCAGTTGTCATTCTACCGCCTTCCCTTTCAAAAGCCAGGTCTGCGCAGTTTCAATTTGCACCTGCACTTTATCCCCCAGCTCAAAATCACGACCTTCGACTGGCCATAAAACCAGCTTATTTGTATGCGTTCTTCCGCTCCATACTTTATTATTATTATTACTTGGGCCTTCAGCTAAAACTTCCAGTGTTTTGCCAACCAGGACTTCATTACGCTGCAAGCTTGAAATATTCTGGGCTTCCATCAATAAATTCAGCCTAGCTTTTTTTATCTCTAACGGAACCTGTTCTTCCATCGCCGCAGCCGGTGTTCCAGAACGCTTGGAATAAATAAAGGTGAACGCAGCATCAAAACCAACTTCTTTTACTAAATTCAACGTATCATTAAAATCAGCTTCTGTTTCACCCGGAAAACCAACAATGATATCCGTAGTAACAGCAGCCTCTGGAACATAATTTCTGATCATAGCAACAAGTTCCAAATATTTCTCGCGAGTATAGCCGCGATTCATCGCCTTTAAAATTTTATTGCTGCCAGATTGAAACGGGATATGAAAGTTTTCGCAAATATGTTCACATTCGGCAACTGCTTTGATAACATCTTCGTGCATATCACGCGGATGACTCGTCATATAGCGAATCCGTTCCACTCCAGGGATTTCATTTACACGGCGCAGTAATTTAGCAAACTGGTCTTTCGCCCCAAAATCTTTCCCATAAGAATTTACATTTTGCCCTAACAGCGTAAATTCTTTATACCCCTTAGCAACAGCCTGCCTAACCTCGTCTACAATATTTTCTATACTGCGGCTGCGTTCACGCCCACGTACGTGAGGAACAATGCAATACGTACAAAAATTATTGCAGCCATACATAATAGGAATCCAGGCTGAAAAACCGCTTTGACGGATACGCTCACCCTCAAATTCGCTTTCTTTTACTTCTAAACTGTTATAAACACGCTCGCCCTTTTCAGACAAATACTCAGCAAGTATTTCTTTAAACCCGTTGACATGAGCCGTACCGATCAACAAATCGATTTGCGGATGTTTTTTTATAAGCTTCTCACCATCTTTTTGTGCCATACACCCGGCAACACAAACTATCTGCCCCGGATGATTAGCTTTGACCCCTTTCAATTCACCTATTTTCCCTAAAATACGCTTTTCCGCACTCTCACGCACACAACAGGTATTTACTACCACAACATCTGCATCATGAAAATCCTCAGCAGCTTTATAGCCAAGCTCCTGCAGCTGCCCGGCATAATGCTCAGCGTCACTTTCGTTCATCTGGCAGCCGTAATTTAAAATTGCATAAGTTTTTGCAGTCACTGAATCCACCTCATATTAAAATTGAAACTGCATATGAGCAGCCTCTCAAAATTATCTATATTATATTATTATACCTTTTTAGGTTAGCAGTGGCAAATTTTAACTGTTAAAAATTTAACCAAAAAAGCAGAGCATATGCTCTGCTTTACAACATTCTACTCCTATACCAGGCCACAGTTTCATCCAACGCTTCTTGAAAAGTATATTGCGGAGTCCAGTCCAATTCATTTTTTATTTTTTCACAATCCATAGGATATCTTAAATCATGCCCTGCTCTGTCTTCTGTAAATTCAATTGCATTTTCATCTTTGGCTAAAATTTTCAGTACTAATTTTATAAAGGTCAGATTAGACATCTCGGTACCTGCCGCAACATTATAAATATGACCTGCTTTTCCATGTCTGATGATTTTATCAACAGCAACACAATGATCCAGCACATATAACCAGTCACGTTTATTTAGTCCCGGACCATAAACAGGTAACTTTTGACCATGCTCTGCTAAAGATATGATTTTAGGCAAAAGTTTTTCGGTATGTTGCCACTTGCCGTAATTATTACTACTGCGGCTGATAGTTACATATAAACCATATGTCCTGGCATACGCCAAGCACAATAAATCAGCTGCTGCCTTTGAGGCTGCATAAGGACTGGAAGGCTGTAATGGAGACGCTTCTGTAAACCCACGCCAGTCATAATCAAGCGGTTTATCCCCATATACTTCATCTGTCGATATCTGATGGAACCTTTCTACTGCAAATTTAACAGAGGCATCTAACAACATACCTGTACCTTCGATATTAGTTTTAGTAAAAATAGCCGGAGACTTGATAGAAGTATCGACATGGCTCTCAGCCGCAAAATTTATCACTGCATCGAACTTATACTGCGCAAAACACATTTCTACAAATTGCTCATCACAAATATCGCCCTGGATGAAAGTGAAATTATTTAATTTAACGACATCTGCCAGCGCCGCCATATTAGCAGCATAGGTCAGCTTGTCCAAACATACAATTTCATCACCCGGATACTGCTGTAAATGCCAATTTATATAATTGCTGCCAATAAAACCGACACCGCCGGTAATCAATAAACGCATAAGTACCTCTTTATTTTTATATTTGCTACCGCTCTATTATATAGCAAAACACCGCACTGGAAAAGTGCGGTGTTAATTATCACTTTATAAACTCTATAATTTTTTTTGCCAAAAATTTATAATCATGATTTTTTATTACATATTCTCTGCCATTATTACCTAACTTTTGACGCTCCTCTTGCGTCAGCGCCAGCATTTTATTAATAGCTTCAAATACTGCTCCTGCATCTTCCGCTGGTACAGAAATGCCACAGTTCGCATCCCGCACTAAATTGTTACCAGCTGTGACAGCATGAATTACAGGCTTCCCAGACATCATATAATCCATTAATTTGTTAGGACTTATTCCATATTGATACAATTGTTTTCTCTGCCAACCAATATACAGGCAATCCATTTCCTTACAAAAAGTATGAACCTGTTTCTTAGGAATACTGTCAAGAAAAACTACATTACTTAATTTAAGCTTTCGTTGAAGTAATATTAACTTTTCTTTTTCCTGACCATGTCCTACCAATAAAAATCTTATAGGCAAATTAGCTATTTGGCACTTACTCGCCGCATAAAGTAGTGTATGAAGTGCATTGGCTATTCCATGAGCTCCAGTATATCCCAATAAAAAGAATCCTTGTTTATGCAATTTATCACATAATTCTTGATATTCTACACTTAACGGTTTCACTATATCATAGTCTTCTACAACTATCCCATTGGGAACACATATAAATTTATTATCTGCTAAACCATGCCTCTTCAAATAGTCCTCTGTATTAGGAAGAATAGAAACAACCTTATCAACATGTCTACACCAAAAGTTCTCCGTATACTGTATCAGCATAATAAAAGGATGATATTTACTCATTTGCCCTAATTCCATTGGTGAAAGTGGCCAAAGATCGTGCAGTTCAAAAACAAACTTAGCACCTGTTTTTTTAGTAAGTTTAAATGCTGGATAAACATCTAAAGGATAAGTAGATGATGCAATTACAACATCGGGAGCAAGACTTTTAAAATATGACATATTTGAATAAAGCTGTCTCACAAACTGCAGCATATTTTTAAATCTACAAAGTGTGTTACCAACATATTTATCTGTTGGTAACCAAATATATCTAATTCCATCAATAAATTCTTCTTTTCGCTCTTTTATCTCTATATTTTTTTGCCGTAAATGCGAAAATGCTGCCGTAATAACAGTGACATCATGTCCCTCTTTAACCCACTCTTTAGCCATATAGTAGGGACGAAATTCCATGCCATGATAGACTGATCCTGCGTAATGGTTTATCAACATTATCTGCATTTTATTATCTACCTTTTAATAATAATTCAACAATTTTCTTTCCACTATTTCCATCACCATAAAACTGTTCAGTAAAAATATCAGGTGTAAATTTACTATCATTTACAGCCTCAATAATTTTTTTATAATCAGCTCCAACTAATATATTAGCACCATTTTTTACTAATTCAACCCATTCAGTTTCATCGCGTAAAGTAAAACACGGTTTAGCAAAAAAATACGATTCTTTTTGCATACCGCCACTATCTGTTAAAACAGTATCCGAATTTTTTAAAAGATACAAAATATCAAAGTAACCAACAGGATCAATAACAGTCACATTATGTAAAACAATTTTATTTTCAGTCATAATTTTACGAGTACGAGGATGCAACGGTAAAATAACATTTTTAAATTTTGCCAATTCATCCAATGCACACATAATATTTGTCAATCGTTCAATATTATCCGTGTTTTCCGCTCTATGCACTGTTACTAAATAATAGCCGCTTTTCACCAAAGTTTTAATATATTCTGATGGATTAGCAATTTTACCATAAAACTTTACAGCATCAAACATTACATCACCAATATTATAAACTCCATCAGTAATTTTCTCTGCACGCAAATTTTCTACAGCAGTTCCTGTTGGACATAATAGCAATGTAGAAATTCTATCCGATAAAATTCTATTTACTTCTTCTGGCATTTTCATATTAAACGAACGTAGTCCAGCTTCAACATGCACGACAGGAATATGTAATTTAACAGCCGCTAAAGCGCCGGCCAAAGTAGAATTAGTATCACCATAAATCAATACGTAGTCTGGCACTTCATCAATAAGTATATGCTCTATCTTTTCAAGCATACGACCTGTCATAGCACCTTGCGTCCCTCCCCCTAAATGCAAATTATAATGAGGTTTAGGAATGCACATTTCTTCAAAAAATATATCCGACATATTATCATCATAATGCTGATTCGTATGAATAATTTTTTCTTCAATATGTTCACTAGTCGCTATTTTATTATGTTCTTCAATAGCACGCGAAACAACAGCTGCCTTGACAAACTGCGGTCGAGCACCAACGATAGTTATGATTTTCATAATATCATTCCCCTAAAATGATTTTCACAAATTTTTTTATATTATTTGACCAAATCGCTCTTTCACGAATTATTTCTCGATTTATTCTAAATGCATTACATAAAAATTCGGGGATTTTACTTCTTTCATAATATAGACCATTTATTTTATCTTCGATCCACTCTGTATTTGCTGGAATATTAGATACTATTGGTATACATCCATAACTCATAGCTTCTAACAATGAAACAGATGTTGAATCTGATTTAGGAACAGAAATATAGTATCCACATTTTCTATAATAATATTGCTGTTTTTGTTCACTTAAAAAGCCTAAAAATTCTATATTATCTTTTACTTTTAGTTTCTCCGCTAATTTTTTTAATTTATTATCTTTACTTCCCTTATTAGCAATAAAGAGTTTGGCCTCTTTATTTTTTTCATAAATCCCTGCAAAAATATTTATAACAAGATCAATGTTATAGTTCTCCTCTAAAGCACGATTTGAAAAAAAATAATCATAATTCTTTTCCTGCTCTACTATTTGCGGTAAAACACCAACGCCAAAAGGAAATGTTATTATGTTATTAGCAAATTTGATTTTTTTTATTACTTCACACATATATGAAGAATCAGATGTTATAACATCTGATTTTGATAGACAGAATTTAGTGAGTAAAAAATACAACTTATTTTTAAAGGGTGTCACTAAAATATCGCTTCCCCAAGCGGATAATATAACCTTACCCTTATAATTAGATAACATTGCTGCAGCAATAGCAACACTGCCGTAACTAGTTATATAATGTGCGTTTATATAGCAAGGATCAATTTTCTCAATTATTTTTTTTACTGAAAGTATTTTCTTAAGAACATTTATATTTTCCCCTGATACCGATATATTGACTCTTAAATCATACAATTTATTATTATCAATCATTTCTTTTATTTCATCAGATATACCATTAAAAGATATCATATATATATTAAAATATTTCTTTAATTCTTTCGCCCATTTTAAAGTATGTGGACTACCACCATCAGCTAAAATTAAATATTTTTTCAATTTATATTACTCCAATATAAAATTTCTTTTACTTCCATAGAAATTCTGTCTTCCCAAGAAAGAATTTCTTCTTTCGCATATAATTTTGCGTTTTTAGCAATTTTACTTCTTAATACTACATTTTCTTTTAAAAGTAAAATATTATTATAAACATTTTTCACTATGTCTTCTTCAGATGAACAAGGTAATAGTATTAAATTTTTATTTTTATAAACAGACTTTGTATTCCCATTGTTTAATGTAATAATTGGCAACCCCGCGTTCATTGCCTCCAATAATGGATTGCCTAAATTAGACAAATCATACAGCGATAAAAACAAATCACAAGCAACCATATATTTTTGAACTTCTAAGTTTGATAATGCACCTAAAAAAATAATATTAGAATTATTTTTCAAACTTTCATAATGTTCTCTTTCTTCTCCATCCCCTATAATTAAAAGAAATGCATCTTTTTCTTTAATCATATTGAAGGCATTAATTGCTCTATCCACACGTTTCCATTTTACTAATCTTGATACCGTAATTGTTAAAAAAGCATTAGGCGGTAAGTTCAGCTTTTCTATTAAATATTTCCTGCACTCTTCTTTACATAACGATTTCTTTTCTTTATCTATACCATTTTTTAAAAACAATATTTTTTCATTAGAAATATTAAAATGTTTTGCCACTCTATCCCCATATGTACCATCATCTGTAATAATAAATTTTTGAGCCGGTAGTAAAAATGATATAACTTCCGCGTGATATTTAATCAATTCTAACCAGTTATTCAATTTTGCAAACAAAAAGGTCCCATATTGTCTCTGAATATATGGAATTCGATAGTATTTGCTCAATAAATATCCTGCTATAGTCGGTAAATTTGAGCTCACATAAATTACATCCGGTTTTTGTCTTAACCGCAATCCAGCAATAAAATATTTAGTATTTAACTGGAAATATGAAAATATATTAAAAAAATAACTAATATATTTATTCGAAAAAGCATTTTTAGTTTTTTTAAAATTCTTATACTTTACATTACTTAACACTTCTTCATCAGGCTTAAATACCATAACTGCCGAATTATTACTTAAAGCACTGATAAGGCGCATCAAAGAAGTTACACCAGCATTTTTCCCCAAACTCCATATTTCCTCTGATAAAATTAAGATATTCTTTTCCACTATCTCACCAAATTATAAAAAATTCTTTTTGCATTTAATATTGTTTTTAATAAATCATTTGTATAATTTATATAATTATACATCCTATCATCAGCTCCCCAACTATGTTTAAATGAAAGTAGTCCATTGGAATCTTTGGGAGATGCTCCTAAATTATAGGTAGTTAAACCTTTATCACAAGACATTTTTATTATTTGATCAATGAGTAACGTATTTCCTCTATATAATTGATACTCTCTATAAGATGGTGTCAACCAATTAAAAACTTCTTCTTTTGAAAAAAAATGTATTGATCCAGCTATGGGTATATCATTTTTCGTTGCAATATGAAATTTAGCTAAATTTTTACTACACATTATGTGAAATATATTTTCATATAATGTGTATGAGTATGGCAATACTGTTTTATGTAAATTATAAGTATATTGAGCCATCTTATAAAATTCTTTTAATTCTCGTATATTTTTTATCTCTTTTATGTTTACATCTTCCCTAATTGCTTTTTTTATATTTTTTCTAATATTATGCTTATATGCGTCATATATCTTATTATATCCATCCTCTAGATCTATAGTAGCAGCAATATATTCTTCTACATTATATTCAGAAAATTCACTTAATGTTTTATTGTCTATTTGTGTTGAATAATAATCAAAAATTCTTATTTGAAAAGCTTTATTTTTTTTCATAAATTCATATTTTAAAAATCTTAACCCATCAATAGTTAAGTTTTCATCATGCGTTAACATACCACCATAAGTACCAGCAAACATCGATTCACATATAACAATTCCATATTTCTTCCTTAAAGAAAATGGCATAATAGCTAATATATTTTTTTGACAATTTTCATATAATAATATAAATATTTCTATATTATTCTCACAATTTTCTAGACATTCAAGCCATTCTAATGAATAGAAGGCATCGAAACATTTGAATTGCTCAATAAATTCATTATATTTATCTCTTTGAATATCTTCTAACCGAATTATTTTAAACAATATTTATCAATCCTTTTAAAAACAAATATCTTCTCTTCGTAAGTTTCAGTTAGCGGAGGAAAGTTTACTTCTATATTATTTAACATCTTTAAAACCGTTATCCACTTCGTTGATTCTTGATTATTTATTTTACTAGCAAGCCAAGAAGATATTGATCTGCCTCTACGTACTGTTTTCAACTCACAAAGTGTAAATCCAGCTTCATTAAATGCATCTATAAATTTTTTTCATCTCTTTTTTTGCCAACTTGCTCAATATATACACAAATGCCATTATTAGAGGAAACTCTTAAGAATTCTTTCGCTATATCTTTCAAATCACTAACTTTTTTAAAATGTTGCAAAACCAAAACAGAAACAATAATATTCATATTATTTATTTCTACCGGAATGGTTTTTCCATCAAAACAAAAAAAATGTCTTCTCGGTTGCGATATATATTTTTTCGCTGCCGAGACCATTTCAGGTGTTATATCAATTCCATAATAATTATTTCCAAAATTAGCGAGTAAGTTTGCTAACCTGCCAGTACCACATCCAAAATCTAATATATTATCTATTTTTTTACCTTTTAATACATTTTGAATAGCCGCTTTATGAATAATATCAATTAAATTATTTTTTATTGATATATTAGATGGATCTAAAACACTATTCAAACCATCTAATGTAGCTCGCTCTTCCCACGTTTGGCCATTTGGTTGAAATTCATTATGCACTATCATACACTCCTTGAAATTTTATTAAGAAAACTTATATATTATGTAAAGAAAAAATAAATACACAACGGAAAAACCAACTGAAATAATGTATAAAAACGTTTCAATATCTAATGGAAATATATATTGCGCATAGGCATATGCCCCAAGGCTTATAATACAAAAACAAAATTGACACAAAAGCTCTATTTTGTTCTTCTTCAGCACTAATATTCCTGCTGTCAAAGGAGATGCTACAAACCTTATAGCAAACATTATTATTAAGATTCTTATGTATTCACCTGCGATTATCCAACTTTCCCCAAACAAAATGCGGCAAACTACTGGAGCAAAATAATAAATAAAGAATGTTAACGGTATGGTAATAGCAACTAATAATTTTCCTGTTTCTATAAAACTATTTTTAAATGATTTTTTTTCGATATAATCTTGTGCTGCTTTTTCAAAAAAAACAGTTGCTATATTTTGACTAATCAAAGATAGTGGCACCCCCAAAATTCTAAAAGACAATGAGTAATATCCCAGTATTTCCATTCCATACATGGACCCAATAATAAAGTTTAATGATAGATATGATAGATTATTACAAAAAATAGCTGGCACAGAAAACAATGGTAATGCATAATATTTTTTTATAATATGTGCAACTGTTTTATTATCAGCAGAAATGATTTCAGATGTTTTTAGAATAATACTTTTACCCTGTTGGAAAAAATTCGCAATTTGAGACAATAGGTGACTTAAGATAAGTCCAAAACTCCCCCATTTTATTACCCCGAAACATATTATCCCCACTAATTGTGCAATCGACTTATAAATAGGTGCTTTTGATAATACAACATACTCTTTTTCTTTATTGTTATAAGAAGTAAAAATATTTATAATTCCGGAAATTAATAACAAAATAAAGATTAGATTAATATATTTTAATATATCCTTATTTCCTGAAAAACAAGAAAAATAGAACGTGTATGCCAGAATTATGAAAATGGATAAAAAAAATGTGCTAATAAAGCAAAATTTCAAAATAGCAAATATATTGTCTTCATCTTCCTCCAGAACAATAGCAGTTTCATATCTCAAACATAATATTGGGCTAAAAACATACGCTATCGTAGTTATATATGTGTAAATACCAATATCTTCTGGGCTAAAAAATCTGGTCATTACTGGTGCCGTTATAAAATTAACGATCTGTCCCAATATAGAACCACTTATTAATATAGTTATTGATTTAAGAAAGTTGTTTTTTATTTTTATCAAAAAAAGATCCTCTAATAATCATAAAAATTTCAAAATTTTAATTATATCACACTCGTCCATCCATGGGCTCATAGGCAAGCTTAACACACATTTACTAGCGTTTTCCGAATTTATCAATCTACATTTATATTCCAAATCTTTGTAGCACGTTTGCAAATGTAACGGTTTTGGATAATAGATCATACTGGGTATATTGTGCTCTTTTAATTTAGACTGCAAAGAATTGCGTTCTTCTTCATTGTTTAATAATAATGTGTACTGTGCCCAGCTGCTTTTTATGTTATTAGGTACAAAAGGAGTAGTATACTTGCCTTTCAGTGATTCTGTATATCGACAAGCAATTTCATTACGTTTTTGCAGTTCATACTCCTTGAATGCTTTTAATTTTGGAAGTAATATTGCTGCTTGAATGGTATCTAAACGACTATTTAAACCAATACGTACATTATCATATTTTTCTGTTCCTTTACCATGAATTCTAATAGATTTTAACAAATTAGCCAATTCGTCACTATCAGTAAAAACGGCGCCACCATCACCATAACATCCTAGTGGCTTTGCCGGAAAAAAAGAAGTAGTTGCTGCATCACCAAAGCTACAAGCCATTTTGCCATTAATGTTGCCACCAAATCCCTGAGCAGCATCTTCTAATACTAATAAATTATATTTTTGTGCTATTTGCCCAATTTGTTCATAATCAGCTGGTTGACCAAAAAGATCAACAGGTATAATCGCTTTCGGAGTCAGCTTTCCTTTTTCCAACACTTTTTTTATTTGTTCTTCTAAATTTTCTGCACTCATATTAAAGGTTTTAATGTCAATATCTGTAAATACTGGAGTTGCTCCTTGCAAGCTAACTACTTCAGCAGTTGACATAAAAGTAAACGATGGAACAAAAACCGCATCCCCTGCTTTGATGTCCCATGCCATTAGTACCATTTGCAAGGCATCTGTACCGTTTGCGCAAGTGATACAATGTTTTACTCCAACATATTCGGCTAACTGTTCTTCTAACTCAAAAACTTCTGGCCCCATAATATACTTGCCATGATCAAGCACTTTTTGTATGTTAGAATTGATTTCATCTCTTAATTGTAAATATTGCGCATGTAAATCAATAAACTCCATCGCTATATCCCCTCTATTTAATTTCTATTAAACCAGTATTGTGTTCATTATATTTTTTACCACATTGCTTACAAATTAGTTCTTGCGTTAATTTTTCTCCGCATTCACACATCCAACCAACTTGTCGAGCTGGCACGCCTATTACCATTGCATAATCCTTGATATCATTTGTTACTACACTACCAGCAGCAATAAATGCCCATTTACCAACTGTATGTCCGCACACTATAGTCGCATTAGCCCCAACAGTTGCGCCTTTTTTAATAAGTGTTTTCTTATATCCAGCAGAACCTTTTGGATATTTTGCACGTGGATTCATATCATTAGTAAATACCATAGAAGGTCCACAAAATACATCATCTTCAAGCTCCACACCTTCATATATAGAAACATTATTCTGCACTTTAACACCGTTTCCAATAATTACGTTATTGCTGACATTTACATTCTGACCAAAAGAACATTTATTACCTATATGTGCTCCTGACTGGATATGGCAAAAATGCCATATTTTTGTTCCATCTCCAATTGAAACATTGTCATCTACATAACTGCTTTCATGAACAAAATATTTTTTTTCACTCATTTTCAAATCTCCCAACAAAATCCATAGTATTACAATTTTTTAACGGTAACTGTACAGGTTTTCCTTGTGCAGCAGATTGATAAATTGCTAGCACTAATTCCAAAGCATTTTTCCCGGCATAAGCATCCACATATGGTTGTCTATTGTTTTTTATAGCCTCTATCATATCAGCGAATAAGATTGTATGTCCATTACCATAAACATTACTTGTGACTTCTGTCAGTCCTTTATTTTCTTTATCTTCAGCACAATTATCAGAAAAATCCCATACATCTATGTTATTAGTTGATGTTCCACCTATTTTTACAGTTCCATTCTCCCCAAAAAGATATAATGTTTCTTCTAAATTTTTAGGATAAACATTAGTTGTTCCCTCAATAGTTCCAATAGCACCATTTTTAAACGTTACAACAGCCATTCCCAAATCTTCAGCTTCCAGATAATTATGAAATTGTTGTTTTGTTTTACCATATACTTCAACTATTTCATCACCCATCATCCATCGTAATAAATCAATGCCATGAATACACTGATTCATTAAAGCACCGCCATCTTGCTCCCATGTTCCGCGCCATACAGCTTGATCATAATAACCTTTATCCCTATTCCAACGCACATGTATAGATCCATGAGATATTTTACCAAATCTCCCCTGTTCTAAAGCAGTACGCATTTTTTGTACAGCTACGTTAAATCTATTTTGATGGCAAGCAGAAACTTTTACTTTATATCTTTCCGCTGCAGCAATGATTTTATCCGCATCAGAAATACTCATTGCCATGGGTTTTTCAATGATTACATTAATATTCTTTTCAATACAATAAAGAGCTATATTAGCATGTAGACCACTTTCTGTTGCTATGCTGACAAGCTTGATATCCTCATTTTCCGAAAGCATCTTTTTATAATCGACATATCGCTTAATGGAATTACAGCTTTCTAAATTATGCTTAGCCAATAATGCTTCCATCTTTTCTTCTACTACATCACACACAGCAATTATTTCTAAATTATTATTAAGAGCGGCTTTGATATGATTAGTAGCAATACGACCACATCCTATTAATGCATATTTCATCCTAAATCTCCTTATAAAACTTCTATATTATCTCGCTCATCAATATTTTTCATTGCATTTTTAGCATCAAATATAGCTTGGGCGTTTTCAGCAATATATTTATAATCTATATTTGTATGCGCAGCTGTAATTACCACTAAATCAGCATCAGCGATAATTTCTTTTTCTAAAGATTTTAAGCCTGTTTTTATCTCACCATGATGATTTTTGTACTTTGGAATCCAAGGATCAAAATAAATTACTTCCGCGCCGCGTTTTTCTAATATATCAATTACTCTGAGTGCAGGACTTTCACGATAATCGTCAATATCCTGCTTATACGCCACACCTAATACTAGAACTTTTGCTCCATTGATAGCTTTACCAAACTTATTTAAAACAGCTCCACAACGATCTACACAATATTCCGGCATTCTGTCGTTTATCATCCCTGATGCTTCAATCATCGAAGTATGAAAACCATACTCACGCGCTTTCCAAGATAAATAATAAGGGTCTAACGGAATGCAATGTCCACCTAGACCTGGACCTGGATAGAAGGCTTGAAATCCATACGGTTTTGTTTTAGCAGCATCAACTACTTCCCACATACTGATATCCATTTTATGGCACAAAATCGCTAATTCATTTACAAGCCCAATATTTATATTTCTATAAGTATTCTCCAGTATTTTTTCCATCTCAGCCACAGCCGGAGATGATACCTCATAAACATCGCCTTCAAGAACATGACGATACATCTCCGCAATTACTTCTGTAGCATCTTTTCCTATAGCTCCTACTACTTTGGGCGTATTTTTCGTCTTATAAAGCAGATTTCCCGGGTCAACACGTTCCGGTGAAAACCCCAAATAAAAATCCTCACCGCATTTTAACCCTGAACCATCTTCTAACAAAGGTCTTATCAGATCTTCCGTTGTACCAGGGTAAGTAGTCGATTCTAAAACAACCATTGTCCCCTTTTTTAAATATTTAGCAACAGAAATTGTACTTTCCCTTACATAACTAATATCTGGCTGCTGGTGTTCATCTAATGGAGTTGGTACACAAATTGCAATGAAATCAACATCTCTGACAAAAGAAAAATCTGTAGTAGCAGAAAGCATCCCACTTTTAACAATTTCCTCCAGATCTTCGTTTACTACATCACCAATATAATTATGACCAGCATTAACCATTTCAACTTTTTCTTTTTGCACATCAAAGCCGATTGTTTTATAACCAGCTTTAGCTTTTTCCACTGCTAATGGCAATCCTACATAACCTAAACCAACCACACCTACCGTAATATTCTTATTACGTATTTTAGCCAACAATAGCTCTTTCATCAATTAACTCAGCCTCCAAAATTATAAAACAACTCGAACTGTTTTTAACATTATTTTAATATCTTCGGAAAAACTAAAATTTCTCAATCCCTCTAAGTTATATTCCATTTTTTGAGGTAAAACTTTTTCTACATACGCTATATCTATATCTTTTTCATTCTTTAGGAGCTGCTCTTCATCCTTAAAAGCAATACTTGCTGAACTCGTAACACCAGCTGGCAAAAGCAATGTAGCTAACATTTCCTTGGAGTAGAAAGCCACATACTTAGGAACTTCTGGCCTTGTTCCGACAAAACTCATCTCACCTTTAATAATATTGATCAGCTGAGGCAATTCATCTAAACGACATTTTCGTATTTTTTTACCAATCTTTGTAATTCTAATATCCTGATTAATTGTTATCTGATTTCCAATTTTTTCTGCATTACTTACCATTGTGCGAAATTTATAGATTCGAAACGATTTACCATATTGGGTAACACGTACTTGCCTAAAAAATATTTCGCCTGGCGAATCTATTTTTATTAGAATACCTAAGATTAAAAATAACGGCGAAAATATAAGTAACAGTGTTATAGCCATTAATTTATCAAAAATATATTTTACAACTATACTGATTCTTTTATGTTGTAAAATATCATAATAAAATTTAACCTCATCATTTTGCATGGAGGAAGGTAAATTTTCCCATTTACACAACATTAACCTAATTCCTTTTGCACTAATTTGAAGTTATCAATAATATACTTTACATCATCATCACTTAATAAAGTATGTAATGGTAACGTAATTTCATTCGCAAATTGGGCATAAGCATTAGGATAATCTTTAATATCAAATCCAAAATTTTTATAAGCACTGTGCATTGGCAGTGGTTTGTAATGCACATTAGTCGCTATTCCACATTCTGCCATCTTTGTAATAAATGCATTTCTATATGCACTATCTTTCTCTAGCAGTCTCACCAAATAAAGATGTCCGCTGCTAACGTACTCTTTTGTGTAGTGTTTTAAAACATCTACATTGCATTCGGCTAATCCTTCATCGTACTTTGTTATGATAGCTTTTCTTCTCTTCAGCAGTTCCGGATAACGCTTGAATTGAACAATTCCTATTGCTGCCATAATATCAGTCATATTACATTTATAATATGTACCTTTGATATCATATTCCCAAGCTCCCAACTGTGTTTTGGCTAAAGCATCTTTTGATTGCCCATGTAAAGACAATAACTGATACTCATGATATAGCTCCTCATTATCAATACCAGCAATATCTTTCCATGTTGAAGCGCCTCCTTCAGCGGTTGTAAAATTTTTAACAGCATGAAAAGAAAAACTTGTAAAATCTGCTATATTTCCGACCTTCTTTCCATTTTGGCAAGCTCCAAAAGCGTGTGCTGCATCTGCACATACTACAACTCGCCCAATTGCCTTCTGGATCTTATTTTTCGGTTTAAACAAATGTTTTTTATAATTTATAATTTCATATATTTTTGAATAATTACATGGAATTCCAGCTAAATCAACTGGGATGATAGCCTTCGTTCTTTCTGTAATCACACTTTCTAATTTTTCATAATCCATCTCATAACTGCCTGCAGCAGTATCAATCAGCACAATTTTAGCGCCAATGTGATCAATAACGCTTGCAGAAGCAGTATAAGTATAAGCAGATGTTATAACTTCATCACCAGGACCAATTCCAAGAACACGTAAATTAAGCTCTAATGAAGCTGTAGCAGAATTTAAACAAACTACTTTATTTGTTCCGCAATAATTAGCTATCTCTTTTTCTAATTTTTTCGTTCTAGGACCTGTTGTTATCCAACCGCTTCTAAGCGCTTCTGCCACTTCTTTAATCTCCGCTTCAGTAATATCAGGAGGAGAAAAACTAATCGTCTTCATTACAGCCACCTCTTAGCAATTTATTCTATTAGGTCTATAAGTAGGTACAGTTTCTTTCAAAACTTCAACTACATTATCACCAGTAGTTTGTTCTAATAATCTTCTTATCTGAAAATCCAGTTTTGTTTTATCGACACATTTTATCATTGCTGTAAATATCTTTTTATGCTGCGTTGCTTCTGTTCCATCTTCAGCCGAAAGCAATTCTTCAAAAAGCTTTTCACCAGGTCTTAATCCTGTAAACTTTATTTCTATATCAACTTCTGGAATCATGCCTGATAAAGTTATCATATCTCTTGCCAAATCATAAATTTTTACAGGTTCTCCCATATCAAGAACAAAAACTTCTCCACCTTCTGCCATTGCTCCAGCCTGTAGCACTAACTGACTTGCTTCTGGAATAGTCATAAAATAGCGTTTCATATCTGGATGCGTGACTGTTACCGGGCCTCCTTTAGCAATCTGTTTCTTAAAAAGTGGAATAACACTGCCTCGACTACCTAAAACATTTCCGAAACGAACTGCTGCGAAACGAGTTTCACTTATAGAGTTCATGCTCTGGACAAACATCTCTGCCACTCTCTTTGTACATCCCATTACACTGGTTGGGTTTACTGCTTTATCAGTTGATATCATAACAAAAGTTTCAACACCATTCTTAGAAGCAGCTTCTGCCACAACTTTAGTTCCTAAAACATTATTTCTTACCGCTTCCATTGGTTGATATTCCATCAAGGGTACATGTTTATGAGCTGCAGCATGAAATACTACATGGGGATGAAAATAATCCATAATCCCATTTATTCTTTCTTCATCTCTAACATCTGCAATAATAGGAACTTTTCTAATCTGCGGATATTCTATACTTAATTCTTGAGAAATCTCATAAATACTATTCTCACCTTTTCCTAAAAGTAACATTTTTTTGGGTTGCATTTTTGCTACTTGTCGACAGATTTCACTGCCAATAGAGCCTCCTGCCCCAGTGATTAGAACTACTTTTCCAGTAATATATGCACTCACATTTTTAGTATCTAACTTTACTGGATCACGCCCCAAAAGATCTTCTACTTCAACAGGTCTTAATTGATTAACACTGACTGTCCCTTCTATAATTTCATAAACACCTGGTAAAATAGTTAACTTACAATTGGTATTTTTGCAAACGTCAATTATTTCTTTTATTTCCTTGCCTTTAACAGAAGGCATAGCAATTATTATTTCATTAGCATCTGTATCTGCAACAACTTGTTCTATATCATATCGCGATCCTAAAACTCTGATTCCAAACATGGTTTTCCCTTGTTTATCTCTGTCATCATCAATGAATCCAATAATTTTTCTTTTCCCGCTATGATACCTCTCAATTTCTCTAGCCAACATTGCACCGGCATCACCTGCCCCAATTACCAACACTTTATTAAGTTTTTGAGTCCTTTGTATATATTGAGGTTTAGAAGTCAAATAACTATATACTCTCAGTGATAATCTTGTTCCACCAACAAAAAAAGTGAGCACCAGAGCCGTTAAAATATAAATTGATCTCGGTAAAACAGCTTCAACAAGAACTGAAAAAATAAACCAGCAAATAGCTCCAGCAAAATTAGCACCAACTATTGCCAATAGCTCGCTGCTACCTGCATATCGCCAAACTCTACTATACAATTTAAATAAAAAAAAGCTTACAATAGTTATCATTACAAAAAAAGGTAATTGACCGACTAACATTGATAAATAATTTTGCGGTATCAAATTTCCGTCAAACCTCAAATATATGCTAACTAAAGCAGCAATTATCGCTGAAATAATATCCAAAGAACCTAAAAATAAAGGCAGTAATAAATGTCTCACACTTAACTCCTTATTTTAAATTAAATTTATATTTTATTTTAAAATCTTTCATCATTAATTTTACCACTTTTAATGCAAAATATCTATAACTTGGTGCGAATTCAAATCAAATACATTCAAAAAAATTTATATTTTACTTTTTAAGAGTGATTATACATAAAAAAAGAGCAGTAACCTTTAAGGTTACTGCTCTTTTTACATTATTCGTATTTTATTTAAATTCTACTTTTAAATGCTGTCGTTCTACTAACCTTTGGAATTTATATTTCGGATAACCAACCATTAAAGCGCCTACTATTTTTTGCTTAGCCGGCACTTCTACCAAGTCAAGCAATGGTTTATATCCGGCTATACCACAGGTTTGAATAAATCCGGCAATAGTAGTTCCCATGCCGATAGTCGGTGCATAAAGCTCCGCATAAGCCCAAGACTGTTCTGCATTACTAACACCAGTTGTATTTAATCTACGGGCCAATGCAAAAATCACCATCGGTGCGTTGCGGGCAATAATATCCTGACCACGCTCGCGATAAGCTCTCAATACAGTAGTAAAATATCTGCTGTTAGAACTTCCTTCTGCAATTTCCTGTTCCATCCACTGTGCTGTAGCCTCAGCAATAGCTCTGATTTTTTCCTTATCACTGATTACTATATAATACATTCCCTGTGAATTACCTGCTGTTGGCGCATAGCGACATACTTCAAGCAGTTTACGTACATCAGACTCAGTTGGTGGCTGCGGTTTAAACATACGAACTGATCGACGCATCCGCAAAAAATTATATGCAGTTTCAGCATCTAAAACAGGCATCGGCAGTGGTAATTGTTCTTCTAGCGGCACATATTTATTATCCATAGCAGCCGTTGGGCAAATAGCAACACAATGGCCGCAGCTCATACAGCCTCTATCAAAATTGCATTCAGGTCCAAGCTCTCCCATTGATAAAATACATGATGGACACGCCTCTACACAAATACCACATTTTATACATTTATCATAATCAACTTTCAGTAAGTCCATCTTCTAGCACCTCAATCTTCGAAATGAATGAATTCCAATCCGCTGAAGTCAGTATAAAATTGTGCATTTTTAAAAGCTTTGGCACATAATTCTTTATCTTTATTAACAACACCGTCAGCATTGGCGATGCCCAAATAAGCACAAGCAGACTGTGCTGCAAAAGTTTGAGCATGTTCCAATAATGCCTGCTTATCAGAATCGGCAATAGTACCTTTATTGGGATAAACATCAGTAGCCACCAAAATAAAAATCAACTGCTCACCTTGCTTAGCAACTACATGTGGAATCTCACTTTTATTAGGTTGAGCGAATTCTATTTCAAAACCTTTTTCAGTAAGATGCTGCAGCAATACCTGTAATCCAAACTCATGAATTTCTTGAGTATTCATTAACTCAAATGCCATGAATCATTCTCCTTTGCTATATTATAGCTTTATTATATCATAAAAAAGCTATCTATCTCCAGCAATATTCTAAGTACTGTTATCCAACAAAATATTATCACCAACATTTAGATAACAAAATAAAAAGCCTGCTTTTTTAGCAGGCTCAATTTACTGGCTCCCCGAGTAGGACTCGAACCTACAACAACTCGGTTAACAGCCGAGTGCTCTACCGATTGAGCTATCGGGGAATAAGTCTTTCAACGAAGAATATTATATTACTCTACGATGTTATTGTCAATGTTTTTATTTAACGCGTCAGCTTGTAAATAAGCGCGTTACAAATAGCTGCAGCTACATTACTGCCACCCTTACGGCCACGAGCAACTATATAAGGAATACCAGTTTTCATAATGATTTCTTTAGATTCCACAACATTGACAAAACCAACGGGAACACCAATAACAAGCTCAGGCTTAATCCTGCCCTCTTTTACAAGTTCATCTAAGCGTACTAACGCCGTAGGAGCGTTACCAACAGCAATAATTACAGGCCCCTCTACTTCACAAGCTTTTTCCATACAAGCAGCAGCACGTGTAGAACCAGCTTCTTTCGCTCTTTCTGCCACATCAGCATCTGCCATAAAGCAAACCGCTTTGCCGCCAAGCTTATTTAAACCAGGTTTATTTATACCCACGCAAGCCATATTAGTATCAGTAACTATAGTAGCGCCCTTTTTCAGTGCTTCTAAAGCTTTCTCTACTACACCATTCGAAAAATGCAGCGTACGTGCATAATCAAAGTCAGCAGAGGTATGAATAACCCTTTTTACAATACTAACTTTCTCTGGATCAAGCTGGATCTCCCCCAATTCTTCAGCAATAATCTCCATACTGCGTTTTTCAATATCAGCCGGTAACACATTTTGTAATTCCATATTTTCTACCACCTTTCTTCAATTTATTTTTCAATTCCTACTCTTGCCGCTATACCATTATCAAAAGGATGCTTACGCTTACAAACCTCAGACACATAATCTGCTAAATCGAGTAAAGCTGAAGACGGGTTCCGTCCAGACAAAACAACCTCTAAACTCTGCGGCTTATTTTTCAGAAAATCAATTAATTGTCCTTCATCAAAAACACCTGTATTACAAGCACCTATAACTTCATCAAGAACCAATAATCGTACTTCTTCCTGTTCCAGTTTAGTCTTAATTCTAGCAAATAACCGCATATGCTCCCGCAGGACTTCCTGTTTCTCATCCGCAGTCATCTGAAAAGTAAATTTTTTAGTTTCTTTACCCCTTAAGACTTCAATATTTGAAAGCAATTCTAAAGATTTCAACTCTCCGGTAAGACGGCTTTTTAAAAATTGTACGAATAATACTTTATTGCCATGCCCCGCACAACGTATACTTAATCCTAGACAAGCAGTAGTTTTACCTTTCCCGTCCCCGCAATAGATATGAATTAACCCATGCTCCATCTTACACACCGGCTTCCAAAATCTCATAAATTTTTTTCATATCAATATTTTCACGTATACTATTTGCCAAAAGATCATACTGCTGCTTTTTATAATCATTAAAATTAATAGTTTTAATATCGTCTGGCTTCATACCCTTTTTAGCAAGTAAAGCTTCCACCACAGATTTAGCAATACCTTCACCATCAAATACTCCATGCACATATGTACCATATACGTTCATAGTATCACTAACATTCTGAGATCCTTCTGGACTTATTTCACCTGCTTCGTGAATAGGTTTCATCAATGTCAACGATTTACCATCATCAAAATTGGTTATGCCGGAATGTATTTCATAACCATAAAAAGAGCGGCCGGTTAACGCGCTAAAAATACCTTTTACTTCACCAAAATATCCATCTACCTGAATAGTGCGTTTTTTCTCAGCAAAAATGGTTTCAACATCCAAAAGACCTAATCCTGCAGTATCTCCTCCTTCTTCTACTCCATATGGATCCGAAAGATTCTTCCCCAACATTTGATAACCGCCGCAAATACCAAAAACCACTGTACCAGCATGAGCGCGTTTCATTATCTCTGCTTCCAATCCATTTTGACGCATCCATTTTAAATCACCAATAGTATTTTTTGTTCCCGGAATAACAATCATGTCCGGATTTTTCAACTCTGAAACTGATTGCACATAACGCAGCGATACACCTGGTATAAGTTCAAAAACATTGAAATCAGTATAATTAGACATTCTTGGAATACGGATAACAGCAATATCTACTGCCTGTACTTCTGTATGTGTAGTTAACCGTTCTGATAAACTATCCTCATCTTCAATATCTACATGCAGCATCGGCAATACACCAACAACAGGCACCCCCGTTTTCTCTTCTATCATTTTCAAACCAGGACGCAGTATCTCGACATCACCGCGAAATTTATTGACAATGATACCTTTAACCATCGCTCTTTCATCTTCCTCAAGCAACATTAAAGTTCCGTAAATAGAAGCAAAAACACCGCCTCTGTCTATATCGGCAACTAAAAGCACCGGTGCTTTTGCCATCTTTGCCATACCCATATTAACTATATCCTGTGATTTTAAATTGATTTCGGCTGGGCTCCCAGCACCTTCGATAACAATCACATCACTACTTTCGGATAATTGACCATATGCTTTCATAATATCAGGGATCAAATTTGTTTTAAATTTGAAATATTCTGCAGCTGTCATAGTTCCAATAGCTTCACCATTAACAATAACCTGTGAGCCTGAATCACTGGTTGGTTTCAGCAAAATAGGGTTCATCAAGGCACTTGGTTCAATGTTGGCCGCTTCTGCCTGCACAACCTGCGCCCTTCCCATTTCTGCACCATTACGAGTAATAAATGAGTTCAATGCCATATTTTGAGATTTAAAAGGTGCTACTTTATAACCATCTTGATTAAAAACACGGCATAAACCAGCTGTCACCAAACTTTTACCGGCATTAGACATTGTTCCTTGTACCATTATAGCTTTAGCCACGCATATCACTCGCTCTCATCAAAAATGTCAGGATATCCTGATAATTATTTATTTTTACTGGTATAGCAGCAGTATTGATTTGTGCAGCAACTACAGGAACTGCATTTTTATTATGTTTTCCATTAATAGAACTTGTTACATGATCACCACAAATAACAATGCGTAAAGGTTCCTGTATATTATTTATAATTTTCTCTAAAAACTCTTCGTCAATAGCACTTATAAACTCAGCTTTGCTCTGATAATCATATCTGTGTGCTGCTTCATCTGCACCGTTAAAATGCGTTAAGACAAAATCATATTCTTTCAACATATTTAAGGTCGCTGTTGCCTTGGCAGCAATATCAGTATCTATATCCGCTGTCACTCCAGCGATTTTAGGAGCCGTCAAATGCAATCCTTTTGCAATGCCTCTGACAATTTCTGCTTCGCAAATTGCTGCACCTTTCAACCCATGCAAAGCTTGAAATCCAGGCAACGTTTTACGTTCTGAAGGCCCCCAGGGATAAAGCATATAACGAATGTCATCATGATTAAAACGTTCCAGCCTTTTCGCTGTTCCTTCAATAAAATGCTTTAACAGCAAAGACTGCTGTTTTAATTCTCCTAAAAGCAGGTCAACATTCTTTCCCATACTCTCGTGAGGCGGAGAAATAACACAATTGTCCAAAATCCTTCTGTCTTTATCTAAAATCAACAGATTACGATACATAGACAAATGCATAAATTCTATGCCCTGCCAAAACTCATCGCATGCTTTAGCTGCTTCTGCCATGCTTTCTGCCGAAAGTCCCTGACCATTAAAAGATACCAGCGTATTATCTTTGTCTATTGAAACCAGGTTACAGCGTAATACCATCTCATATTCCGAAATATCCCTACCATGCGCCAACAATTCCAAATACGCTCTATTTGTTGGGAAATCCCGCTGCTGTACACCAAGCAAGCGCAAAATACAACTCAAACTTTCAGGAATGAAATCATTCTCACAAATGCTTACTTCACTGTATGTTCCCAGCTTAATAAGAGTATCGATATTTTTATGTTCAGCATATTGGAAAGGTGTCAATCCATTCAAAGCAGGAATATGATCATCACCTAAGCCATCAATAATTACCAATAATGAGCGCATTACGTCTAACTTCCTTTATCGCTTTAATTAAAGCCCGATTTGTATATCGTGTTTTTACCGCAATTCGATAATACGTTGGCCCCAAATTATGGTAATTATTACACTCTCTAATCAAAAAGCCATGCTTACGTAAAAGTTCTGCCAAATTTTCAGGTTTCTCCAATTTAAAAAATATATAATTGGCCTCAGAACCAAATGTTTTTGCTCCCAAGCCCTCCAATTGTGCAGTAAGATACTGCCGTTCGACACGAATCAACTCTTTGCTGGCCAGTAAGTAATTTTCTTCATCTAAAGCCGCAATACCAGCTGCTTGTGCCGGAATAGAAACATTCCAGTCCTGACCATTTTCATGCAGTCCTTTTATCAACGACACATCAGACGTCATGCAATAACCTAAACGTAAGCCTGGCATCGCATATGTTTTTGTAAATGCTTTCAATATAATAAGATTGTGATATTTATCTAGTTTCGAACATAGCGAATATGCTTTATCGCCATCCACAAAATCCATAAAGCATTCGTCTAATAGCAGCTTTGTACCTGTACGGCAGCATTTTTCCAATATCTCCAGCAATAAATCTTCATCTATTAATTTCCCAGTCGGATTATTAGGATTGCATATTACGACCAAGTCTACTCGGCTATTGATTCTTTTCAACAGATCATATCCTGCAATAAAGTTTTTTTCTTCCTGCAATTCGTAATAAGTAAATTTACAATCAACTGTCCGCAAAGCTTTTTCATAATCAGCAAAAGTTGGAGCCAATAATACAGCACGGCCAGGTTTGACTGTTAAGGCAAGTTTAAATAAAACATCAGCAGCACCATTGCTTATGAAAAGATATTCTTTTTTTATATTCAAATATTTAGCTAATTTCTCTATTAGTTCCCTGCATAAAGGATCTGGATAATTAACGCAGTTTTTGATTGAATTCTTAATAGCCTCTTTTACAGATACAGGTAAACCTAATGGATTAACGTTTGCTGAATAATCAACAATATTTTTCCCTAAACTGTTATTTTGCTCACTGTAAATATCTCCACCATGTACAGATTTATACATATTTTCCACCCTTTAGCTTTTAATAAAAAGCTCCAGTAAATAAATTAATGCAAAAACTAAAATACTTAAAACAGCTGTCATATACATCAAATTATTAGTCTGGACGATATCTTCCGGTTCAACTTGTCTGATATCATCACCAATAGTATCTTTAGGCACCCATTTTCCAAAATAAAAATGTCCGCCGCCTAACTGAATATGAAGAGCGCCAGCAGTTACTGATTCCGTCATTGCAGAATTAGGACTTAAATGATTGTAACGGTCACGTTTAAAAATCTTCCAGGCTTTTTTTGCATCCAAACTTAAAAGATAAGCTGCAACTATCATACATATTCCAGCAACACGCGCTGGAATATAATTAGCAAAATCATCTAATTTTGCCGCACAACGCCCAAAATATAAATATTTGTCATTTTTATAGCCAACCATGGAATCCATGGTATTTATTCCTTTATAAAGAAACGCAAGCGGAGCTCCGCCGATAAACATATACAGCATTGGAACAATAATTCCATCTGCAGTATTTTCAGCAACAGTTTCAACTGCCCCTTTAGTCACTTCTGATTTTGTAAGTTCTTTAGTATCCCGTCCAACTATCCACGAAAGTTTCATTCTAGCATCTGTTAAATCATTATTTTTTAACGCAGTATAAACTTTCATACTTTCTTCACGTAAACAATGCGTTGCAAAAATTTGATAACACATAAAACTCTCTACCGCAAAAGCAAGCCACGGATTGATTTTTTCTGCCAAAGCCAATACTAAAAATGGAACACAAAACGAAAAAGCAAGCACTAATATTACTAATACAGCGCCTCCTACCAATAAGCCACGCGAGCTTTTTCCAAAAATACTGCGTAGCAGATTTTCTAAAAAGCTTATCAAATTTCCAATTAAACAAATCGGATGAGGCAGCCAACGCGGGTCGCCAATCAGCAGGTCTAAAATAAAGCCCGCTATAATGGCAAATAAAAGCATCATAATCCAATTCCCCTTAAATAAATACTAACAGCTAAAACCATCAGTAGATCAATCCCGTTTTTTTGCAAATTCATCACAGGCACGAATAAAATTTCTTGCAAAATTTATATTTCCCCATAAGTGAATGTGTGGATAGCCAGCATACAGAACTTTATTAGCATGACTACAACTCCATTCAGAAATTCCTGAAGCTTTCAAGGCTAAAAAATCATGCCCATTATTATTACTGTCGGAATAATGAAACTCATGTCCATTTATTTTCTCACCGATTTTGCAAAAAACATTATCACTTTCAGCAGTCAATGTTATATATCCAAAGCGGTTAAGCTTTGCCGTCATAAATGTTTCTCCGCTTATTGCACCTGTCAACTCATAAATCTCTCCCGAAGCTGCTTGAAAACGCTCCAAAAGATACATGAATCCACCGCATTCAGCAAAACAAGGCTTACCTATTTTTAGAGCAGTTTTAATGCTTGTACGCATTGATATATTCTCTGCCAGCTCTTTTGCATAAAGCTCAGGATAACCTCCTCCTAAAATTATTCCATCACATTCTGGCAATTCTTTATCAACAAGAGGACTAAACGTTATTAGTTCGGCACCAAACTCCTGCAATAAATCTAGAGCGTCCTGATAATAAAAACAAAAAGCTTTATCCTGTGCTATTGCTATTTTTACTTTAGCTACACTTGCAACAGGCTGTTCTTCATAAACAAGATCCTCAGCACTGTTTGCAATACCCAGCAATTCATCAAAATCAATAGTCTTAACTGCCTGTTCTGCTAATCTGCTGATAATTTCCTGCAAATCACCAATTTCTTCTGCGGTTACTAATCCCAAATGTCTGCTTTCAAAATTGCAATCATCCATATGAGGCAAATAACCGACTAATTTAACACCTGTTTCCAACTCAATTACTTCTTTATAAAACTTATAGCTCATAGCAGTGACATTATTAAGTATTGCGCCTCGTACATTCGCGTCAGGTCTGAATTCTTTAAAACCTTTTATTAAAGCTGCCAAAGACAAAGCTGCACCTTTTCCATTGATGACTAAAATAACCGGCGTTTTAGTTACATGAGCTAAATCATAAGCACTGCACTGCTCTGTTTTACCCATACCATCATAAAATCCCATAGCGCCTTCAAGTACGGCTATATCACAATCACAAGCATTTTTTGCCAGCAAATACTTTGTTGTTTCCCTGCCTAACATAAATAAATCCAAATTACGTGACTTAGCACCAATTACGCGCGAATGAAACATTGGATCTATATAGTCGGGACCAGATTTAAAGGCGGCTACTTTGTACTCCTGATCAAGCAAAGCTTTCAGCAAGGCACATACTACAGTAGTTTTTCCACTGCCACTATTTGGGGCAGCAATCATGAAACGAGGCAAAAACATTTCAGACATTTTACTCACCCTTTTTCAACGCAGTCATTATATAAACAGGGTTTTGGGCCATCATCAAATTATATGCCCCTAGTTTTTTACCACGGGCGGCAAAAACATTAACAATCTCTAAATCATACTCAGAACGGGTTTTATAATATTCAACAACTTCTATTAGTGTTTCTAGTGTAATTGCATTTATAACAACCCGGCAGTCAGAATTCTTTGTATAAATAATATCAAGCATTTTGCATAAATTACCACCGCTGCCGCCAATAAATACGCAGTCAGGAGCAGGCATATCAACAATTTGTTCCGAAGCTTCTCCGGCAACAATATCCAAATTATTAACAGCAAATAACGCTTTGTTTTTCTCAAGCAATTCCAATGCCAAAGGGTTGCGTTCAAATGCCCATACACGTCCAGCTTGAGCCTGCAATGCCAATTCTATCGAACAAGAACCTGTTCCCGCACCAATATCGTAAATATTATCCGTTACTTTTGGCATTAATTTGGAAATTGAAACAGACCTCACCTCTTGTTTCGTCATTGGAACTTTACTGCGAATAAAAAGATCATCATTTAAACCATGGACAGTGTATTTAAAGTCATTAGCATGTTCATTCAAAATCATCATCACAGACAAAGAAGGAAACTCCAATTTACTGATTTCCGACGCCGTACCATAAGTGATTTTTTCTTCTGGATAAGAAAGGTTTTCACCAACATATACCTTTACATCTGCCATACCATGATCACAAAGTTTCCGGCATAGCTGATTAGGAGAATGCTCGCCTCCGGTAAGTGAAAATACTTTACTGTTTTGCGCTACTGCAGCAATTAGATTTTGATTTCTGCCATGCATACTGACAATTTTAGCATCATCCCAAGCTATATTTAATTGTTGAGAAAAATAGACCAAGCTGCTGATGCCACAATATTTGCGGCATTCACAATCAGCAAGCTTACCAGTAATCGTCTTGGCTAAACTGAAAAAGCCTACATCACCAGAGACTAACACAGCTACAACATCTTTTTCAGCATCAGCTTTTTGACATATTTCAGTAATTTCTGATGATTTTATGGTGTCAAAAAGACGCTTCCCTGCTCCAAAAGCAGCAAGCATCCTTTTATCGCCTATCAAAATATTACTTTCTTCAATAGCCTGGCGAGCCTGATTTGTTAAAAGCTCTGTATTACCTGGCCCAATGCCGACGATATTTACACGTAACATATTAAATCTCCTTTTATATTTTTTACTTACAACTACCATATCGGTCTTTAAGTAATTTTACTATCTCACTATAACCAGTTCCAAGCTCTTCGCCATTGCGGGCAATGACTATTAATTTAGCACCTGCTTTTGCAGCCGCCTGCGCCTTCTCCTCAAAACCGCCAACGCTGCCGGAATCCTTTGTAACTAAATATCTGCTGTTATACCTTTTCATCATCTCTATATTAAGCAATTCAGAAAAAGGCCCCTGCATACAAATGATATTAGCTGGCTTATAACCAAGCTCTAACGCTTTACTTAAAGAATCCAGCATAGGCAAAACTCTTAGCGCAATACGCTCTTTATAATCAGGAACAGAAGTAAACTCCTGCAATGTTTTACTGCCTGTAGTCAGAAAGATATTACCTTCCGTATGGCTCAATAACTCAACAGCTTCATTAAAATCTTGGACTATAATACAGTTTTTATGTTCTTCAGCAGCAGGTCTTACCAATCTCAAATATTCACAGCCAGTTTCTTTACAGGCCTTTTGTACTGTTGACGTAACTATCGTAGCATATGGATGAGTTGCATCAATCACACAATCCGGTTTATTTACTGTAATAAAATTCCGCATTGCAGCCAAATCCATACGCTCTACCATTACATGAAGATTAGTTTGTGCTTCAATCAGACTTGCACCATAATCAGTTGCCACAGAAACATAAAGGATTATATCAAGTTCAGCCATAAACTTAATCAGATTACGACTTTCACTGGTTCCGCCAATCAGCCAAACTACTGGTTTCATTACAGTTTATAACCTCTAGGAGTTACTAATTTACCATTAATAACTTCTGTTTGCGAATTGCCGATGATAACAGTAGAAAACATATCTACTTCTTTATCACGTAATTCCTGTAAAGTAGTGATTTCATAATTTTCACCATCACGCCCAATGTTGCGTACAATGCCTGCCGGAACATCAGGACGTTGATTTTTCAGCATGATATCACAAGCTTTCTGTAGATAATCATGACGTTTAAAACTGGATGGATTGTATAAACAAATACAGAAATCTGCCTGTGAAGCACAATCTAAGCGCTTTTCAATTTTTTCCCATGGGGTAAGCAGATCGCTTAAAGAAATCAGGCAAAAATCACTGATAAGCGGAGCTCCTAAAACAGCAGCGCCTGAACAAGCAGCTGTAATACCAGGAACAACTTCAATTTCCAATTCTGGATGTTCTGCTGCTACTTGATACATAATCCCTGCCATGCCATAAACCCCGGCATCACCACTGGAAATCATCGCTACGGTTTTGCCTTTTAACGCTTCTTCTATAGCAAGCTTGCAACGATCTACCTCTTTACGCATACCAGTAGTCAAAAATTCCTTGCCTGTAAAATCATTTTTAATAAGATCGATATATACATGATAACCTGCAATAACATCACAACTTTCCAAAGCAGCTTTAGCTCTTTGGGTCATTTGTTCGATACCACCTGGTCCAAGACCGACAACATAAACTTTTTGCGTCATATTAATTCTCCTTCAAACATACATTCAAGATAATTTTTCAAAGTCAAGTACAATATCGGCTTCAGCAACAGCTAATGTTACTCCATTCAAACTGCATTTTGATGAAATTATACTGCCGTTATTGGCCGCCAATACTGCTGAACGCTCGCAAACATTACTTACGCCTACAACTGATTTCACAAAATCAGAACTACTGAATTCACCTGCTGCATTTTGTAATTCTTCAGCAGTAAAAAAACTAATTTCCCAATTATATTTAGCTGCGAAATTCAACAGGCCAGCCTCATCTTTTTTTAAATCAACAGATGCCACACCAACGATAGTACGTAAGTCTATACCAAGTTCTTTCAGTTTCGGTAAAACTAAAGTTTCTATACTTTCTAACGTTGTTCCGCGACGACAGCCGATTCCCAAATAAATATTTCTGGGCCAAAGCTGAACCGTTAAATCAAAAGGATTCACATTTCTATTTTTTGTAATAACCAAACCTGTAACCCCTTTGTCTTTAAGAACAATCTGGCGTGGTAAGGCACTAATAATTGGATAATCGGTAAAAAGTCCAACTTCCTGTCCATCTACTAACGCAGCGGCAAAATCTTTCGCTGCTTTCATACTGTTAATAATCATATTATTGCGTGCCGCCCACTCGTCTACAGCAAAAAGCTTATTCACATCTGTAGCTGTAGTAACTACGGGAGTAGCTTTTATTACTTTCGCTAAGACTTTTGCAAATCCATTAGCACCGCCGATATGACCTGATAATAATGGTATAACGAAGTTTCCGCCTTCGTCTACAGACAATACAGCAGGATCAACTAATTTATTCTTTATATATGGAGCTATCGTCCTCACTGCAATTCCTACTGCTCCAACAAATACAATCAGCTGGCACTCCTTAAACGCATACTCACAAGCTTTATTATGATCGTCCATCGCTTCCAAAAATATTTTTTCTTCAGCAAATTTTGGCATAGTTAAACATCGCACTTCAAAATCAAACTTTTGCAGTGCTTCACCAATATTTATACTTAGCATTGCTCCACGTCTGGTAAAGGAGTATACTACAGCCTTCATTTTATTTTACCTCTGGCTTTAATTCCAATTTGCTGGGATCAGCAGCACGATATCCATGTGCAAAAGTAGGATTATAGAGTTCGCTGCGGTCATAAATATTGCCTAAAAAGTTTCCTACTGTAATCAAAGCTGTTTTAGTAATATTATGTTCTTTCGCAGTTTCTGCCAAAGTTCCTACTGTGCAACGGCATACTTTCTCATCAGGCCATGAGGCTTTATAAACAATAGCAGCCGGAGTATCAGCAGTGTAGCCGCCTGCAATCAATTCCTTCTGCAATTTTTCTAACATACCGCTGGAAAGAAAAATAACCATTGTTGCTTTATGAGCTGCATAATCAGCGATTTTTTGCTTATTAGGTACCGGTGTACATCCTTCCATACGGGTAATAATAACAGATTGACTAACATTAGGCAAAGTATACTCTGCATCTAAACAGGCAGCAGCCGCACAGAAAGAACTTACACCCGGAACAATTTCAAAATCAAGATTATAACTACGCAAAAGATCTATCTGTTCACGATGAGCACCATAAACACTCGGGTCACCAGTATGCAAACGCACAACCAATTTACCGGCCTGTGCTGCCGGAACCATAGCTGCAATGACCTCTTCCAAAGTCATTTTAGCACTGTCCATAATAATGCATTCCGGTTTTGCATAGTTCAAAAGCTCCGGATTAACCAATGAACCGGCATAAATAATAAGATCAGCCTTTTCCAAAAGTTCTTTACCTTTAACAGTAATTAAATCAGCGGCACCAGGCCCTGCACCAATAAAATAAATCATTATTTGTCAAACTCCTTTTCTTTAACCAAGATTACAGAAAAATAGCTGCTGTTAGGATCAATCTCATTAAGATCACGGTACACTTTTTCTCCCGGTAAACCACAGCGTTCAACCATGGCTGCATTCTTAATCAACCCGCGTTCTTTTAATTCGTCACGTACTCTGGCAATTTCACTGGCAGATTTCATTAATACCTTATTACCAGGTCCATCAAGAAATTTAGATGCTTCTTTATAACTGCCAGGCAGCACAATAAGCGGTTCTGCCCTTTCACATAAAGACACATTCAGCTTTGCCGCGACAGCACAAATAGAAGTTACACCTGCAACCAATTCGGCATCATAGCCAGCTTTTAAAACAAGCTTATGCACATAAATGCAGGTTGCGTATACTGTAGGACAACCAAGAGTAATGAAAACAACATTTTTGCCTTCATCAAGCAATTTTATTACAGCATCGGCGCCCTCCTGATGAGCTTTATCCATTACTGCCATATCTTTTGTCATCGGCATATAAATAATAAGCTGTTCTTTTTTATCAAGATCAACTACCTGATTGACAATATTTTTAGCAGTCATGACATCGGTATCACCTTTAGGCAAAGCAACAACGTCACATTCTTTGAGCAGACGCACTGCTTTTAAAGTCAATAATTCCGGGTCCCCCGGTCCGATACCTACACTGTACAATTTACCTCTCATGTTTTTCATCCTTCCTGTTTGTCCTTTAAATGTAATTTAATTAGTTCGTCAGCAGCTGCTGTTTTTCCTAAAATACCATATACGTTAGAAAACATCAGTGCTGCCGTTTTTATTTTACCATGCACGCGATGCTGCATGTAAAAATCAATACGTTCAGTAACACCACTTATTACTTCTTCAAAAATACCTTCACGCTGCAAAATCTTCACTACTTCATCTGTAGTCGGACAATCGATAATTTCTTTACCAACTTCCACTTTAGCACCGGTAAGCAGTGCCAAAAGAGCCATTAACTCTGTGCGGCAATCAGCATATTTTGAATGGGTATTCATCACACCTTGCCCTAGTTTTACCAGCTTTCCTGAATGGCCTATTAACAGCAAGGTCTCAAAACCCTTATAAACCGCATAATCTAAAAGTTCCCCAACAAAATTACTGCAGGTCACGGCATCATCAATATTAAGTCCCAATACATCACGAGTAAAGTCTTCTCCATAATTGCCAAAAAACACCAGCAAATTTTTATTTCCAGACGCTGCCTGTGTATCAATTTCCACATACATTGTTTCTATCAAAGCTTTTTCACTCATTGGTTCAACAATTCCACTGGTTCCTAAAATAGAAATGCCACCTAAAATACCTAAACGTGGATTGAAAGTTTTCTTGGCAATTTCAACGCCTTCAGGAGCTGAAATAGTAACTTTTAACCCTTGTTCATATCCTGCAGACTTCATTACTTTTTCAAGTTCGCAAACAATCATTTTCCGAGGCGTCGGATTAATGGCAGGTCCATCAACATTACAGGCCAATCCTGGTTTAGTTACATAGCCAATGCCAATACCGCCTAATAAATTTATCCCCTTTTCTGCTGTTTTTTCTACAGTAGCATAAATCAATATCCCATTCGTATCATCAGGATCATCGCCACTGTCCTTACGAATAGCGCATGTTACGCTCATTTCAGTAATAACAGCATCTTCTGGTTCCAAATTAAGTATAATACCTTTTGGGGTATCTATCTGAACAAAATCAACACGTTTACCTGTCAGAAGCATCATTGCAGCAGCCTTGGAGGCTGCAGTCGCACAACTTCCAGTTGTATAACCACAACGCAAACGTTTCCCTTGAGAAATCTGATATTCTTCCATGCGTCAACCTCTTCCTGAACAAACATCTTGCTAAAGACATTCTGCCACCTAGTATTTTTTACTAATAATTAGAAAAGACTCCTGCCGTTTCCGACAGAAGTCACAAAGATACAAGCGCATACTTATCCTTAAAAGATACAGCTCTCTTGCCATCTCCATCACTCGTGGATACAGCTTTCACACATAGGCAGGCACCTGACTTAAACGCCTCAGCGTTATTTCAGTGGCGGGACCGTGTCGGATTTACACCGATCTTGCCATTTACGCCCTCACGGGCACCTAATAATATCAAATTACCGTATCATTATAGCATAAAATTCAGAAAAAACCAATGGAGATTCTTATTAAGTTTTAAATTGATCTTAGCCTAAAAGTAATAGGAACATATGTATAGCAACGTATTTTTTGTCCAACACCATTTTTAGCACCGCTAAAACGCCAGCCATAGCATGCATCAACAGCAGCAGCATCTAAAGCAGCATTACCAGAAGATTCTGCAACAATGACAGATTCAACTTCACCGTCGTAGCCTACCAAAATGCGCACTGTCGTCGTTCCTTCAATGCTGGCACTTCTGGCGCTGCTTGGATAGCTAGGTTGACGACTTTTTAACAAACGCGGAGGAATAGCAGGGTTTGCCGAAGGATCACCGCCAGCATAGCCGCCACCCTCTCCAGTACCCATTCCAGAACCTGTTCCGTCACCTATACCAGTACCCACTCCAGCACCATGTCCGCCGCCTGTTCCAGTTCCACTGCCAGAACCACTGCCACTTCCATATCCACTGCCTTGGCCAGTACCATAACCACCACCACTGCCAGTATTTTCTTTCACATCAGCACCGGCAATATTTTTACTTTGGGTCTGTAATTCCTCAGATACATTTTCATTGACTTGATTATTCTGCTGTTGTTGATACACTTGCTCCTGACGAGTAGTTTTTTCAATTATATCGTCAGTATTTATTTGGCCGGATTTTTTTATCTGCTGTTGTGGCTGCGAAGCACTATGCTGTTTATTTTGCAATGCATTCGCTTTCGCTGCTGCCAAATCTGCTTCTGTAGCATCGGCTGGCTTCATACCGCTGCCGCCTCCTCCGCCGCCTCCTCCGCCACCGCCAAAAACTGCTATTTCGACGATCTTATCATCAACATGATTAGCAGCGAATAGACCGGCAAACGCCAAAACAAGAAATACAAATAAATGAAATCCTAATGAGCCAATAAAACCTATTTGGAACCTCTTTTTAGAGTCATCCATCATTCACCAGCTCCTACATCCGTTGCTAAACCAAACCTTTGAACTCCTGCACCTTTTAATCTATCCAGCAAAGTTATGACTTTACCATAATCTGCATCTTTGTCTGCCCTAATAACGATTGAAAAACGCGGATTGTTTTTCTGTTCCATTTTTGCCTGCATAGTTAAACTGGCAATGTCAGTCTGTTTATCACCAAGCCAAATGCTACCGTCCTTTTTTACAGAAACGGCAAAGGTTGTCTGAGTGTCAACTGCCGAAAATTCCGCTTTAGGCAACTTTATAGGAATTGTTTTTAAATCAACCATATACATCGTACTAAGCATAAAAAACACCAGCAGAAAAAACATAATATCGATCATTGGTATTATCATTAGCTCAGGTTGTTTAAGGCTTCTGCTATCACGCAGTTTCATTAGATGTCACCTCTGCTTTCAGCCTCCAGCAAAGCCGAAAAGCATTGTTCCATATTAGTTATGGAAGTATCCAGACGCTGCGCAAAATAAGAATGTGCACATAATGCTAAAATGGCCACACATAAACCGCTGGCAGTTGCAATTAAGGCTTCACCAATGCCACCCGTAATTGCCATTGGTTGTCCTTCCTGCAGATTAAAAATACTGAAAGAACCAATCATACCAATAATAGTACCTAATAATCCAAGTAAAGGAGACATTGTAACGATAACACCAAGATAATGCAGGCGGTTACGCAATTTAGCTATAACAAGCCCAGCTTGAGATTCCATATAGGCAGAGTGCCTTGTACAGTCGCCAGACAAAACCATAGTCTCACGAATAATACGTGCGCACTCACCAGCAGACGCTGACGCCAATTGTTCAGCACCTACTACATCACCTTTACTGATTAAAGTACAAAATTCCTGCGTAAATAACGAACCAGAATCAGCAGTTTTATAATACAAATACCGCTCTATAGCTATCGTAACAACTATTATTGAACACAATAACAGTGGCCACATTACCAGCCCGCCTTTATGAAAATACTCAACAGCTTCCTTAATTGATTCCATCAAAAATGCCTCCTAAAATTTTTATATTATTAATAATACCAAATTTGATCGAGTTTGCCAATGCTAACTTACTAAACGAATTAAAATTTTACATTTTATTAAAAAATAAAAAACCTTTCCGCAAAACAGAAAGGTTATACCTACTTCATACTACCTGTTCCTGTCACTCGCTGGATTACAGTAGAAAAATCTAGGCAGTTCTTCTGACTCTGCTTCATTGCTTACCCCGCCTTCCCAGTTTCCCAGTGGCAATCATTGAGGTTTGCTCGACATTACAGCGGCGTGACCGTATTGGCTTCCAACCAATTTTTCTATTAAGTATTCACACCTAGATTTCCGCTTATTAAGTTTTATTACTGATTGGAATTATATCACGTTAGATTAATATTTGCAATAAAAACTATAATATATTCAACACTCAATATTTAAAAAACATCACTCTATTCCTCTTTTTTCATTTTCAGCAAATGACAGGCATAACTAAAAAATATGAGAAAATATATCGCCATAATAACCGGCCAATGCCATTCTACAGGCATTTTATTTGCCGCTGCTCTTAATGCACTACTAGCAGGAGTCAACGGTAAAATACTTAAAAACCACTTTATTATTTCAGGAAAACTGTCAGCTTTAAAAAATGTCCCACATAAAAAAGACATCGGCACTAAAACATACGTGCTAAAACTACTCATCTCTTCATGGCTGTCAATAGTCATTGCCGCCACTACTGCCAGTGCTGCAAACACAAAACAGTTAAGGACCAGCACTGGAATAAACCAGCCTCCCAAATATAAATGTACCCCTAATAATTCCGCAATAAGCACTATAATTACAGAAGAAATCAGTCCACGCACTGTACCTGATAAAACCTTACCAAAAACGAATGCAGCTCCTGAAATTGGCGAAATCAAATATGTTTCCAGAGTATGATGATAAATACGTGACATATTAAGAGGAGCAGCAATAGTATTAAAAGAAATATTCATCGAATTAAGCGCGATCATACCTGGAATGAGAAAACTCAAATAACTCCCACCATCAACAGAAACATTTCTCCCCAACCCGATCCCAAATGCAAAAATATACAAAAAAGGCGTAATCATGCGCGAACATAAGAATTTAAAAAATATTTTTTTAAAAACCACCCAATCACGCCAAAAAACGGTATAGACATCATAGCAAAAATTACTAATCATTTACTCGCCTCCCCGTTAATTCAATAAAAACATCTTCTAAATTTGCTTCGCGCACAGTTGCATTAGAGTTTAATCCTGCCACATAAGATGCAGCCTGCTCACGATTATCAAAAAAATTATTAATCATGCCGTCTGCTTCCATATGTTCAACAACAACCCTGCCAACTTTTTCTTTCAGCTTCTGCGGTGTATCAACAGCTATAATACGACCTCTATTCATAATTGCAACACGCCTGCATAACTGATCTGCTTCTTCTATATAATGAGTAGTTAAAAGCACTGTCATTCCAGCTTCATTCATTTTACGGATCAAATCCCACATCTTACGCCGTACTTGTGGGTCTAATCCAACAGTTGGTTCATCTAAAAATAACATTTTAGGTTTATGCAAAAGTGCCATGCCAATCATCAAGCGCCGCTTCATTCCTCCTGAGTACCTTCTGGATTTGTCATCAGCCCTATCTGTAAGTTCCACAAATTCTAAAATTTCATTGATTCGCTGTTCCATAGCAGCTTTATTCTTCAAATGATGCAGCCTTGCCTGCAAAACTAAGTTTTCCCTTCCCGTAAGATCCTGATCCAAACTCATATGCTGCGGTACAACGCCAATTAGTTCCTTAATTCTCTCGCTGTCTTTTTCAATATCGTATCCGCATATTTTTACAGAACCGGATTTTTTCTTGGAAAGTAAGGTTAATATCCTGACTGTAGTAGTCTTCCCGGCTCCATTAGGTCCTAAAAGGCCAAATATCTCACCCCTTTTAATTTCCAAATCTATTCCTGCTACTGCAATACGCTCGCCAAAACGTTTAGTTAAATTTTCTATTTTAATCATCAAATCACCTATTTGTCATCAGTCTGTTTCTGAGCATTATATAGATTATAATACAGACCACCCCCTGACATCAAGGTAGAATGTGTTCCAATTTCTGCAACTTCACCATTATTCAAAACGATTATTTTATCTGCATTTTTTATTGTCGACATTCGATGAGCAATAATAAGAGTTGTTCTATTCTCCGCCAACTTGTCCAACGACTCCTGTATTAATTTTTCTGTATAATTGTCTAAAGAAGAAGTCGCTTCGTCTAGAATTACAATAGGCGGATTTTTCAAAAATACTCTGGCAATAGCAAGACGCTGTTTTTGTCCCCCGGATAGTTTCACGCCACGTTCACCAATTTCAGTAGCATACTTATTGGGGAGCTCCTCAATAAATTTGTCAGCCGCGGCCAGCCTGGCAGCGTTTTCTACTTCACTTTGCTCAGCTTCAGGTTTTGCATATGCAATATTATGCGTCACAGAATCTGAAAATAAAAAAACATCCTGCTGCACTATTCCTATATTACGACGCAGTTCCTGTTGTTTATACTGACGTATATCGATTCCATCAACTAAAATCCTGCCGCTAAGCGGATCATAAAATCTTAATAATAGGCTTGCAATCGTTGTCTTACCCGCACCTGTTTCTCCAACAAATGCTACAGTCTGGCCCGGAGCTATTTTTAAATTAAATCCTTTAATTACCTTTTTCTGATCAGAATAACCAAATACTAAATTATCAAATTCTATTTCTCCACGTATTTTTTTACAAACAACCGTATCTTTCTGATTGATAATTTCAGGTTTCATTTCCATAATTTCATAAAATCTCTGGAATCCAGCCATTCCACGTTGGTACATTTCAGTAAAAACCGTTAGACGTAAAAGCGGTTTCATAAATAAATTAACATATAACAAAAAAGCAACAAAATCACTCAACGACAGCTTATCCTTGGCTATTAACAACCCTCCACAAGCCAAAATAAGTAAGTTGGTAATATTTGTAAAAAAATTTACGCTGCCAGAAAAATAAGCCAAAATTTTATAAGATCTTCGTCTTGTTTCCAAAAAATCCAAACTTTTTTCCATAAATCTCGCCAGTTCATATTCCTCTTGAGCAAACGCTTTTACTAACCGTATTCCACCTAAACTTTCTTCCGCCCTGGCTGTTATTTCACCGCTTTTTACCCTATTCTCTCTAAAAGCTGCTTTCATTTTTTTATTTACATACACAGTATGCAGCGTTTTAGCAATTAATAAAACAGCAATCAAAATCCCCAAGTAAACATTCATCCAAAAAAGGATGCCAATTGTACCAATCATAGTAATACAGCAAACAATGATGTCATTGGGTCCTCTGAATGACAATTCTCCTATTTCAGCTATATCACTGGTCAATCTTGACAACAGCTGCCCCGTCTTGGCATTGTCAAAATACTTAAACGACATTTGCTGCAAATGCTCAAACAAATCGCGGCGCATATCATTCTCTATCTTTGCACTCATCAAATGTCCATAGTAATTAACAAGATAGAGCAAACCGTAATTGCCCAAATATAAAATAAACAGTATACCTGTATCATGTAATAATCTATCAGTGTTTTTTTGTGGTAAGACTTCATTCAATATTTGCCGCACCAACATAGGAAAGACCAAATCCAGTAATGCAGCAACAAGGGAACCAATTACCACACCATAAAGTATGCTCTTGTACGGTTTATAATAATGTAAAAAATTATGAATCATGAAATATCCCTTTGTTTTCAACGCTGCCAGATATGCAGTCTATAGGCCCCAATGATCTTACCTTCAGGAGTTACAGCAGGAGCCTCTATTCCAGCTATTTTTTTTCCATTACTACTTATTGCAACTGCTTGTAATGGTCCTTCAGTATGAAAGAAATTCAATTCTGTCCCATCGTTTAAATCAAGCACTACCGCTCCATGAGCAGCGTAATTATGAGTTCTAACATTGCGTCCAACAGCACACGCCGCCATATTATTAGAAAAATCTATCTGCTCCATTGTCCCCAAGGCTCTATATTTATATTTAAATGTTCCATCATAATTAAATACGAACATACTATTATTACTTGGATGTTCAACCGGAGTCGGTAACTGCCAGTTTTCTCTATTAAATGTATTGATCGTTGTAAAAATAACGCCAGCCTCTGCAGCAAACCCATCTCGACCAGATGCATTAATCCAAACATTATCTATTTGAACAGGTTTAGATAACTCACGCTGCCATAAAGCTTTTCCAGCAGCATCAAAAAGCATTCCTCGTCCGTCACTGCAGGCTGCAGCCAAAAACTCTCCATCTTCAGAAAAATTAGGGCTACCACGCATAACAGTGTTCTCGAACGGAGCAACAGGCGGTACTTCAATAGAATTAATCAGTTGACCTGTTTTTTTATCTATCAAATACATTGTATCACGGTATTTCATATCAGGTCTGATTTCATAAGCAGAAGTTGATAATACGACTTTATCGTTATTATCATTAACATCACACCAATTGATCCAACTATCAATATTTTCACTCTTTGGGAATTGCCAAAGCTGCTCACCGTTTTTATTAAAAGCAACAGCTTTACCATTATAGCCGCGCCCTCCATCTTTCGCTGTAACAAATCGATAAGCATTTGCGTAAACATTATCATCTTTATCAATACAAATATGTACGATGCTTGGATAAGAACGTTTGTCAGGTTCAACGCCAACAACCTTTTCAGCAGCAAATTTCCACAATATATCACCGCCATCAAGATCGATTGCATATAAGTTACCAGCCGGACTTTGCTCACCTACAAAAGTAATTTTTTCATCATGAGATACACACAGTGATACCAGTTTGCCAATCCCCAAAGAACGTTTCCATATCTGCTTGCCACTATTATCAAATAAAAATAATTCACCTCTATCGGTTCCAACTAACCATGCATTTTTAGAAACAATATATTCAATTAACCCTTTAGTAAAACCCATTCGATCATAATTTTCACTTGGAATATCACCTAAAAAAACACTTACTCCATCGCCCTTGTCTGTAGAAGAAAAAGCTTGCCATGGTGTTCGGTTGCCTGTTATCCAAAACATCAGACACCAGGAAATTATTAAAATGACAATTGCAATAATACTTTTTATTTTGCTCATAAATATAATTTCGTCCAATCATACACTATTCTTAAATTACCAAAATACAGACCTTGTTCAGAAAGTAAATATACGATTTTACTAAAAGTTATACCAATAGTAAAAATAATCAGTAAGCAACAGACAAATTTTTCTTTGGTGTGCCAAAACTCATCTTTCCGCGTCGTAGCAATAAAGAACCCTCTGCTGACAACAGAAAGTGCCAAAGTCTGAGATCTTCTAAGACAGCGTGCCAATAATGGTTTGGCAATATAAGGTAAATGCCTGATAATACTTTTGCGGCCAACTCTTGTATCAGAACGTAAACGTAAAGCGATAATAACCTCCCCTGCTTCAGCAGCCAGCACTGGCAAAAATCGTATCGCCGTCACAAGCATAAATGCTATTTGTGGCGATAATCTCCAGGCCATAAGTGCTTTTAACAGTTGACGCGGGTCCGAAGTCCAACAGACGAATAAACCTAATGTCAGCATCGTAGCAGACCTTAAACCTTGCACAGCTCCATAAATAACACCTTCTCGGTAAACATACAAGCCTCCTGTAATTTGTCCTAAAACAGGCATAGTTGACTCAATCAAAACAAATAACGGAGTCCTTGGAGTTTGCGCAAAAAATAATGCCTGACTAAACATAGATCCCCATAATCCAAGTAGTAATAAAATTGATAAAACCTGCCATTTATAAACAGACGTACGAGCTGACAAATGCAGTAATAACGTCGCAGTAAAAAGTAAAAACAATGTTCTGGGATTATCAACAACTATAGCCAGTACCGCAACTAAAAACAAAATAAGCAATTTAGTTCTTCCATCCATTTTCCGAGCCCATACTGCAGCATCACAACCTTCCCATAACTGCCGTACTGACATAACGTCCAACCCCCTCTACTGTAATACATTTGGGTAATAACAACGCCTCGGAAACTTCTAATAATGGCGGAACAGTTAAACCGCCGGCTGACAGTATCCATCTATCAGATAGAATAACTTCCGGCGCTCCATTTGCAATAAATTTACCGTTTGCCATAATAATCACTCTATCTGCAATTTCTGATGCCAACTCTATATCATGCGTACAAAAAAGAACGCAGCCGCCCATTTGAGAAAAATATGCTATTAGTTTTTTTATTTCTTCAAGACTTTGTTGATCTTGACCCGTTGTTGGTTCATCCAAAAGCAGTAGTTTGGGATTTCTTGCCAGCAAGGCTCCCAAAACTACCCTTAAACGCTGCCCTTTACTTAATGCGAGCGGAAAATCATTCGTATTATTTTCCAGTTTTAGTTTTTCAAGAAGCTCCCATACAACCTCTTTCCTAACTTTTTTATTTTTCCATGTTAATTCTTCCCAAACACTGTCAGCCAACAACATTAAGTCAGGTTCCTGACGTAAATAGCCTATTTCATATGCTCGTTCTCCAACCGTTCCACCCAACAAATCCAGTTCGCCTGACGACAGTTCTGCTAATCCACCCAACAAATTGATAAATGTGCTTTTTCCTGCACCGTTAAACCCCATCAGCGCTACAGTTTCACCTTTATAAAGCTCAAAATCTATACCTTGCAACGTATCGCTTGTAGAACCAGGATAACGATACCTTATGGCCTTGCCAGTTACGATTGCTTCACTACAAGCTTTTTTTGATCTTACGGTCAGTGCTGTTTTTTCTATTTTACATTCGCTTTTGATCAAATCAACAACTTTACTCGTTTCGTCTATCAGTTTAGACAAATGCAGAAACCGGCACAATTTAACTTTTTGCGGCTCTCTCAAACCATATTTCTCTGCAGAACCAATTTTTTGCCAAGCTAGTTCTATTGGACCATCATAAATAACTTCACCTTCAAACATCACTGCCAGACGCGGAAAATATTTTGCAAGTTCATTGACACGATGTTCAACTACAATGATAGTTATACCGTCTATACGATTTAAAGATACTAATAATTGCAAAAAATCCTCAACACCCTGTGGATTCATCTGACTTACCGGTTCGTCTAAAACCAAAAGCTTAGGTTTCGTGATGAGTACTGAAGCCAGAGCCAATCGCTGCCTTTGTCCTCCTGATAAAGTATGAATACTATTTTGTTCAAAACCGGCAAGTCCAACTCGCTCTAATACTTTTTGTACTTCAACTGAAATTATATTCTCATCAAACCCCTGATTTTCAAGCGCAAAACCTACTTCGTCAGAAACAGTCATTGCAAAAAGCTGATCATCCGGCGATTGATAAACAGTACCAACCAACATTCCAATATCTTCAGGTGTCATCTCCGCTATATCTTTATTGTTCAGATAAATTTTCCCATCAAGTTCACCGGCGCCAGCAGTATTTAAAAGACCGCTGACAGCTTTAATGAGCGTAGACTTGCCGCAACCGCTGCGACCGGCCAAAAGCAGCATTTCTCCTTCTGTTACATGCAGAGACAAATGTTTTAATGTAGGAATTTTGCGTGTTTTATATCGGTATGAAACGTCACTTATTCTCAGCATATCATTCTCCCATAACCTGCTGCAATTTTATTCCAACCTTATAGCCAAGCCACGAACCAATACTGCTGTAGAGTAAACCGTTGATAAGCATATAAAGACCGATATACCAATCAGCATAATATAATCTGTAAAAAAACATCATTTGTTCTAAATTAATCATCGTTATAAATGCATCCGCAGTACCAATCAATATAGCAATCACAAAAACATAGCCCGAGGTCAATTCTTGTTTTCTATAAAATCCGCTGATATACAAAGTGCTTTCCAACACAACTATATATACCATATAACTTAGTATACCAAGAGGAGTAAAGCGGCCAAACATAAGTCCTGCTAACATCCACTTCAATAAAAACATGAGTGCCACTATACCCGGCTTTCTGTAAATAACCAGTAAAGACATAACTAAAAGGTATAACAAAACTCCGTTCAATACTCCTGTAAGCAATCCGGAAAAAGGCCCTAAAAACACATGCAGCAAATCACCAAATAAAGTCGTCGGCACAACAATACTGCCAAAAGCCACAGCCGCAAACAACGCAATAGTAATAGCGCCTTTAGCGCCAATATCAAAAATACATTTTTTTAATTGACCAATTGTTAAACAGACTAAAATAAAACAACCAAATGAAAAAGCTACAGCAAATAAACCCATACTACGTTTTTTAGCAATAGTTATGGGTACCTCCTGTATTTTTTCCTGTCCATTACCGAATACAGTCACACGTAAATTATATTCACCTTCCACAACTCTGAAATAATCTACATATAAGGGTATAATAAAAGCCTGACTTTTCTTGCCGTCTAATGATATCATCGCCGTAGACGCATCTTCTATTCCTGATTTTCCAGACCACCCATGCTCTGTTTCATTATCACTCTGACTGGCAGTACATAATCCAACAGCTGACTTGCCAGTAGCTTTATCTATCAACTCAGCTCTAAATTTCAAGATTCTTGTATCCTGCTGCGGATTACGCATCTCTAACAGCAGATGTGCTGCCGGATGATTAAAAACAGCCGCCCAATTAGTAGCACCATCCCCAGTCATTCTATTACGAAAAGATTCTAAGGCAGTATCTTTAATATAAATAGTTCCGTCTTGGATACGATCATCTTTATTTCCCAAATTATCTACAGGCAAAGTAACAGATTGGATATACCAGTTAAATTTGGAACTGTCCAACTGTTTTTCTTGTAGGTTTATAGCATCTGCGTTTTTTTCTCCAAATTCATGAGTAAAGGTAATATTATTATTCTTTTGCCAACTCTTGCCGCTAACTTTGACAACAATGCCATGTTTTCCTTCGGTAAGTTTTTCATTAGCCCTTAAATAAAGTAAATCAAAATTCTGTCCATAATTAGCTGGTAAAGTCCAACTTCTTTTAATAATAAGCCCTTTACCTGTTTTCACTTCCTGCCAATCATCATCTTCATTAAAAGTCAAACCTTCCGGCAATAGAATTTCTACATTGACCTCCTGAGGTTCAGGTGCATCATAGCTTTCAATATTTATATAGAATGGATTAGTTGCACTTCCAACAGTTTTATAAATATTTTTATGTTCCAAACTATAAGGATAAACGGTTTCTAAATTTATACCTTCTGCAAACGCAGTCTGCGAAAGCATAAAAACAGCTATCACAATCCAACAAAAATTCCTTTTTAGCATACATATCCCTTGCAGCAAATAAGTTCCAGCAATTCTCTATCGCGCTGGTATCTGCTGCTGTCCTCTTTTGTACTTATTTCAATTATCTCATTTGTGTTGTGGCTACGAATAACTCTAACTGGAGCATGATAAGCTTTACTCAAAACAGTCTCCGTAAATACATCGTCAGGCTTTCCGTCAGCAATAACAGTACCGTCTCCCAATAAAATTATTCTACTGCAGTATTTAGCAGCCAAATTCAATTCATGAACTACCATTAAGATAGTTTTTCCCATTTCAGTTAATGATTTACTAAAGCGAAAAATCTCTTCCTGATAGACCATATCTAATCCTGTTGTAGGTTCATCTAAAAATAAAATCGGCGTTTGCTGCGCCAAAACCTTAGCCAGCAAAATCCGCTGCTTTTGCCCGCCGGAGACTTCATTTACTGGCCTCTCTGCTAATTCTCTAGTACCGGTATATTCCATACATTTTAGCGCTAATTCTTCATCGGCGATACTTTCGCCTTTCCACCACTTCATATAAGGATAACGTCCTGCAAGCACTATATCTTTACCAGTATAGCCAAACCCAACTTCTACACTTTGCTGCAAGTAAGCAACCTCACGAGCCAGTTCTTTTTCAGCAAAGCTTTCCAGATTACGACCAAAATACAAAATATCACCGCTTTGCTTTGACAGCAAACCGCGGATCGTTTTCAGCAGTGTACTTTTGCCAGCGCCATTACAACCAATAATACCTACTATCTCGCCTTTATTTATCTTGGCATTAATATTTTGCAGAACTTTTTTATTTCCATAGCCAATCGATAAATCTCTCAGTTCAATAATAGTTTCTGTCATAATAGCCTCCTGATTTTATAAAACTATTTTAAGATAAGTTTATATTAAAAGTAAACCTCTGCTATTTCCTAAATCAAATGTTATATTAAAACTTATGTCTGAAATCAAGTTATATAGGCGGCTTTCAACGCCGCCTATAATATTTTAAAATTTATAATTATAGCTCAGCAAGAAATTGAAAGGAGTAGAATAATATTCTGATCCACTATGACTTAAATTGTCTTCTCTATTAAGCAAATTATCCAGTGTCAGCGAAATAGAGTTTTGTTTATCAGCATTATAGGTAGTTGTCAGACTTGTGAGAAAATAAGGTTTTTCACTAAACGACTGCTTACTGCTAGGAGTCTCAACCCTTTGAGCTAAATAAGTACCTTGTAAACTTGTTATCCATTTATCTTTTGTATAATTAATGCCACCATTCAATTGCCATCTTCCATACTTTCTATCCCAATAGGGCTTTTTAGTTCCCTTAACCTTAGGATCACCATAATTTATGCCCCAATTATAAGTAAATCCATCTTTACCAATAATATCACAAGTTATTTCCACACCTGTATTTTTAAAATCTTCATTAGTATATTTATATTCCGTTTTACTACTATCCCAGGTTGCAGTAATATTATCTGTGATATCAATATGATAAATAGCTGCTTTCCAACTATGATTGTCACTAACCCGCTTCCATCCTAATTCATAATTAGTTCCTTTTTGCGGCTTTAAATCGGGATTAGAGACAGCACTGTCACTAGCACCATACATTTGTGAAAAAGTAGGCATAATAAATGATTGTCCAACACTAGCATACAATGAATCATTTTCTGTTAATTTATGCAAATACTGACCAGACATACTAAAATTATCATAATTCTGGTCTTTATACCCACCAGTAGTCCATGTTTCACGTGCCCCAAAAATAAATTCATTTTTTTCATCAAATTTGTAGTCATATTGCCCATAAACAGCATAAATATTTCTTGACGTTACTTGATCAGGAGATTTATGGCCATCTTTACCTTTATCATCATAAAACTCATTTTGATAACTGCTTCCCAAAATCAAATTGGCTTTATTTCCAAACTCCCACTTTTTTTGTATATCAGCTCCATATGTACGATTTTTCTCATCTGTATCATACATTTTTCCAGAATAAGCACCGCTTGTTGTGTAATTAGTATATCCATCTGCCATTAATTTATTCTGGTTATAATAGAAATTCCCCTTAACACTGTCATCTTGATATGTCATCTGCATTAAATTTTGCTTTGTTACATATTCTCTATTCTGTTGCAATGCTCCGCCTTTGGGAACGCTTTTATATCCATCATCAAACCATGTATCATATTTTACATTTGTTTCAAAATAATTATATAAAAAATTCCAGTTATCATTAATTTTATAGTTCAAAAATAAATTATTTTTATGAGAACTGTTCATATCTGTATGTTTGTCACCTTTATCATGTGAACGTGAAATTGTATCAACCTTTCCCCATTTTTCCAAGTTATAACCAACGCTTAATTTATCAGCATTAACAGTAGCATTGTATTTTTGTTGACCGTAATTACCAACTCCGGCAGTTACTGAATTTTTAAAATCTTGTTTAGTTATAATATTAATAACACCGCCCATTGCTTCACTACCGTAAAGCACGGATCCCCCACCTTTTACTATCTCAACTTTCTCAATACTATCAATAGGTATAGCATCTAAAAAATATTTTCCTCTCAAATTCATAGGAGATCCATTTAGCATAATCAAAGTACCATTACTTACACCTCTAATGGCTATTTCATTAGCCATTGTCCCCATAGCACCACCACCAGGTGCAAACGTTTTATAAACCAATCCAGGCACACGCCCCAAAGCAACCTGCAAATTCTGCGCACCTGTTGCTTTTAAATCTTCACTAGTCAGGATTGTAGTTGATGCAGGTACATCAACATCTCTTTTTTCTGTCCGTGTTGCAGTTACTACCATTGGATCTAACGTAAATACTTGATTTGGTTCCTCAGCATGTACTGCAGTACCCCCCCAGATGACATTTCCAGTTACCAGTGCTATCATCAAAGCACTTATACCAATACTCTTTTCCAACATACGCTACTTCCTTTCAGAATTTTTTGTATTTATTGAAATAAAAGCATTTTCTATACCCATTCTTTAATGGCCTTATAGTATTTACTTTTATTAACAATCGGCTAATAAAAATAAAAATGCCTCCTGCTGAAAGCAAAAGGCATAAAACAGCTTAACTACAATAGAAAAACTGCTACATTACCTTACTGTCACACGCAGTAGTAACAAATAATCAGGCAGTTCTTCTGACTTAGGTTCAACGTTTATTCAAGCCTTCCCAGATATTTCCAGTGGCATAAATTTGAATTCACTCACCATTACAGCGACGGGATCGTATGGGATTTACACCCAACTTCTCTATTAAGACTAGCGTCACCTGATTTACGAAATATTTAATTTAATTAAGTATAATATAAATCTATTTATTTTTCAATATATACTATCAAATTCATATTGTGTCTTATTAGGGCAATATTTCTGTATTTATTTTCAAGAAATAAGTACTGGATTTTCTGCTGCATCGTTTTATCTACATTTTTTATATTAGTGGTTTTAAAATATTTTATTTATAGTTATAATAGGCAGCACAGTGTGCCGCCTATTAATTTTAGTTTTAGAAAGAATAATTGTAGGTTAGTGTCCAATTGAATGGTAATCCATAATTTTCATAATCGTTCACGACATCTTTTTTATCTAAAATATTATAGAAATTTAATGCTACAGAATTATTCTTATCTGCACTGTATTGTAATGTAGCATTCATTATATTTCTATTTGGAAGAGCATAATATCTATTACCACTAGAAGTAACTTCATGATAATAGCTATCATTCCTGTCTCCTAAGAAAAGATAGTTTAATCCTGCATTAAACTTATTCTTCTGATATCCAATTCCTGCCACAAATTGAAGTCTGGCATTGTCCTGTACCCATTCACCAGAATCATTTATTTCTGGATTAGAATAGGTAACACCAAGATTATATCGCCAATTATCGCCAACTAATTTTGTATATTCAACTTCAATGCCTGTATTCCGAAAATCGCCTTTATTAATTTGTATTTCAGCCTTAGTATTCGTACCTATACCTAATTCTTCTTCGCTTGCCCATCCAAATTTATTGCTGATATCCATATTAAACACGGCAAGTTTTAAAGAACTCGAATTAGTTATCTTTTTCATTCCAGTTTCATACGTCCAACCTTCTTGAGGCTTTAACCCACGTGATTTTTTCAAGTTGTGTGCATCTTTATCTGTCGTATAGAATTGGCTGTTCATTGCAGGCATAATAAATGATTTACCTATATTTGTATACCAAGTCAAATTTTCATTAAATTTATATAATGTTTGTAATTGTGGCAAAAATACATTTTGGTCTGTATCAAAATCATTGATGGCTTCCCCACGCAATCCCAAAGTAGCACTAAATTTAGGTGCAAATTGGTGAGTATAAGACGTATAAAGTCCTAAACTTGTTCTATCAGACTTTTGAAAAGTATATTTATAATTTTGATAAAAATCACGTTTAATTGCAATACCCGCAATTAAGCTATCTTTATCTCCATTAAAAGACCAACCCTTCTGAGTATCTGATGTTATATTGAACATTTTATAAGATCCACCAGATACTGAAAATTCTTTTTCATTACTCTTTTTTTGATTTGAAGTAAACCAGCGGCTATTAAAAGAAAATACAGATTTTAATTTGTTACTTGTATCATCATAAACTAAACTAGCTGTGTCACGATTATCGTCATATTTATATGATGTTCCTAGCTTATCAGCAGCTGCTTTAGAACGAGTTATCTGAAATCTATTAAGATCTGATTTTGAATGGTTATAATTTAACGTCAAATTCTTCCCTATATTACCTGTAATAAAAATACTTTCTTTTCTGGATTTTCCTAAAGTATTATAATTATTTTTTTTGCTTCCTGATGAGCTTGCATATTCTCCATAAGGAAATTTACGGGTTTGAGGATTAACTTCATCATAATAATCTTTATCATAATAAACTGAAAAATATTCATTTTGATGGCCAACTGACCATTTATCTGTATAATTACCAATAGTTCCGGATATTGTTGTTTTTGCAGAACCAGAAGCTTTTTTTGTTATTATATTAATTACCCCACCCATAGCTTCGGCCCCATACAAAGTTGCATTAGAGCCACGAACAATTTCTATTTTCTCTATGCTGTCCAGTGGAATATTGGATATCGCATTATAATTTAACAAATTCATCGGAGCACCATTTACTAATACCAATGTGCCTTTATCCAAACCACGAATTTTTGTTCTACTAGCTGAGCCACCATATTCTTGCCCATTAGGACCATATGACATTCCATTAAACCCAATTTGTTGGGCTAAAAGAGTATCAACATTTACTGCACCGCTCTTTTTAATTTCTTCTGAAGAAATTACTGTTACAGCAGCTGGTGTATCTAAATCACGCGTTTCCATTCTCTGCGCTGTTACTACCATAGGATCTAACGTAAATGCTTGACTTGGTTCTTCAGCATGTACTACAGTGCCCCCCCAGATGACATTGCCAGTTACAAGCGCTACCATCAATGCACTCTTACTCGTACCTTTTTTCAACATACTCAACTTCCCTTCACAACTTTTTTATATTATTGAAATAAAGACGTTTCCTGTACCCTTTCTTTATGGCCGCACAGTACTTGGCCTTTAATTGCAATAAACAAATAAAAAATACCTCTCACCTAAGGCAAAAGGTATTAAACGACTTAATTATAAAAACAAAAGAAGCCGACACATTACCTAACTGTCTCACGCAGTAGTAAAGTAATCATCAGGCAGTTCTTCTGACTTAAGTTCATAGCTTATCCAAGCCTTCCCAGATATTTCCAGTGGCATTAGTTTGGATTCGCTCACTTTTACAGCGACGGGATCGTGTAGGAATTACACCCAACTTATCTATTAAGACATACGTCACCTGACAATAACTATTTAGTTATGATACTATATTATATATGAGATTAAGTATTATTTCAACTTGATGCACCAATTATTTTTCTTATTAATTTCATATTTAGTTTTTTTGATATTTCATATCATTAATAGGATTTATATTTTAATTTTCGGATGTATTATTCACTGCTTGCAAACAAATTTCCAGCATCGCCTCTGCAAACGTTTTCTCTGGCACAGGGATAAGTTCTCCGTTATTTATTTTAGTTTCAAGCTTCGTTCCTTTGCTGCCATAAACGTCCATTTGTTTTACACCATAGGTTTTATCTGCCACATTAAATTGCATCAGCATTTCACAATACTGAACTTTTTCTTTTTTCGCCAGTTTTTCTGCATAGGTTTTATTCATTTTTTTTAGTAATTCTTTGTCTGTAAAAACAGTTTTCACAACAACATTAACTAAATCTTTGTTTACAACCCCGTTTTTTTCTTCTGGGAAATACAGTGAATCCATGTCATATGCATAAACGCCCATAGTGTTTTCTAAAACAATTGACCAACGTGCTGCTTCTATTTCCTCGGCCGTAGGCTTGGGCATCATGCTAATTTCCCAATTGATAGGTGGTGCTTCATCATTCTTTTCTGCAGCACTGGCTGAAACCGCCAATAAGCACATCATGCAAATTGTCAGCAGCATTATTAACTTTTTCATCATATTACCTCTTACCTCCTGTTTAAACATCTAAATTACGTACTATTCTTAAAATCTGTTCCTGAGATAAACTGCGAAGGCTATAATAAGTTGCTCCCATTGCTTTGGCAACAGCTTTGGCCACACCCAGTTTAATAAAATCTGTTTCAGTATCGATAACAACGGAGGTAATTTTAGCCTTCCGAATTTTTTCAGCCATTTTTAAGGCACTCTCTACCGGATCACCACTGTTTTCTTCTATGGCATTAGCTCTGCCATCAGTTACTAAAATCAGAATCGGTTCTAACTCGCTGTCTTTTTTATTCAACATTCCCAAAGTTACCAACGCAGTTGATAAACCGTCTGCTAAAGGAGTTTTGCCGCCAGTAGGCATTTCTGCCAAACACTTTTGTGCAAGATCAACGCTGCGTGTTATAGGCAGCAATAATTCAGCCTTTTGCCTGCGAAAAGCAACCATACCAACACGATCACGTTTCTGATATGCTTCCTGCAGCATATAGAAAATAGCGCCTTTTACGGCCCGCATCCGTTCACGAGCTCCCATTGACCCACTGGCATCAACTGCAAATAAAAATGTATTGCCAATACGTTTTTCGCGTACTTTTTGCCGTAAATCTTCACTCTTAATATTCAGGGCGCAACCGTTATCTTCACGCAGACGCTGAAACGGCGCCGCAGCCCTGATTGTAGCATCAAAAGCCAAATCTTCCACTTTTATTTTCGGCATTTCAGCCCTAACATAACGCCCTTGTTTAAGATCTGTTTTAGTCGTGCTGCGTTTGCCACTGCCACGCCGGACATTGCGATCTTTGCCTAAATCCAGAACCATTTTAGGAAGCTTAAAATTTTTATCAATATCTGCAATCTGTTCTTCCGGTGCTAACTGATTTTTGTCATTGTCAGGACTCTGCTCTTCTTTTTCTTTGTCGTCATCCTGATTCTCATCATCGTCACTGTTATCTTCCTCATCACCATCGTCTTCATTATCATCAAGCGGTGGTGGCGCCAACGGTGACTCCTTTGAGTCTTCATCATTATCCTCGTTTTCATCTTGATTCTGCTGTTCATTCTCATCAGGCTGTTCTTCTTCCTGCTGCTCCGGATTTTCCTGTTGTTGTTCTGGTGGCTTCCGCATACGATGCGGCAGCACAAACATGGCAGCTTCTTCCACATCCTTAGGTAAAACATAATTTCTTTCCGCTAAAGCAGCTATAGCTTTAGCGGCTTCCAAAAGATAAATTTCCGCTCTATGACCGGCACAAAAAGCCTGTGCGCACATTTGTGCCGCCAGCTGCATCATGGCTTCTGATACTTCAATTTCTTCTACAATGCTCCTTGCCAAAGCAATCTTTGCCGCTAATTTTTCTGTTTCATTAAAATAACTGTTTCTGAAGCTTTGTATATCAAAGCCACAGGCAAGAGAACGTCTAATTATTTCTGTACGTATTACCACATCTTTCTCACTTTGGGCATCAACATACATACCAAACCTATCTAATATATGACCTGGCAGAACTCCTTCTTCGGGGTTCATTGTTCCAATAACAGTATACGATACAGAATGAGTAAAAGAAATGCCATCACGCTCAACCTGATTGATACCAGAAGCGTTAGCATCCAAAACTGCAGTCAGCAATTCCTGCCGCAATAAATTTGCTTCATCAATATACAAAATATTACCTGTAGCTCTGCTTAATATCCCAGGCAAAAATCTGCGTTCGCCTTTACTAACAGCATATTCAATATCGATACTACCAAAAAGCATATCTTCCGTAGCATTAAGCGGCAAATCCACTATCTTCTGTGTGCCAATAATCTCTTTGGCAGCGCGTACCAAGGTGGATTTAGCAGTCCCTTTTTCACCGCCAATCAAAAGGCCACCTGCCTTTTGATTTACTAAAGCGATCTGCAGAGCTTTTTTTAACTGCTCCTGCCCAACTACTGCCACAAAAGGATAAATAGCATTAGTCAGCATTTATAACGCTCCTTTAGCCCCAGAGGACAAAATACTTTCAACCTTATCCCAATCCAATTGTCCTTCTTCAAAAGGACGACGACGCATACGATGCGGCAATACTAATTTGGCAGCATTTTTTACGTCTTCCAGTTCCACTTCTTTGCGTCCATTAAAAGCCGCCAGTGTCAAAGCTGTTTTAATTACAGTAATATCGGTGCGATGCCCGTCAACACCAAGTTCTACAGCTAATTTAGCAACAGTTTCCAAAAGTTCCTCGTTGATATCTACCTGAGGTAACAAACTGCTGGCCTGTGTAATTTTTGCAGCCAGCTCTTCCTGATCATGCTGATAACCGGCAATAAAAGTATCGGCATCCTGCTCATAAGCCAAACGACGTTTAATTACCTCAACACGCTGCGCGGGATCATGCTCACCTGTAACAACTACTGACAAGCCAAAACGATCCAAAAGCTGCGGGCGGATATCACCCTCTTCAGGATTCATTGTACCAACCAAAACAAAACGAGCCGGATGAGAATATGAAACGCCTTCACGCTCAACTGTATTGATTCCCATTGCTGCAGCATCCAACAATACATCTACAACATGGTCATCAAGCAAATTTATTTCATCCACATACAAAATATTACGATTGGCTTGAGCTAAAATACCTGCCTCAAATTTTTTCTCGCCATGCTTAATCGCATGTTCAATATCCAAAGTACCAACAACGCGATCTTCAGTCGCGCTTACAGGCAACTCGACCACACGCATTTTTATGGTATCGGCAACTAATTTATTATCCTCAGTATATTTAGATGCACAATCTTCGCATAACAGATTGGGATCTGCCGGATCACAATGAAATTTACATCCATGTACTGCTTCCATAGCCGGCAGTAATTCGGCCAAAGCACGTACTGCTGTTGACTTGGCAGTACCTTTTTCACCTTTTATTAAAACACCGCCTAATGACGGGTTTATTACATTTAATATTAAGGACATTTTCATATCATCCTGTCCTACAATAGCTGTAAATGGGTATACTGACATTCTTTTCACTATAACTCCTCCTAAAAGCACAATAATAGTAAGAAATATCCATAAGAATTTCATTACAATTAAATTACTATATCATATTAAGCTATATACCAAGTATATAGTCAAATTTTAAATAAAAATAACTTCAAATTTTTTTGATATAACTATTCCTGTAACTTCATCCCACTCGAATAATAAAACTGCCTGTTTCCCATTATAACTAAATTTTACTTTGCCATGCTCTATAACGACGCTTTGCCCAATAGTCATATCCATCCATTCAGTTTTTCCGGTTTGATTGCAAACCAGCACTGGTAATCCTGTAACAGAGGAACATTTTTCCCATGCTCCTAATGGATTGCCACAAACTTCCGTTGGAGGCCACGCTGCTATATCAATAATTATCTGTGCGCCTTTTTTCTGCATCTTTTTAGCATGTTCACTGTACCATGCATCTGCACATACAAGCACTCCAACTTTAATATTCAAACAATCGATAGGTTTTAGTACATCTGCAGTTCTCGCCCAAGCCTCAGCACCGATACCATGAGAAATAATTTTTCTATGTCTGCCGCATATTTCTCCACTTGGTTCAAATACAATACAAGAATTAAAATTACAGTTCAATTCGCTATCGTATTCACCACACCCCAAAAACAAAAATAAACCATAGTCTTTAACTAATGATAATAAGAAACTTAATTTAGAAGACGGTTGTTTATCTACTTTTGTTTCTGGCTCTAATTTATAAAAGTAATACCCCTGCACTGCTGTTTCCGGAGTAATTACCCAATTAGCTCCTTTTTCAGCAGCAATTCGAACTGCTTTTTCCAATAGTTCTATATTTTTCTGCTCAGGACCATTGCTAAGTTCTAAATGACATAATGCTACTTTCATAAAAACTCCTTCAAATTATATATGAACCGAAGCTTATGCTCCAGTCCATATATTTGCGTTTCATTATTTAAAATGCGTATTCCATACCGATAAGGAAAGAGCGTCCTGGCATAGGAAAAGAATACTTGCCATTAGAAACACCACCTGTTTCAGCATAAGAAGCATTAGTTAAATTATATGCTTTGGCATAAATTTTATAATCTTTTTGAACTTTATATTGCAAAGAAAAATCTAAAGTCAAATACTTAGAATCTACATATTTACTTTTATCAGCACCACTAGCTCCACGTCCATATAATTCTGCATCCCATTTATCTTTATTAAAGCTTATGCCTATTTTATACTGATTAGGTGATACATTAGTATTGCGTTTAAATCCATTTCCATCCTTATTATCTTCCTCAACTTTTACATAGGTATAACTGCCATTTATTGAAAACTCATCCGTTAACTTATGTTTGACATTAAACTCCATACCACGTTTTTTCTGTTTAGCAACATTAGCAACTGTCCAATCACTTAAAAAATTATTTGGATCTAAAGCTGCCCAGTTTATTGCATCATCAAGTTCACTGTAAAATGCATTGATCCCCAATTGTATTTTATCGTTAAGTTTTGTATCATAGCCAATAGTCCAAACTTCACCAGTTTCAGGTTTTAATTTGGCATTACCTATCATCGCGCCTGACACCCCAGGGATTGATGGCGAATAATAGAATAAATCATTAGCCTGTGGCGCATTAAAAATTTGCCCCCAAGAAAGATATGCATGACTGTCTTCACTAAATTTTTTATTTACTGCTACACTTGCCGTAGTTTTATTTCCAAAAAAATTATGTTTATCATACCGAAGCCCCGCATTTAAAAGCCAAGAATCGGCAAAATCCCAGCTATCCTGTACATAAATAGCCTTATTGTTGATTTTAGCAATTTTACCGCCATATGTACCAGGATTATTTACCTCAGATTCTCGCCAATCAGCACCAACAACTACTTTATTTTTTTTTGATAATTCCCAAGTTTGTTGAATTTCTACACCATCTTTAGTTTCATAATAATTGCTGTCACTATTATTATCATAAAAATTGCCACTATAATAATTTCTATATATTTGTATAAACCCAGTATTTTTTTCTCCACGTCCCCATTCAAATTTTCCTGAAATATTATTGTTCAAATCAGTACCAGATGCTCCTGGTTTAATAGTATTCCACCCACCTAAACCCGGAGCATAATAAGGTTTGCCACCATCTTTAAATGAGTGCTCAAAATATAACGTTGCTAATTTATCACCGTCAAACTCCTGATCAACTTTAATTGTCGCGCCTATAATATTATTAGAAGAATTAGGCCACTTAACATTATCCCCGGAATCAGCTTCTTTGTATTTTACATAATTTTGCTTTTGTTTGTTTATCGTTGTGATTACGCCAGTTTTACCTTTTTTCACACTTACTAAAGCACTGTAATTTTGCGAACCCCATGAGCCGGTATTTATATTTATTTTTGCATAGTTCTTATTGGCACTTTTGGTAATAATATTTATAACACCACCTACTGCATCTGAACCATATAATGATGATCCTGCACCTTTCAAAATCTCTATTTTTTCAATAAAATCAGGAGATGGCAAATTAGTTATATCAAAACCAGAACGTCCAGAAGTTCCCTTATCCTGGTTAAGTCTTCGCCCATCAACCATAATTAATACTCTATCATCACCATTTAAATAAATATGTTGATCTCCACCTAAAAATCCACTGCGTTTTACAATAACACCAGGAACATTTTCTAAAGCTTCACTTACGCTTTGATAGTTTCTTTTTTCAAACTCCTCTGATGTTATGACCGACATATTGGCAGGAGTATCAACTAATTTATTTTCCATTCTTGTAGCCGTTACAACATACTCATCCAATAAAAACTGCTGCGGTTCCTCCGCGTGTACTACCGTGCCCCCCCAGATGACACTCCCAGTTATGAGTGCTGTCATCAGTACACTTTTACCCAAACTCTTGTTCAACATGCTCAACTTCCTTTCCCAAATTTTTTATTATTTTTATAGAAGCAATCATCTGCGTCCAGTCTTTCATGGCCACGCAAATAATACCTCTAACAAAAATGCCTTTCTCTGCAAAAAGAGAAAGGCATAAAAGCACTTGGTAAAAACTCAAGTGTAACCTTCCTGTCGCTCGCAGGAATATCACTTTATTCAAACAGGCAGTTCTTCTGGCTCAGGATTCAACGCTCGTGCTGCGCCTTCCCAAGATCAATCTCAGTAGCATTTGCAGCAGGCTCATCTTTACAGCGGCGGGACCGCATCGGCTTATACCGATTTCTCTATTAAGCTTACGCACCTGTTTTTATTAAATTATTAAAATTAAATTCTACTTATCTATAATTTTATATGATATAATATCTTATATAATTCTATAGTAAACTATATAGTAAGTATATTGTCAATAAATAAAGGAGTAATTTATGAGTAAATCAATAGAAGATTTTTTTACAGCCGGAGAATTAGCGACTCTTTTTAATATTCCTAAACAAACACTGCTTTACTATGACAGAATAGGGCTTTTAAGTCCTGAATTCATAGCAGAAAATGGCTATCGCCACTATTCTTTAACACAATATTTAATTTTAGAAATCATAGTAAATTTAAGAAAATTAGATATTCCTATTTCACAGATAAAAGATTATCTTAACCATAAAAGTTCAGATAAATTTAACGAATTGATACATAAAAAATCTTGTGAATGTGATGAAATAATCAATAAGCATATTAAAATTAAACATAGTCTGGCATTCGTTGATAAGCTTTTAAGCAATATTGAAAACTTATCTTTAAATCAGATAACGCTAGAGCATCAATCTGAACAGATAATTTTTATAAGTGATTTGTCTTCTGTCGCCGTTGGTAAGAAACGTCTCGAAATAATGGCAAAACACAACCAGAAAGCTTTTAATAAGCAACATTTTAAAGAAAAAGCTGTAGGTTGGATCGTTGATCAAAAAAAATTTTTAATGGGAGAAAAAAGTTATTCACTAGCATTTTTTACAACTGTTGGTCATCCTCAAAATATTAATAAAAACCATATGATATTACCAGAAGGACTCTATTTAAATATATTTTTTAAAGGTACTTATCACAAAAATTCAAAATCTATTTCAAAAAAAATTGCCTCATTTCTCAATAGTAATGAATTGCAGCCATTAAGCAATATTTATGTTATGCCCTTAAAAAATCATTGGTTAACATCAGATCCAGATGAATACATAAATAAAATTTCATTACAAGTAACATATATAAATCAAGAGACCTTGTAAAATACAAGGTCTCTTTTATTTTTCAACTTCTGCAACAACTGAAATATGACAGTTTTCAGGCTGATCAAATAAACTGCCATACGCAGCACGAGCTACTTCCTGTACACCAAATACTATATCCTGCGAAGAATTATAAATATAACCCTCCCGCGGATAGAAAAACCGCTTTTCTTTTACTGCATTTAATGTTTGCAATGCAGGATCCTCTAAAAATTCTTTGTTATATTTTTCAATATCAAAAGTTTTGTGATCATTGTAGACAGGCATAATCAGAAGATCAGGATTAATATCAACCAACATCTCTTTTTTTAAAAGCTGTCCATTATGCAATCCGGCATCAGAAACGCCATTTATAACACCTGCATACTTACAAATATCATCAAAAGTACACCCCTTACCGCCATAAGATGTCATCAATGATATCAAAACGAGCTTCTTCCTTCGTTCAGGCTTAATATTATCCACCTTTTCTTTGATTTCTGCTAATCTATCATCCATTTTTGCAATCATAAGATTACCTTTATCTTCCTCGCCTAAAGTTTTTGCTATCAATTTCACATTCTCTTTAACATCAGCAATACTTTTAGGTCCCTTTACAACAACTACTTTAATTCCCAGTTCCCGTAAATTATCAACCATTTCGGCTTTGCCCCAATTATAAATAAATACAACATCCGGCTTTAAAGATAAAATTTCTTCAGCAGAAGGATTTTTTATTTTTCTAGTAATTCCATTCGCCTTATCTACGATATTGGAGCTTACAGGATCATCAGCCAAAGAATTAATTGCAATCAATTTCTCTTCAGGGAGTATCCCTAACACAATACTGTCTGTTCCCATTGCCAACGTCAGTATTCTTTCCGGTTTATGCTCTAATTGGATCATGGCCCCCTGATCATCAATTATTTCGTAAGCGACTTTTTTTACATTGCCACCATTAGAGCTTCCACAGCCAGAAATAAAAAAAACTACTATAAGCAGCATCACTGCCAAAAAAGTTTTCGAAGCCATCTTTCTCATTATCTTGAGTTCCTTTTAATATTATCTGCAATAATATTCACAAACAACTCACTCCAGGCTTTCATCATAGCTTCTACCGAAACCTCATTCAGCGCGATACTTTCTGTATAATATTCCCCAGCGATGTCACTCAATAGCTTTTCTGCTGCATTCATGACCTCATCTTTATCAAGTAATCCCCATAAAAACTGATCCAATAAATGTATATATAAAGATGTATATGTCAGCATTACAGGTTCTTGCGCAAGCTTTTCTGCTGCTTCTAAGAAATCAGGCTTTAAGACAGCTAACTGCTGCTGAAATAAAAGCCAAATACTTTGCGTTGTCACTTGAAACCGTTTCAGTCGTCTAAATACATTATGCTGTGTTTTAGGATTGAGCCCCGACTGTTTTGATAGCGCCGCTTTAACTGCTTTAGTAACTGTTTTTCCAATAAGCTCACCCATTTTAGAATGTTTTCCGGCTCCTTCAAAATACAGCTCAGAATCTGAATTAGCAACAATTATTGTCTGGTCCGTCCCTGATCCTGTCGCAAGTCCTGTAGAATAGTTGCTGCCGGCCAGCAGTTCCTGAATTGCAGCCGTCTTTGCTTCAGTGCATGTAACCAATGCTCTGGCCAGCGTTCCAGGTGGCATATCTGCGTCTAGTATCAAAATAATGTTAATAGTACCCAATTTATCTGGTTTTTCCGCAGGTTTATAATAATCGGCAGGGTCACCGACACGTCCTCCATTTGTTTCAATACCGCCTGTTACTATAGCAGTAACAGTCAGTTCTTTATAAGTCAAGGATTCTATAGCCACATTTTCCATATCAGCAGCAGTTCCCATTCCAGTCACAAACTCTGGCTCTAAGCCTATACGTTTAGCTAATATCCGCATATGTTCAGTATAAGTATCAGCTAACATCTCACATGGCATCCCTGAACCAACCTTACCATCATGGTTGAATACAGCTTTATAATTTTCATGATAACCGCCATTAAAAACCGAAGTGCTAAGTACTTTACGCGCGCCCTTAAAAAACACTACGATACTTTTTTCATAACGATAAGCTGTATCACCTGTAGACATTGTATATAATTTCATTCTAACAACTCCCGTAAAAAAAGTGTCCTCCTGCCCAGGCAGGAAGACACTAATGTTTTTTATTCCGATCATATCGGTCATTAATCTCAATCCTATCGCTCGTAGGTTATCCAGAGATCGAAAACGGCTGTTTCCAGGGATTAAATAAATACCCAGCGACGGGATCGCGGCTTAACGCACTTCTAACAACCAGATTATGAAATTTTAATGATGCCCGCAACCGCCAGTTGCTTCACCAGCCATGATTTTTCTGTATAATTCATGTGCTTCTTCACTACTTTTGCCAGCAGCAATTGCTTTTTGAGCATGGATAACGGCACTCCTATATTTGGCATGCGGTCCATCAGCAGGTAATTTTTCAACATCTTTGATGTCAAATTCCATTACTTTTTTGAAAATAGCATGAATTTCTTCAGAAGATTTGCCGGCAGCTTTAGCAGCCTCTACATGCTTCATAGCGCTTTCATAACGATGTTTGGCATGCGGAGTATTTGGCAATTCATATTTAGGATGTTCTTTGCAAGTCATTTCAATCACCTCTTAATAAATTCTTACTAGACTATGTTATTATCTTAGACTATATACCAACCATATAGTCAAGCTTTTTTATATTTTTATTTGCTTAATAGATACCTGTTTTAATGCACATTCACTTGGATATGCTTCTTTAACTCCACTGCCATACCAGCGGGCAAAACATCCGCCGCCACACAATTTAAAATCTTCACACTGCTTACAAAAAAACATTGAAGTTCTGATTTGCTCCTGAACTTTCTTTACCAATATAGTGTCCAGTCCATCTTTTACATTCCCTATATAAAAATCTTTATTCCCGACAAGGGAGGAACAGGCATAAATATCGCCTTTGGCATCAATAAAAGCGGCTTCTCCATTCATCGCATAACAGTGGCCAAATTCATGGGAAGAATCAGCACAAAGTATTTTAACTCGTTCCTGTTGGGCAAAATGAATTTTATAGCCTGTTAAATATGCTAGCTGACGTGCTTTTTCGTAAACCTGTTCCATTGCCTTACGCATAGCTGTTTCGGAAGGCGGTTTGAGAACAGCTCCTCTTCCCTGTCCTCTCAACAAATCAAAGCCTATCCTGCGTATATTCCCTATAAAATAAGCAAATTCGACTATGCCGGCTACTTCGCTGACATTTTCGTCTGTAACCACGCAGGTAATACCAACTGCTATATTATTACGCTTTAAAACTTCTAAGCCATATAAAATTGAACTTGTTGCTCCATCTCCGGCTTTAGTCAGGCGCAGCCTGTCATTTATATTCGGCCTGCCGTCTAAACTGACACCAATTGCGACTTTATTTTTGAATAAATATCGTGCTATTTCATCCGTCATCAACGACCCATTTGTTTGTATCTGTAAAACAGCAGGCAGGTTATTATTCTGAACATATTTAACAACAGCTTTCAAACATTCAAAGTTCAGCAGCGGCTCACCACCGCTGAACTGAATAACAAATTTTTCTCCGCTGCCTGCCGCCAAATTCACAGCTTTAATGGCATCATCAACTTTAAGCATACTGCCGTCATGTTCTGCTGCATAACAGTACTTGCAGGCAAAATTGCACTGACCGGTCAAGCTGAGAACAAGCATCTTGATTTTAGGAGTGTTCATCACTGCGTTCCTCTAATTCGCCTTCTACTGATAAATAGATCTTTTGTAATTCTGCTTTGGTTTCAGGTTTCGCCTGCCACAAACCACGCTGATCCGCTTCCAGTAAAATCTCCGCCATGCGCTGCAAAGCCCATGGATTAACATCACGCAACCATTCCTGTACTTTGGGGTCGAATGTATATTTTTCGGCATATTTTTCATACATCCAATCTTCCATCACAGCGCTTGTAGCATCCCACTGGAAACTGTGTGCAATATAGTTAGCCATATCGGCAGCACCTTTATATCCATGCTTCATCATACCCTCGATAAATTTAGGATTAATAGCTTCACTGCGGAAAATACGTTTAGCCTCTTCCTGTACACTGTGCATGACGACCTTGCTTTTATCAGTACTGTCGCCGCAGTACGAACGCGGGGCAGAACCTTTGATACTGCGTACTGCAGCGATCATACCACCATGATACGCGTTATAATCATCTGAACTGAGCATATTAGTTTCATGATTATCCTCGTTTTTAATTGTTACGTCCAAGCTTCCCATTCTTTTACGGAACTGCTGCGGTAAAAACTTACCCTTGACCTTGCCGCCATAAGCATGCGCGCCCCAACGAACATACACCTCGGCAATATCATCAATACTTTCCCAATTTTTTGCCTCTAAAAGCGCTGCTACGCCAGCGCCATAAACACCCTGCTCATCTCCAAAAATACGAAAAGCAGCCTGCCGCCAAGCATCTTCTTTCGTTAAACCCTCCGCTTCTAGTTCCAGACTATCAGCAAGCAAATGCTTACGCACGTAATTTTGCTCTTCATCTTCTTCAAGTTCACCTACCAGTAAAACAGCTTTGTCCAGCAAATTCATTACACTGGGCATAGTATCTCTAAACAAACCACTGATCCTGGCAGTGACGTCAATACGGGGACGTTTCAATTCCATCAGCGGTATGACTTCAAGACCGATTACTCTTTGACTGCCATGCTGCCATTGCGGCCGTACGCCCAAAAGATATAAAAATTCTGCTACGCACTGACCGTGACTGCGCATATTGGCACCTGACCATAAAACTATACCAACACTTTCAGGGTATCGTCCTTCTTCGCTGATATACCTTTCGATTACCTGATCACCCAAAGTTTTTCCTATTTCCCATGCAGCAGGAGTTGGCAGATTTCTCGGGTCAATACCATAAAAATTTCGTCCGGTAGGTAAAAGATCAGCACCGCCGCTGCTTGGAGCTCCTGACGGTCCCGGTTCGATATATTGCCCTTCCAATCCTCTTAACAGGTTTTCTCTTTCCTGTGAAGTAAGCATCAGATTGGGATAAATATTATTACAAATATAGCAGCAGATTTGTTTGAGCGCTAACTTAAATTCGCTGCTTCCATCACATACCCACTCAAGATTTTCTAAATTATACAGTTTTTCTTCATCAAAACCGTGCTCAATCAAAAGTGCTATGATATTACGGCTGCGGGCACGTAATTTATCTATTAAAGCGCCATAAGTAATATTTAAAGGTTCGTAAATTAAGCCGCTGTTTTCCAACAGGTCATAATAGTCAAAACCATACTGTTTTGCCAATACCTGCATCAAAGACGGAATATCACCATTTTCCAGCCGCGTCAACAGCATTAGATACTCACGCAGATTTTCGTCCTGAGGCGGTTGTCCCAAAATATGTAAGCCTATCCTAACCTGCATATTTTTCAAATCAGTAATATAGTTATGCAGACCCATGACGTAATCATTAAAAGGCTTTTCTTCATCAAAAAACACTTCATCCTGCAAATTTGCCTGCACTACTTTTTCTAAAATCAAGCTTTGAAGTTTTTCTAAATTTTCCGGCTGAGTAGTCTCAAAATGACAATATTCATCCATCAGTTTTTCAAGCTCTTCTAATTCGTCGTAAACACCGGCATCAGTCATAGGCGGCGGCAAATGTTCTATCAGACAGGCAGCACCACGTCTTTTGGCCTGAATACCCTCACCGGTAATCGTGATAAGATAAGGATAGATATTAGGCAGATCGCCCAAAGAAATATCCGGATAACAGGTATTATTGAGTCCGGCATTTTTACCAGGCAGCCATTCAAGGGATCCATGAGTACCAACATGCACTACCGCATCAGCCTGCCAGATATCGCGCAGCCAGTGATAGAAACCCAAATAATGATGCGTGGGAGCGCAGAAAGGAGAGTGATAAATTTTGCTTGGATCTTCACCAAAACCACGCGGAGGCTGCACTGTAACAAATATATTTCCGTTCATTGTTCCGGGAATAAGTAAATCGCCATCATAGTTCATAACTTCACCCGGAGCTTCGCCCCAATCTTTTACCAGCTGTGCTTTTACGCCCTCCTCCTGCAATTCAAAGAATTTTCTATAATCAGCACCACTTAACTTATTGGCAGCTGCCAGCTGCTTTTCCGTAAGCAAAGCTCTATCATTAGTAGCATTTGCCGTCAATTCATTGATAAATTCTTTCCCGTCTTCAGGTATAGTATCAACTTTATAGCCACGTTCTCTCAGCGCCTGCAAGACAAGTCTGATACTTTCTATAGTATCTAACCCGACAGCACTGCCAATATTAGAATTACGCGGTGGGTAATTGTGAAAAATGATCGCAACTTTTTTATCAGCATTCTTTTTTCGCCGCAAAACAGCCCATTTCCGTGCTTTATTTACCATACGCACAATGCGCTCGTTGATAGGCAGATAACGTACATCGCCATTTTCCAGTAGTTTTTTATTAGCTATAGGCACACCATGGATCGCGCCATCAAATTCCGGCATCGTTACGCTGATAGAAACTTCCATAGCATTCATGCCTTCAAAATCATCACGCCAGTTTTCGAAGGGTGTCAATAAAGTATAAGCCTGTAAAACAGGGACATTCCATTTTTTCAAAAACTCCAGCGTCATTGACCGTGCACCTGTCAACGAAAATTTCATTGTATTGATAAAAACATCTATTGACGGTATACCTTTTTCACAAAAATAATCTTCAAAAATTTTGATAAGGCTTGGCATTCCTAATTCTAAAACAGGCATGCCATTACTAAATACACAAACAGCATTCATCCCTTGACGTTCTATTTCTTCAATCAACGCCGTTTGATAGGCCAGGTCACCCCATACCCATTCGTCACGATAAAATAAAATACCAATAGTCGGTTTTGCAGCATCGCAAAAATCTTTTTTATATGCTGCCAGATCTGTATAAACAGTTTTAGCTTTCGGATGATAAATCGCGCTCCAATACATAGGATCTGGCAGTTCGATATCCGTTTTACCGGTCAAAATACCATTAGCATATAAAAACAAATTACGATAATTTTTCATACCGCTGTATAAAGCATACTCTTTTAATTTTTCTAAATCATTTTTTTCTATTCCGCTTACCATTTCTTCCTCTTCAGTACCGGCAGCGTCAATATAATATCGCAGTTGATGTTTATTAATAAATGGCAGCAGTTTTTTGAAAAAAGGTGTGTCAAGTGCTGCTCCCATCCATTTAAGCAATAGAATATCTGCATCTTCTAAAAGCTTCTGCCATTCGCCATTCCAGACAGTATTATCGGAAAGCTTAGCGCATACAGAATCGTTGCTCAATAAATTTTCCTGCTGCAGCTGCTGCAAAGCAACCTGCATCATTGCAAAACGTCTGTCGACATTACTTAAAAATACTACTTTGCTCATTTTCTTCCTCCATATTTCTTCACTTTAAAATACCTGTTTCTGCATCCTCCGCAGCAAATAAAGGAAATAAGGCGTTCCTAAAAGGGCAGTCATAATACCTACCCTGACTTCTGCAGGTGGAATAATGATACGCCCTAAAGAATCACAAACAACCAAAAATGCGGCTCCCGCCAAAGCACTGGCAGGTAACAGCATGCGGTGATCGGGTCCAACCAGCATACGCATCATATGTGGAACAACTAATCCCACAAAACCTATATTTCCACTGACACAAACAGAAGTGGCAGTTGTCATAGCTGCAACAAACAGTAAACCCATTCTAAATGGTAAAACAGGCATACCAACTGTTCTGGCTTCTGTTTCTCCAAGCACCAGAATATTCAGGTGCCTTGCTAAAGCAAGCATTATTATCACACCAATACTTACAGGTCCAATAGCCATATATACATGCTCCCAGCGTCGATAATCAAGACCGCCAACCATCCAGAACAGATACTGCTGCAGTTTTTGTTCGTTCATAAATGTCAACAATCCTGAGGTGACTGCTCCAAGCAGCATCCCAACTGCAACACCAGCTAAAAGTAACGTCATAACTGGTATTTTTCCATTACGCATTGCCAAAAAGACAGTCAAGGCTACAGCACAAACAGAACCGCAAAAAGCAAAAGCAGGCATTACAAACATACTTTCCGTCGCCCAGCCCAATGCTATCGAAAGTACCGCCCCTGTCGCAGCGCCACTTGAAACGCCGATAATACCAGGATCTGCCAATGGATTGCTGAAAATCCCCTGCATAACAGCTCCAGATATGCCTAAAGCGGCTCCTACCAAAAGTCCCACGACCATACGAGGCATCCTTATATACCAAACAACCGCCATCTGCTCCTGTGTAAAATCGTTTTTATCAAAAAAAGGCAAACCAAGCTGATAGCCAATGGCTGATAAAGTATTATGCAACGGTATTTTTATCTGCCCGCAGGTCAAAGATATTGCCGCTACAATCAACAGAACTATAAATAATAAGAAAATAAACTTTTTGCCGGATTTTCGGTTAAACAAACTTATTCCCCCTTGGCAAACAATTCAGGATAAACAACCTTTGCAACAGCTTCTATACTATCTGTAACATGCTGTGATGCAACATAACGATAACGGTCAGACACAAACTCAAGCCTGTTGTTTTTTATCGCTTTGATATTCTTAAAGGCAGGATCAGTAGCCACCTGCTGTGCATATTTTTGTACATCATTATTTGAGTCAAAATTCCATGTCGGCAATAAAAATACATCAGGATCAATCTCAATGATACGTTCCTTGGATAATGCATTGCTGCCCTGGTCAAGTCCAGCTTCCGCCGCACCATTACGAACATGAGCATATAAAAAAATATCATCAAGCAAATTATCTTTACGCCCAATAGCACCGATAAATGAAAATGCCATTACAACCTTTTCCTTATCTTTAGGAATTACTTTCAGCTTACTTTCAAGTTCAGCCAGTTTGTTATCCATAGTATTGACAAGCGCTTCCCCCTTAGACTTTTCACCAGCAGCAGCAGCTACCCCCAAAACCTTTTTGCGCATGGCTTCTATTGTTTTAGGACTTCCGGCAACATATACAGGAATTTCCATATCTTCAAGATTTTTCACCAAAGAATCTGGAGTAGCCGTTGAAACAAAAACCAAATCAGGCTTTAATGCTACAATCGCTTCAGTATTTTCACCAACCTTATTACCGACACGGTCTGCCTGTTCCTTAGTTATAAATGTTATTTCAGGGTCACCTGCCCATTTACTAAAAGCCTTGACCCTATCAAGGGTTACGATCTCGGCTAAAATTTCGTCAGTCCCATAAGTTGCAGATACTATTCGTACCGGTTTACCTGCAATTTTTACCTGCCGACCTTTATCATCTGTAACAACATAAGCAGCGGCAGAATTTTCTTTAGCAGTATCTGTATTTTGACCACAGCCACTGGTTATAAGCAATAAAACAGAAAATAAAACCAACAGTATCTTTTTCATAAATCTTCACTCCTAATAAGGCAGCTGTGCTTTTATTTTTAAATTCCACAGCCGCTGCAGCATATGCCCGGCGCCACGAATACCTGCAAACGGAGCTGTCGCCAGCAGTACCTCATCTTGTACGGGATACGCAATATTACAACACCAAAAATTTTTCCCTTCACGCAATAAAACAGAGCTTTCACTGCTGCTTCCAAGAATAAGCGTATTATCAGCCTGCTGCAAGATCTGTTCAATTTTTTTACTGTCTTTTTCTGCCAATAAAATTTCATCTGCTTCCACAGGTCCCCGCAAATCTTTAAGAGTGTTTTGGCAAATAACAGTCAATTTTTCTGTATCCGCCCATTCTTCGCGCAATGTTTGTGCAATACAAAAAGCAGTTGTTCCAGGAGCGGCAACAATAATTTTATCAAACCATAATTCGCCCCAGGTGCATCTGGCTTCATTAACTGCAGCCAGTAATTCTTCCTGAGTTTTTACGCATTCTTCTCGGACACTTTCCAAATCACTGGGTAATACTTCTGCAATTTTTTCCAGCCAACATAGTGTACCTTTCAATCCATAAGGTATCCCTGCTACAACATAAGGAGTTCCATATCGTTCTTTAAGATATTTAGCAGTATCCAGACCTAACTCCTCATTGATAACGATGTTCAACTGAGCAGCAGGAATTTTTTGCAATGCCTCAAGTTCACTACCAGCTCCAGGTACCGCAATAACTTTATAATTTGCGGTCTCTAAAATTCTTTTAATTTCTTCAAGATCATTTCTGCCGTTAAAATATGCAGTAGTCGCACCTAATAAATTAACGCCCAAGCGGCATTTTTCTTTGATATCAGGTAAATCCAAATACTGCCAAAGCCTGATGCTGGCTTTACTGTAGCCTTCAGCAAAACCCCCGTTTAGACCGCCGCTGTCCATTCCTATTACAGAAAAAGGCAGTTTTGCTTTAGCGGCAATACCCTCAATATCATCACCAATCAAACTGACGCTGCAGCTGTTTTCAATTAAAAGAATTGAAGGTACTCTGTTCTTCCTAATATAATCTAAAGCATCTGTTAAACATTCTTCTGTTCCATAAACAACCGCATTATTGTCAGGCTGCGAGCCATGAAAGCGTTCTCCCAACCTGCTGTTAGATTTTTCAAGGTGGCGCAGAGCATAAAAGTAACACCAGAGCGGACCGTTAACCAACACCTCCGCACCTTTAATACCAGTAAAAAAAGCTGCTGCACCGGTTAAAGCACAAGTGTCGACTCTACTGCATACATTACCCCACTCGGCTGTTTCAGACATAGACTATACCTCCTTTTTCACCATGGCGACATAAGGTTTTATAAATACAGTCCATAAACTCAATCTCTCCACTTGTACCTACAAGTGGTAGCATCGGTAAAAATATCTGTTTAATATCCTGGTTATTAGTTATTTCATGAGTTGTAAGAACTAAATCAACTGTTTCCAATAGTTGTTGCCCCTCTGTCTGATTAATGATTGGGGCCTGACATTGTGCTGACACAGCTTCGACCATTAATTTTCTTTCTTTCGTGTTATAATTGTCAAACAAAATAATCGCTTCCACCTGCATCTCTAATCTGCGTAATGTCTCCAGAATCCCGGCCGGATGGAAATACATCAGCATCCTGCCAATACAAACAACACAACGCTTTCCCTGCGTTATTTTTTTTACTTTATCGGCAAAAGCAAATAATTTAGCCTTTTCCTGGACTACAGCCTTTTCTGCCAAATCTTCCTGATGCAAAAAGACTCCCAGATTTCTCAGCCAACTGACTGTATTATCCCATCCGACAGGATATCCATCCTGTAAATAAGGAATCTCATAATTCATTTCTAGCAGCCTGGCTATTTTAGTCAATCCATTATAAGTCTGTCCGCGCCCACCAAGAATAATACTAAAAGACGCAGCTGTAATATGAGGTAATTCATTTATAGGAACATATCCCGGAAACTGTCCAATAACCTTAATCGAAAAATATGCCAGTAAACGTTTTACCTCTTTGGCATAATGCCCCCAAGGGCCACCGTTGTCACCACCAATAAGCAACGCCGTATTCTCCAATTTTGGCTGCTTATGGAAAAATCTTTCAGCAAGTTGTTCTGCTACTGCAAAATACCCTTGATAATATTCTCCATCCAAAAAACCATAACACGGAACAGTAAGAACAGGAATACCGTATTTAACTTCACTTTCCTTTCCTACTGCTTCTACATCATCACCAATAACTCCGGCCACACAGGAATTGGCAATTATCAAACACTGCGGCCCATAAGTATTTACTACATCTTCAATGCAGGCACGCAAACGATCTGCGCCACCAAAAATAGAATGTTTTTCCTGCAGCATACTTGATACTACCGGTATAGACTTCAGATTTTCAGCAGATCCATTAGCTAAAGCTCGATATTGTGCGTTGATATCCATACTGCGCGCCACATGAGCACATGCTCTGGGACTATGAAAAATAACAACCGTACCACTGCAGTAAGCGGCGGCCCGCCAAACTCCGGGCATGCTACAGCTGCAGCTTTTTGTTTTAGAAAGCATTCTTTTAGTCTTGATTGCCATAGCTCGCTACTAATTCCTCCAATTCTTCAAAATTCAGAGGTGTAGGTATAGACAGTTCTGTATTTTTCAATATATCATCGGCTAAGTTTCTATAGACCTGTGCCTGCTCAGAGTCTGGTGCATATTCTATAACAGTCTGTCTATTATTTTCAGCTTTATTTACGATCACATTGCGGGGAATAAAGGCAATCAATTTCGTATTCAGCCTTCTGGCGAATTCCGTCAGCAACGCATGTTCATTGGGAGTATTTCGGCTATTGCCAATAATACCGCCAAGCCTTACTTCACCTCTTGCGGCAAATCTTTTAACGCCTTTAGCAATGTTGTTTGCTGCATACAACGCCATCAGTTCACCAGAAGAAACTATATAAATATCAGTAGCATAGCCTTCTCTAATAGGTACGGCAAACCCACCACAGACGACATCGCCCAGAACATCATATAACACTAGATCCTCATCGTTTAAAACCTCCAGTTCTTTCAATTTTTCCAAGGCAACGATGATGCCACGTCCCGCACAACCTACTCCAGGTTCCGGTCCTCCTGCTTCAACACATTTGATTCCGTTAAAACCTGTATGCACAATCTGTTCAGCTTGAATATCATCTTCAGCATCGCGTACCAGATCCAGCACTGTCTGACGACAAATTTGTCCTAATAGCAATCTGGTAGAATCATTTTTAGGATCGCAGCCTATCTGACATACTTTTTTTCCCATTTTACTGAATGCGGCAGAAACATTAGCTGCTGTAGTAGATTTTCCAATACCGCCTTTACCATAGAATGCAATTTTTTTCATCATCAATTACCTCCGTAAAGTTAAAAATAAAAAAGAACAGACTATCCCCTAAGGGAAAGCTGTTCTTAAAAATATTGGTACAAATGCCAAATACTTTACCGACGCCTTCCCATCTCTCGTGGGGAACGTACAAAGATCTGGCAGTTCTTCTGACTCTGATTCATTGCTCGCCTTCCCTTCCCAGGTTTCAACCCAGTGGTTTTTAAGGTCCGCTCATCATTACAGCGACGGGATCGTATCGGAGTTACACCGATTTCTCTATTATGCGCAGAAAGCGCACCAGATCCAACAATATAAAGTTTTATTTTACCAGGTCTACCGGAAGCAATGCCGGCATACCATTACTGCAGATAAATTCATCAGCCTCAACTTTAAAAACATCTTTCAGAAGTTGTGCTGTAACTATTTCCTGCGGCTTGCCTTCAGTTACAAGATAGCCTTCTTTTATAACAGCAATATGATCGGAGTACTGCACAGCATGATTAATGTCATGGATAACCATAACTACCGTTAACTGTAATTCACGATTAAGCTTTTCTAAAAGCTGCATTACCTCCAGCTGATGACAAATATCCAAATAAGTGGTAGGTTCATCAAGTAAAAGCACTTGCGGACGCTGCGCCAAAGCCATCGCAATCCATGCCCTTTGTCTTTCCCCTCCAGAAAGTGTGCTTAGCAGACGATGCTGCATCCCCAGCATATTAGTTTGCCCTAACGCCCACTCTACATGTGCATCATCTTCCATACTTTTGCGGCCAAACCAGTTTCGGTGTGGAAAGCGGCCCATCTCTACTAAATCTTTGACTGTCAAATCTGCCGGAGACTGCGGAGCCTGAGTCAAAATTGCCAGTTTTTGAGCAAATTCCCTGTGACTGAACTTTTTAATATCTTCACCATTAAAGGTTACATTGCCTTTATAACAGGGCCATATACGTGCTAAAGCTTTTAATGTAGTGCTTTTTCCGCAGCCGTTAGGTCCGATGATGGATGTTACCTTACCTTCCGGTACTGATAAACTCAAACCATGAATGATTGTCTTATCAATAATACGAATCGTAATCTCGTTTGCCTGCAAAATACTCATCAGATTTCCCTCCTTAGCAGAAATAAAAAGAAGGGAGCACCAATAAACGCCATAATTATACCTACCGGTAATTCAACAGGTGCAAAAACCACACGTGCAAAAGTATCACTAAGCGTTACCACAGCAATACCTAAAAGCCCTGAAGCCGGCATCAAATAGCGGTAATCTGACCCTATTATCAGCCTGGCTGCGTGCGGAACAATCAACCCCACAAACCCTAAGAGGCCAACGACACTGACAGCGCTTGCCGCCAATAACGCCGCAACGGCAGTCATGGCAATACGCGTAACCTCAACATTAACACCTAGCCCACGCGCCATTTCGTCACCAAGCTGCAGAATATTGAGATAAGCGGCACCGATAAAAGCCAGCAGAACACCTACAATAGCATAAGGTAAAATAATACTGACATGCGGCCAGCTGCGGGCAGCCAATCCGCCAACCATCCACATTAAAGCTCCATGTACACGGTCACTATAAAAAATCATCAGTCCAGAAATACCAGCGCTTAAAAACGCAGATACGGCAACACCAGCTAAAATAATCCGTACAGGCTTGATACCATTTTTCCAGGCCAAAATATAAATACAGACCGCCGCAAGCATTGCACCAATAAATGCAGCCGGTGTAATCAGGTATTCCAGGGTAGGAAATAAAATCATAATCGTAACACCAGCCAAACCAGCACCACTGGAAATACCAATAATATGCGGATCAGCCAGAGGATTTCGCATTACCGCCTGCAATACGGCACCTGCAATTGCAAGATTTACACCCACTAACGCACCAACTATTGTACGCGGCATCCTGATATTCCAGATAATCTGACTTTGCGGTTCTAATGTTGGATTAGATAAAATATTAATGATCTGCGCTAAACTAATATCGGCCGAACCTTTTGTTAAGCTTAAAAAAGCACCTAAAAATGCCAGCATGGCAAAAGCAGCCATGACGCTAAGCCGCCAGGCTGTACGCGAAATGCCAAATCTTTCAATTCTTTCCAAAGTATCCGCCTGATTATTTGTCATCCTTAAAAACCTCTGGATATACAGTTTTAGCCATGTATTTTACAGCATCCGGATAGTGCAAACCAGGATTGAGCAAAAATAATCTTTCAGGCAGTAAATATACTTTGTTATTCCGTACTGCTTCTAAAGATGCCCAGGCCGGATTACTTTTCACATCAGCACGCAGCCTGTTTTCTATCTCTTCACTGTCGCCCATAAAAGTAATAAAAATAATTTCCGGATTCTTTTCTACTAAAGCTTCCATACTATACGGAGTCTTCTCCGGTTTTCCTTTAATAGGCGTTGCCCCTACAGCAACATTTTGAAATCCCAGCATTTTGGCAACGCAGCCGGCAATGCTGTTTTCCAGCTCAACTGTCACATTAGAAGGAGTTGCATGCATAATAACAATACGTTTTCCATCCTTCGGTAACTTTTCCGTCACAGCTTTAACCTGCTTATCCAGTTTCGCAGCAGCAGCTTCACCTTTTTCTGGTACACCATAGATTTTTCCCATTAAAATAAGTTTATCTTTTACCTCATCATATGTTTTTGGATTGATTGCAATAACAGGTATTTTATTAGACTCCAAAAGCGGAAGAAATTTCTCATGTTGATTTTTATTAGCAATAACCAGATCAGGCTTTAAGCCGATAAGACTCTCCATATTAATATTATAAACAAAACCGACCTCAGGTACATTTTTCATAGCTTCCGGCATTTCTCCTATTTTTGACGACGCACGTCCAACGATCTTACCGCCTACAGCATCAATCATATTCAGGTATGAAGTTGCCAAGCTTACAACTCGTTCAGGTTTTTCAGGCAGTACTACAGTACGCCCTGTATCGTCAGTAATAGTTAAAAATGCTTTATCATCACTGGCAGGTTTAGTATTTTCAGCGTTTGGACCACAACCGCTAAAAACAGTCAGACACAATGCAGCAGCAAGCACTGCCCTAAAAATTTTCATTATTGCTCTCTCCCTGCAAAATTAAGAAAGCCTCCCAACGTCAGTTATCGTCAGAGGCACTCGTAACGTCTTATTGATTACCGTTTCATAATAGCATAGATTCCTACCAGCGTCAAGGAAGTTCGCTTGTTCTGGGCCTCTAACTTTGCTATAATGCATAGAGGAAACGGAGGTATTTTAAGTAATGGAAATTAATGAGATGATTGCCCGCATTAACATTTTAGCCCGGAAAAAACGCAGTGAGGGTTTGACAGAAGAAGAACAGTGCGAACAAAAAGCATTATATAAAGAATATTTAGGCTTTATCCGCGGACAGGTCAAGCAACAGCTCGATAAAATAGAAATAGTCGATGAACTGCCGTCACAGCACTGATATGGAGTTTAATTTTTCATATACTGTTTTTTACGAAGACGAATATCTGCTGATCGTCAATAAACCAGCCGGAATGCTGGTCCATCCGACAGTAAAGGAAGATGGCAGTACTCTGTATAACTATGTTGCACATTACTATAAACAACAGGGATTATTACACAATATCCATCCTGTCTCACGTTTAGACCGCAATACTTCAGGTCTTGTCATTTTTGCAAAAGAACCACGAATCCAGTTTCTGCTTTCCCAGCAGGAGGTCATAAAAAAATATTTAGGAATCGTTACAGGAACATTACCAGCTGACAGTGGCATAATAGAAGCTCCAATTGCCAGAAAGGAAGGCAGCATTATTGAGCGCTGTGTTTCTCCAAACGGAAAATATGCCCGTACTGATTATAAACTTATCAGCCGCCGGGAACATCTCAGTTTGCTGGAACTGCAGCTGCACACTGGCCGTACCCACCAGATACGCGTACATATGGCACATATCGGCTGCCCGCTTTATAATGATAACCTTTACGGAACACCAGGACCGCAAAGCCGCCACGCTCTGCATGCTTATTACCTGGGCTTTAACCATCCTGCAACCGGTATTTTTTTAGAAATATCCTGCGCCTTACCCAACGATCTTTTCAAAATTATATACTATTAAAGTATAGAGTATGCTATAATTAATTACAACAAAAGACAAAAAGGAGGCTGTCCTATGCCACTAGTAACATCTGCTGAAATGTTCAAAAAAGCTTATGAAGGCCATTATGCTGTAGGTGCTTTCAACGTCAACAACATGGAAATAATTCAAGGTATCGTCGAAGCTGCACGTGAAGAAAAATCACCTTTGATTTTACAGGTTTCGGCCGGTGCCCGCAAATATGCTAACCACATTTATCTTATGAAACTGGTTGAAGCCGCTATCGAAGATACTGGTTTGCCCATTTGCCTGCATCTTGACCATGGTGAAGATTTTGAAATCTGCAAAGCATGCGTAGACGGAGGTTTTACCTCTGTTATGATCGATGGTTCCAAACATCCATTTGAAGAAAATATTGAACTTACTAAACGCGTTGTAGAGTATGCTCATAATAAAGGCGTTGTCGTTGAAGCCGAGCTGGGACGCTTAGCAGGCGTCGAAGATGCGGTTAAAGTAAACACAAAGGACGCTACATATACAGATCCCGATCAAGCTGTAGAATTTGTTGAACGCACTGGCGTTGACTCTTTAGCAATAGCAATAGGAACCAGCCACGGTGCCTATAAATTTAAAGGTAATCCTGAACTTGATTTTGCCCGGTTGGAAAAAATCACTAAATTACTGCCAGGCTTCCCTCTGGTTCTGCATGGCGCCTCTACCGTTATCCCCTCCTTTGTTGAAGAGTGCAATAAATACGGCGGTAAACTTGACGGTGCACAAGGTGTTCCTGAAGATATGCTCTTGAAAGCCGGTACCTTTGGTGTCTGCAAGATCAATATTGATACCGATTTGCGTTTGGCTATGACTGCCTCTATTCGCAAACATCTTGCTACTAATCCAGCTGATTTCGATCCGCGTCAATATTTAAAACCAGCACGCGAAGCAATCAAACAAATGGTAGCTCACAAGATGCGTGATGTTCTCAACAGTTCTAACAGACTGTAAATATAGCCGTTATCTACCCCTGCAGAAAATCTGCAGGGGTTTCTTTTTTAGTAAAACAAAATCCCGCTCTTTTTTAGAGCGGGATTTTATCTATTGTTAATCGATCATTGGAACAGTATTTGCAGCATGCTGCATAATATTGACTGTATAATCCTTGAGTCCGCGTTCAGCCAGTTGTTTTTGGGCCAGTGACCAGGCTTCTTCTAAAGTTTCTACCGGTATCTGACCAGTCTTTTTCACTGTATCAAAGTTTTCCTTTCTCGTTACGATATAAACCGTGCTGTTTTGACATAACAGGAACAAACGATATGCAATAAAAAAGGGAATCGTAAATTTATTCCTTACAGCTTTTTCCATCTCAATTACATCATTGAAATGAAAGCTCTGCATATATTCAGGCGGATCATTGATTTCACGAGCTTCCAAAAGGGAAATAACGATACCGCCAGGTTTAAGTGCCATTTCTGCCGTATCATAGGTTTTAGAGCCCTGATAAAGATTGATATCCTTCGGAAATCCTCCTGGAGAAGCAATAACTACATCAGCCTGTCCCTTGACCTTAACTCCCTGGATCTTCATAACCTCTTTCGTTCCTTCCAGCCAGGCATCATACCAATGACCGGCAACAATACGAGCGAAATCACCATTCGTATCCATTACAGAATTCACTAGAAAACAAGGATTTACCAAACCTGCTGCTTCGCACATATCATCGTTCAACCGATTATGATCGATTAAAGTCGTCCTTGTTTCCTGACTGATACCGGCACCTACCTCATCAGCCAACGCCAAAGCATGATTTTTCTGTATTGTTTCATCACCAGCAACTCCAGGCAGGATACTCTTTCGTCCACCGCCAAAACCTGCCATCAGATGTACAGTGATACCGCCGGTAATAATTACTTTATCTGCATCAGCAACATGTTTATCTATCCACACTGGTGTACCACGGCTCGTATCACCTACATGCACCAGGTCCTCCGCCAGACAGTCGTGCTGATATATTTTGATACGGTCTGCAACTTCCTTCCCGCAGACTGCAATATCCTCTTCTCTGGTTTGAGCACGATGTGTACCTTGTGCAATAACGATGCAAATATCTTCATCAGGCACGCCGCCTAAATTAATTTCGTCTATTACATATTTTAAAAATTCAGGAGTACGAATCCAGCCGCGTGTAATATCACTGACAATGACAGCGACTTTTTCGCCTTTGCTGACAACCTCCTGCAAAGGCTTGCTGTTGATCGGATTACGCAGTGCTTCAATAGTTGCTGCCTGAACATCATCCAGTTTAGGAACTTCATTCCCTTCAATTACCTGCAAAATATGTTCTTCCGGCAAGGAAATTTCCTGATAACCCTCACCGATACCAAATTTAAATGTTTTCAATGCCATTTCTTTTCCCTCACTTGTTTTTATTTGAACATTGGCACGGTATTTACTCCGTGCGGCATAATGTTGACTGTATAAGTTTCTGCCTTGCCCTGTGCCATTAATTTTTTCTGTGCCAGCGTCCATGCTTCCGCCAAAGTTGCCGCAGGAATCTGACCTGTTCTGCGCACTGCGTCAAAGTTTTCTGGCCTGGTAACCATAATAACAGTAAACTGCTTCGACATACAATACATATAGAAAGCAATATAAAATGGTATCGTAAAACCAGCCCGCAGTTCTTTTTCCATACTTAATTCATCATTAAACCGAAAGCAATCAAAAAAAGAAGGCGGTTCATAAATATCAGGACAATCCAAAAGAGCGATAAAAATACCATTTGGCTGCATTGCCATTTGTGCCGGTGCATAAGATTTCATTCCCTGATACAGGTTGATATCCATAGGATAACCGCCAGAAGAACCAATAACGACATCAGCTTTGGCTTTTGCATCAACTCCCTGCAATTTCATCACTTCCTGAGTACCGGCATACCAGGCATCATACCAGTGGCCGGCAACGATACGGACAAAATCTCCTTCAGCATCCATAATCGAATTTACCAAAAAACAGGGGTTTAAGAAAGCGCAGACCTCACACATATCTTCACTGACACGATTGCCTTCTATTTTAGTCAGATAGGTTTCCTGATTCACACCGCCGCCAACTTCATCCGTCAAAGCCAGCAAATGATTATGTTTGATAGTTTCCACACCGGCAAGCCCCGGCATAACACTCTTGCGCCCGCCGCCAAAGCCTGCAAACAGATGCGTTGTAATACCACCTGTTAAAATAACCTTGTCTGCTTCCACAGCTCTCTTATCGATATACACCGGCGTGCCTCTGCTTGTAGTTCCTAAAAAAACGTTTGCCTCAGCGCCATACGCATCATGGTCAAAAACTTGTAGCCTTGCAAATAAAGCATCACCTAAAATTAAACGTTTCTCTTCATCGTCGTTGTCCCTGTGTGTGCCAGTAGCAATAATTACAAAAATATCTGCATCAGGAATACCACTGTTATTTAGCTCTTCTACAACGGCCGGCAGATAATCTTTAGTCCGCGACCAGGTGCGCGTAATATCACTGACGATAAGCGCTACCTTATCTCCCTCATGCACAAGTTTGCTTAATGCCTGTGTCCCGATAGGATTGCGCATTGCCTCCAGCGTAGCCTGTTTGATATCGGTAATCTTAGAAACGCTGCCTCCGTCAATGACCTGTACTACATGCTCTTCCGGCAATTCAATGCTTTCCATACGCTTACCGATGTTTAAATCGTATCTTTTTAAAGCCATATATGCTCTCCCTCAAAAACGGTTACGCTTCCAATACAGGCATTGTCGCCGAAGCATGTCCCATAATCGTAATTTTATAATCATCCTTACCCTGTTTGGCAAGTTCCTGTTGAGCAAGCAGCCACGCTTCTTCCAGGCTGGCAACAGGTATTTGACCGGTTTGCCTTACAAACTCAAAATTTTCCGGTTTGGTAACTAAATATGTAGTTAATGAATTTACGATACAGCGTGTTTTAAAAGCAACAAAAGCAGGTATAGAAAAATCTGCCCGTACATCTTTTTCAAACTGCAACACATCTGATTTTGAAAACCAATCTGTAAAAATAGCCGGTTCTTTAATGTCAGGGCATTCCAGTGTCAGTATCATGATACCGCCTTTTTTTACAGCAAAAACAGCATTCATATGAGCTTTGCAGCTCTGGTATAAATTCATATCCTTAGGACTGCCACCTGCCGAAGCAAAGACAACATCGGCCAGCTCCTTAATAGGTACGCCAGCCATAGCAACAAGATCCTTACAGCCTTTTTCCCATGCCTTATACCAGTGTCCTGCAACTACTTCATGCAGCTTGCCTTCAGGTGTGAAAACCATATTCACCAAAAATGCAGGATCTAATTTTTTCGTTACCTCTACCATATCTTCATGTAAGGGATTACCCTCCAATAGACCTGTCTCGCAAAGAGGATTACAACCATCGCCAATTTTAGGAGCCAGCGCAATAGCATGATTGTGCATAATAGTAGCATGCCCGGAAACACCTGGCATAACAGCCTTGCGGCCGCCGCCAAAGCCTGCCATAGGGTGCAGTGAAACTGCACCTGTAATAATTACCTTATCTGCTTCAGCCACATAAGAATCGATCAGGATCGGTGTGCCAAAGCTGGTCACCCCCAAATCTGTCAACTCTTCGTTGTTCCTGCTGTCATGCTGATGGATTTTGATCCTTTTTACGATATCTTTACCGCAAGCAGCGATATCTTCATCATGTGTATGTGCACGATGAGTACCAGTGGCAACAATAATAGTAATATCTTCGTCCGGGACACCCGCAGCATTAATTTCGCTGATAATTACAGGCAAAAACTCAGCTGTGCGAACAAGTCTTGTAACATCACTGACGATGACAGCAACCTTATCACCTTTCCGGACAACTTTTTGCAACGGCTGGCTGGCAATTGGACAGCGCACAGCAGCCAAAGTTGCAGCAGCGATATCCTCCTGTACGTCTGCCTTGTTGCCATGTATATCATACAGTACTTTTTCTTCAGGTAATGTAACTTCTTGAAATCCATTTCCATAAGGGAGTTGATATTTCTTCACTTCAATTTTCCTCCTCTATTTTTACACTAGTAAATTTATTATACTCCTATTTAAGTAAAAATAAAAGACAGATGTTTACAAAACATCCGCCTTTTACCAGTTTCTGTTGCTGCTCCAAAACTCCGATCGCAGCAATGCCAGCATTGTAAATAATTCCAACCGTCCAAGCAGCATCGTTACACAAAGCACAAGTTTACCAAACCAGTTAATATCAGCATAATTACCGGTTGCCCCTACTGTTCCAAAAGCAGGGCCAACACTGCTCAGGCAGGATGCGACGGCAAAAATTGATTCTTCGATTCCAAGTCCAGTTGAAACCACCAGAAGCGACATAACGGCTATCGTCATTATATATACAAAGAAGAATCTGCTGATTGCTGCGACTACTGCAATCGGCATCACTCTGCCGTTAAAATTGACTGTTAAAAGCATCTGCGGGTGAATAGCTCTGCGCAATTCTGCCGCAACGGCCCGGCTCATTACTACAAAGCGTCCTACTTTAATACCACCTGCCGTAGACCCTGCACAGGCTCCGACCAGATACAACAGACACAGCAGCAGCTTGGAAAAAGTTGGCCAGGTATCATAATCATAAGACACATAACCTGTCGTAGTCGCAAATGAAACTACCTGGAAAAATGCGCAGCGCAAACCTTCAAAAAACTGCAGCCCACCGCTGAAAAACAGATTCAGAGTAATCAAAAGTGTTAAAACAGCGATGATCATCATATAAGACTTAAATTCACTGTCACGCCACAGTGTTTTAATCCCTCTCTGTGTAACAGCATAATACAGAGCAAAGTTACCGCCGCCTAAAAACATGATCATCGCTAATACTACTTCAATCGACACACTATTGTAATGCATGGCACTGTTATCATAAGTAGAAAATCCACCTGTGGCTATTGCCGACATCGAATGATTGATCGCGTCAAAATTAGTCATCCCGCAAATAACCAAAAAGCCAGTACCAATAACGGTAAATAAACAATAAATAAAAAATAATGCTCCCGCTGTTGTTCTGATACGCGGCAGCAGCCGTTCCTGCCCAAAGCCGCTTACCTCTGCATTAAAAAGATGTACAGATCCGCCTGCTACCTGAGGCAGTAAAGCAATAAACAGTACAATGATACCAATACCACCCAACCAATGCGTAAAACTGCGCCAAAATAAAACTGTTTTTGGTACGGCTGCCAGATTAGTAATAGCTGTAGCTCCAGTAGTAGTGAGACCAGACATACTTTCAAAAACAGCTGAGATAGGGTCCAGGATCTGCAAAAACGCATATGGCAGAGCACAGATAATACAAGTCAGAATCCAGGAAAACACAACTGTCGCAAAACCTTCACGCAGTGATATATTTTCTTTTTCATCAAACTTTCCATATTGGACAAAGCCCAACCCTACAAAAAAAGCTGTAAAAGAAGTAATAGCAAATTCCACAAAAGAACCGTCTTCATAAAAAATCGCCAGTCCCACAGGAAGCAACAATATAGCACTCAGCGCCAAGCTGAGCCTGCCCAATAAAAAAGCTATCAGACTGAAATTCATAAAAAATACAGCCTCCAAGGACCTGCCTTTACCAGTTGCGTTTTACACGCCAGAAATCAGGTCTCATAATAATGAGTAATGTAAAAATCTCTAAACGCCCTAAAATCATTGCTGCAATAACTACTAATCTGCCAAAAGTAGATACATCTGCATAAGTAGCCGTAGGGCCAACGATACCAAAAGCCGGGCCGACACTGCTCATACAGGCAGCAATAATACCCATAGAATCAAGCATCGAAAGTCCAGTCAATGAAATCAGCAGTGTCAATGTCGAAAAAACTATCATATACAAATAAAAAAATCTTGTAACATTGCCTACAACCACAGGCGGAACATTGCGTCCACCCATTTTTATACTGTAAACCAGTCGTGGATGGATCGTCCTGCGCAGTTCTGCCCATGTTACCTTCAGCAAAATCACAAAGCGGGAAACTTTCATACCACCTGCAGTAGAACCGGAGCAGCCTCCGACAAACATTAAAAGTAACAGTACATAACGGCTGAAATCAGGCCATAAATTAAAGTCACTGGAAGCAAAACCAGTTGTACTGGCTATTGATACGGTTTGAAATAACGCATGTCTGAAACTGGTAGCTGCATCAAAATAACCGGTATAATACAAATTCCAGGTTATCAAAAATGTGGCGATACCAATAATCCAAAAGTATGCCTTACGTTCTGTATCAATCCAAAAAACCTTAAAATTGTGCTGATATATCTTATAATAAAGAGCAAAATTCAAACTAGCGGCGACCATAGCAATAATAACGATCATTTCGACATAAACAGTTTCAAATTCCATCAGACTTTCGTACTGATATGAAAATCCTCCTGTAGCTACAGATGCCAGCGCCAAATTCATTGCCATAAACCAGCTCATACCTGCTACCTTTAAGGCGACTGTTGTAATAATAGTAAAAAATATATAAACAGTAAAAATAACGAAAGCCGATTCCTTGATTTTCGGAAGTGTACGTTCTGCAGCCGGACCGGGAATTTCAGCGTTAAATAAATAATTAGCGCCGCTGCCTACCTGAGGCATAATCGTAATAAATAACATAATAACACCGATACCGCCAGTCCAATGCGTCATACTGCGCCATACCAGCAGGCTGTCAGGAAAGTTGCTCAACGATGATAAAGTAGTTACACCAGTAGTCGTAAATCCTGAAGTGCTTTCAAAAATTGCACCTACAGGGCTGACAAGTCCAGACAGATAATAAGGAATAGCCCCTAAAAAACAGACCAGCAGCCAGCCGCAGCCCACTGTTGCCAAAGCCTCGCGCAAATTAAGATGAGCACGTTTGTTCTTTTCACCATTACCTATCAGCGCACCACCAATAAATGCACAGATCATAAAAGAAAAGATAAAGCCCAGGAACATGTATTCCCCTAACAACAGGGCCGTTATCATCGGCACGACCATTGCTACGGCACAGGCGATGCTCAGCTTACCCAGCAGATACATCACAAGCCTGATATTCATTGATTATCCTCTACTTTCAAAAAACGGCATAACGCGTTTTACAAATTCACTCTTGACGAAAATAATAATTCTATCTCCGGCATATAATACCGTATTACCATTAGGAACTACGGCTTCATTATCGTGAACTACTGCACAGACCAGACAAGCCCGCGGCAGCTTGATATCCTTCAAACTTTTACCTATGACCTCACAGTCATCAGGTAGAATAATTTCCAACGCTTCTGCTTTTGCACCTTCCAGCAGTGAAACAGAAACAATACCGCCTTTGCGCACAAAACGCAGCACTTCGCCGGAACTCAGCAAACGTGACGAAAGTACGATATCGACACCGACCTTCTCCATCAGCTCCACATAATCGTTACGGGCAACACGGACGATAGTTTTTTTTGCGCCCAGGTGCTTTGCCATCAGTGCCAACAGTAAATTCAGCTTATCATCTTCAGTAATGCAGATAACGACATCAGCCTCGGCAATGCCTTCTTCTGTCAATAAATCAATATCTGTGCCATCACCACACAAAACAATACCATTTTCCAGCTTTTGCGCAATCAGCTGACAGCGGTCTTTATTCTTCTCAATAACTTTAACGAACAGTCCCTGCTCTTCCAGCATAGGAGCCAAAAATCTGCCGGTGCGTCCAGCACCTATGATCATAACCCGTTCTATTTTTTCATAAGTATTAACGAAAGTTTCCTCAAATTCCTTAATAGCACTTTGCTGTCCAACAAAATAAACATTATCACCAGGCTCCAGCATATCATCGCCATGAGGAATAATCATCTTATGCCGGCGAAACAGCATAGCAATCAGTATCTGCTTGGGAATTTCCAAATCTTTCAGAGGTACTCCTACATACGGAGAAGCGTCGCTCATCCGCGCCTCAAACATCCTTACCTTGCCCTCGGCAAAATCATCTACATCCAAAGCAGAAGGAGTCATTAAAATATGATTTATTTCAGTAGCAGTAATGCGTTCCGGATTTAAGATCAAATCAATATTCATTCCCTGATTAAGTAAATCCTTCGCGGTCAAAGCATACTCCGTATTTCTGATACGGGCAACGGTGTGCTTGACGCCATAGTTTTTAGCCATCATACAGGTAACCATATTGACTTCATCACTATCCGTAGATGCGATCAGCACATCGGCGTCTCTGATATCCGGATCGTCCAATGTATTAGGACTGCATCCATTGCCGCCAATAGTCAATACATCCAAGGAATTTTTTACTACCTCGCGACGTTTTTCATCGATTTCAACGACTACCACATCATACTGATCTTCGGCCAGTAACTGAGCAATACTGTACCCCAGTTTGCCAGCTCCGACTATTACTATACGCATATAAATTCACCCTTATTTCCGACATTCATATAACTAGAGCAATTATATCACAAGTTTGTCAAAAAAACACCTAAATTACCTATACATACCAGTGCTGAAAGTCTTAGACACAAAGAAATCCCTGAATTCAGCAATAGAATTCAGGGATCTTTCATTTATTATATTCCACTATCTGCTTATTATTTTGCACTAAAGCTTGTCATAATATTTTGATAGGCTGGAATGTATTTTCCAAGTAAAGCAGCCAGCCCTTCCATATCGTTACGCCAATCGCGATGTAACTCACAGGCGACGCTAAAGAAGTTTACCAGCTGTACGCCCGCAGCTTCCATACGTCTCCACGCAGCATCACGTACTTCTGCATTAAAGGTACCGGAAGCATCTGTTACTACAAAAACTTCATAACCTGCTTCAACAGCTGATAAAGCTGCAAAGGCCACACAGACATCAGTTACGATACCAGCTATAATCAATTGTTTTTTACCAGTCTTTTTGACTGCCGCAACAAACTCTTCATTGTCCCATGCATTAATCTGTCCCGGACGTCTGATAAGAGGAGCTTCAGGAAACATTTCTATAATTTCAGGAAGTAATGGACCATTAGGGCCATTATCAAAACTAGTAGTGAGAATAGTAGGAAGATTAAAGAATTTAGCACTGTCCGCAAGCGCTAAAACATTATTCTTAAATTGAATCGGTTCAAAATCCCGAACCAGATTAAACAATCCGGTCTGATGATCAATGAGCAAAACAGCAGCATCATTTTTATCTAATCTTTTGTATTTAAATGACATATAAATCACTCCTTAACGGTCTTATTAATATTTTTATTTCTTTCAAAGATCTTTTACTACAGCGAAGGGATCCTCTTGCTAAGATTAAGATAACATATCCTGATAAAATGTACAAACGACCATAGTTAAATTAATATGTCATTTAAGAACTTATCGATAACAATAAGTTTTTAATGTATAAGTAAGGGTTAAACAATAAAGTTTCTCCATAAAAATAAATATTCCGTTTATTCAATTTCAGTATTTATAACATGGCAAAAGGACCTATACCTTATGGTATAGGTCCTTTTACTAACCGGCAGCTTTCTATCCTCCCAGGCCGCTTCCAGCCAAGTACTTTCGACGTTTAAGGGCTTAACTACTGTGTTCGGGATGAGAACAGGTGGATCCCCTTAGCTATCGCCACCGGATTGACGCTTGCGCCTATTGTTTAGGAGCAGCTTTTGCGACGCTAACAATAGTGCCGCAGGCTAACGCAAAATTCCTGACTGAACAGGGAAGAAATTTTACGATATCCTTGAAGGTTTTCTTTAAGCCTTCAAAACTATATAGAAGAGTACAAACTTTTGAGTTTGCTGTGTGTTTTTACTTCTTTTCGGCGATTCACTTTCATCGAAAACGCTCCCCTCAGGTCGCTTTTTCGATATAAGTTCAACCTTTCCTGCCATTGGCTTCGCTTGCGCTTGCCTCTGTCAGGGTTTCACTTAAGTCAAGCCCTCGACATATTAGTATCGGTCCGCTCAATACATTGCTGTACTTACACTCCCGACCTATCAACCTCATCTTCTTTAAGGTGTCTTACTAGATTGCTCTATGAGAGATCTCATCTTAAGGCTGGTTTCACGCTTAGATGCTTTCAGCGTTTATCCTTTCCGAACGTAGCTACCCAACTGTACCCCTGGCGGGATAATTGGTACACCAGCGGTTCGTCCACTCCGGTCCTCTCGTACTAGGAGCAGCCCCCTTCAAATCTCTTGCGCCCGCGATGGATAGGGACCGAACTGTCTCACGACGTTCTGAACCCAGCTCACG